>Ga0209062_1005886_pt1 | contig 11584 bp, 9 predicted proteins | sample Coa_R2_2_FD_187158 | JGI IMG/M metagenome (GOLD analysis project Ga0209062, IMG submission 187158) | Surface soil microbial communities from Centralia Pennsylvania, which are recovering from an underground coalmine fire - Coalmine... | ecosystem: Environmental > Terrestrial > Soil > Unclassified ...
GCAGCTCCGCCGTCGGCCCGACCAGATACCGGTTCGTCACCGTGCTCGATTCCCCGGAAACCGTGTGGATGAAATCCGTCAGCGGGAGCCCGACCTTCACACCCGCGGAAAAAGGCTGCGCCGCGGCAGTGGCGGCAAATACGAATAAGAGCGCCAGAAGCGAATGTTTCGTCACACCCTCAGGGTAAACGATTCGCCGAGATAAATCCGCTTGACCTCCGGGTCGCGCTCCAGCGCCTCGGGCGTACCGTGTCGAAAAATACGGCCGCTGTTGATGATGTACGCGCGATCCGTGACCACCAGCGTCTCGCGCACGGCGTGGTCCGTGATGAGGATGCCGATGCCGGCGTGCTTGAGGTCGAAGATGATGCGCTGCAGCTCCAGCACCTGAATCGGGTCGATGCCGGAAAACGGCTCGTCGAGCAGCAGGAAGCTGGGGTTGATCACGAGCGAGCGCGCGATCTCGACGCGCCGCCGCTCGCCGCCCGAAAGCATGTAGCCCGTGCTGCGCCGTACCTTCTCGAGGCCCATCTGATCGATCAGCCGCTCCATGCGCTCGTGCCGCTCGCGGCTGCGTAGCGGCAGGGTTTCCAGAATCGCCAGCAGATTTTCTTCGACCGTCAGCTTGCGGAAAACCGAAGCTTCCTGCGGCAGGTAGCTGATGCCGCGGCGCGCGCGCTGGTACATGGGGAGCGCCGTGATGTCCTGTTCATCGACGAGAATGCGTCCGGAATCCGGACTGATGAGCCCGACAATCATGTAGAACGACGTCGTCTTGCCCGCGCCGTTCGGCCCCAGCAGGCCCACGACTTCGCCCTGCTGCACGAACAGCGAAACGTCATCCACCACTCGGCGGCCGCGATAAGTTTTGGAGATTTCCCGGGTCGTGAGCTTGCTCATGGCGAGGATTACTTTTTCTTGCGTATCAGGCGGCTGGTGGCCGGCTTGCCGTCGGACCCGATAGACAGCAGCCTATCATCGTTGATCCAATAGGTCAAACCGCCGGGGCCTTCGGTATAACTGCCATCGCTGCGCACCATGCGCGGCAAGCCGCCGGTAAGAAGCAGTTTCTGCTCCGCGGTGAAGTATTCGCCGTGCTCCGCCGTACCGTCGTAGGCGAATTCCGGCGAGACCTTGTGAATTTTCACGGCGCCATCGGCATACGCTTTCTCCAGCCGCGAATCCGCGCCCGATTCGGCCAAAAACGCCCGGATCTGGCTCGCTTTCACCTCCAGGTTCGGCCGGACGAGCGTCGCGCCGCCCGTGTACACCGCCAGGCGATTGGCGTCGGTATACACCAGGTGCGGCGCATGGACCACGGTGAGCACGGCCTGAGCGCCTTTCTTCTTGTCCTCGTCCTTGGGCTCCTCCCAGAGGTTCGTGACCACGCGGCCATCGGCCACCAGCGCATGCTTCTCGCGATCGAGGTCGATGGTATCTGCCTGGATGCGGTTGGCGCCCTGCCACATCACCGCATTGCCCTCATAGTGCAGCTTTTTATTGCGATTCGCCGAATCCATGCGGCGTGCGGTCGCGTGCATCGGCTCATCGGCGCTGAGCATCTCGGAGTTTTTCTTCTGATCCTTCTCCGGCAGCCGGCTCGATTGCACGTTCCCCTCCGCTGTGAAATCGCCGGTGCGCTGGTCCATGCGGATGCGGTCGGCGGATGTCGAGCCCGTCGCGTCCGAAATGCGCGCCCCGGTGTCGAGCACCAACAGGTTGCGGTCGCTGTCGAGCGTCCCCTTGGCGGCCCGTGCTTTGCGGTCGCCCTCGTCGTAAGTGAAATCGCCGGTCTGCTCGACCGTCGACATCTTGCTGGTCTTGGGGTCGAAGCGCACGCCGATCTCCCGGCTGGCGGTGACGGAAACCGCGCGGTTGTGCTTCTTCTCCTCGGCCGTCGGATCGGTGGTGGTACGGGCGTTGACGGCATGGAACGATTCGATGCGGTTCTGCGGCCCGTAGGCGATCACCATGTCATTGCCGTTGAGCACGCGGTGGTGCTGCGTGGGCAGATTCGGCAGGAATTCGAGCGTCCCCGGCGCGTGCGTCACCATGGACGCGATCTCGCGGCCGCCCGGACGCATCTTGAGGTCCAGCGTGTCGCTCCGCAGTACGTGCGTTTCTCCGGGCTCGCGGCCGGGCATCGGCAGCGGCTTTTCGGTCACCACGCTCCCGCCGGAGCTGGTTACGGCCGTGAGCGCGCTGTCCGACTCCCCCGGCTCGAACTGCATCTCGACATGCCGCGCGGCGATGGACGTCTCGGACGCTTCCGACGTATCGACCAGCCGCGCGTTGCCGTCCCCCACGATGTGCTGGACCGCGCCATCGTCGTCGAAGTCCACGTGCAGGCCATCGGCCGCGTATTGCAGCTTGCGCTTGGGATAGGCGTCCGTACCGTGAGCCTGCGTGGCGTCGATGGTGCGGATGGACTTCTTGTCGTCCTCGCCCGTCTGCAGCTTGATCGTGGCGTCGTTGCCTTCGATGACGGTGTTCTCGCGCGTCATGCGGCCCCACGGCTTGAGCCAGATTTCCGAATCCGCCTCGCGGTAGTAGAGGCTCCCGGCTTCGATCTTCATCGGCTTGGCGTGCGGTCCCAACGGCTTCCAGTTCAACGTCACGTCCTGCTTCAGATGAAGCTGGTGCGTGTCAGGATCGTAGAACGCGCCGGTCGAATGTCCGGTGCCGTGCTCGAAGGCGAAATCCGCCGGCCGGTCGGTCTCGGCCTGGCCGGAGTTGGTGTCGAACGTGACGCCCGAGGAATCGATGGTGATCAACTGATGCTTGGGCTCGCCCGTCTCCGGAACCTTAAGCACGATGTGCACGGCGCCTTCGGAGTAGAAGCGGTGGTCGGTTTTGTAATAGCTGGCAGCCGCGCTGGTGACCAGATCGTAGGTGCCGCCGCGCTTATCGTGCAGCTTCAGCGTGACGCCCTTGAGGTCGACGCGCGAGGAATCCTTGGCCTCGAGCGCGTCCTTGGCCGTCACTTCGACCATCGTCTTCGAGGCGTTGGTTTCCGTGTAGGTCCAATCCTGGGCGCTGGAATTAAGATCGTCGGGCAGGCTGGCCGGCTTGGGCGGCGCCTGCGCGCGGATGGCCTTCTTTTCCGCTCTGTAGGTCAAGCCAAGGCCGGCAACGATCGCAGCGATGGCCACCAGCAAGAGCCAGCGGGTGCCTCGCATGGGGATAGTTCCATGATAACCCGCGCGCCCTGTGCCGTACGGCAACAGGGGTGGCTGGATGCGGCCGCGCACGGCATCACGGGTGAAACCGTCATCGAAGGCATGCCGAACGGCAGTCCGCCGCTCCTGGCGGGGACCGGCGCCGTAGTGGCCGGTCCGTACCTGGCCGGGACCTCGCCGGCTGCCGACGCCATCGGCTGCATCGTCGACGCGGCGGATTTCACACAGGCCGCATCCGCGGCTCCGGGGCAGCTCGTAACGATCTTCGGCGCCGGCATCGGTCCGGCCACGCCGGCCGGCTACGATCCCAGTGGCGCTGGGCTACCCTTCGCGCTCGGCGGCGCCAGCGTCGCAGTCAACGGCGAACCAGCGCGCTCCTCTACGCGGCATCCGGCCAGATCAATTTCGTGATGCCGAACGGCCTCGGCGCGGCGGGAAGCGTCACGGTGAAGGTGACGGGACCGGGCGGCGTGACCGCGCAACGCACAATGGCCGCCACGGCCATCAGCCCCGGCCTGTTCACCCTCGGGATCACGGATTACCCGCAGTGCCAGGGAAAGGGGCTGCTCTGCGCCACCTCGGCCACAGTCTTCAACCAGGATGGCTCGCTGAACTCCTGCTCGAACCCGGCCGCGCCGGGCTCGCAAGTTTCCGTGCTGCTCAACGGCACCGGGATGCTGGCGCCGTCCGTGGTGGACAACGGCAACCATCCGCTCCCCGGCGTACAGGTCGAGGGCGCGGAGCCCGAAGCCGGGCAGCCGGTCGGGGTCTGGCGTGTTCTATTGCGATCCCAACGCTCGCCGTTATGCCTACTCATCCCTCACGGTGAACGGCGCCCCGGTGCGGGAGCAGAACGTCGCCATCTGGGTCGGGCAGTAAGCCATTCATTTTATAAGGGGTAACATCACCGCGTTACCCCTTTCGTTACCCGCCGATACTCCCCGGCAGACCCGCCTTCATACTACCGTTCGGTTTGCAAACGGCCTCTCAGGAGGAAAAATGAAACGCCTGTACATGCTGATCTTCGCCGCTGCGGTGGGTTGCACCCCGGCAATGGCTGCCGTTTTCGTCTTCCCGCGCGTCGACTGCGTGGTGAACGATCAGAACCATTGGGGGAACTACCCACTGTGGCAAAAGGTTCTCGACAGCTCAGGGGGCGATCCCGCCGCCGGCGAGAGTAGTCCGAGCCTCGCATACTTCGGCTACACCAGCTTCCAGAGCAGCAATGTCACTATCGCACAGGGGTCAAATAATCTCTTCGTGCAGGATCCGCAATTTCGTAACCAGCCGGCGGTGTACAACCCGGGAACCCACTACTATGTCTTCGGAACCACCTTCGACCCGAGCATCGGACTGAGCTGGTTCCTCAACGGTTCGTTCGCGACTGCTACTACCATGCTGCCTCCTTGCCCCGGCATGAGCATCAATGGGACGCCGCTCGCGGCGCAATTCGCTCCCGTGGGGGTCGCGAACGGCCAGACCGTCCGGCTGAAGGCGAATTGCACCGGAACGTTCTCCTTCGCCGACTCTGCTGGAAACGTGATCGCAAGCAATGCCGGCGCAGCGACAGGCCAACGCTACTTTGACTTGGTTGGGAGTACCGTCGCTACACCCGGCCATCGGACGCTGGTGCAACCGCGGTTCTCGGGAGGATGTCAGACCAGCGTGGAGGTGTTCGCCACCGCAACCGGGGTCACCGCCGCGGCCGCGCCACCGATTCAGCCCTACTACCAGTATGCTTTCGATCCGCAGGGCTTATCGGCCGGCCAGACGCTGCGCATCAACCTGGCGGCTTCGCCTGCACAGGCCTGCGGCGCCCATATAGCCTTTCAGGACATTTCCGGAAATCCGATCGGCCCGAGTCTCGACACCGGGGCCGCCGGCCTTGCCGCTGGGACGGCGACCCATCTCGACCTGCCCAGCACGTATGTCCCCGGCTTGAGTGGCTGGAGCGGCGGCCATGTCCTGATCTGGCCGGTCCTCTACCCGGAGGTGACCACGGGCTCAGTAATCGCTAACAACAATAGCTACACCACTTTCGGCAAGGTGGCGAACAATGTTCTGGTGGACGAAACCTGCTTCGCCTCGGTGGAAATCTTCGACACGCTCACCGGCAATACGCGGTCGGTCATGAATCCCCAGCCGATCAATTAGAAGGAATGCGCGCGGCTCTGGCAGCGCCGGCGCCGCCAGATTTCCGCCAATACTCAACACGGAAGGGAAGAAACGAAGCAAATTGTTTGCCTGACGCTGCTAGCCGGGCTCGCGCCCATGTCCGGATCGGCTATCACCTGGCTGCTACGATACCGCAGGGCAATAACAACCTCTTCCTCCAGGACCCTCAATTTCGGCAGCAGCCGACGACATTCATGCCCGGGGTTCACACCAACGTCTTTGGGACCGCCTTCGACCCGAGCATCGGCCTGAGCTGGTTTCTGAACGGCGCCTATCCTACCGCAGACCGGGCACCGCATCCTCGTGCAGCCGCGCTTTATCACTTCCTCCCCGACTCCTGCCAGGCCAGCGTGGAAGTGTATGCCACCGCGACCGGCGTAAGCGCCGCGACGACGCGGCCCATCCAGCCGCTCTACCAATACGGTCTCGACCCGCAGGGCCTGTCCGCCGGGCAGACTCTGCGGGTCAATCTTGCCGCTCCGGCCAGCCAGTCCTGCGGCGCGGTCGTCAGCTTCGCCGACGCGTCCGGCAATCCGCTCACCAACTCCATCAATCCCCTCACTCTGACCCAGACGCTTCAGCCTGGGACAGCGGCGTATCTCGACCTGCCCAGCACCTCGATTCCCGGCCTCACCGGCTGGAGCGGCGGCCATGTCCCCGTCGTGCCGGCGGTGCATACCCTGGCGACCAGGAGCGTCCCTCGAAGTCTATGACACGCTCACCGGCAACACCCGGACACTGGTAAATCCGCAGCCGCTCCATTAAGAAGAGCCATGCGCCCCCGCGCTATACTCGGGACGCGCATGGCCAAACCCATCCAGATCTTCGTCACCGGCGGCACCTTCGACAAGGAATACAACGAGCTCACCGGCGAGCTCTATTTCAAGGACACGCACATCGGCGAGATGCTGCGGCTCGGCCGCTGTCTTCTGGACGTCGCCGTCGAAACCCTCATGATGATCGACAGCCTGCAGATGACCGATGCCGGCCGCCGGCTGATCCTGGACCGCTGCCGCGCAACCCCTGCCACCCGCATCGTCATCACCCACGGCACCGACACCATGGAGCAGACCGCCGCTGTCCTGGGCCAGGCCATCGCCGGAAAAACCATCGTCCTCACCGGCGCCATGATCCCCTACCGGTTCGGAAGCTCGGACGGCATGTTCAATCTCGGCACCGCTCTCGCGTTCGTTCAGGCGCTGGCCCCCGGGGTATACGTCGCGATGAACGGTAAGTGCTTTCCCTGGAATCGCGTACGGAAGAATCGCGAGGCCGGTATTTTTGAGAGCAGCGAGTCATAAGAGAATCTTAGTGTGTTGCTGTCAAGAATAAAATTTTCCACATTTTCAAGAGCTTAGCGAAAATTTTTGTCACTCTCCGCATGAGTGTGCTAATAATGAACCTTGGAACCTGCGAGGGTTGGTCTCGGGGTTCCGCTCATAAAGCCCAAAAAATCAAACTTCAGTTTGTGGAGGTAGCTGTTTCATGAAAATTCGTCCGCTCTATGACCGCATCGTGGTCAAGCGCGTGGAAACGCAGGAACAGAAAATCGGCGGACTGTTCATTCCGGACTCCGCCAAGGAAAAGCCCCAGGAGGGCGAAGTCGTAGCGGTCGGAAAGGGCAAGCGCCTGGAGGACGGCAAAGTGGTGCCGCTCGATGTTCAGGTCGGCGACCGCATCCTGTTCGGCAAGTATTCCGGCAGCGATATCAAGCTGGATAACGAAGAGTATCTCATCATGCGCGAAGAGGAAGTGCTCGGCATCCTCGACGCCAAGCCGGTGGCTGCCAAGAAGGCATCGTAAAGGAGTCAAAGAACAATGGCTGGAAAGATGATTCAATACGGGGAACAGTCCCGTCAAGCGATTCTGCGCGGCGTCAACCAGTTGGCGGACGCGGTCAAGGTCACGCTCGGCCCCAAGGGCCGCAACGTGGTCCTGGAGAAGAAATTCGGCGGCCCGAACATCACCAAGGACGGCGTCACGGTCGCCAAGGAAATCGAACTGAAGGATCCGCTCGAGAACATGGGCGCCCAGATGGTGCGCGAGGTCGCTTCGAAGACCTCGGACGTGGCCGGCGACGGCACCACCACCGCCACCATCCTCGCTCAGTCGATCTTCCGTGAAGGCGTCAAGGCCGTGGCCGCCGGCGCCAACCCGATGGCCCTGAAGCGCGGTATCGAGAAGGCGGTCGAAGTCGCCATCGAGGAAGTCAAGAAGCTCTCCAAGCCCGTGTCGGGCGACATGATCGCCCAGGTCGGCACGATCTCCGCCAACAGCGATAAGACGATCGGCAACATCATCGCCGATGCGATGAAGAAGGTCGGCAAGGACGGCGTCATCACGGTCGAAGAGTCCAAGACCATGAACACCGAGCTGGACACCGTGGAAGGTATGCAGTTCGACCGCGGTTACCTCTCGCCGTACTTCGTCACCGACGCCGAGCGCATGGAAGCGGTTCTCGAGGATCCCTACATCCTGATCCACGAGAAGAAGATCAGCAACATGAAGGACCTGCTGCCGCTGCTCGAGCAGATCGCCCGCTCCGGCAAGCCGCTGCTGATCATCGCCGAGGAAGTCGAAGGCGAGGCGCTGGCCACCCTGGTGGTCAACAAGCTGCGCGGCACCCTGAATGCCTGCGCCGTCAAGGCCCCCGGCTTCGGCGACCGCCGCAAGGCCATGCTGGAGGACATCGCGATCCTCACCGGCGGCAAGGCCATCATGGAAGAGACCGGCATCAAGCTCGAAGGCGTGCGTCTCGAGGATCTCGGCCGCGCCAAGCGCGTCACGGTGGATAAGGACAACACCACCATCGTGGACGGCGCCGGCAGCCAGAAGGCGATCGAGGGCCGCATCAAGCAGCTCCGCGCCCAGATCGAGGAGACCACCTCGGACTACGACCGCGAGAAGCTGCAGGAGCGGCTGGCGAAGCTCGCCGGCGGCGTGGCGGTCATCAAGGTCGGCGCGGCCACCGAGACCGAGATGAAGGAGAAGAAGGCTCGCGTGGAAGACGCCCTGCACGCCACCCGTGCGGCCGTCGAGGAAGGCATCGTTCCCGGCGGCGGCGTGGCGCTGCTGCGCGCCTCCAAGAAGCTGTCCGACCTGAAGGTGGGCGGCGACGAGCAGATCGGCGTCGATATCGTGCGGCGCGCCTGTGAAGAGCCGGTCCGCCAGATCGTGGTGAACTCCGGTACCGAAGGCGCCATCGTGGTCGAGAAGGTGCGGGACAACAACAACCCGAACTTCGGCTTCAACGCCATGACCGACACCTATGAGGACCTGGTGCAGGCGGGCGTGATCGACCCGACCAAGGTGACCCGCACGGCTCTCCAGAACGCCGCTTCCATCGCCAGCCTGATGCTGACGACTGAAGCGATGATCGCGGAGATCCCGGAGAAGAAGCCCGCTCCGGCCGGACCGGGCGCCCACGGTCCCGAGATGGATTACTAATCCATCGATTCCATCCAGTAGTCACACAGCCGCGCGGCCGGGTAACCGGCCGTGCGGCTTTTTTCTTGCCACGCCGTGTCATGGCGCACGGCCGCCCGGCGCCTGCCGCGCGCCGCGATGGCCCATCCCCGCTCCGGCCCACCGCGCAACAGCACGTCCGCACGAATCCCCGCTGCTATTGCCCTCTTGCTCTCGGCAGCCAACTCGATCGCCCGGCCGCTCAGGCTAACCCCGGCGCCGCGCAATCGCCCGGCCTGGGGCCGCAGCCATTCCGGCCTCGAAGCGGCGAACGGCCTGCGCGCACGCAGCGCAGTTCCCCGCCGCAGTAGCGGCGGATCGCCAGACTCAGGGCGGCAGGCCAGCAGGCGTCGCTATCGCATTCTCGATGCCGTCGTCACCACTCCCGTCCCGCTCAGGCTCACCGCTTGCACCCCGCCGCCGGCATTGTCGTTGATCACCAGGGAGGCGGTCCGGTTCCCGGCTGCCGCCGGGCGGAACGCGAGTGAAATCGTGCAGCTCGTTCCCGGCTGCATGACCATCATGCAGTTGGTCGTGCCCGTAAAATCGCCGGCATTGGCGCCGGTAAGCTGAATCGACCGGATGCTGAGCGGCGCCGAGCCGGTAACCGACAATGTCACGGTCTGGAAGGGGCTCATCGCGCCCACCGCGACGCTGCCGTAAGACAGGCTGGCCGCGCTCAGAGTCACCTGCGGCGCGCCCGCGCCCGTGCCCGCCAGCGCGACCGTTTGCGGCGCCGCGGCGGCGTTGTCCGAAATCGTCAGCACCGCCGACCGCACCCCCGCGGCCGCCGGCTTGAACGTGACCGTGATCGAACACTTGTTGCCTGCCGCGAGCGATGCCGGGCAGTTGTTCGTCTGGCTGAAATCGCCGGCATTCGCGCCGCCGGCCGCAATCGCGATGCCCGTGAGCGGCGCGCTCCCGGTGTTCGCCAGCGTCACGGTCTGGCTGGCCGAAGCCCCGATCGCCTGGCTGCCGAAATGGAGCGCCACCGGGCTCAGCGAAACGACCGGCCCCGCGACCGCGAGCGCCACCGGCGCCGAGTCGCTCGGGGCGTAGCTTGCGTCACCCGAATAGTGCGCCGTCACGCCGTACGACCCGGCCGGAAACACGACGTTTCCGATCGCGGCGCCATTGCTCAGCGTAAGCGTTCCGAGCGCCGCACCGGTGCTCGAAGTCAGAGAGACCGAGCCCGTCGGCTGACCGGCTCCGGACTTCGGCGCCACGGTTACCGTCACGCTCGCGGGCGAACCGGCCTGGATCGAAACCGGCGAAATCGCGAGGGTGGTCACGGTGGCGGCGAACGTCGTGCTTCCCCAATGGTTCACCAGATTGGCCGCATTCACCGAGCCCAGTCCGCTCGCCAGGTCGTAGCCCGCCGCTGCCTGGTAGGGCGCGCTCGCCGTACCGTATCCCATGCCGCCCGGCACCGCGTTGTTTCCCGCGGTCACATCGTTGAAGATGCACCCGCCCGCGGGTAATCCCGTGGCGCCCGAACCATTGCATTGCGCCCACTGCTCGGCGGCCGCCAGCCGGTAGAGCGTCGGGTTGGCGAGCCCTTGCCGTCCGTGCAATTTCTGGTCTACCAGCGCCATCAGACCCGCAAACGACGGCGCGGAAGCCGACGTCCCGGCAATCCCGTAAAAGCTCTTCGAGGTGCCGCTGCATGAACCGCCCATACACAGCAGATATGGATCGTGACCGGCCGCGGTCAGCGAGACGTCGGGGATATCCCGCTTTCCATCCGCCGGTATTCCGGGCACTCCGGACTGCCACGAAGGCTTGCTGAAATAGGCGCTCGCTCCGCCGCCGCCGGCGTACAGGTTCGCCTGCGTGCAGCCCGCCTGCCCCGCGGCGCAGCTCTCATTCCACACCGTCTCGGGAATGTAGGAGAGGGCCGAGACGAAGCCCGCGCCGTTGGTCGCGCTCCAATAAGCCGATGGCGCGGCCATGTCGTTGAACTCCGTGCCCCCGACCGCGGTGGTGTAAGCGGTGGACGCCAGCACGTTCACCGAGAGCGGACCGGTGGCCGAAGCCGCCGACGGATCCGCGCAGCCGCTCGCCCCCGAATCGCCCGCCGACACCAGGTACGTGATCCCCTGCGCCGCCGCCTGCTGCGCAAGCGACGCGATCAGCGCCGCCTGTGCCGCCGTCACCGATGCCTCGCAAGCCCCAAAGCTCTCCGTCAGCACGTCCCCGACGTTGTGATCGATGGCGTACATCTCGGAAAGGTCCGCGCCATCGGCCGTGTTGGTCGATTGCGAAACCACCAGCTTGACCGTGGCGTTGCGCGCCACCGCGCCCGACCACGTCACGTCCAGCAGCGCCTCAGCTTCCTCGCCCTGGCTGACAATCCCCGGATCGGGCCCGTTCAGCACCACCTGCGGCGGATTGTTCGGCAGACCGAAGGCATTGCGGAAATCCTGCACGTCCTGCACGTTGATGTTGCTCCGCCCCACCACCGCGATGGTCGTGCCCGCGCCCGCGATCCCCGCCTGGTACAAGGGGTTGATGTTGTAGATCACCGCATAGTCGGCGGGCGAGAGCGCATGGCCGCCGCCCGACATATCGGTCTGCGGCTGCCAGCTATGGCCTTCCAGGGCGCCCGCCGCGATCCGCGACTGCGGGCGCGCGTGGAAATTGTGGAGCGTCGCCACGCCGGCCACCACCGGAGCCAGCGCCTCCGGAATCTGCGGATCGCTCGCGTTGGCCCAATGCTCCTCCCCGGCCACGGCGTAGCGGTGGATCGAGGTGTGGAAGGCGCG
>Ga0209062_1005887_pt1 | contig 11582 bp, 8 predicted proteins | sample Coa_R2_2_FD_187158 | JGI IMG/M metagenome (GOLD analysis project Ga0209062, IMG submission 187158) | Surface soil microbial communities from Centralia Pennsylvania, which are recovering from an underground coalmine fire - Coalmine... | ecosystem: Environmental > Terrestrial > Soil > Unclassified ...
CGCTGACGGCCCATGTAAAGGTCGGGGCCACAGCCTAGCCGCGTAGGGCAAGCCAGGCGCTGATCCCTTTCGCTATTCTTGGGCGGCGGCCGCATGCCGAATGATGCCGCCAAAGTGACTAGCCGTGAAGCTGCGTACCTCTAGGGACCGGGCCGGCCATTGCACACATTCAGTGCGGGCTTATTGGAGCCAAGAGCTATGCGATCCGCTTTAGCTTTGGGCGTGCTGATTGTGCTGAATGCATCTGCCAATGCGGCAAGCGGCCATCACTCCCGCGCGCGCCAAGCGATTGTCCCTCGCAGCCAACATCTCGTCGCTACCGACCGAGCGATGGCTGCTGGAAGGCCGAGCTTCGCCGTTCCCGGCTGGACAGAGGAGGAGACGCGACGCTGGATGGATAATGCCACCAAGTATCCGTGAGCCCATGTGATGAAGTTGCCGCGCGCCGGGGCGCTCATCTCGCCCGGCAATGTCGTTCTGTCATGGAGAAAAGCGATGCGTTATCTGTTTGTCCTTGGCCTGCTGGCTGGCATGTGTGCATCTGCCGATGCCGCGACCGTTCATCACTCAAATCCGCGACATCATGCCAGCGTTCGTCACGCCTATGGTGCGATGCCGGCTGTTGTCGCTCCTCCCGGCCAACGTTTCGACCCGCGCTTTCCGCCCGTCCTCCAGGATCAGACGCCCAGCTACAACGACCCGTCCAAGCTGGGCGGCGCTTGATCGGACTAGTCGCGAACGGGACCATCCGGTTTGGCTGAAGCATGATCGGGAAGTGTGCATCGGTTTTCCGAAAGGATCATGCTCGATCAAACAGCCAAAGCGTGATGACGATTCAACCCAATCTGATCGTGCCAATCTGATCGCGCCAATCCGAGCGCGCCAATCTGATCGCGCTTTGGCTCACGCCAGCGCGAAAACTCCGGTACCCAAAAGGCAAAGGCGCCCCGCGAGGGAGCGCCTTTTTCGTAGTCAGGCTGCGAGCAGCAATCAGCCCGAATAGTACATGTCGAATTCGACCGGGTGCGGGGTCATCTCGAAGCGCTCGACCTCGGTCATCTTCAGCTCGATATAGCTGTCGATGAAGTCGTCGTCGAACACGCCGCCGGCCTTCAGGAAGGCGCGATCCTTGTCGAGATTCTCCAGCGCCTCGCGCAAGCTGCCGCAGACCGTCGGGATCTGCTTCAGCTCTTCCTTCGGCAGGTCGTAGAGGTCCTTGTCCATCGCCGGGCCTGGATCGAGCTTGTTCTTCACGCCGTCGAGGCCCGCCATCAGCATCGCGGCAAAGCCGAGATAGGGGTTGGCGAGCGGATCGGGGAAGCGCACCTCGACGCGCTTGGCCTTGGGCGAAGCGGTGTAGGGGATGCGGCAGGAGGCCGAGCGGTTGCGCGCGGAATAGGCCAGCAGCACCGGCGCCTCATAGCCCGGGACCAGACGCTTGTAGGAGTTGGTCGAGGGGTTGGTGAAGGCGTTGATCGCTTTCGCATGCTTGATGATGCCCGCGATGTAGGACAGGCAGATCTCCGACAGGTCGGAGTATTTGTTGCCGGCGAACACCGGCTTGCCTTCCTTCCAGATCGACTGGTGGCAGTGCATGCCCGAGCCGTTGTCGCCATAGACCGGCTTCGGCATGAAGGTTGCCGTCTTGCCGTAGATGTGCGCGACCTGATGGATGCAATATTTGTAGATCTGCATCTGGTCGGCCATCAGCGTCAGGGTGTCGAACTTCATGCCGAGCTCGTGCTGGGCGGAAGCAACTTCGTGGTGATGCTTCTCGACCTTGACGCCCATCTTGGCCATGGCGCCCAGCATTTCCGAGCGCATGTCCTGCACCGAGTCCTGCGGCGGCACCGGGAAATAGCCGCCCTTGGTGCGGATGCGGTGACCGAGATTGCCGCCCTCATATTCGGTGTCCGAGTTGGTCGGCAGCTCGGAGGAGTCCAGTCTGAAGCCGGTGTTGTAGGGATTTGCGCTGAAGCGCACGTCGTCGAACACGAAGAACTCGGCCTCGGGACCGAAGAAGACGGTGTCGCCGACGCCCATCGACTTCACCATTGCTTCCGCCTTCTTGGCGATGCCGCGCGGGTCGCGGTTGTAGGGCTCGCCGGTGGTTGGCTCGAGCACGTCGCAGACCAGGATCATGGTGGTCTCTGCGAAGAACGGATCGATCGTCGCGGTCACGGGATCTGGCATCAGGCACATGTCGGATTCGTTGATCGCCTTCCAGCCGGCGATCGACGAGCCGTCGAACATCAAGCCTTCGGCGAACGAATCCTCTTCGATCATGCCCGCATCGAAGGTGACGTGCTGCCACTTGCCGCGCGGATCGGTGAATCGCAGGTCGACATATTTGACGTCGTTATCTTTGATCGATTTGAGGACGTCCTTGGCGGTCTTCATGAATCCCCCTCTAGGCTTTCCAAGCTACAGGTCGCGTTGATCCGTCCGCGGACCATCGACCGCGGGTGCATGCTCAATAGCCGGGGGGCCGGCTCAAGACAACATAAAGACAAACGCAAAATGCCGGAAATACCGGCATCTGCCGTCGATTTGAGTTGTTTGGAGCCGTAGGGGAGGAACTAAATTGCGTCCAGACCGGATTCGCCGGTTCGGATGCGGATCGCCTCCTCGATATTGGACACGAAGATCTTGCCGTCGCCAATGCGCCCGGTCTGGGCCGCGCGGCGGATGGCATCGATCGCGCGCTCGACCAGATCGTCGCCAATCACGATCTCGATTTTCACCTTGGGCAGAAAGTCGACAATGTATTCGGCGCCGCGATAAAGCTCGGCATGTCCCTTCTGCCGTCCGAAGCCCTTGGCTTCGGTCACGGTGATACCCTGGAGACCAACCTCCTGAAGCGCTTCCTTCACCTCGTCGAGCTTGAACGGCTTGATGATCGCTTCGATCTTCTTCACGTGAGCGCCTCCCGGGCCTTTCCCAAACAGCAATAATGTCATCAGGCTGCGCGTTAAGACGCAAAGGTGAGATTCCTGACGTTCCGGACCACCGCCTGAGCCTCCGCCAGCCCCGCCGAGTCGTCCTCGACGGCGAGTGAGCGCGGGTGAACCGAAGCGGCTTCCTCAAAAGCAGGGTCTATGCCAAGTTGTTAACTGGCCTGATTTTGGAGCGTTATCAGACTTTTAACGAGCATTTCGCTTGCTGGTGAGCGAAGGGCACAGAATAGCGAAGCCTACAGAATAGGCAAATGGATGAGTAGTTGTGCAGGCGTCCGCTGTGCAGGCCCGACATGGGGGCGAGATGCCCAGGGATAAGGCGGTTGAGTTAGGAATTCGGCATGGAAGTATTGACCACCGCTGAGATGGAACGGGCCGATCGGCTCACGATCGCCGCTGGCACGCCCGGCTTTGCCCTGATGCTGAGCGCGGGCCAGGCGGTGGCGGAGGCCGCGCAGGACCTGGTGGAGGAGGGGCCGATCCTGGTGATTGCCGGACCCGGCAATAATGGCGGCGACGGCTTTGTCGCGGCGGCGGAGCTCGCGGCTCAGGGCCGCGAGGTCTCGGTGAGCCTGATGGGCGAGCGGGACGCGCTGAAAGGCGATGCGGCCTCGGCGGCCCGGGGATGGAAGCATCCGCTCCTGCCGTTCACGCCGCAGGCAATCGGCAAACCGGCCCTGATCATCGACGCATTGTTCGGCGCCGGCCTCAACCGCACCGTGACAGGGGAAGCCCATGACATGATCGCGGCCATCAACGCCAACGGCGCGCCGGTCATTGCGGTCGATCTGCCGAGCGGCATCAACGGCACCTCGGCGGCCGTGATGGGGATCGCGGTTCGGGCAAGAGAGACCGTCACATTTTTTCGCAAGAAGCCGGCGCACCTGCTGCTGCCCGGGCGGCTCAATTGCGGCCGCGTCCGCGTCGCCGATATCGGCATCAACGCAAGCGTGCTCGAGGAGATCAAGCCGCAGACCTTCGAGAACACGCCGCTGGTGTGGCGCACGGCGTTCCCGGTGCCACGCACCGAGGCGCACAAATATGCCCGCGGCCATGTGCTCGCCGTGTCAGGCGATATGGCGGCCACGGGCGCTGCGCGGATGGCCGCGCGGGCGGCGCTGCGGGCGGGCGCGGGCCTTGTGACGCTGGCTTCGCCCCGCGATGCGCTTGCCATCAACGCAACCGCGCTCACCGCCGTGATGGTGCGCGCGGTCGATACCGCGATCGAATTCGCCGAACAGCTGACCGACAGGCGCTTCAACGCATGCATCATCGGCCCCGGCGCCGGACTTGGCGAGCGCACCCGCGATTTCGTTCACACGGCGCTCGCGGCAAAGCGCGCGCTGGTGCTCGATGCGGACGCGCTGACGAGCTTTGCCGATTCGCCCGAGCGGCTGTTCGAATCGATCAAGGCAGCCGGCGACGGGCAGGTCGTGCTGACCCCGCATGAGGGCGAGTTCCCGCGCGTCTTCAGCGATATCAGCAACAAGCACCCCGGCCGTTCCAAGCTCGAGCGCGTCCGCGCCGCAGCCGAGCGCTCTGGCGCCGTCGTGTTGTTGAAGGGACCGGACACCACGGTTGCTGCGCCCGACGGCCGCGCCACCATCGCCGCCAACGCGCCGCCCTGGCTCGCCACGGCCGGCGCCGGCGACGTGCTCTCCGGCATTATCGGTGGTCTCATGGCCCAGGGCGTGCCCGCGTTTGAAGCTGCGAGCATCGGGGTCTGGATGCACGGCGAGGCAGGCCGCGAGGCCGGTCCTGGATTGATCGCCGAAGACCTGCCCGAGGTGCTGCCGGCCGTGCACCGGCACATCTACGACGAATTCGGCATCGATTATTGAGAGCTGATGCGAGCCGTCCTCGGCTGCTTGATCAATCGGTGCTGAACCACCTGACAAGGCGGGGCGCTGCCGCGCGCGCCGCGGCGGATTCGATCAGCCAGCGTCCCGGGAAAGCGGCGGCGAAGGCGACACGCTGGGTCTGGCCGGGCTCGATCATCAGCGTATCCAGCCAGAACGGCTTCCAGCCGTCGTCGAGCCGATCCAGCAACCGGAAGTGATGGCCGTGCAGATGAAAGCTGGTCGCGAACTCGCCGCGGTTGGCCAGCGCCAGCACGACCGTGCGGCCGGTCTTGATTTTGAAGGCGGGGGCAAGCGAGGCGGTGAAGCCCGCCGGGGTCACCCAATCGCCACCCTGGAGCGCGAGCTCCACCCGCAGGGCGCTTTTCAGATCCAGCTGCACCGGCAGGCCGTCCGCGGGCAGTTCGGCGGCTGGCGGGAGCGGGCTCGAGCGGATCGGCGCTTCGCCCGAGGCAACCAAGCGGGCCACGGGACGAGCCTGCTGGCCGTCATGCAGCAGCACCTGGGTGGCGCTGCCGGGCGGCGCGGCCACGTCAATCAGGGCGTCGACGCGCCCGCCGGGAGCCAGCACCAGCGCGCCGTTTCGGGCGGGGAAGGGCTCCGCAGGGGCGCTGTCCATGGCGATGACACGGACCTCCAGCCCCTCCGTTTTGACTGCGATCACCTGCTGTTGGCTGCCATTGATGACACGAAGCCTCAGGCGGTCACCGGAACGTACGGGAATATCGAGCAGAACCTGCCCGTTGACGGTGAAGATCGGCCGGTCGGGGTTCACCGCGGCAGGCTGGAGCCATGCCTCGACCAGGAACAGCTCGTCGTGATCGGCGATTGGAGCGCTTTCCTCGACCACAATCGGCAGCGGTCGGGACGGCAGGGCCTCGGGGCCGGCAAGCAGCCGCAGGTCGACGAAGTAGGTCCCGGCGCGCCGGAGCGGCAGCGGGAAGCTGACCTCGGCGCCCGGCGAAACCGGCGCCCGTCCGGTCAGTGGCTCAGCCGCGGCCGCGCCGTCGATCCCGCGCCAGTCGAGCGCAACCGGCACTGGCAGACCATTCCGGAAGGTGACTTCCGCCTGGCCGGTCTTGAGCCGGACGGGTGCGACAGAGGGGTCCAGCCCCCATATCGGGGTTGGGGCCTCACCTGGACGCAAGGGAATCGCTGCAGGCTTCGCCTCCAGCCTCAGGCGCTGTGGCGCCTGCGCCGCCGCTGCCCGGGAGACCGTCGCGGCCACGATGGCCGCACCGAAACCAGCCATGAACAGGCGCCGGGTGGGGACGAAAAAGCTGTTTGTCGTGAGGTGGGTGCGGGCCATTCTTGGACTATTCTATCGACGGGCTTGGAAGCTCGCAAAAAGGTGCCATTTTTTTGCTGCGGACGGGCGGGCTCATGTTATAAGCCCGCCCGCCCGCGGCATCGCGGCCTGACTTGATGCTAGTCACGCGGGCGTGGCGGAACTGGTAGACGCGCTGGATTTAGGTTCCAGTGACGAAAGTTGTGGGGGTTCGAGTCCCTCCGCCCGCACCAAGCGCCGTTTGGCGTTTGCATCAGGGATCACTGGAGAACCTTCATCCTCGCGAGGGGATCGGTTCGCCGATAACACCGGCGCAAGGCTCAAGCCGTGCGCCTGACAGAAACGAGAATTTTCGGGGCCGCCTCGCGCGCCCCGACGAAGCGGAAGAAGATTTTTTGCCATGCAGGTCACCGAGACTGTCTCGCAAGGGTTGAAGCACGAATTCCAGGTCAGCGTCCCCGCTTCCGACCTTGATGCCAAGGCGGATGCGCGCCTGGTCGACATGAAGGACAAGGTTCGCCTCAACGGCTTCCGTCCGGGCAAGGTGCCTGTCAGCCATCTGAAGAAGGTCTACGGCCGCTCGGTGATGGCCGAGACCATCGACCAGACCATCCGCGACGCCAACACCCAGATCTTCACCGAGCGCGGCTTTCGCCTGGCGACCGAGCCGAAGATCACCATGCCGACCGAGAAGACCGAGGTCGACGATCTCCTCGCCGGCAAGTCAGACCTGAAATACACCGTCGCGATCGAGGTGGTGCCGGCGATCCAGCTCGCAGATTTCAAGAGCTTCACTGTGGAGAAGCTGGTCGCCGATGTCACCGACGCCGATATCGATGAAGCGATCAAGCGCATCGCCGACCAGAACCGCAGTTATGCCGCGAAGGGCGAGGGCGCCAAGGCCGAATCCGGCGACCGCGTCACCATCAGCTTCAAGGGCAGCATCGACGGCACGCCGTTCGAGGGCGGCACCGGCGAGAACATCCCGGTCGTGATCGGCTCCAACACCTTCATTCCAGGATTCGAGGAGCAGCTGACCGGCATTTCCGCCGGCGAGACGCGCACGCTGAAGGTCACCTTCCCGAAGAACTACGGCAACGCCAAGCTAGCCGGTCAGCCGGCGGAGTTCGAGACCACGGCCACTCAGATTGAGGCGCCGCAGCCGGTCGAGATCAACGACGAGTTCGCCAAGACGCTCGGCCTTGAGTCGCTCGACAAGCTGAAGGACGCGATGCGCGATCGCCTCACGGCGGAGTTTGCGGGGGCGACGCGCCAGCGCGTCAAGCGGGCGCTGCTCGACCGTCTCGACGAGAGCCACAAGTTCGAGGCGCCACCCTCGCTGATCGAGGAAGAGTTCAATCTGATGTGGAACTCGGTGAAGGCCGAGATGGACTCCAGCGGCAAGACCTTCGCGGACGAGAACACCACCGAGGAAGCTGCGAAGGAAGAGTACCACAAGATCGCCGACCGCCGCGTTCGCCTCGGCCTCGTGCTCTCCGAGATCGGCGAGAAGAACAAGATCACGGTGACCGACGACGAGGTCAGCCGCGCGGTCATCGAGCGGGCGCGCTCGATGCCCGGTCGCGAGAAGGAAGTCTGGGACTTCTATCGCAACAACGCCAATGCGCTGGCCCAGCTTCGTGCACCGATCTATGAGGACAAGGTCGTCGACTTCATCCTCGAGCTCGCCAACGTGACCGAGAAGAAGGTCTCGCGCGAAGAGCTGTTCAAGGACGACGAGGAGAAGGCCGCGGCCTGATCGGCGCGATCCTCCGCAATGTCGGTAAGGCGTTAATGATGAATGGCGAAGCCGGCCGCAGCAGCTGGCGACGGCTTCGCGAATCGGCTTGAACTTCACTGTCTCGCTGCGGCAATCCGTTTCTGTCCAAGGTCTTGCCGCCGCGAAAATGGCTCATATCTGAGCCAGCGTCCTGCATCACGGGACGGACGTCAGGTTCGGCGCGTCCTTGCCCACAAGGCATGCCGTCAGGCGTCCCCCCGCAACATCGGTTAAGGTGACTCATGCGCGATCCCGTTGAAACCTACATGAACCTCGTGCCGATGGTCGTCGAGCAGACCAACCGCGGTGAACGCGCCTACGACATCTTCTCCCGCCTTTTGAAGGAGCGCATCATCTTCGTGACCGGTCCGGTCGAGGATGGAATGTCGACGCTGATCGTCGCGCAGCTCCTGTTCCTTGAGGCGGAAAATCCCAAGAAGGAAATCTCGATGTACATCAACTCGCCGGGCGGGGTGGTGACGTCGGGGCTTGCGATCTACGACACGATGCAATTCATCCGCCCGCCGGTCTCGACGCTGTGCACCGGCCAGGCCGCCTCGATGGGCTCGCTCCTGCTGGCGGCCGGCGAGAAGGACATGCGCTTCTCGCTGCCGAACTCGCGCATCATGGTGCACCAGCCTTCCGGCGGCTTCCAGGGCCAGGCCACCGACATCATGCTGCATGCGCAGGAAATCCTGAACCTGAAGAAGCGGCTGAACGAAATCTACGTCAAGCATACCGGGCAGACCTACAAGGCGATCGAAGACGCGCTGGAGCGCGACAAATTCCTCACCGCCGATCAGGCCAAGGATTTCGGTCTTGTCGACAAGGTGATCGACAAGCGACCCGAGGATCCGCAGGCCGCCAAGGCGGCGTGATTGGCCGCGTGATCTGGCCGCACGGGTTTGCGGTGGGATTTTGTAAAGACTAACGTTTTGCAACTACCGCCGCAGGCCCGACGCCTGCGGCACCGCGGCAATGCCCCAGCACAGGCAGAAAGTTCCCCTTTCGTGCCGATCTAGCGTGGCAAAGGCGCCACGTCGGGCGGATTTCGACCAATTCTGCTCGTGCGAAGGTCGCAAATCACGGTATTGTCACGGATTGAGGCCGGCGCCCGTTTAGCGAATTCTTGATAGTCGGGTGTCAGCATGGTTGGCTACGAATGATCGGTCAGGAATCACCGAAAGATTCGATGTCAACAGTGTTCTGCACGGTGAACAGGTCTAGGGTCTTTTTTGGTACGGAATTTGCTCTATCTACATTCCATGACGGACCTTCCCGAAATGGAGCGATTGAGCGGACGAGGTCGAACGGCGGACGGAGAGAGGAATGAGTAAGGTCGGCACGAACGACTCCAAGAACACGCTGTATTGCTCGTTCTGCGGCAAGAGCCAGCACGAAGTCCGCAAGCTGATCGCGGGACCGACGGTTTTCATCTGCGACGAATGCGTCGAGCTGTGCATGGACATCATCCGCGAGGAGAACAAGTCCTCGCTCGTGAAGTCGCGCGACGGCATCCCGACGCCGAAGGAGATCTGCAAGGTCCTCGACGATTACGTGATCGGCCAAAGTCATGCCAAGAAGGTGCTCTCGGTCGCCGTCCACAATCATTACAAGCGGCTCAATCATCAGACCAAGCACAACGACGTCGAGCTTGCGAAGTCGAACATCCTGCTGATCGGTCCGACCGGCTCGGGCAAGACGTTGCTGGCGCAGACGCTGGCGCGGATTCTCGACGTGCCCTTCACCATGGCGGACGCGACGACGCTGACCGAGGCAGGCTATGTTGGCGAGGACGTCGAGAACATCATCCTGAAGCTGTTGCAGGCCGCCGACTACAATGTCGAGCGCGCGCAGCGTGGCATCGTCTATATCGACGAGATCGACAAGATCAGTCGCAAGTCCGACAACCCGTCGATCACCCGCGACGTGTCGGGCGAGGGCGTGCAGCAGGCGCTGCTCAAGATCATGGAAGGCACGGTGGCTTCGGTTCCGCCGCAGGGCGGCCGCAAGCATCCGCAGCAGGAGTTCCTGCAGGTCGACACCACCAACATCCTGTTCATCTGCGGCGGTGCGTTCTCAGGGCTCGAGAAGATCATCTCGGCCCGCGGCCGGTCCACCTCGATCGGCTTCGCGGCGCAGGTGCTGGCGCCGGAGGATCGGCGTACCGGCGAGATCTTCCGCCATGTCGAACCGGAGGATCTCCTGAAATACGGCCTGATCCCGGAATTCGTCGGACGTCTGCCCGTGGTGGCGACGCTGGAGGATCTGGACGAGGCCTCGCTGAAGAAGATCCTGACCGACCCGAAGAATGCGCTGGTGAAGCAGTACCAGCGCCTGTTCGAAATGGAGAACATCGAGCTGACCTTCGCGGACGAGGCGCTTGGCGCCGTCGCCCGCAAGGCGATCGAGCGCAAGACCGGCGCGCGGGGCTTGCGTTCCATCCTGGAGAGCATCCTGCTCGAGACCATGTTCGATCTGCCCGGCCTTGAGGGCGTCGAAGAGGTGGTGATCTCGCGCGAGGTCGTGGAAGGTACGGCGCGGCCGCTGTACATCTATGCCGACCGCTCGGACCGCGCGGTCGAGAGCAGCGCCAGCGCCTGATTCCATCAGGGCTCGCGCTCGGAAGAGTGGTCGAAGGCGGCTGCGGGAGGTTTTCCGCAGCCGTGTTTGCGTAAGCGTTTTGCTGCGTAGGACTACGATTTCGCTGGCAATTTCACGGACTTGACACCTCCGTACCCGATCGCCACCTTACACTGTCGGGCGATGAACTATCAGCTTTAGATTCGCCTTCCATCGATCCGGAAACGGACCCGGTCTTCACTTCAAAAGGCCACTTCGTTCGGGTCAATTCGGCACCTTGTGGCGGTTGCGCAAAGTCGCGGGCTGCGTGCAAGGGGGCAAAAAGAAAAGGAACAGGCCATGACTACCCCAAAAACCCGGCCAACCATCGTCCACGGCGAACCGCATTCCTACCCGGTGCTGCCGCTGCGCGACATCGTCGTCTTCCCGCACAACATTGTCCCGCTGTTCGTCGGTCGCGAGAAATCCATCCGCGCGCTCGAAGAGGTGATGCGCAACGATGCGCTGGTGATGCTGGCGACGCAGAAGAACGCGTCCGATGACGATCCGGCAGCTGACGCCATTTACGAGACCGGTACGCTTGCAAGTGTGCTGCAGCTTCTGAAGCTGCCCGACGGCACCGTGAAGGTGCTGGTCGAGGGGCTGGAGCGTGCGCACGTCCAGAAATATTCCGACCGCAGCGAATTCTACGAGGCGACGGCCGTTGCGCTCGCTGACACCGACGCCAAGTCGGTCGAGGCGGAAGCCCTGGCGCGCTCGGTCGTGTCGGATTTCGAAAGCTATGTGAAGCTGAACAAGAAGATCTCCGCCGAAGTCGTCGGCGTGGTCCAGGCCATCACCGATTTCGGCAAGCTCGCCGATACCGTGGCCTCGCATCTCGCTGTGAAGATCGCCGATCGCCAGGGCATCCTGGAGACGCTGTCGGTCACCACGCGCCTGGAGAAGGTGCTGGGGCTGATGGAGAGCGAGATCTCGGTGCTGCAGGTCGAGAAGCGCATCCGCTCGCGCGTCAAGCGCCAGATGGAGAAGACCCAGCGCGAGTATTACCTCAACGAGCAGATGAAGGCGATCCAGAAGGAGCTCGGCGACGAGGATGGTCGCGACGAGCTCGCTGA
>Ga0209062_1005888_pt1 | contig 11573 bp, 9 predicted proteins | sample Coa_R2_2_FD_187158 | JGI IMG/M metagenome (GOLD analysis project Ga0209062, IMG submission 187158) | Surface soil microbial communities from Centralia Pennsylvania, which are recovering from an underground coalmine fire - Coalmine... | ecosystem: Environmental > Terrestrial > Soil > Unclassified ...
CGCTGCACGGTTTTCCTCCAGCGTCCACAAACGACGACCCACAAACGAGCGCAAGCTCAGGACGAACCACAATGGCGGACGATGATTCTGCGGGTGTTCCTCGGCTCAATTCCCTGGACCGGCATGGAAGACAGATTGCCCCAGAGGTGATCGCGGCGGCGGAGGCGGTTTTTCCAAGAGCTCTCCGGCACGGCACAAAATTGCTCGGCGATCCCGCAGTTGTCGTGAACATCTTTGAGGAGGTTGCGGCAACGGTTTCACAGCGACTTTTACGCGGCGATCCTCCCGGCGAAGCCACAGCCACGCGAAATCTAGCAGGCTATGTCTTCCGCGCGTTCGTAAGGCGCGTCAACCGGTTGAAGAACAAAGAGCACGCGCTTCGGCATGCCGTAGTTGTCAGGAGCGCCGCAGCTCCGAAATCGGCTGACCCTTCTCGCCAGTTCGAGATGCAGATTCTGTTGCGAGAATACTTGGCTCGATTCAGCTTCGAAGAAAAAGACATGTGCTGGCGGCGATTGGAAGGGTACGCTTGGGACGAAATCGGCAAGCTGAAGGGAATCTCCGGACACGCGGCCCGAGAAAGGTTGCGAAGCGCGGTGAAGCGCGTCAAAGCGGAGCTTGCGAAAGAAAAGGGAAAGAAATCATTGCCATCCGGCGCGCAGGCCGGTCAGAATGAGAAATTGAAGCCAGCCCCGCGAACCGATGTCAAAAAGAAAGCAACAACAGCTTAACGATTTTGACGATCCTGAATTTCTCGGCTTCGCCAAGTCCTACTTGTCCGAAGCCTTCCCGAACCCTCAGCGCATCGGTTGTCCGCCGGATTCCCAGCTTCAGCAAATGGCTGAACACCCTGTCGAGGCTCGCGACGCAGAGGTCAGCAATCACTTGACCCGCTGCTCGCCGTGCTTCAATCGCTACATGGAAATTTTAGCGACCCTAAAACGTAGAAAAGCAGCGGGACAATAGTCCTGCGTCTCCGTGGTCCGAGGCCTAATTGGAAGAACAAGAGCGCAACCACAGTGCCCTTAAACTGGTAGTCGCGATCTCCTTATACGACCTCGGCGAGCGCAAACCATCGTCTGAAGAGTTAGTGGAATTGGCGAAACGGTTCAACTACGAGGCCGGCGCTGCATTTCTAGCGCGGCTAAATACCTGCCTGTCGCTCGCAATCGCTCGCAGGGACGAAGCGATCTTCACCGACGTACATGAAAAGCTAACTGCGGGTCTTTTGTCGCCGTCGCGATTACAGCAAATCTCAAGCGCTTTCGGGGACAAATTGTACAGAACCGCCATCGTTTTGAATCGGGCTCAAATCCTCGCTGGCATCAAATTGTTAGCACTTTACGCCCCGCGCGAAGGCGGCAGCTTTCTCGAAACAGAGGCGGATCGGTACCTTGTAGGAGAACTAGCACTTACAATCAACTCATTTTCCGGTCCCGACCGCGGCGAGCCGAATTGGCCAGAAGGCGATGTCAAAGCCCAGCTCACGGCGAGCGCCGAACTTAACAACCCCGAGCTAATCTTGAACGGCTTGGTACGCACCAGGTGTCTCCTCGGTCCGGTCTTGGACGATTATTTGCAGCGCCTAAAGGGTGAGGTTGCCCCGCCCCCATTCGAGAGGATCTTCACACTCCTGAACGGACTTAACTTCAGAGATTTCTTGGACATCACGCTGTACTTACACATCGAACACAGCCAAATGTTGGACGAGCTGATGTCTACGAATCAAATGGCATACGTCGATGTACAAGAGCCGAAGAGATACGTCTCAGGCGAGAAATTGAAGAGGTGGGCCGAAACCATGGCTACCAGCCTGGACGAACTATCATCCTTGGTGCGCGCCTCCGAGGCTGATATCACATTCTTCTTTGACATGACGATCTTTCGCCAGTTTCCACTCTGGCGATCCGGCAGCTACAAATATTTTCTCATTGACCCGATGTTCCTGGCTGAAAGGCTTTCCTCTTACGGCTTCTATTGGACAGTGGTCAACGGTCTTGTCGACGATCACCTCCGTTATCAATTTCAATGCCTCTGGGGGGAACTGGTTCAGGAATACGTGCGTCAGCTATTGACTGAATCGTTTAGCGCCGAACCGGGCAGCTTTTTGCGTCGACCCACGTATAACGATGATGGCTCTGAAGTTTTCGACTGCGCAGTACTCCTCGGCGATGGGCTGATTCCGATTGAAATTAAAGGTTCGGTCCTCCCGATTGCAGACAGGTATGCAGCGAAGGCAGCCCCTTTTTATCAGGGGGTCTCCGCGAAGTTCGGTAGTGGGCCTAGGGGGGCGGTCGAGCAGCTGCTTAGAAACATTGAGCACATCCTTTCCGCCGAGCATCCGCGCGAATGCAGCCAGATACCCTCGGGCCGGATCCGTCGCATACTTCCAATTGTGATCGTGCACGAACCGATTCTGAGATTCGGGTGGCTTGCTAGAACGTTGGCGACCGAATTCACTACGGGCCTCAAGCGACTCGTAAAGAAAATTCGGCCACCTGCTGAACCTTTCTATATCTATCCGTTCCAGTTGCTGACAGTTGAGGAACTCGAACGACTCCAGCCTTACATTCAGGAACGAGATTTTGACCTCTTCGATTGCGTGCGCTCCAAGGCGAACGAAGACCCGGACTATCAGCTGAACTTATGGGAATTTATTAGAACCAGATTTCTACCAGCCAACGGCATTAAGCCGCGTGCGAACGAGAAAATGGCCGGGCGGTTTGAATGGTTGACGAAGGCGCAGTCGTGGCGAGTCTACCGGGGCGATTATTACGACCACTCCCTCGCAGAACGGCGGAAGGCGACCGGCTACGCAATCATTTCTGCTAGGCCCATTGGCAGCGACAAATTGCTTTGGGATGAAGTCATTGCATACAAAGAGTTCCCATCGGCCCGGGAAGCGCATAAAGCAGCTCGGGCAATCGCCGACACGGGATTTCCCAAGCAGCCGATCTCAGCAGACTGGTTCGAATGTTGCGTGGTTGACGAATTCGGGGTTCCGATTGAAGAACCAAAATAGTACCGCGCCGTCCCTCTGTTTCAGTTTCCGGGGGCGGCCCTAAGTTCTTGGCAAGCCGGTAAAGGCTCGCATGGGACGTATGGTCGGCAAACCTGAAGTTCAGTCTCGACGGTCGCGATTAGATTGGAGAGGGGACGGCCGCCCGGTGGCAGTGAGAGAAGGAACATGGCGAATGGAACTCGGGCCGTCATTAGCTCAGCGGTGAGGACAGCCTGGCCAGCAACAAGGCCTGCGCATTCCTTCCTTAAGTTCCGTGCGTACCCGCTCAATGTGCTGCCTTCTGGTTTCCGGTTTCTTGACGGAGATAACCCAGCAGATCCACTCATTGCGCGCGAGTGGCGTTATATCCTCCCATTTCGCAAGCGCCGCCGGGTCGGAAACGAGAACTTTTCGTAAATCCGCTGGGACACTGTGTACCGCGCCAGGGGAGATCACCTTCTTGGTCATGGATTTCCTATCGACGCACGCCGACTCTGTGCTTATATCCTGCGTCCACGCCTCGAAGCAGTTCGCTCAGGGAAATGCCGAATCCGCTGCTAATGGTCATGACGATGGCCGCAAAAAATTGCTGAGCGGCGCCTGACCTGCTGTTCGTCGTGCTTCAACCGCTACATGAAAATTCTTGCCGACCCGAAGGCCGGGCAAGGCAGACAGCATCGGGACCATTCTGTATAGCAGAATTTGCCACCCGTCCAGTGGGCAGAACTCATCCGACGAATAATACCTTAGCGAGCACATGGTCACTCGGAGGCAGGGTGGCTCCCTTGTTTTAATTCACGCGAGCTGGACTTTCAGCACGCTGGCGGCTTCATCCACTGCGGCGATCACCTCGTGCAGAAATGCATTTCGATCAGGCGAGGGAGCCACATCGGGAATCGGCGCAGCGCGATCATAAATGTCGCTCTCTATGATCGACGCGCGCGTGAAACTTGACCCGATTCCCCGGCAGTTGTAAGCCTGTTGCCACTGCTCTATGTGCTCTTGTCGTATCCGGCGAGTCACAAGCTCAAGTGCGCGGGAACTAATTGCTTCTGCTAGACGATCAAAGACTGACTGCTTCTCATCATCATCCGGCTCGGGACCATCCCACCGGAGTGGGCTCTGGATGAAGACGTAGATGTCATTCTGCAAGTTGCGATGAAGATCTGCGACCGGCTTTAGCGTGTCGTATTCGTCGGCCCACCCAAGCGCTAATCGCCGACTTAACGCCTTCACTCTGGTCCAGTGTTCTTTGGAAACACCAGGTTTCGAGCGCAAGCCAAGCCGAATTGCCCAATCCTCATGGAACTTCTCAGTAGCATTCTTCACCGCGAGAACCAAATTCACCCTGTCGTACACAGGACGTGCAGCGGCCAAACGCCGCAGTTCGCGCACGGCAGTGACAGCAGCAAGCAACTGTAAGAACTGGTCGATTGACCGCTGATCGAGTTTCGAGTTGCTTTCCAACTCCCGATCAATGTTTCCTACAAAAAAGCAACCACGCTGCATGCTTTGACGCAACGCACGCTCAGCAAACCTGCCCAACTCTGTCCCTATTGCGGTAAGAACGTTTTCAGCAGAAGCCACAACGTGCTGCTTTTTGAGACCAAAAGTAGGGATGTTGTCGCCCTTGACCTGATCCATATGCGTAAAACAGATCATGAGCTTAGATGTCTTGCCAGTGGCAGCGAGGCTCTTCATTAGAACGACAGGAGCAGCTTGCATCGGCTGTGTAGCGTTATCTATCAAGAGAACGACATCCGATTCGTCGATGCGACGTGTAATCGTTGTTGGGATACTTGCGGAAGAATCGGGCGTATGCCCCAAGCCCTCGCCATCGAAGATGACCAGCTTCAGGTCCTCATTGCACCAAGTCGGTTGAAATGGCCCCGACACGCGGATGCCGTTGACTAGTGGAGACAGCAGAGTTCCAAAATATTTCGCATGGTTACTTGAGAACCCACCAACCGTTTTCAAAAACAGGGCTCGGTCGTCGGTCTCAAAGCGCCACAGCTCAGGCCAGCCCTGTTTATTTTTGTGGATCTTACCGCTTCTGAGGAGGTCGAAGCGTTTCTCGATCTCATCCATAACTTCGTCGAGTATCGCTTGGCAATCGTCGTCCTCTCGAAGCCTGGAGTCCAATTCTTCCTCGAATAGTTCTTCAAATACGCGTTCATCTCCCTTGCCGGGCTGCAACTCAATCCGTAGTTGGGCGCTGACTCGGGTCGTAATGTCTCGGATGCGTTGAACCCAATCTGCAATGTGCCGATTCGTTTCGGACAGGTCGATCGGGAATGCGTCGTTGACATCCTCAGGAATCGGTTCGTCAATATTTTCGTCATCAGCATCTGAAGCCTTCTCTATGAAGGGCCCGTTGCCGAACACGTGGTTAAGGCGGAAGCGTTGGCTGACATGGTTGAGCAGATGACGAGCAACGTCGACATCATTCTCACGCCGCCAACAGGAAAGGGCTGCGGCCGACACGCAGTCCTGAATATAATCCAACACCTGATCGTGAGGCATAAATGTAACTACCGCACGGAAAGGTCCAGCCGCGAGGATCAGTTCCATATCTGCAACGGTTGTCTTGCCAGTGGATGTGGATGGGAACCGCTCCTTCTTGGAATCAGTGCCAAGTATCTGACGCGCGATGGTCGTTTTCCCGCTTCCGGTGGTACCAACAAGTAGGAGGCGCCGGTACTCGCCGTCAGATGGAGGAAGGGGGATTGTGGATTCCCTTACCGCCAGGAAATCCGTGCTTTCGGAAGACAACCCGTAATAGAAGATGTCAACGACGCGTTGCTTAAACTTTGCTTCAGCGCGATTCCGTGCTCCGATATCCCAATACGTCGGATCATTCAATATCTCGTTCATCTGTTCGACGAGCGCTTCCGCCTCGTGGCGATCCTTAGTTCCGAGCCCTTGGCGCACCCGCAAGCCAGGCCGCCCTGTCGCTTTGTCCTTGCGAACTGGGTGGCGAAATATAATCGACCATCCCTCTCGATCTTGGCTTTGACTAAGACTTGCCTTGTAGCTCTTTTCCATCGTCTCCTCCGTTGTTCCAATGTTGTTCCGCACATTACCAAAGGGAGTGCCGAGGTGTCAAGCGAAAACTGGAACAACATTGGAACAACACGCAAGTTATTTATTGTCATGTTGTTACAGAGAAGGACTCGATCTACCGAGTGATCCAACGAGTCTGAGTGGCATCCTCGGTGTCGCCGTCGGTCCAGCTTTGCCAATGAATCGGAGGAAGGGACTCCTCGGCTGGGGAGCTTCTACGCTCAGGTGGCCCTAGACTTTCGCCTATTGCGCTTAGACGCGAATTTCTGAGCGAGGGACATCAACAGCGTTCTGTCGCGGTGATGGGTGGCTCTAACGACCTTCGAAAATTCGCGAGGAACCGCGTGTCCTTACCGGAACTTCCGCGAGTAATCTCTTCGGCTATCTTGCGCTTCCGAAGATTATCGAGTTTCGGTGGAGCCTCGCCATCGTAGAAGAGCCTGTACAGCGGGACTTCGAGCGCCCGCGCCATCTTCTCCAGCGTCTCCACTGTTGGAACAGTGTGGCCATTTTCGACGCGCGAGATATAGCAGCGCAGCAGACCTGTGCGCTTCTCGATGTCGCCCTGTGACAGCTTCTTTTCTTCGCGCAACGCCCGCAAGCGGTCGCAGATCACCATTGGTTTTTCACCGTGGAATGGCTTCCGAGGTCCCCATTCAACCATGCCGCGCTGCGGAATGAAAGCTTTCGTCTTCGTCCCGGCTCTACGTCCTCAATGTCACTGAGGTACGGCCTTGGCTAATTGTCGGGGCGGCCGAAATCGAGACTAGAAATTTGTTGAAAATTCTTTCTGCGTTTTTGCCGAAAACTTGCCTCATAGATAGTGAAGGGGAAAATGTTTGAATGGGCGGTCGGAACGAAACCAGGCCGCGATGCGCTGATTTCCGATCCGGGATGGGTTTCGCCCCGTCTGCTCGCGAGTCCCCCAGGGGTGAATCTAAATGCCAAAGGAGAACAATTGCTCCTGTGTCGTCTGTCAGGTTGAGCGAAGTCTGCTCAATTCGCTAAGCACACAAACAGCCCGAACCCAATTCCAGGCTTTCGCCCTCAACCACCCCGTTTTGAACCACTTCGATTCGCCTGCTGATGTAATCGCGCAACTGCACGAGCACGAGCGGGTTGAGGACGTGAATCACAAGGCTTGGAACGGCATCCTGCACGCGCTGGTTGAGTCCATCGCGAATGGGACCGCCGACGAAATCGGGCAGCAATTGCTTCTTCTGGCGTATATGCCCACGATCCACAAGGTTTATCGGGAGGCTTGCCAAAAATTTCCTGGGCTGTGTCCCGAGGACATCGCGCAACAGGCGGCCGTGTGCTTCCTGGAGACTGCGAGATCACCCGAGATGCAGACCCTCAATGGCCACTTGCCTGCCGCATTGGCGAGAAGGTTTCGGCAGAGCCTTTTTCGGTGGGCAATCAACGAACTACTGCAATCGCTTCCATTGGACGAAATGGCAGCCAACACTCCGGGCAGCCAGGCACGCGATTTCGAGGAAGGCGTTTTCCTGGAGCAACTTCTGTCGAAAGCGCAGAGCATGGGTGTCCTCTCGGCAAGCGAATGCGAACTCGTCCGCAAGTTCTACTGCGACGGATTCCATCGCAACGAGTTGGGCAGGGAGGAAGACGGGCCATCCGGCGCTGCCCTTTACTTCCGCGTGTACAGAGCCATCAACCGTTTGCGCCGCCTGATTCGGGGGGAACAGGTCATTCGACGGACCCAAAAGGCCCCGAAGGGTAAAAATTCAAAATATTTTTCTCCAGATGCGCAAACTTTCTCCGGCGAGATGTGCATTAGGAAGAGTGAGAAGGGAAACTCACCGGAGCCAAGCCACCGTGGGCCGCAGGTCGAATCCGAGGTTCCGCCGATTGCGGCGTGACTCGGGGACGAGCTGCGAGCCTCGGAGATAGACCGCCAATGTGACCAACCGGGAGCAGGATTCTCAGCGAACGACTCCCGCCTGCTGCTGATCCTGCTCCCAACTCCCTTTGCTCCGGCGACTCCCACTTTGCTGTGACGCAGGAGGAGTGTCGATGTTTGGGATCATCAGACGAAAGTGGCGAATCGAACCGCGGCGATTCGCCCGCGCAGTCGGATCAGGCATCGGAATGCTGTTCGTGGCCTCGCCCGCCTTTGCTCAGATCGGGGGGGACCAAGTCACGTCGTTCCTTTCGAATGCCCTCAGCTATGCCCAGGGCCTCGGCATCTTTGGCGCTGGTTTCCTCGTCATCTGGGCCGTAGCGAATATCGCGCGCGAACGGCCCAGCGGCAAGCAGTGGGCTGGCGCAGGAGGCGCACTGCTGCTGTCATCGGTTCTCCAACTTCTTCGGACTTTTGCAGGCTAAACCGTGCCGCTTCGACTGAAACCCGTCGCCCGCTCGCTCTCAGTTCGAGCGGAGTTCCTCGGACTCGAACTGGAGGACTGGGGATTCGTGATCGCCTGGGCCATCGTCATGCGACTGATCGGGGATCACATTCATCGAGTGTTTCTCGGATTTCTGCCGGTCTCAGCCGTGATGACCTACGGATCGGCTGGCGTTCTTGTTCTGCTGATTCGCTGGGCCAAGCACGGCAAGCCGCGCGGCTATCTCGTTGCTTGGATTCAGCACTATTTCCGCCCGAAGGCGCACTGCGCCCGGTGCGACGACCCGGATGCGCCTTACCTGATCGAGGACGAGCCATGATCGAGGCTTCGACAGTCCATCTCGTTGCGTTCGTGGTCGGCGCTCTGGCCGTCGTGACACTCGCTCTCGCCGTCTTCCTGCCACAAATCGCCGGTTCAGAACGTTATCGCTTCGAGGCACAAGATGATTCGAAGCTCTCGTCGCTCGCTGCGCGGATCCCGGCCTCTGAAATCCGCGATGGCTTGATCGTTCGCAGGGATGGTTCTTTCTGTGCCGGATGGGAATGCTCAGGAGTCGCCACACAGTTTGCCGGCGCCGAGCGTCTGGAAGCGTTGAGCAGCACCCTCGATGCGTTCATTAAAGGCATTCGTCACCCGGAAGTTGAACTCCAGTTCCGCTACTTGATCGACTACGAGACGCCGCGAATTCTGGAAGAGCGTCGAGCACTGGGCAGTTGCCTGACCTCGCCAGCCGCCTGGCTTGAGGAGAATCGCCTCTCATTCTGGCGCTCGGCGGTGGATGCGGGCCAGATGCGTTCGATCAGGCTTCTCGCGCTGCTTTCCTGGAAACCGAAACACACGTGGGACACACGGTCTGCCGCGTCACGTTTTGGCTCGGCTCTCTGGCAAGGGCTCGTACAGGACGGATTCGGAAAGCTGCCCGCTATTTCGCGATCTGCGCTGCGGGAAGCGCGCACGCGAGGACTCGTCCAGCGCAATCGGGAAGAACACAAACGCCTGGTCGCCCGCTTCAATCAGATTCTTGAAACCTACCGAATTGGGCTTGAAGCCATAACTCCGCTTCGTCGGCTCAATGAGTCTGAATTGGTCGAGTTGGTCTATCACGCACTGAACCCTGGGGATCGCCAACCGCCGAAGGGCAAAAAGCAATCCACAACGCTGATGAATACGGACTGGTTCGAGGGGGTGCGGTTCCTCGACCTCGGCGGAATCCTGAAGGCGGTCGTCACGCTGTCGGAGTTGCCCGAAGCTACGTTTGCCTCTCTGCTGCGACCGCTGTTGGCGCTCGACTTCTCATCCGAGGTCGTTTTGAACGTGCGTGTTCCCGATCAGGCCGCGAAGGTCCGCAAACTCCGGGTGTTGCTCAAGAAGAGCCTGGCGTTTCAACTTCGGAAGGATGGCAGCCGCCGCCGCGATTTTCAGGCAGCAGCGATTGAGAAGGACACCGTTGACACGCTGGCGTCGGCCGTCACATCCTCGCAGCGCATTGTCGAGATCGAACTAGCGGCAGTTGTCTCGACTTCGAAGGTTGCGCGCAGTTCGGCCGAGCGCGAGAAGGCAGAACAAGAGCTAGCGCAGCGCGTCGAATCCGTCCTACAGGCGTTCGGGCAGATGAACGGAGCGCGCGGTTACCGCGAAGAGACAGCCCTGCTCCCAACGTTTATCGCCTTCCTGCCCGGCGTCCACGGTGTCCGCAAGACCAACCGCGAGTTCACGATACTTTCCAGCCAGGCTGCCGATTTCGTTCCGATTGAGACTCCTTGGACCGGCACTCACGACGGGAAGCCGGCGTTCCTGACCCGGACGCGCGAAGGGACTTTTCTCCGCTTCGACCCATTCAGTTCTCCGTTGCCGAACGGCAACATCCTCGTCACCGGCAAGACAGGATCGGGCAAATCGTTTCTTATAAAGCAATTCCTCCTGCAATTGCAGGTTCTGAATCCGCGAATCGCTATCGTCACCAAGGGTGCAGATTACCGCGCCCTCGTGGAGTTGCTTGGCGGGCAGTACAGAGAAATCAGCCTTCGAACGAACCTAGTGAAGAGCCCCTGGGATCTTCAGGCGAACAGCGGAGAACCTGACTCGGCCCAGATCGCAGGCGTCGCCTCGCTTGCGGCTCACATGTCAGGCAAGACCGGCTCGGACGATTCCGTGACGCTCAACTTTCTGGAGAAGGCCGTTCGGATGACCTATGAGCGCCTTCTGGCCATCGGAAAGACACCGCGCTTCTCCGATCTGAAATGGACCTTGGAGCATTACCCGTGCGAGAACGCGGTGATTGAGCAACTGGCGCAACTCGTAGCTCTGAAGCTCAATCGCTGGACCGGCGAGGGTGTCTACGCGCAACTGTTCGACCGCGAAACGAGTCCCGAATTCGAAAAGACCGAGGACATCATCTGCTACGACATCGACGGGCTGAAAGAATCCCCGGAATTGCAGACCGCCGTCGCGTTCACCATTGCGAGAGCCATCGATCAGCAGATCGGACGCAAAGACTCAGGTGGGAATCTCCGCCCGACGATAGCGGTATTCGATGAAGTCTGGGCGATGCTGGCCGATCCAGTGCTGGGAGCCCAAATCCTCAACGCCTTCCGCACCGCCAGGAAGCGGTACGGCGCAATTATCGCTGCAAGCCAGGGTATTGAGGATTTTGTAGGCACTGCTGAGTCACCGCATACCGTTGGGCTAGCAATCCTGCAAAACACGGAGGCCAAGTTCATCTGTGCGCAGTTGGGAGAGCTCTCGCGCCTGCGCGACGTACTGCATCTTTCTGAGCCTGCTGTGGAGGCGGTCAAAGAGCTGCGAAACGTGCCTGGCCACTTTGCCGAGAGTTACATGCTCGTCGGCAACCAGCCTGAATCGAGCACGGTGGTTCAACTCACGGCTACGCCGTTTGATTATTGGGCCAGCACCAGCCATCCGATTGAGACGGAATTCCGCCAGAAGTTTGCGAAGGAGCATCCCGAACTCTCCGCGCTCGAAGTCATCTACCGGCTCGGAATGGCCCATCCGAAGGGCTTGGGATCGCCATCTTCAAAGAATCGAAAGGAAACTTATGCGGCAGCTTCGTAAAAAGCCAGTCATTTTCGTTTTGGCGGCGATGCTTGCGCTGCTTGTGCCGGTCACTGCGCGCGCCTTCATCG
>Ga0209062_1005890_pt1 | contig 11566 bp, 9 predicted proteins | sample Coa_R2_2_FD_187158 | JGI IMG/M metagenome (GOLD analysis project Ga0209062, IMG submission 187158) | Surface soil microbial communities from Centralia Pennsylvania, which are recovering from an underground coalmine fire - Coalmine... | ecosystem: Environmental > Terrestrial > Soil > Unclassified ...
AATGGGCGATCATCTGTACCGCCCACAACCTCGCCAAGCTTGCAACCGCCGCATGAGCAGGCCATCGCTTGCCACAAGCACCCACCCAAACCCTATCTGGACGGCCTCCTAGGAAACTCCTTCTCCGCCCTTTAGGGCGGAGAAGGTTGGGATGAGGTGGGTCGCTCTGCTCGCACGGTGAGCGCTCTGGAATCCCCCACCTCACCTCGCCTCTCCGCCCCCGAGGGGCGGAGAGGAATAAATCACGGAATGCGATCTAAGCTAGTCTCATCACGCTCTAGGAGCGGCGCGCGATTCGCCATTCGCGCTCAATGCGCCTGAAGGCGATCGGCGAAGAACCGGGCGGTGAGCTCGCGGCGGCTGCCGACGCCGGTCTTGTCGAAGATTGCCTTTAGATGCTGCTGCACCGTGAGCGGCGAGATCGACAGCGTTTGAGCGATGCCGATCGTCGCCAGGCCGCGCATCACGAGCTGCGCCACTTCTGCCTCGCGGCGCGTAAGACCGCAGGCGTCGAGGAGCAGCGGCGCGATTTCATGTGGACGCGCCGGCTCGATGATGACGGCCGTCTGACCAGCGCTGGACGGCCCCGCAAGACGCGAGGCATGGACCAGCAGCCATCGACCCGACGCCGTGCGCAGGCGGAGACGCGGCGGCCTCGCTTCGGCGCTGCCGTCGCTGCCGCACTCACAGGCGCGGAGCTGCACGGCGACGGATTGGATGGCCTGAGGCAGCTCGCCCGCGGACCCGGCCTCGAGTTCCGCAAGCCAGCGCTCACCCTCGGCCGTGGCCGCGGCGATCGAAAGATCGGGCGCCAGCACCACGAGCCCGGGCTGCCCCTCGCCCGCCGGACCACCCTCCTCGATCCTGCGCAACAGCAAGGCCGCGCGCAGTCCTTGCGCGACATGCGGACCGATCTCCGCGAGAAGCCGCATGTGCTCCGCCGCGTAGCCACGCGGGCCGCGCTCGCGGTGCAGGCACACATAGCCCCACGGCACCCCGCCGCTGCGGAACGCCGCGCGCAGCTCGTCGCCGAAACCCAGCGGCCTCAGGATCTCGCGGAAGCGCCGGCTTGATTCTGGTTGCTCCCGGGTCGCCCGGTAGAGCGTCTCGGCCGGCGCCCCGGGCGACAGCGCGAGGAGGCGGAACTTGTTGACGTCCTCTTCCAGCAACTCGTTGCTGAGGAAATGCGGGATCGCCGAGCCGGGGATCTCCTCCTGGACGGCGCTGGTGAAAAGAAAGGTCGCGGGGTCTGCCGTCGCCATCCAGAAGGAGTCGATCGGCATCGCGCGGCGCAGGTGACGGACGATCTCGAGGCGGAGTGTCCGCGAGTCGAGACCGCGATAGGCCAGCCGCAGAATGTCACGGCGGACCGCCGCCATCGCGTCCTTGCCACTCATCGCACCTCCATCGATCTCGCCGGCAAGAGCATACCAGAGTCCTGGTATCGACTCGATGCACGCCACCGATTAGACCAGAGTAAAGGCGCCTTGCCACGCTCATCTTGGGCGTGCCGGGCGCGGAGTCTTTCACCCTTGGCAGACGCGAGGAGCGCAATTCCGATGACGATCACCAACCAGAACGCACATACGCGGATCGATGAGATCGAAGACGGGATCTTTCGCGTCAGCACGCCGATCGACAAGCTGCCGGGCGGATTCAGCTTCAACCAGTACCTGATCCGCGATGACGAGCCGCTCCTCTTCCACACCGGCCCGCGGAAACTCTTCCCGCTGGTGAGCGAGGCGATCCGTCACGTGATGCCGGTCGAAAGCTTGCGCCACATCTCCTTCTCCCATGTCGAGGCCGACGAGTGCGGCTCGCTCAACGAGTTTCTGGCCGCGGCACCGCATGCAACGCCGCTCTGCGGGCGCATCGCCGCGCTCGTCTCGATCAACGACCTCGCCGACCGCGAGGCGCGGGCGCTTGGCGACGGCGAGTCCGTCTCGCTCGGCCGGCACGAAATCGTGTGGCTCGATGCGCCGCACATGCCGCATGCCTGGGAATGCGGGTACCTGTTCGAGCGCCGCACCCGCGCGCTGTTGTGCAGCGATCTCTTCACGGAAGGCGGCGGCGAGCACCCGCCGGTCAGCGAGGGCGATATCCTTGGCCCGAGCGAGCGCTTCCGCGCGCCGATGGATTACTACTCCCATGCAAAGAACGGACGCGCCCTCCTGGCTCGGCTGGCCGAGACCCGCCCAGCGATGCTCGCGCGCATGCATGGCAGCGCCTGGCGCGGCGATGGCGCAGCCATGCTGATGGCGCTTGCCGAGGCGTTGGACGGGGAAAAGAGGGCGTAGCGGCAGCCGGCGGCGCATGGCGCGCGCACCGTCGCCTGAACGAACGGGAACGACCCACGTTCTCTCTCCAGGAGAGACGCGCCATGACCGCCATCGAGGACCCCGACACCATCGCCGATGCGATCGCCTATGTGATCGCCGTCCATCGCGACGTGACCGGCGAGAACGGCGCGCCGCCCTTGGGCGTGCAGGGCGAGGCGGTCGAGGCGCTGCTCGCCGATCCCGCGGCCACGCACTATGTCCGCGACTGGGCGAAGCGCGTCAACGCGCTCGAAGCGAGCGTCGCGCCGGCGCCGCGTCCGCCGATCGATGATGTGTATCGCCGTGTCGCCGCGATCCTGAAGCGCGGCGAGGGAGAGGCGAGCGGCAAGGAGTGGCGGTAGCGGCGCTCAAGGGTGCCGGCTATGGTCCCGCGCAACGATCATCTCGAGGGGAGAGTTCGATGCGTGGAAGACTGGCTTTGGCGGCCGCCCTGTTCCTGGCCGGCGCCGCCGTGACGGCGATCGCCGAGCCCCAGCTCAATCTCCGCGGCGACCGGTTCAGGCCCTTGACCTATGCCGAGCTCGCCCCCGAGCAGAAGGCGCTCGCCGATCATGTGCTGGCGGGGCCGCGCCATTCGCTCAACGGGCCTTACAACGTATTCATGCGCAGCCCCGAGATGGGCGATCTCGCGCAGGCCTATGGCGCCTATACGCGCTTCAAATCATCGGTGCCGCACAAGCTCAACGAGCTCGCGATCCTCATCACCGCGCGGTTCTGGAGCTCGCAATACGAATGGTACTCGCATCACAAATACGGCCTCGAAGCGGGGCTGAGCCCGGCGCTGATCGCCGATCTCGCGGCCGGCAAGAGGCCGGCCGATCTCGATGCCGACGAGGCGATCGTCTATGATTTCTGCCACGAGCTCCTGGAGACGCGGCAGGTGAGCGACGCGACCTTCACCGCGGCCGTCCATCGCTTCGGCGAGCGCGGCGTGGTCGATCTCATCGGCGTCATGGGTTACTACCACCTGGTCGCGATGGCGCTCAACACCGACCGCTACCCGCTGCCCGAGGGCGTAAAGCCCGAGCTTCAGCCGCTCAAGTGACGGAGAACGACGAGGGCACTCACGTGCGTCGTCGCCCCCTCACCCCGACCCTCTCCCCGCTGGGGAGAGGGAGGGGCCCGGCGCGAAGCGGTGGGAGGGTGAGGGGGAGCTTGCACCAAGCGCCGCGTCCAGCACCCGCGCGGGATGGAGCGCCTCCCGCGCCGTGCCATGCGCGATCTGATGGCGGCAGCTCGTGCCGGCGGCGACGAGGATCGCGTCGGCCGCGGCGCCGCGCATCTTGGGCAGAACGCCGAGCTCGCCGATCTTCATCGAGACTTCGTAATGCTCGGCCTCATAGCCGAAGGATCCTGCCATGCCGCAGCAGGTGCTCTCGAAGCTCTCGACCTCGAGCCCGGGCACGAGGCGAAGCGCGGCGACGCTCGCGCCGACGAGGTTGAACGCCTTCTGATGGCAATGGCCGTGCAGCACGGCCTTGCCGGCGAGCGGCTTGAGCTCGGGCGCGAAGCGGCCGGATGCCGCCTCGGCGGCGACGAATTCCTCGAAGAGCAGCGCGTGCTTGGCGAGCGCCTTTGTCTCGGCGCCGGGCAGCATGGCCGGCAGCTCGTCGCGCAGCGTCAAGAGGCAAGAGGGCTCAAGGCCCACGATCGGCACGCCGCGCGCGACAAAAGGCTCGAGCGCGGCGAGGAGGCGCGCGGCCTCGCGCTTTGCCTCATCGACGAGGCCCGCCGCCAAGAAGGTGCGACCGCAGCAGAGCGGGCGTTCGCCCGCCGGCGACGCTGAGGCGACGCGATAGCCGGCGCGCCCCAATACGCGCTCGGCGGCGCGCGCATTCTCGGGCTCGAACCAGCGATTGAAGGTATCGACGAAGAGCACGGCCTCGCGCCCCGCCGCCGCGTCTGACAGTGGAGGCTCGCGGTAGGGCTCGCGGTGCCAGCGCGGCAGCGCGCGCTTGGCGCTCATGCCGGTGATCTTCTCGCTGAGCGCAGCGAGACCGGGAATGCGGTTGCGCAGATCGAGCAGCGGTCCGAGCCGCGCGGCGATGGGCGCATAGCGCGGGAGATAGGCGACGAGCCGGTCGCGCAGGCTGGGGCCATGCTGCTTGCGGTACTGGTGCAGGAACTCGATCTTCATGCGCGCCATGTCGATGCCCGTGGGGCATTCGCGCTTGCAGCCTTTGCAAGAGACGCAGAGCTCCATCGTCTCGCGCATGGGCTCCGAAGTGAGCGCGTCAGGGCCGAGCTGGCCGCTCAAGGCCAAGCGCAGCGTGTTGGCGCGACCGCGCGTCAGATGCTGCTCCTCGGAGGTCGCGCGATAGGAGGGGCACATGACGCCGGGATCGGCTTTGCGGCAGGCGCCATTGTTGTTGCACATCTCGACCGCGCCGCCGAAGCCGCCCCAATCGGCCCAGTCGAAGACCGTGTCGATCGCTTGCGTCCGATAGCCCGGCTTGAAGCGGAAAAGCGAGCGGTCGTCCATCTTCGGGGGATCGACGATCTTGCCGGGATTCATGACACCCTGCGGGTCGAAGCCTTGCTTCACCTCCTTGAAGGCGCGGGTGATGCGGGACCCGAACATCGCTTCGTGGAATTCCGAGCGCACGAGCCCGTCGCCATGCTCGCCCGAATGCGAGCCCTTGTACTCGCGCACCATCGCGAAGGCCTCCTCGGCGATGGCGCGCATCTTCTTGACCTCGATCTCCTGCTTGAGATTGAGCACCGGCCGCACATGGAGGCAGCCGACCGAGGCATGCGCGTACCAGGTGCCGTAGGTGCCGTGCTTCCGGAAGACGGCGGTGAGGCGGTCGGTGTAGTCGGCGAGGTCGTCAAGTGCGACCGCGCAATCCTCGATGAAGGAGATCGGCTTCCCCTCGCCCTTCATCGACATCATGATGTTGAGGCCCTGCTTGCGCACTTCCCAGACCGCCTGCTGGAAGGCGGGATCGGTCGCCTCGACCACGCCGCCGGGGAATCCGAGATCGCCCATGAGCGCGACGAGCTGCTTCAGGCGGCGGAGATTGTCGGCCGCATCCTCGCCCGCGAATTCGACGAGCAGAAGCGCCTCGGGCTCGCCTTGGACGAAGCGGTCGACGGTCGCGCGGAACAGGGGAATGTCGCGCGACAGCTCGATCATGGTGCGGTCGACGAGCTCGACCGCGGTCGGCCCCAGCGCGACGATCTGCTTGGTCGCCGCCATCGCCTGGTAAAAGCTCGGGAAGTGACAGATGCCGAGCACGCGGTGGGGCGGGATCGGCTGGAGGTCGAGCTCGATCGCGTTGAAGAAGGCGAGCGTGCCTTCGGAGCCCACGAGAAGATGCGCCATGTTGTGGCCGGCATCATCGATCATGTCGATGTTGTAGCCGCCGACGCGGCGCAAGAGCTTCGGGAAGCGCTGGGCGATCTCGCCCGCTTCGCGGCGGTGGAGCGCGCGCATCGAGCGCACGAGATCGCGATAGCGCTCGGGCATGACGCTGTCGTCGAAATTGCCGGGCACCTCGCCCATGCGCACCGCCGTGCCGTCGGCCAGCAGCGCGTCGATCGCGCGGACATTATGGACCATGTTGCCGTAGCGCAGCGAGCGCGCGCCGCAGCTATTGTTCGCCGCCATGCCGCCGATGGTCGCGCGGTTTCCCGTGGAGACATCGACGGGGAAGAAGAGCCCCTTGGGCTTCAGCGCCTTGTTCAAGCGGTCGAGCACGACGCCCGGCTGGACGAGCGCGCGGCGGCGCTCGACATCGACCGCGAGGATTCCGTCCATGTATTTGCTGCAATCGAGGACGAGCGCGCGGCCCACCGTCTGGCCGCATTGGGACGTGCCGCCGCCCCTGGGCAGCACGGGCACCCCTTCCTCGCGCGCGATCGCGATCGCGGCCGCCACATCCTCCTGATCGCGCGGCACGACGACGCCCAAAGGCTCGATCTGATAGATCGAGGCATCCGTGCTGTAGCGGCCGCGGCTGAAGGCGTCGAACAGCACCTCGCCCCTGAACGCGCCTCTGAGCTTGGCGGCCAAGGCGGAATCGCCGGGTTGGATCGCGTTGCGCCGTTCTTGTGCCGCTACTTTCATATCTGCACCCGTCTCAAATCTCTCGTCATTCCGGACGGCGGGAAGCGACGAGCCGGAATCCACCACCGCGGAGAGGCCGCCGGATTCCCGCTTCGGCGGGAATGACGGTTAGAAGGCGTCTCATCAAACCTCCTGGAATTAGAGGCGATATGCCTCGAAATTTCCAGCGGCTGGGTTGCCTTTTCCGCGGGATTTCCGCTATGCGGCGGCGCCTTTCCAAGAGGTCGCTCTCATGACACAGCATACCGGCCGTCACTTCCTGCAAATCCCCGGCCCCACCAATGTGCCCGACCGCGTGCTGCGCGCGATGGATCGGCCGACCATCGATCATCGCGGACCCGAATTCGCGGCGCTTGGCAAGAGCGTGGTCGCCGGCATGAAGCGCGTCTTCCGCACCGAGGGTGCTGTCGTGATCTTTCCCTCCTCGGGCACGGGCGCGTGGGAGGCGGCGCTCGTCAACACGCTCTCGCCCGGCGATCGCGTGCTCGCCTTCGAGACCGGGCATTTCGCGACGCTCTGGCGCGGCATCGCCACGCGGCTGGGACTGCTGGTCGATTTCGTGCCGGGCGATTGGCGCCATGGCGTGCCGCCCGAAGAGGTCGCGGCACGCCTCGCCGCCGACAACGCGCATGCCATCAAGGCGGTGATGGTCGTCCACAACGAGACCTCGACCGGCGTTGCGAGCCGTGTCGCCCAACTGCGCCAGGCGATCGACCAGGCGAAGCATCCCGCCCTCCTTCTTGTCGACACCATCTCATCGCTGGCCTCGATCGATTATCGCCACGACGAATGGGGCGTCGATGTGACGGTGGGCGGCTCGCAGAAGGGGTTGATGCTGCCGCCCGGTCTCTCCTTCAATGCGATCTCGGCGAAGGCGCTCGCCGCGTCGAAGAGCGCGAAGCTGCCGCGCGCCTATTGGGATTGGCAGCCCATGCTGATGGCGGGCGAGACCGGCTTCTTTCCCTTCACGCCGGCGACCAATCTCCTCTTCGGCCTCGAAGCGGCGATCGCGATGATCGAGGAGGAAGGGCTCGACCAAGTCTTCGCGCGCCATGACCGGCTCGCCGAGGCGACGCGGCGCGCGGTCAAGGCGTGGGGCCTCGACGTGCTGTGCGCCGAGCCGCGGGAGTATTCGAGCTCCCTGACCGCGATCCTGATGCCGGAGGGGTATGACGCCGATGCGCTGCGCCGCCTCATCCTCGAGCGTTTCGACATGTCGCTGGGCGCCGGGCTCGGCAAGCTCGCCGGCCGCATCTTCCGCATCGGTCATTTGGGATGGTTCAACGAGCTCATGCTGATGGGCACGCTCGCCGGCGTCGAGATGGGCCTGGCGCTGGCGCAGGTGCCGCATCGCCGCGGCGGCGTCGAAGCGGCGATGGACTATCTCGCCGGCAATCGCCGCTGAGCACCGCAGGAGCGCGGCGACACATGCGCAGATCCGGCTATCGGGCGACGAGCACGGTCCTTCTCCTGCTCTGCCTCATGTACGGGATCACCTATATCGACCGCGTCAACATCTCGACCGCGGCGATCATCTTCAAGAGCGAGCTCAAGCTCAGCAATACGGATTACGGCGCGATCTTCGCCGCCTTCGGCTGGAGCTACGCGGCGTTCCAGATCGTCGGCGGCTGGATCGGCGACCGCTTCGGGCCGCGGCTGACGCTCGGCCTATGCGGCTTCATCTGGGCGGGTGCGACGATCTTCACCGGGCTTGCCAACGGCTTCTGGGGCCTGATCCTCGCGCGCGTGGCGCTGGGCCTGGGCGAGGGCGCCACATTTCCGACGGCGACGCGCGCCATGTCGAGCTGGACGCGCGCGGGCTGGCGCGGCTTCGCACAGGGCGTCACCCATTCCTTCGCGCGGCTCGGCAATGCCGTGGCGCCGCCGATCGTCGCCGGGATCATCGCGCTCTGGAACTGGCGCGCCTCCTTCGTGATCCTGGGCGTCGTGAGCCTTGTCTGGGTCGTCGCCTGGATCGCTTATTTCCGCGACGATCCCGCGCGGCATCGCGGCATCAGCACGCAAGAGCTTGCGGTGCTCCCGCCCTATCGCGGCGGCCACAGCGAAGGCGCGGTTCCCTGGAGCCGGCTCGTGCCGCGCATGCTGCCGACCACGATCGTCTATTTCTGTTACGGCTGGACCTTGTGGCTCTATCTGAGCTGGATTCCGCTCTACCTCCAGCACAGCCACAATCTCGACCTCAAGAAATCGGCGCTCTTCTCCTCGGCGGTGCTGTTCGCGGGCGTGATCGGCGACACGCTGGGCGGTGTCGTGAGCGACCGCGTCTACAAGCTCACCGGCAATCTCGCCACCGCCCGGCGCAATGTCATCATCGGCAGCCTCTTGGCCTCGCTCGCCTGCCTCGTGCCGCTTTTCTTCGTGCGCGATCTCGTGCTCCTCGCGCTCTCCCTCGGCGGCGCCTTCTTCTGCCTCGAGCTCACCATCGGCCCGGTCTGGTCGATACCGATGGACATCGCGCCCAAGCATGCCGGCACCGCCGCCGGCATCATGAACACGGGCTCGGCCATTGCCGCCATCGCGTCCCCCTGGGCTTTCGGCATCATCATCGACGCCACAGGGAACTGGAACTTGCCTTTCGCGGGCTCGATCCTGCTGCTGCTGGTGGGCGCGGCGCTCGCGTTCCGGATGCGGCCGGAGGTGTCGATCGAGGAGAGGGAAATCTCCGCCACGCTTCGCCGGAGGTGAATTCGCCTGTATTACGCCGTTTTCGTTCTAGACGTCGTGTGCCGTAAATATAAGTAGCCCATCAGCAGTTGCTGACCAGCTCCACCGCGTGGGGCGCCGCGAAGGATCATTCAGTTCCGTACTTGCATTTCGCGCCGATCACGATAATCTAGTCAGATTGACTATAATGGAAATTGCAATGCCGAAGAAACGTGCATCGCATCACCGTGATCTGCCGGCCCATTGGCCGTTGCAGCACGCCAAAGCCCGCTTCAGTGAAGTCGTGCGTCGGGCTCGGAGTGAGGGACCGCAACACGTGACCGTCCATGGGCGCGAAGAAGTCGTTGTCGTCTCGGCAGAGGAGTTTCGTCGCCTCAAAGGCGGCGTAACGGGCCGAGCGCTGATCGATGTTCTGCAAGCTTCACCGCATCGCAACGTTAAAATTGACCCGACGCGGGCCGTATTGCCCGTCCGGGATGTGATCCTTTGACGGGTTGGCTACTCGACACCAACGTCCTGTCCGAACTGCGGAAAATCAAACCTTCAGCGAAGGTCGTCAAGTTCGTCGCGGCACAACCGCTCGAACTCCTCTTCGTCAGTATCGTGACTTTTGCCGAGCTTCGCTTTGGTATCGAGCGCCTTCCCGAGCCGGCGCATCGTGCCGAGCTCAATGACTGGCTCACGCATAAGCTCCGACCGATGTTTGAGGAACGCGCATTGCCCGTTAGCGAAGAGGTCATGTTCAAGTGGCGGCTGCTCGTGGAAGAAGGGCGAAGAGCCGGTCACACCTATTCCCAACCTGATCTCATCATCGCGGCGACCGGTTTGCACTATGGATTAACCATCGTCTCTCGTGACACGAAGGACTTCCGAAGAGCGCGTGTTCCTGTATTGAACCCTTGGTTCGATGACCCGCCGGCGGCTCCGCGCTGATACCGCCTTCCGCTTCGGCATACCTCATGGACAAATGATCCCACAGACACTTATACCCTTGCGATTCCTCCGTATTTCCAGGCACATTCTCTGCCTTTTCCTGGAGCAAGTCATGACAGCGCGCAGCGGCAGGCATTTTTTGCAGATCCCCGGCCCGACCAATGTGCCGGACCGGATCCTGCGCGCCATCGACCGCCCGACCATCGATCATCGCGGCCCCGAATTCGCCGCGCTGGCGAAGAACGTTATCGCCGGCATGAAGCGCCTCTTCCGCACGGCCGGCCATGTCGTGATCTTTCCCTCCTCCGGCACCGGCGCCTGGGAGGCGGCGCTCGTCAACACCTTGTCGCCGGGCGATCGCGTGCTCGCTTTCGAGACGGGACAATTCGCGGCGCTGTGGCGCGTCATGGCGGAGCGGCTGGGGCTCGTGGTCGATTTCATCCCGACGGATTGGCGCCACCCCGTCGAGCCCGATGAGGTCGAGGCGCGGCTCACGGCGGACAAGGCACACCGCATCAAGGCCGTCATGATCGTCCATAACGAGACCTCGACCGGCGTCACCAGCGATGTTGCGGCGATCCGCCGCGCGCTCGACCGGGCGCGGCATCCGGCGCTCCTTTTGGTCGACGCCATCTCCTCGCTGGGCGCAAGCGATGTGCGCCACGATGACTGGGGAATCGACGTCACCATCGCCGGCGCGCAGAAGGGGCTGATGCTGCCGCCCGGTCTCGGCTTCAACGCGATCTCGGCGAAGGCGCTCGCCGCGTCGAAATCCGCCAAGCTGCCGCGCGCCTATTGGGATTGGCAGCCCATGCTCGCCGCCGGCGAGACCGGCTCTTTCCCCTTCACGCCCGCGACCAATCTCCTCTTCGGACTCGGCGAGGCCGTCGCCATGCTCGAAGAGGAAGGGCTCGACAACGTCTTCATGCGGCATGACCGCCTTGCCGAGGCGACGCGGCGCGCCGTGGCATCCTGGGGCCTCGACACGGTTTGCGCCGTGCCGAGCGCGCATTCGAGCGCGCTCACCGCGGTGATGCTGCCCTCGGGACACGATGCCGACGCCTTCCGCCGCACGGTGCTCGACCGTTTCGACATGTCGCTGGGCGCGGGGCTCGGCAAGGTTGCAGGCAAGGTGTTCCGCATCGGTCATCTCGGCTGGTTCAACGAGCTGACGCTCATGGGCACGCTGGCGGGGGTCGAGATGGGCCTTGCCGTCGCCGGCGTGCCGCATCGCCGCGGCGGCGTCGAGGCGGCGATGAGCCATCTCGCCGATAATGAGGGCGGCTTGGCGATGCCCGCGCGGGCCACGGGATCATGACGGGCAAGAGCGAGGATCTCAGCGCGCTGCTGCTCGGCGCGCGCCGCACGGACACGCTGCTCGGAGCGCTCCCGGCGGAGCTCGTGCCGGCCGATGCCGCGGCAGCCTATGCCGCGCAAGACAGCGTCGCCCGCGCCTTCGGCACGATCGCCGGTTGGAAGGTCGGGGCATCAAGTCCCTTCGCCGAGCCCAATTGCGCGCCGCTTTTCGCCGAGCTCATGG
>Ga0209062_1005892_pt1 | contig 11563 bp, 11 predicted proteins | sample Coa_R2_2_FD_187158 | JGI IMG/M metagenome (GOLD analysis project Ga0209062, IMG submission 187158) | Surface soil microbial communities from Centralia Pennsylvania, which are recovering from an underground coalmine fire - Coalmine... | ecosystem: Environmental > Terrestrial > Soil > Unclassified...
GCCGGCATCCTTGCCGGCAGGGATGCCGGCGGCGTCGGCCCGCGGGCCGCCGCCAGGCAGGGTCGTCCCGCCCTATCAGACGCCCATGAATAATCCAGGCTAATCCTGGACCGGCTCCTATTGTCCCGCCCGACGCAATTGCTCCTGCAAGTACGCGCCGTAGGCCTCACGGTCGATCGTGAGCAGGACCGTGGTGGGCTCTGGAAGAGGGCTCTGCCATAGCCAGGCCGTGCGGAGCCATAGCCCCGCCATGGCCCGTGATCGATAGATGCCGCCGACATCGAGCGGGACAAGCTGGTAGCGGCCCCGGTCGTCCAGTTGATAGAACTCGGCTTGCTCGATACGTGGGTCCAGTAACCAGTACTCCGGTATGCCGGCCTCCCGGTATTCCTCAAACTTCGCGCCCCGGTCGCGCGCCACACTGTCGTCGGAGACTACCTCAACGACCAGGTCTGCGGGGCCGGCCAGAAACGTATTCTGTAAACGATCCAGATGGCCCCTGGCCACGAACAGGAGATCGGGTTCGCGGCCCGAACGCGGCAGTTTCATCTGGAAAGGTGCGGTCACAATAACGCCAAGTTCATGGATCAGGGCGTAGCTTGAGAGCACAGTCGATAAGAAGAGGACCAGATATTGGTGTTGCACGCTGGCCGGGCTGGTCATCTCCACCCTTCCACGTACCCACTCGGCCGGCGTATCCTCATCGGCCCAGGCCAGGAACTCATCGTACGACATGGCTCCTTCTTTGGTCGGGTCGGCACTCAATAGGGCCAGAAGCTCACGGCGCAGGCGGGATGGTATACCCCAGAGCGCCTCCGCTTCGGATGGCTTCGACACAGACATGGGCGTTTCTCTAGGAGTGACTTCCTTCTTACTGAAGTATAGGCCATGCGCGGGCTCACGGTTGTTCCCGGCAGTGGACGGCCCGTACACGGTAAAACAGGCCGGTGGTACCATGATCCGTAAAGGAGGATGTCATGAACTGTCCGAGATGCGGCGCGCCACTCAACCCCAACGCGGCCTTCTGCGGGAACTGCGGCAACCGGCTGGAGCCGGGGATGGCCGGCGGGATGTCCGCCGGCGGTATGATGGGCGGCATGCCGCCCGGCGGTCAGCAGGGCTACGGCGTCGGCGCACCCAACGAGCCCGTCCCCCAGGTCGGTGAGCCGCGGGGCATCCTGCGCTCCGGCGACGTGGCGGTGCGCATAGAAGGCGAACTGGTGCCGGTGGTGGACGTGGCGCTCGGCGGGCGCGAGAACATCTACTTCGAGCACCACGTGCTGCTATGGAAGGAGCCGCGCGTCAATATCGGCCTCAAGCCCTTGAAGGGCGCGGTCAAGCGCATCTTCGCCGGCCTGCAGATCTTCGTGACCCAGGCGGCCGGGCCGGGCAACATCTCGTTCTCGCGCGATGCGCCGGGCCAGATCGTGGCCTTGCAGATGCAGCCCGGCGAAGAGATTCACGTGCGCGAGCACCAGTTCTTGCTGGCGACGGATGGCGTGGCCTACGACTTCTTCCGCGTGCGCGGCGTCTCCAATATCCTGTTCGGCGGCACCGGCTTCTTCATCGACCGCTTCGTCAACCAGGGAGGCGCCGGCCTGCTGTTGCTGCACGGCTATGGCAACGTCTTCACCAAGACGTTGGCGCCCGGCGAGGCCATCGACGTGGAGCCCGGCGCCTTCCTCTGGAAGGATGCCAGCGTGGGCATGGATACCAACCTGACCAACCTGAGCACCGGTTTCTTCGGTGGCACCTCCTTCACCCTGAACCGCTTCGTCGGGCCGGGGCGTCTGGGCATCCAGAGCATGACCTACCACCCGCCGATCAACGCCAACGAAGGCCAGCGGGCCACGGGCATTAACCTCGGCGGCCTGCTCAACACCTGAGTGAAAGAGCCGACAGAACCCTTCGACATCGACGTGGCCATGGGGCGCATCCGCGAGGCGGTGCGCCCTTTCGCGCCGGCCGCGCTGTTCGCCCTGGCCGAAGAGGGCTACCGATCGCCCTTCGAACAGCTCATGGCCTGCATGATCTCCATTCGCACCTACGACGAGACGACCCTGCCGGTGGCGCGCCGGCTGTTTGCCCGGGCCCGCACGCCGCGGCAGCTCAGTGCCCTGACGCCGGATGAGATCGACCGCCTGATAAGCGCCTGCACCTTCCACGAGGCCAAGGCGAAACAGATGCATGCCATCGCCCGCCGAGCCGTGGAGGAGTTCGGCGGCGAGATACCCTGCGAGCGCGAGGCGCTGCTCTCGTTCCCCGGGGTCGGCCCCAAGTGCGCCAACCTGGTGCTGGGCATCGCCTGCGGCCAGCCCTGGATCTCCGTCGATATCCACGTGCACCGCATCACCAATCGCTGGGGCCTGGTGCACACGTCCACGCCGGAGGCTACCATGGCGGCGCTGGAGCGGGTGCTGCCGCGCAGCTACTGGATCGAGATCAACCGCCTGCTGGTGCCGTTCGGCAAGCATATCTGCACCGGCACCCTGCCGCGCTGCTCGACCTGCCCCGTGCAGCAGATGTGCCGGCAGGTCGGCGTCACCCGGCACCGTTGAGCCGCCGCGCCCGCTGCTTCAGCCACCATGGTGTATAAACCTTGACAAGAGGACACGCAAGATGGTACAGTGTAGGAGGTTAGCAGTCTCATTTGAGGAGTGCTAGCTGTCTTTATTAGAGGATACCGATGAGCTTTCTCCCATCGCCCCGATCCGATACCGAGCCACGACGCAGCGCCGCGGATGCGCTGAGCGAACGGCGGCGCTCGATCTTGAAGATCATCGTGCAGCAGTATATCGACTCGGCGTTGCCCGTGGCCAGCGAGGCCATCGCGCGCGGCTACGGGCTGGGCGTGAGCGCGGCGACCATCCGCAACGAGATGGCGGCCCTGGAAGAGATGGGCTACATCGTCCAGCAGCACACCTCCGGCGGTCGCGTGCCCTCCGAACGGGGCTACCGCTTCTACGTGGAACACCTGATGGACGAGTTAACGCTGACCACCGACGAGCAGCGCACCATCGCCCACCAGTTCCACCAGGCCAACCTGGAGCTGACCCAGTGGCTGCGCCTGGCCGCGGCGATCCTCTCGCGCGGCGTGCAAAACGCCGCCGTGGTGACGGCGCCGCGTACGCCGCAGGCGCGCTTCAAGCACCTTGAACTCATCTCGATTCAAGAGTCGCTGGCGCTGCTGGTGGCCGTGTTCGAGGGCGGCACGGTCCAGCAGCAGATGTTCATACCGGCCATGCCGGTGACGCAGGAAGCGCTCTCGGGCATCTCCGCGCGGCTGAACCGGCTGCTGGAGGGCTGCACCATCGCCGCCATGAACGACCTGCCGCAACCCGCCGATTCGCCGATCGCCATGCAGGCCCTCGACCTGGTCGGGCGCATCATGCGATCGCTGGACGAGGAGGCCAGCACCGATACGTTCGTGGACGGGCTCGGCCATATCCTGAGCCAGCCGGAATTTGCGCCGAGCGGGCGCGGTAAGGATAACGCCGCGTTGCAGATCGTGCAAATGATCCAGCAGGGCATGCTGTTCAACGAGCTGATCCGGCAAATCTCGAATATAGACGGCCTGCAAATCATCATCGGCGGCGACGGCTCGCGCTCGGAGATGCCGCAGGTGAGCCTGGTCTTCTCGCGCTATGGCAGCGCCACCATCGGCGGGCTGCTCGGCGTGCTGGGCCCGATGCGCATGCACTATGGCCGCGCCGTCTCCATGGTGCGCTTCATCAGCCAGATCCTGGGTGAGATGACGACGGAGTTGAGCGGGCATGAGTAGACCCACGGGGCTTGCAGCCACCGTTATCTCGTGGCTATGGTGAAAATGAGGACAGTAGGGAAGGAGATGGGCCCGGCTATCGCCGACGAGCAGATAGCCTACCGCTTATCCAGGAGGTCAGGATGACAGGACAGAACGACATGGCACAGGACGCGGCACAGGAACGTACCGGCGCCGAGGATGCGCCAACCCCCTCGGCCGAGACGGCCATGGACGACGTACAGATCCTGTGGAAAAAGAAGAAGAAGGGCGGGTCGGCGCACCATGCTCGCGCCGGCGCGCATACCGACGCGCAGGCCGAAGCCGAGGCGGGGGCCGATTCCGTCAACTGGCAACAGCGCTGCGAAGAGGAGCACGCCAAGGCGGAGGACTACTTCGCGCGCTGGCAGCGCGCCGCGGCCGACATGGCCAATATGCGCCGCCGCAACGAGGTGGAGCGCCAGGAGTATATGAAGCAGGCCAATGCCGCGCTGATCGAACAGTTGCTCCCCGTGCTCGACTCGTTCGACCGCGCGCTGGACAGCGTTCCGGCGGAGCTGCGCGAGCAGAGCTGGGTCGACGGCATCCTGCGCGTGGAGCGCCAATTGCGCGCGGCGCTCGAACGCGCCGGATTGAGCGCCATCGAGGCGCAGGGCAAGCCGTTCGACCCCAATGAGCACGAGGCGCTGATGCAGGAAGAGAGCGAGCAACCGGAAGATACGGTGATCGCCGAACTGCAGCGCGGCTACAAGCTCCACGATCGCGTGCTGCGACCCGCCATGGTCAAAGTGGCAAAGAATTGAGATAAAACCAAGGAGACTATTCGTGGCAAAAGTAATTGGTATCGACCTGGGCACGACCAACTCGTGCGTCGCCGTCATGGAAGGCGGCGAGCCCGTGGTGATCCCCAATAGCGAGGGCAACCGCACGACCCCCTCCATCGTGGCCTTCACCAAGTCCGGCGAGCGCCTGGTGGGCCAGGTGGCCAAGCGCCAGGCTATCACCAACCCGGACAATACGGTCTTCTCGATCAAGCGCTTCATGGGCCGCAAGTACAGCGACCCCTCTGTCGACCGCGACAAGCGGATGGTGCCGTACAAGGTTGTGCAGGCCCCCAACGGCGATGCCGCCGTGGAGGTGGCGGGGGAGCGCTACGCGCCGCCGCAAATCTCGGCCATGATCCTGCAGAAGCTGAAGAACGATGCCGAGGCCTATCTGGGCGAGAAGGTCACCCAGGCCGTCATCACCGTGCCGGCCTACTTCGACAACGCCCAGCGCGAAGCCACCAAGGACGCCGGGCGCATCGCCGGGCTGGAGGTGCTGCGCATCATCAACGAGCCGACTGCGGCCTCGCTGGCCTACGGCCTGGACAAGAAGAAGGACGAGAAGATCGCCGTCTACGACCTCGGCGGCGGCACCTTCGATATCTCGATCCTGGAGCTGGGTGACGGCGTCTTCGAGGTCAAGAGCACCAACGGCGACACCCACCTGGGCGGCGACGACTTCGACCAGCGCATCATCAACTGGCTGGCCGACGAGTTCAAGAAGGAGAACGGCATCGACCTGCGGCAGGACCGCATGGCCCTGCAGCGGCTCAAGGAGGCGGCCGAGCGCGCCAAGATCGAGCTCTCCAGCACCATGACCACGGAGATCAACCTGCCCTTCGTGACGGCCGACGCCTCCGGCCCCAAGCACCTGACCATGTCGCTGAGCCGCGCCAAGCTGGAGCAACTGGTCGGCGACCTGGTGGAGTCGACGCGCGGACCGGTGCTGGCAGCCCTGAAAGATGCCGGCCTGCAACCCTCGGATATCAACGAGGTCGTGCTGGTCGGCGGCCAGACACGCATGCCGATGGTGCAGGACCTTGTCAAGAAGATCTTCGGCAAAGAGCCGCACAAAGGCGTGAACCCGGATGAGGTGGTGGCCGTGGGCGCCGCGATCCAGGCCGGCGTGCTGCAGGGCGACGTCAAGGATGTCCTGCTGCTCGACGTGACGCCGCTCTCGCTGGGTATCGAGACGCTGGGCGGTGTGTTCACGCGCCTGATCGAGCGCAACACGACCATCCCGACCTCCAAGAGCCAGGTCTTCTCAACGGCGACGGACAACCAGCCGAGCGTGGAGATCAACGTCCTGCAGGGCGAGCGCGACATGGCCGCGGGCAACCGCAGCCTGGGCAAGTTCATCCTCGACGGCATCCCGCCGGCGCCGCGCGGCGTGCCGCAAATCGAGGTGACCTTCGACATCGACGCCAACGGCGTGGTGCACGTCTCGGCCAAGGACAAGGGCACGGGACGCGAGCAGAAGATCACCATCACCGCCTCCAGCGGCCTCTCCAAGGACGAGGTCGATCGCATGATCCGCGACGCCGAAGCCCACGCGGCGGAGGATCGCAAGCGCCGCGAGGAGGTCGAGGTGCGCAACAATGCCGACTCGGCGGTCTTCACCGCCGAGAAGTCGCTGCGCGATTACGGCGACCGGGTGAGCGCGGAGGTCAAGAGTACCATCGAGGCCAAGATCCAGGACGTGAATGCCGCCAAGGGCACCGACGACATCGAGCGCATCAAGACCGCGACCAACGAGCTGCTGCAGGCCATGCAGGGCATCGGCGCGGCCATGTACGGCGAGCCGAGCGCGGCGGGCGCGGGTCCGAGCCCGGACGGCAGCACGGAAGCGCCGAAGGGCGACGAGAATACGGTCGAAGGCGAGTATAAAGAGGTGTAAGAACCGGGTCGCGTCCGGCGATCAGGTAGCAACCGCCGGCCGGTGCCCTCCCTATCCCCGAGATAGCGAGGGCACCGGTATGGCTATACCATTGAGGATCAGGGTTTGTGCAAGATAGACCCGGGCAGGCAAGGCCCCGCATTGACGGTTCGGGCCATTGGCGGCTATGCTGATCCCTGATGGCCTCCAACTGATATAGCGCTGGTGAGGTTGACGAGTGGCAACGACGAAACGTGACTACTACGAGGTGCTTGGCGTCGCGCGGGGCGTAAGCGAGGAAGAGCTGAAGCGGGCCTTCCGCAAACTGGCGCGCCAGTATCACCCGGACGTCAACAAATCACCGGAGGCCGAGAGCCGCTTCAAGGAGATCGGCGAGGCGTACGACGTGCTCTCCGATCCCGAGAAACGCCGCATCTACGACCAGTTCGGACATGCCGGCTTGAACAGCCAGGGCTATGGCGGCTTCCAGGGCTTCGAGGGCTTCGGCTCCTTCGCCGACATCTTCGAGCAGTTTGATAGCTTCTTCGGCGGCGCCGCCCGCGCCGGCAGCCGGCGCGGACCGCAGCGGGGCGCCGACCTGCGCTACGACCTGGAGATCAGCTTCGAGGAGGCCGCCTTCGGCACAGAGAAGACGCTGGACATCCCGCGCCAGGAGACCTGCGAAACCTGCCATGGCAGCGGCGCCGCCCCGAACACGCAGCCGCAGACCTGCCCGCAGTGTAACGGCACCGGCGAGGTGCGGCGCGTCCAGCAGAGCGTCTTCGGCCAGTTCGTCAACGTCACCGCCTGTAGCCGTTGCCAGGGCGAGGGCAAAATCATCACCACCCCCTGCCCCGAATGCCGCGGCCAGGGCCGCGTGCGCAAAATGCGCAAGCTCACCGTCAAGATCCCGGCCGGCGTGGACAACGGCCAGCAGATCCGCCTCTCGGGCGAGGGCGAATCCGGCCCCAAGGGCGGGCCTCCCGGCAATCTCTACGTGGTCCTGGAGGTCAGGCCGCACCGCATCTTCAAGCGCGAGGGTAGCGATGTCTTCCTCGAGCTGCCGATCTCATTCGCCCAGGCGGCGCTCGGCGACGAGATCGAGGTGCCCACCATCGACGGCAGCGAGATGCTCGTCGTCCCCGGCGGCACCCAGACGGGCAAGACGTTCCGGCTGCGCGAGAAGGGCATACCGCACCTGCGCGGCATGGGGCGCGGCGACCAGTATGTCACCGTGCGGGTCAGCACCCCTACCCAGTTGTCGTCGCGCGAGCGGCAGCTCTTCGAGGAGCTCGCCAAACTCGAGGAACATCAGATCAAGCCGCAGGAGCGCGGCTTCTTCGACCGCGTCAAGGATTCCCTGGGCATCTAGTCCCTCTCGCACCATGAACTGGCTTGAAATCTCGGTGGAAACCGAGGCCGCCGCCGTGGAGACGGTGTGCGCCGTGATGCACGAATACGGCGAGGGCGGCGTTTCGGTGCATCAGGACGTCATTCCCGACGACGAAGACGCCGCCTACCACTACGACTCCTCGCGCCCGACCATTGTGTCCACCTACGTCCCGGCCACCGACGACGGCCTGCGGCGCAGGGAAGCCATCGTCGCGGCCTTCGGCCACCTCACCGCCTTCAAACTGGCCGATATCGGCGAGGTGCGCAGCCGCGAGGTGGCCGACGAAGACTGGGCCAACGCCTGGAAGGAGTACTTCCAGCCCATGCGCTTCGGGCGCCGTCTGGTGGTCAAGCCCTCCTGGCAGGCCTTCGCGTCCCGGCCGGACGACCTAGTGGTCGAGCTTGACCCCGGCATGGCCTTCGGCACCGGCCTGCACCAGACCACCGCGCTGTGCCTGGAGATGCTGGAGAACTATGTGCAACCGGGCATGCGCGTCCTCGACCAGGGTGCCGGCTCGGGCATCCTCTCCCTGGCGGCGGCGCGGCTCGGCGCCGGGCACGTCGTGGCCGTCGACGTCAGCGAGGTGGCCGTGCTCACGGCACGCGAGAACGTGGCCCGCAACGGACTGGACAACCTCATCACCGTGCTTCCCGGCAGCGCCGTACCCGGTACGGCCGAGTGGGCCGCTACCCATCCCCCGCTTCCGGAGGGCCTTCCCCGCAGCTATGACCTCGTGGTGGCCAACATCATCGCCAACGTCATCATCGCGCTGGCCCCACGGTTTGCCGAGGTGCTCGTGCCCGGCTGCCTGCTGATCGCCTCGGGCATCATACGCGAGCGCGAGGAGGAGGTCCGGGCGGCGCTGCAGGCGGCGGGGTTCAGCGTCGAGCGGGCCGAGCATCGCGACGAGTGGGTCGCCCTGGTCGCCCGGCGTTCCTGAGCCGGCCATGCACCATTTCGTGGTCGAGGCGGGGGCCATCGATGGCACCGTGGTGCGCTTCTCGCCCGCGCAGCGCCACCAGATCACGCGCGTGCTGCGCCTGCGCGATGGCGACGAGGTGGTGGCGCTGGATGGGCGCGGCGCGCAGCATCGTGTGCGCCTGATCGCCGGCACGACCGAGGTAGCCGGTGAGATCGTGGCACCCGTGACCGCCTGCCACGAGCCGGAACGCCGCGTCGCGCTGCTGGTCGCGCCGCCACGCGGCGAGCGCTGGGCGTGGCTGCTGCAGAAGGGGACCGAGATCGGCGTGGCGCGCTTCGTCCCACTCAGCACCCGCTACTCGCAGCCCGGTTCCACGACGATCCGCCCGCGCCACCACGAGATCGTGCGCGAGGCCGTCGAGCAATGCCGGCGCCTGCTGATGCCCGAAATCGCTACGCCTCAGCCGTTCGCCCAGGCCCTGCGCGCAGCCGCAAACGCCGCCGGCACTACAATCGTGCTCTGGGAAGGGCACGGCGACGACACGCTGGCCGCCGTGCTCGGAGCTGGGTCCGCCGATGAAGCGGCGGAGGTCCGCCTGGTCGTCGGACCCGAGGGAGGCTTCCACCCCGACGAGGTGGCCCTGGCCCGCGAGCTTGGCATCGCCGTGGCCGGGCTTGGGTCGCTGATCCTGCGCTCAGAGACGGCCGCCCTGGTCGCCGCGGCCATCGCGCTTCATGCCGCGTCAGCGGCGAGTCAAAGGTCGCTATCCTCGTAGATCGCGTCCATGGGCACGGTGAGGCCCACGCTCTCGAAGTGCACGTCCTCTGCGCCGCTGTACACGGTCGACGTCCATAGACCCGCGTCATCCTTGCGGCGCACCTCGACCCAGCGTGCGTTGGTGCTGTCGATGAGCACGTACTCACGCAGCGTCGGAATCTGCCGGTACAGCTCGAACTTGCCGTTCTGATCGTATTGAGCGGTCGAAGGCGACAACACCTCGATCAGCAGTGTCGGATAGTCGATCACACGACGGCGCATGTTGGCCAGATCGCGCGGATCACACGTCACCGACACGTCGGGATACATCTCGTCATTGGCCGTTGCACGCACGCGCACGGCCTCGGTGAATGCCTTACAGGTGCCGCCGCGCACGGCAGTGCGCACCAGCGCATAGACGTTGCCGCTGATCTGGCTGTGGTTCAGCGTGCCGCCCGACATGGCGTACACGTAGCCGCCGTGGTATTCGTGCCGTTCGCTCGCGTGCTCCTCGAACTCTTCGTACTCGTCGTGCGTGAACAGTGGCGCATGCTGATCTGCAACCATGATGCGACCCGTCCTCCTTCTGGAAGCCCCAGTTGCATGATATACTGAGCCGGATACTGCTCCAAGCAATGAGGATAGCGTCGATGTCTTGTCGGATTCGGTTGGCCTGAGCGGAGCCCTTCACGGGTTCAGTGCTCCGGCGGGTCACGCGCCGCGCCTCCGGCCGTGGCTGCCTGTCCCGCTGACATGCTAACCGTCCTTTCTTGGGTAGGGCTTCGCTCCACGTCGCACACGTCGCGATGACGTTGCGGCGTTTTTTTGTGCCCTGCTCATCGAAAGGAACGGTTAGATGCTCAACTCGCCACGCCACAGCGTCGCCTACGCACAGAACTTCCTCCATAGTCCGCGCCTGGTCGACCACCTGCTCGACCGGTCAAGCATCGGCCCCGACGACCGCGTGCTGGAAATCGGACCGGGCAAAGGCATCATCACCGCGGCGCTCGCCCGCCGTTGCCGTGAGGTCTTGGCGGTCGAAAAGGATCCCGATCTCGCGCATCTGCTTCGCGCTCGCTTCGCCCTCTCGCCGGCCGTTACCATCCGTGAGGAGGATTTCCTGGGCACACGCCTGCCGCTGCCGCCCTACAAGGTGTTTGCCAACGTGCCGTTCAACTGCACGGCGGAGATCATCCGGCGGCTCACCGAGACACGTCACCCGCCCGACGACATCTATCTGGCCGTCCAGCAGGAGGCCGCCGAGCGCTTCCTGGGCCGTCCGCGCGAATCGCTGCGCTCGGTGCTGCTCAAACCCTGGTTCGAGCCTTCGCTGGCGTACCGCTTCAGGCAGGCCGACTTCGTGCCGGCACCCCAGGTCGAGGTCGTGATGCTGCGCCTGCGCAAGCGAGGCCCGCCGCTGATTCAGGCGTCCAGGGCGCAACTTTACCGCGACCTTGTCATTCACCTATTCACGGCCTGGAAACCATCGCTATGTGCAGCTCTCACCGGCATACTCAGCCATCGACAGATCGCTACCCTCGACCAACGCCTGGGCCTGGCCCTCGATCGCCCACCCACGGCGCTGCCCTTCGAGCAATGGCTCGCCCTCTTCGCCTACATCGACGGTGTCGCCCCCCAGCGCGCCAGACAGTGCGTCCGCGGCAGCGAGGAACGCCTGAGCGGGCAGCAGGCGCGGCTGCACAAGGCGCACCGCACCCGGCAGCGTAGCCCCCGGCTATCGCCGGACCGGACTCCCCTCACCGGGTCCGCGTCGGGCTTGCACGGCGTTCGCTCAGCAGGCGGTGCAGCACCGCGGCGTTGCTGATCTCGCCCGCCTTCGCCGCGTAGAGCAGGGTGACCGTGCCTTGCCGCGCCCGCTCCGCCAACCGATCCAGGGTCTCCTGGGCCTGGGGTGTCGCCAGCTCGCGCTCGTAGCGCACCCGGAACTCCGGCCACTTCTGCGGATCGTGGCCGTACCAGCGCCGCAACTCGTGCGAGGGCGCGATCCCGCGCTCCCAGGCATCCAGGTGCG
>Ga0209062_1005900_pt1 | contig 11553 bp, 11 predicted proteins | sample Coa_R2_2_FD_187158 | JGI IMG/M metagenome (GOLD analysis project Ga0209062, IMG submission 187158) | Surface soil microbial communities from Centralia Pennsylvania, which are recovering from an underground coalmine fire - Coalmine... | ecosystem: Environmental > Terrestrial > Soil > Unclassified...
TGATGACCCGCAGCTTGGTGAGCCCGTCCTCGCTGATCCGCGGCGCCGCCAGCCTCCCGGCCAGTCCTTCGATGACTTCGCGGATCACGAAGATCTCCTCGGCCTCCGCGGGGTCGACCTCGCGGACGACCATGCCTCTCGCCGAGTCGACCGACACCAGGCCCTCGCCGCTGAGGCGAGTCAGCGCCTCGCGCACCGGCGTGCGGCTGCTCTCGAACTGCTGGGCCAGCTCCAGCTCAACCAGCCGTGAGCCGGGCGGCAGCTGGCCCTCGAGGATCAGGTCCCGAAGCGAACGGTATACCCGCTCGCTGCTTGGGAGCGAAAGGTCCAGGGCGATGTCGCCCATTGTATACAATGGCGCACAGCCTGTAACGATTGGAGTGCGCCACATGGCCCAGAGCCTACGAACCTACCTCGAGCTGCTCAAGAAGGAACGTCCCAACGAGCTGAAGGTCATCACCCGCGAGGTCGATCCCATCCATGAGATCTCCGGCCTCACCGAGAAGCTGCAGAAGCAGGGGCAGTTCCCCGCGCTGCTGTTCAAGAATGTGAAGGGATCGAGCCTGCCGGTGCTCATCAACCTCCACGCGTCCTTCGACCGCCTGGCCCTGGCCGAGGGCGCCAAGGACCTGCTGGACATGGAGGAGAACCAGGTCGAGCGCGAGAACAACCCCAAAGAGCCGAAGCAGGTCGACGTCAAGGCCTCGCCCGTGAAAGAGGTCATCATGGCCGACAACGACGTCAACCTGGCCAACTTCCCGTTCACCCACAAGAACGAGCTGGACGCGGGCCGCTACATCTCGGCGGGCGTGACCATCATGCGCGACCGCAACGGCAAGATCAACATGGGCATGTACCGGCACCAGATTCAGGGGCCGAAGCAGCTGGGCATCATGATCAACCCCGCCAACCATGGCGCCCACATCCTGCACGACTACGAGGACGCCGGCGAGCCCTGCCCCGTGGCCATCGTCGTCGGCCACCATCCCTGCTTCTATATGTCCGCGGTGGCCAAGGTCCCACCCGGAGAGGAGATCAACCTGGCCGGCTCGCTGATGGGTGAGCCGCTGGAGGTGACCCAGGGCGAGACCGTGGATCTGCCCATCCCGGCCCACGCCGAGATCGTGATCGAGGGCTACGTGCACCCGCACGAGCGGCACCAGGAAGGCACATTCGGCGAGTGGCCGGGCTACTACAACAAAGAGGGCGAGTGCACCTACGTTCGCGTGACGGCCATCACCATGCGCAAGGACGCCATCTGCCAGGATCTCTTGAACGCTCACCCCGAGCACAACATCCTGGGCGCCGTGCCCCGCATGGGCTCGCTGCTGCGCGGCGTGCGGGCCGTGACGCCCAACGTCATCGCCGTCAACCTGCCGTGGTCCGGCGGCTGCCGCTCCTTCTGCTACATCTCGATGAAGAAGCGCGCCGAGGGCGAGCCGACCCAGGCGGCCTTCGCGGCCATGGCCATCGAGCCCAACATCAAGCACACCATCATCGTCGACGAGGACATCGACGTGTTCAACGAGACGGAGGTGCTGTGGGCGCTGGCGATGCGCTTCCAGGCCGATCGCGACATGAAGATCATCCCGAACGCCATGGGCGCGCACCTCAACCCGAGCGCCTACGGCTACGACCGGCTGACCTGGGGCAACATGGAGACCAAGCTGATCATGGACGCGACCAAGCCCTTGCCGCCGTTCAAGTTCGCGCCGCGGGCGCAGGTAAAGCCGGACGTGGTCGATCGCCTGAACCCGGCCGACTACCTCGAGGACTGGAAGTAGCGCCATGCCGGAGGGCGGACTCGACGGCGACAAGTGGCTGCGCGAGCACAACCTGTGCACGCTGGCCACGGGCCGGCGTGACGGCTCGCCGCAGCAGACGCTGGTGAGCTACCACTACGACGGCAAGGACATCGTGATCTCGACCTGCAGCTACCGGCCCAAGTGGCTCAACAGCAAGCGCCAGCCACGTGTGTCGCTGCTGGTTCAGGAGGGCCGGCAGTACACAGTCGTCTACGGCCGGGCCGAGCACGTCGAGAACGATCCGGAGCGGCTGGAGCTGACCAAGCGCGCGCCAGGCTGGAACCGCCGCCTGGCGCGCCACAATGGCGACGAGCAGGCCGCCGTACGCGAATTGAACGAGGAGCAGCGGGTCATTTTGCGGGTCGTTCCCGACAAGATCGTCCCCCACAGCTGATGAAACTAGCGACACTCTCCCCGTACGGGATCGGCGTGGTGACGCCTGATGGCAGCGGGGTGGTGCCGGTGCAGAGCCGGCCGATGGCGGAGGTGCTGGAGCACTGGGAGGGTTTGCACCGCCAGCTCGCCAGCCTGCTGCAGACCCGCACTCCGGTGCCCATCGACAGCGTGCGGCTGGGCCCGCCCGTGCCGCATCCGTCCAAGATCTGGGCCGCGGCGGGCAACTACCGGCGCGGCAGCGGCGACCTGAGCCAGGGTGCCGGCCGAGGCGCTGCCCGCACTACGGATCCAGACGAGCTGCTGCACGAGATCTTCCTCAAGCCCCCCTCCGCGCTCGTCGGGCCAGGGGCCAAGGTGATCATCCCGGAGAAGGCCGACACCATCTTCCCGGAGCTGGAGCTGTGTGTGGTCATGGGCCGGCGCTGCAAGGACCTCAAGCTGGACGAGGTGTGGGACGCCGTCTTCGGCTACACCATCATCCTAGACATGACGGCCCGCGGCTACGGCAGCGGCAGCCTGGTGGCCACCCGCAACGTCCGCAAGGGCTTCGACACCTTCGCGCCCACCGGGCCGTGGATCGTCACGCGCGACGAGATCGCCAACCCGGAGGCGCTTCAGATGAAGCTGTGGGTGAACGGTGAGCTGCGTCAGTCCGCCAAGACGGACGGCATGATCAACGGCATCACCCGGCTGGTGAGCTACCTCTCGAGTGTGACCGAGTTCCTGCCCGGCGACCTCATCGCCACGGGCAACCCCGATGCCCCCGAGTTCCAGCAAAAGATTCAGCCCGGCAACGAGCTGAAGGCGGAGATCGAGGGCATCGGCTCGATGACCCTGACCGTCGCGGCGGCCGCGTAAAAAGGAGAGAGCCCGGTCGGGGGAAGAACCGGGCTCTCTGGTCGAGGGGCGAGAACCCCTAACTGCTGGCGAATACCGCGATGCCGGAGCCGCTCTTCTCGGGATCGAAGATGTGGTTGTTTCCGGCGTAGGCCGCCACGGAGTGCCCGCCATGGCCGCTGATTGTGGTCACGAGGTGCGCGTTGTCTCCGTTCACCACGCCGAGCTCCGGCGCAGTGGTGCCCGAAATGCCGAAGTAGAAGTTGCCGTCACCCGGGTTGAACCACACTTCGTCGGCTCCGCCCACGCCCGAGACAATGGTCCGCACGTGGCCGCTGCCCACCTCAACCACAGCCCCGCCGTTGTCGCACGCGCCCATCAAATATGAGTTCTTGCCGAGCGCCAGCCCCGTCGGCCCGTTCGTGCAGCCCGGGACTGAGTAGGTCTTCACCAAGGAGCCGCTGGGTGAGAAAACGTCGATGAAGCCGGTGGTCACCGGTTTGCACGTGCCATCCGGCGGCGGAGTGGAGCACGCCGGAACCGCCTGGTAGAACAGGCCGGTCTTGGGGTCCCACACCGACTGCTCGATGCCGCCGCCCGCCGTCGAATGGCCGCTGACGGTCGCCGGCTGGCCGACGGTGTTGTCGCCGTAGTAGAAGTGCGTGGCCACGCTCTGGGTCTTGACGTTGATGAACGTCAGGAAGCCCTCGAAGTCGTTGGCGATCAGGATCACCTGGTCGGCCGGGTCGTAGGAGAGCTCGTCCGCCCGTTTCGTGCCGCCCGTCGGGATCGACTTGATCAAGTTTGCGCCCGGCGTGGGGTTCAGCACCTTGATGGTGCTGTTGCCATCGCCTGCCCAGACCAGGCCGGCGCTGTCGTCGAGCACGCCGTTCGGTCCGCTGGTCGCGCGGGAGTTGGTGGCTCCCTGAAATCCACCTTGGATGGAGCCGGTGAACGTACCGGTCTTGGCGTCGATCAGGTCGACGGCTTTGTTCGTACGGTCGGCCAGGAAGTAGAGGCCACGCGAGTTATCGACGTAGCTGATATCGAAGCTGGTGGTTGCCGGCGGGTTGATGTCATTCGAGAACGTTACGGTGCCGTTACTCGCCCCCGCGACACCGGCGCTCATCACCAACCCTCCTGCTGCAAGGATTGGAATCAACCACGAGAAGCGTTTGCGCGCGAACATATAGTGCCTCCTCCGTCAGGGTTTCAAGGGCAATCTACGCCCCTCCTTCGCCGCGCGTAAGCGTCAAACACACTAGGGGCGTTCGGCAACTTGCGGAGGCGTGTCACCATATCAAGCGTGGCGACATCGACCGAGGAGCAATCCCAGCCTCTCGCTGGGCTGCCGGAGGGCCGCCAGGCGGTCCTCAAGGCGCTGCGCACGCACGGGGAAGTCTCCGCGGAGGAGCTCGCCAGGAGCCTCGGCATGACCATCAGCGGTGCGCGGCAGCACCTGGCGGCGCTGGTCGAGGACCGCCTGGTAAGCAAACGCGAGCTGCGTGGCGGGCCAGGGCGGCCGAAAGCTCGCTACAGTCTGGCTCCTGCTGCCGAAGGGCTGTTCCCCAAACGCTACGGCGACCTGACCAATGAGCTGCTGGGCTATGTCGCCGACGAGCAGCCCAACATGGTGGAGCAGCTATTCGAGCGGCGCCGGCAGCGCCGTGTGGAGCGTGCGCGCGAGCGCCTGGCCGGCAAAAGCTTCGCTGAGCGGGTTGCAGAGCTGGCCCGCATCCTGGACGAGGACGGTTACCTGGCCGACTTCACTCGCGCCGACGATGGAAGCTTCCGCATCACCGAGCACAACTGCGCCATCCTGGACGTGGCCCGCCGCTGGGGCCACGCCTGCAGCAGTGAGATTGCCTTCCTGCGCGAGGCCCTGCCCGATGCCGAGGTGACCCGCGTGGCCCACATGATCGGCGGCGCGCACGTATGCGCCTACGAGGTCCGTCCGTCTAAGGCAGGATGAGCTGCGAGTCGCCGAACTCGTGCCATAGGTAGCCGGCGCGGATCGCCTCGGTGTACGACGCCTCCAGGAGCGGTCGCCCGGCAATGGCTTCCAGCATCAGCAGGTGCGATGCGCGCGGCTCGTGCCAGCCGGTGATTAGCCCGTCCACGAAGCGCACGCCGCGCTCGGGCGTGATGACCACGTCCGTCCAGCCATGGGCAGCGCTGTCAGCGGCTGATTCCAGCGCCCGCACAACGGTGGTGCCAACGGCGATCACCGGCCGTCCGGCCGCTCGCGCCTGCTGAACGGCGGCGGCCGTCTCGGGCGGGACCTCGAAGTATTCGGGGAACGGCAGCTCGTCCGCCTCCTGCGACGACACCCCGGTGTGGAGCGTGATGAACGCAGTCTCCACACCTCGCCGCCGCAGCTCAACCAGGAGCTCCCGCGTCAACGGACGGCCGGCGCTGGGCATTTCCGCCGAGCCGGGTCTATCGGCGAACTCCGTCAGGTAGGCGGAGAGCGGCCATTCGCGGGCAATATGTGCGTAGCGGATGGGCTTGCCATTCGCAGCGAGGTACTCGAGCACCGGCCGGGGCAGATGCAGCCGCGCCGTCCACAATCGCGAGCCTTCGATGACCAGCTCATCCGGCGGCGGGTACGCGTCCAGCACACGGGCCGTCCCCCCTTCCGGCAGGAACAGCAGCTCGCCAATCCGTCCATTCCGGACCCGCGCTCCGGCGGGGGTCCTCAGCTCGAGCGTCCACAGCTGCTCCACGGCCTTCGGCAGTCGCGTCGAGAAGTGGATCACGACCGGTGCGCCGTCGCTGCGAAAGCCCGCCACCTCCGCCGGCAGCGTGGCCGAGCGGTTCAGGACAAGCAGGGTGCCGGGCGCGAGAAGGCTCGGGAGATCACGAAATCTCGGGTGCTGCAGCCGGCCATCGCGCTTGCGCGAGACCATCAGCCGCACTTCGTCGCGGGCCAGGCCGCGCGCCTCCGGGGGCTCGTGCGCTTCCAGCGCCGCCGGCAGCTCGAAATCGAGACGGGGCGCCGTCACGGTCGAGGCCATGGCTCACACTCCCACCTGCACGGCGATCCTCTTGGCCTGGTAGCGGCGGCTCGGCAGATCGCCCTCGATCAGCGCCAGCAGGCCTGGGACGCTCTCCTCTGGCAGCGGCCGGTCGGAGATGTCCTCGCCGGGGAAGGCCTCCTGGTGCATCTGCGTGCGCATGTCGCCGGGGTCCACCCAGTAAACACGCACGCCGGGCTCCTCGGCGGCAAGGATATGGCTGAGCTGCTCCAGCGCCGCCTTCGACGAGCCGTAACCGCCCCAACCCTCGTACGCCTCGACGCCCGCGTCCGAGGTGATGTTCAGGATGCGTCCATGCGACTGCCGCAGCAGCGGCAGCGCCAGCTGGATCAGGCGCAGAGGCGCCAGCGTGTTCACTGCGTAGACGCGGTCCAGGACGTCCAGCGGGTACTCGGCGAGATTGGGCTGCGGGGACGGCCCCAGGATGCTGGCATTGTTCACCAGCACCTGCAGGCCGCCCAGCTGTCGCGCGGCCTCCACAAGCCTGAGCCGGTGGGTTTCGTCGGCCACGTCGCCTGGAATGGCGACGACTCGGGTGAGCTTCGAGAGCTCCGCCGCGGCGCTTTGCAGCGCCTCACCTCCGCGGGCGTCGAGCACCAACTGCCAGCCTTGGCGAGCCAGCGCAGCGGCCAATGCCTTTCCGAGGCCTCGAGAGGCCCCGGTGATCAAAGCTGTTTTCATGGCCGCATTATAGACAGTAACTACTGTCTATACATCGGTCATTCGACTAGGCGGGGGACGCCAGCTCGGCCTCGACGCGCCGCACGAATTCGGCGAAGATGTCGTCCGCGCGGCGGCGCATGGGTGTCGCGCCCAGCGCCGCGAGTTTGCCGAGCACTTCGAGGCGCGCGTTCAGCGTGAGCCTGGTGCCCGCGGCGGCGGGCGAGAGCACGGCCTCGACCGTGCCCTTCACACGGGCCTGGCCGCGGCCGTCGTTGCCGGTCAGCTCCGCCACCAGCCGGCTCGGCGCGTCCGCCGACTGCACCGCGATCTCCACCGGCAGCTGCAGCCGGAAGGGGCCCAGCTTGTCCGTGACGGTGGCCGAGTAGCGCTTGCCTGGCTCGAGCTCGCGCATGTCCGCGACGCCGGGGATGCAGCCGCTCAGGCGGGGCAAATCGCCCACCAACTGCCAGGCGCGGTCCTGGCTGGCGGCGACTTCGGTTTCCTTCGTGATCTCGAGGAGCACTTGATCCAGCCTACGCCATGGCCGGGACGTGCTGCCGCGTGCGGGCCTTCACCAGCGGGATGCCGAGCAGCACGACCGAGAGCACGGCCGCCGAGCCGCCAATGACGGCCGCGCCTGGCCCGCCCCAGGCCGAGGCCATCGCGCCGGCATCCATCTGGCCGAGCTGCGGCCCGCCGGCAGTGAACATCCAGGCCAGGGCGGAGACACGCCCGCGCAGCTCATCGGGCGTGGACAGCTGGACCAACGTGATCCGCGGGACCTCCGCCATCACATTGGCCACACCCGTGCCGAACAGCGCCAGCATGGCCAGCCAGAATACGGGCGAGACGCCCAGGCACACGAGCCCGAACGCTTCGGCGGCGTAGGCGATCAGCAGCATGCGCACGGGCTTCTGGATGTTCCCGCGCGCGCCGAGGAACAGGCTGCCGGCGACGGCGCCGCCGGAGAGGGCCGCGTTCATCCAGCCCAGCCCCTCGGGGCCGACTAGGAACACGTCCTTGGCGAAGATGGGCAGCAGCCCGCGCGAGTTGCCGAGGGCGCGCGTGCTCAGGTCGATCAGCAGCGTCCACAGCACCAGCGGCTCGGCCACGGCGTAGCGGAAGCCGCCCACCACCAGGTCCCAGGTGTTGGCTTTGCTGCCGGTTCCGCGCGGCACCGGCTTCATGGCGATCACGGCGGCGGTCAGGAACAGGTACGAGATGCCGTTGGCGCCATAGGTCCAGCCGAGGCCCGCGCTGCCGATGAGCACGCCGCCGAGGCCCGGGCCGAAGACCGTCGCCAGCTGGCGCAGCAGGGTGGTCAGGTTGTAGGCGCTGGCCAGCTCGTCGGCGGGGACGACGTTCGGCACCAGCGCCTGCCGCGCCGGGCCATCGAACGCCGTGGCCGCCCCGGTCAGGAAGGTGACGGCGTACAGCGTGAACACGTTCACCGAGCCGCTGAACGTGGCGAAGATGAGCCACGCAGAGGTGAGCATGCGCACTGCCTGCACCCAGACGAGCAGCAGCCGCCGGTCCATGATGTCGGCGACAGCGCCGCCCACAAGTGTCAGCAGCAGGAAGGGGATGGCCCGAGCGGCCCCGACCAAGCCGAGCTGCAGCGCCGAGCCGGTGAGGACGTAGATGTGCCAGGCGATGGCCACCACCTGCATCTGGTCGCCGACGGTCGACACGAACAGGCCGCCCCACAACAGGCGGAAGTCCCGATGCCGCAGGGTGGCCAGCGCATGCCGGCCGCGCGGCTCAGCGGGTGGCAAGAGCGTGCACGTCGAAGCGGCCGGCGCACACGCGGAGCACGCCGATCAGGCCCAGCAGCATCGCCAGCATGGTGATGCAGAAGGCGGCCACGGGGCCGGTCTGGCCGCCGTTCCACAGGTCGAAGATAGTCACGGAGGCCACCTCGCTGCCGGGCGAGGCCAGCAGGATCGACGCGGACAGCTCCCGGAACGAGTAGGCGGCGATATAGATCCAGCTGGTCACGAACCCGGACATGACCAGCGGCAGGATGATCTTGCGGAAGGTGGTGACCCAGGCGGCGCCGCTCAGGTGGCCGGCTTCCTCGAGCTCCGGCTTGAGCTGGACCACGGCGGCGAAGGAGAAGCGCATGCCCATTGGCATGAAGCGGGTGACGTAGGCGATGCCGATGACCCACAGCGTGCCATAGAGGCTGAACGGAAGCGTGATGTAGATCCACAGCAGGCTCAGGCCGAGCACGATGCCCGGAAAGGCCTTGGGCAGGAAGATGAGCATGTCCAGGATGCGCCCGCGGCTGTTGCCCGAGCGCACCACCAGCCAGGCTGCGACGATGGTCAGCAGCGAGCCGGCCGTGGCCGAGCCTCCGGCCAGGATGAGGCTGTTGCGCATGGCGCGCACAGTGGTGGGGTAGTGCAGGATGAACGCGTAGTTCTGCAGGCTGATGCTGTGCAGCGCCTGAAGCGAGGGCGCGGAGTAGAAGGGCAGCAGCGAGGCCCACAGCAGCACCAGCACCGGCAGGCCGAAGCCGAACCCCAGCACCGCCAGGCAGGCGCCGCCGAGGGGCCACCTGGCGCGCCCCAGGTCGGTCCGCCGCGGCCGGTAGTTCTGCCCGCCGACGGTGGCGTAGCGGCTGGCGCGGGTAGTGATCTGCTGGTAGGCCCAGATGCCCAGCGCAGCCAGCAGGAGGAAACCAGCCCCGTAGGCGCTGGCCAGGTTGATGTCCGACGGCGTGCCTTCCGTCGATTCGTAGATGGCGGTCGAGAGGGTGGGCAGGTGCGCCCTCAGGCCGATGAAGGTCGGCGCCTCGATGGAGTCGAAGGCGTCCAGGAAGACCATGAGGGCACCGGCCAGCAGTCCCGGCGCGGCGAGCCGCAGCGTGACCCCGCCGAAGACCCGCAGCGGCGAGGCGCCGTTGGCGGCGGCGGCTTCCTCCTGGGCCGGGTCTATCGAGTGGAAGGCGACGATACTCAGCAGGAAGGCGATGGGCAGCAGGTCGATGCCCTCGCACCAGATCATGCCGCCCATGCCGTAGATGTTCACGGCCGGCAGATGCGCCGCCTCGAGCACCTTGTTGACCAGCCCGATGTTCGGGCTCAGCAGCAGGATCCAGCCGATGACGGCCAGCATCATGGGTATGACCACGCGCACGATGCTGAGCGTGAAGATCATGCCCTTGAACGGCACGTTGGTGCGCTCGTGCACCCAGGCCAGGAAGCCGCCCAGCAGCATCGACAGGATGGTCGTGCCGGTGGCGTAGACCACGGTGTTGCCGAGCGTGGCGTAGATGTCGCCGTCGAGGTAGGCCTCCTTCAGCTTGTCCAGCGTGAAGGCGCCGGCCGCGCCGGGCGGCGCGTCCCGGAACATGCCGTAGAGGAGGAGGAGCAGGGGGCCGAGAGCAAGGTAGGCCAGCAGGGCGACGATTACGCCGAGCAGGATCGACTGGCCGCTCGGCCGGGGCAGGCTCCAACGCCGCGGCAGCGGCAGCGCGATAGCGCTCATGGTGTCACTCTGAACTCAACGTCATGCTGAGCGTCGAGCGAAGCATCCCCCGCAGGGTCGGTCCGGGGACCCTTCGCTCGACGCTCAGGGTGACAAACAGACTCAGACTCAGGCTTTGAATAAGGAGCTGAACTCCTTCTGCTTCGCGGCCAGGTTCTTGCCCGAGTCGGGGCCCTGGACCCAGACGTCGCCCTTGGTCTGCTCGGCGATCTCCGGGTATTTGAGCTTCACGTCCGTGCGCGGCACCATGCGCCCCGTGCTGTCCGCCAGGATCTGCATGCCGTCCTTCGAGAACAGCCAGTCGATGAACAGCAAGGCCGCGTTCGGGTGCGGCGCCGTCTTGTCCGCCAGCAGCGGCTCGCCGGCGATCATCGTCGGCCGCAGGTAGACGTAGTCGATCGGCGCGCCCTTCTTCTTGGCGGCGATGACCGAATAGTCGAACAGCGCCACGGACATGTCGAACTCGCCCGCGGTCAGCAGGTTGAGCTGGTTGGTGCGGCTGTTCAGGATGCGAGGATTCTGGAGGGCCAGCTTCTTGAGGAAGTCGGTCCCTTGCTGGTCCCCCATCGTGGCGCGCAGGAACTCGGCCCAGGCGTAGTCCTCGGAGTCGATGGACAGCTTGTCCTTCCAGCGCGGGCTCAGGAAATCGGCGTACGACTTCGGCGCCTCGTCAGGCTTGACGCGCTGGGTGTTCCAGGCGGGCAGCACGCCGTTGAGGTACATGAACGCCCAGTAGCCCTGCGGATCTCGCATGTTCTGGGGCAGCTCCTGCACGCTAGGCGAGTCGTACGGCGCCACCGCGCCAGCGCTCTCGTAGTTCAGAATGGACTCCGGCGAGACGTCGATCACGTCGAACAAGGTCTTCTTGGCCCGGACCTCGGTGAGCGCCTTGTTGGCCAGGTCGCCATCGGAGGCGCGGAAGACCTCGGCCTTCACGCTGGGGTAGGTCTTGTTGAAGCCGTCGATGACCGCCTGAGCGTCGCCGGCGTTCATGGTGGAGTACAGCATCAGGCTGCCCTCCTTCTGGGCGCCCTGCAGGAGCATCTGCTGACGCTCCTGCGGGGATTTGCCCTTCAGGGAGGCGCTGAGGCTTTCGATGGAGCCGGCCTGGCTTGCTGCGGGGGCCGCTGCCCCGGTGCCGCCGCAGCTGCTGAGCAGCAGCGCCGCCACCCCCACGAAAGCAGAAGCAAGCCTGGAACCCAGGGCTCCAGGGCTCCTTCTGCTAGGCAATGGCTTCGGCGGTGAGCCGGTGCTCCACTTTGTGGAAGCCCTGCCACAGGGCCTCGTAGAAGTAGCGCGCGCCGAACTCGATGCGCAGCGTT
>Ga0209062_1005902_pt1 | contig 11547 bp, 7 predicted proteins | sample Coa_R2_2_FD_187158 | JGI IMG/M metagenome (GOLD analysis project Ga0209062, IMG submission 187158) | Surface soil microbial communities from Centralia Pennsylvania, which are recovering from an underground coalmine fire - Coalmine... | ecosystem: Environmental > Terrestrial > Soil > Unclassified ...
ATGGTGCGCGACAACCTGCTGTTCCGTATTTTGCGTTCGCCAGAGCCTGGTTATAAATTGATTGTTCAAGTCGGGTCGGACGAATATTCAAAAGAGGAAGCAAAAAATCCCGATCTGCTGGTGCATAAAATTCGGTATAACCTCACGGATGCAAGGAGGACCATTCGAATCTTTGGAACCAGCGTTGTCCTTGCGCGTGTAACGGCTCATGGGCAACACACGCGCATCCAACTGTTGAACTACGGTGCATCCCGCGGTATGCAAGTTGGGGCCTTTCGTGTGCACATACGGGGGCGTTACCAAAACGCACAGCTTCGTTCTTACGGGGATGAAACGGCTCGAATAGCGGACTATAGCTTTGCAGCCGGCGCAACCGAGTTCACTGTACCTGAGTTAAAGATTTTTGCTGTGGTGGATTTATCCCGCTAGCAGCAGGCATCTTGTTATGAAAGAACGGTCCTTTCTCATACTGGAAATTCAACCAATCCTCTCCGGCTAATCCATTTCGGTCCCAGACTATTCGAACCTTGAAAAAGGTATCAACGAGGACAATTTGGGCGAATCTAAAGGCCATTCAAATGAGAGCGATTTTAGAAGAGGAGCTTTCCAGCGAACTGGATCACGCGGTTGGGAACGTTAGGATTCAACGATCCGATAGTGCCAAAGGCTGCAGTTCCAAACACGGCGTTAGGATTTGCGAAATTCACCTCGTTAAAGGCGTTGAACATTTCCGTGCGGAACTGAAGCTTCAGTCGTTCTTGAATCGGAAAATTTTTGAAGAAAGACAGATTCATGCTAAACAGTGGAGGTCCATGCAACAGATTACGACCCGCGCTGCCGTATTCATAGACACCGGGTGGAATGAGTGCAAAGGCGGAAGTAGAGATACAGTTCACAAGGTGGCCATCGCCGCAATTCGAAGTTGGCTTGCCCACCAAGTTCGGCCTGTAAGTTCCATTTGAAGCTGTGTTGGCGGTGTCCGAGGAGACGGATACGTTAAATGGTATGCCGGTTTGAAGTGTCCAGATACCGTTTGTTTGCCAGTTGGCGAAAACTGCATTTAAAACGGGATTGGAGACATGGAAGAATGGGATATCGTAGACAAAACTAGCTACAAAACGATGTCGGACGTCCCAATTCGAGTTTCCATAATCGAGCCGCCAGTTATATGGGTTCATCGGCGCGCCACCGCCGTTTGAATCCGTACTTACATCCAGCGTATGTGACCAAGTATAGTGGGCAAAGATCGTTAAACCGTATCTCATTCGTTGCTTGAGAGTAATTGTTAAGCCGTCATAATTGGAAATTTCATCGTTTTGGATCGTACGGATCTGCCCAAATAGTTGGTTAGGGCGGCGCGGCTGAATCTGTCCGGGACCAGGTAGTAGCGGCTGATTATTATAGTAGCTCCGGTCAAGATGATACATGTGCGAACCAAGATAACCAATGTCTACAGCCGCTCCATTCCATACTTCCCGCTCCACATCGAGACTCCATTGATTCGAGCGCGCAGTAGGAAGATTCCAGTTATCTGTAATGATATTGGTCAAGAGAGGATATTTAATGGGTCCCAAAGCGAATGTTGGTGCGGCACTCCCACAAAACGGATTGACGAAAGAGCAGGTTGGTGTCGTTGGAAGTGATGTATAGGTTTGTTGCAGGTTGAATGGCGGATTAGTATTTAAAAAAGTAAAGCTATTGGTCTGATTCGGATTGTAGTAGATGCCGAAACCGCCGCGCACAACGGTTTTCTCAGTGAGTCGGTAAGCAAAACCAAAGCGCGGAGCCCAATCATTGTGGTTTGGAAAGATGAAATGGAACCCCTTCACCGGCGGGTTCGGCGGAACGAGAGCGGTTTGCTGCGGATTTAATTCGGTCGCATTTCCATTCACCGTGTAAGGAACGGTAGGCAGCTCATATCGGATCCCGTAATTTATGGTGAGTTTTCTGGATGCCTGCCATTTATCCAACACGAAAAAGCCGTCGCGCCACTCCGCTACCAGCCCACGGATTTCCGGCCCGGGGGACGTGTCATTGGCCATGTAACCGGTGATGAAGTCCGCAGGGGCGTAGCCGGAAAACTGGCCTGTGAAGGTGAACACACCAAGTGGAGCATTTGCAGCCTCGCGGCCGGTTTCCAATTTGCGAAACTCCACTCCTGCCATGATTGTATGAACACCATGGGTCCAGCTAAATTGATCGGCCCCTTGCCAGGTTGTGTCATCCTGGTACCAATTAGTAGCAGTATTTCCGAAACCTTGAAAGCCTGAAATGGACATGGCTGGAATCCCAGGATTGTTGAACTGCACATCGCCTGTAAATCCGGGTATGCCGAGCTGCGAACCAGCATCCGTTAAATGGTTGACTGCAAAGTAATTCAGCGAAGGCGAGTTGAAGTAGTTGCGGCCAAAGCGTGCATCATTAACGGTGTGAGGCGTAATCGTTTGCGTGTAGCCAATCGCATAATTCGACATGTAAACCGACGAATAAGTATTTTGTGTTACATTCGATGCTCCAGCGAATAGGTTTTCCTGCTGTCGTTGATAACGGAAAAAAATTCGGGTTTTGTCGCCAAGATTCTGGTCAATGCGGTCTATGGTTTCGTCGGTATTGTTATTGTTTGCGGTCGACACCGCATAATTCTGCGTTAGTCCCGGGAGATTGGGAGTAGGATAGTATTTCTAATTCTGGTTTTGTCGCCAAGATTCTGGTCAATGCGGTCTATGGTTTCGTCGGTATTGTTATTGTTTGCGGTCGACACCGCATAATTCTGCGTTAGTCCCGGGAGATTGGGAGTAGGATAGTATTTCTGCAATTTCAATGGGACGGGGGAAATCTGGGTAGCCGGAATCAAATTGCCTGGATAGGGTACGTGCGTCACAGGATCCTTGATTGGCGTGGACACTGCCGAGAAGTTTCCCTGGAACATTTGTGGCGTTAGAATTGTAAAAACTTGCGGTGTTTGGCTAATCAGCCGCAAACCCTCGTAAGAGCCCATAAAGAACGTCTTATCCTTGCCGTTGTACAACTTCGGAATCAGGATCGGCCCGTCGAGTTCAAAGCCAAATTGGTTCTGCTTTAGCGGATTTTTCGGCTGCGTTGCCGGCAGGAAGTAGCCTCGGGCGTTAAAAATCTGATTCTGTACATACTCATAAAGGGATCCATGCAGATCATTGGTTCCACTCTTAGTGATCATGTCGATGTGAACGCCTAGGTATGCGCCGTATTGAGCTGAATAGGTACCCGTCTGCACTTCTACTTCTGAAATGGAATCCACGATAGGACGATTTGGTGTAGTAGTGATGAGATTGTTCATGATGCTGATCCCGTCGAGCGACATACTGTTCTGAATCTCACGTGTACCTGCTCCGATGAAGTCCTCGCCTGGGGGCACACCATTGGTGCCTTTTAGCCCATTGATCACGCTGGGTGTGGTGATCGCAAGCTGCATTGGGTCGCGGCCGTTTAATGGTAAGTCAGCGACCTGTCGGGTTGGAATAACTTGAGCAACAGTGGCATCGTCGGTATTGAGGACGGGAGCAGATGCTTGAACCGTTACCGATTGGTTTACGGTGCTCACCGGTAAAGTAAAGTCTGTTCGCACTACTTGATTGATTTCAACGTTGATACCGGTCTTAGTGACTGTTTCAAATCCAGGGTGCTCTACCGTGATGCGATAGGATCCAATACGAATGAATTCGATCGAGTAATCGCCGTTGGCATTTGTACTCGTATTGTAGACAGTCTGAGTGGCAATTTCAGTAGCGGTTACTTTAGCATTGGGTATCACTTCGCCAGTGGAATCCGTTACTGTGCCAACTAACGAAGTCGTCGTAGCGATTTGCGCGCTCGCCAAAGTCGTGAACAAAAGCGGATACACAACGCAGAGTAGGAATTTCTGACAAGCCATGTTTTCCCCTCTCAACTTTTCGGTTTCGTACGCTTAGTGGAGTGGTCCATCTTATGGGAACTGTTTCGGATTGTCCCTTATCAACTTTTCGGTTTCGTACGCTTACTGGAGTGGTCCATCTTATGGGAACTGTTTCGGATTGTCCCTTAAGCCACCGTGAAGAGGCAATGCGCAGCGAAACGATCGACGCACTCAATAAGCGCCTAAATCCCACAATGTGGTATAAAAAACCAAGTTTTGTACCATATACTGCCATAGTTTTAGGAGGTTGTCAAGGCGGATGTATCAACGGGTGATGTCAAGGCGCTTGTTTAAAAACCATGGAAGGAGTGGGGCAGGACGTGGCGGTAGAGATCTGAGATCTGGCAACAATCGTTCCCAAGTCTGCTGGGCTCTAGCCCGAACTGCACTTAAAAGTCCGTACCGGTAATCGGGGAGTCCCTATCCTGCTTCACGCCAGAAGTACCAGCATCTTGCACACGTTTGCGCCCTCCCGGTATGCTGCACGCGCAGACTCAGGCCTTGCGGAAACCAATAAGACCAATCGGCTTTGGGTCTGGCGGATTGGAACGGCCGCACCGCTTCGTACCCAGCTGCCGCGTCACCTAGTTGCTGCTTTCTGACTAACTAAGCGGATTCCATAATTCTATAACAGGTTGCTAAAGTCATCAAAACAAAAGTTTAAGTGCCAACTGATATATACGTGGATTCCAGAGATTTCCGGAATCGCCTCCCGGTGGCAGTAGAGAACCGAAATTTGTTGCAGTAAAGGAGGTCTGTGGGAATACGGGTGTGTAGAAGTGGCTAGAGAACAAGTTGAACGCTTCAGCCCTAAACTGAAGATTTAGCCGTTCCGTGATTCTATTGTTTTTGAAAAGTGAGAAATCAGTTGCGTGTTGGGGCGTTGAAAACACAGTATCGCGACCGCCATTCCCTAAGGTTCCCAATGCGGGCTCAGAAAAGGAATGGATATCAAAATATTCCGTCAGAGTTTGCTGGAATCCCGGAGGATAAGGGTTTGCTATAGCATTCATGCGCTCGGTGCCTCGTGTTTCGCCTGTCTGACTCCGATCTCCGCAGCCACACAGAACAGTGGCCGGTGAGCCACTAACGAGCGTCACGATGCCATTTGCTTGCCAGCCGCCTAAGATCCAGCTCGCTATCCCTTGATTGAAATGTGGTTTGCCTCTGCCAGCAGGAAGTTCGTAAACAAAACTGAGAACGAAACGAAAAGCTTGGCTAAAATTCGCTAGCCCTCGATCAGCGGATATGTTTTGTCCATATTGGGCCCGTTCTTCATCACCCGTGATTCCGCCACCGAGCGAGCTAGATTCATCAATAGCTTTCCCCCAAGTAAAGGCAGCCAGTGCCTGCAGCCCGCTCGAAAAACGCCTATTTAGTTTGATTGTCATAGCATTATAGGTAGATTGTCCAATGTTTGCTAAGGCAGTCGCAGCAGCAGCAAAATTGTAGTAAGGTACTCGGGATTGAATCGGCGAGCAAGTGGAGGGATAGGTACCGGCTGGGCACTGCGAAATAAAGGAAACACTGTTGTTTGGATTTCCTGCGACCGGAGGAAGAAACGCTTGATTAAAGCTCCAGGCAATAGGCTCGCGGAGGCCATGTGAGCCTTGATATCCGATCTCGAATAGTGTTGTTGGGTCCAATTGATATTGCAGGTTGAATGCCCATTGCTGTGTATAGGGCGTACGGTTATCCGGAAGTTGGGTGCGCGGGTTCGTGCATTGATTGAGCACAGCTATAACCTGGCCGGTGACGGGATTTACAACAGAAGTAGAAGGAGCCTGGCAATAAGGGGGCAAAAAGCTCCGATTAGCAACTGAGTATGGAGCAGGAAAAAGATTGCGGATATCTACCGGTGGCTGGCTTTCAAGGCCAGTAGGCGTAGGTAATACTGGTTCTAAATAAGGAATGTTTTCTGATACCGATTGAGTCGGATAAAAATTATCTAAAATATCATAAAAGATCCCGTACCCTGTGCGGATCACAAATCGCTCAGTATGTAGTGGCCGCCAAGCTAAGCCGATGCGCGGGGCCCAATCGTGCCAATCAGTTGCAATCAAGCTCCGCGAAACACAGCAGGCCGCTTGAATGGGATTATTTACTAGTTTCGTGAAAGATGGATCAGCATAAAGCAGTCTCCCACCAGGATAACCGAAATCGAAGATGTCCCCGCCGTTATACTTATCGTGGAATGGCGTATGCAATTCCCATCTAAGACCCAAGTTTAATGTCAGCCGATCTGTTGCCCGGAGATCGTCTTGGAAATAAATACCATAATCAGTATTTCGCAAATTTGATATACTCTGATCAAATGCGCTGAATCTTGCGACAACACCACCGCTCAAGTATCCGAGCAACATGTCCGCAAATCCGTTACCCGTATTAGGCTGCCCGGCAATTTGAGCTACGAGAGGATTGCGTGCGGTGTATTGCCCGCTGAAGTTTAGGGTTCCATTTCCACCAAATCCGTTGCGGTTCATATTTTGGTTTCGGCGAATATCTGCGCCAATTTCGATTGTCTGACGGCCGCGCGTCAAAATTGCGTCATCCGCATACTGAAAGAGGTTTGAAATATTGAAAAATGGCACCGAACCGCCATTGCCAAGCGCGGCATATTGCGTGCCCAAAACAACGTTCGGAAGTGCGTAATACGCCGGATCGTTGTCCAGATTCTTAAGGCCGATCTGTTGCCAATAATTAACTGACCCATAAGCGGTCTGAAAATCTTGCAGATAATAGAATCGATTAAATCCGAGATGAGCTTCGTTGATGGTATGCGGACTGAATATGTGAGTCCACTCCAGTCCCGCGTTTCGAGAATCCTCGGTTTCGTTAAGGCCGGAAAGCGGCATTAAGGAAGGCTGGGGTGCGCTCTCGTTCTGAAATAGAAATTGTCCGAAGATGCGGTCTTTTTCGCTGAAATTTTGATCGATTCGCGCCGTGAAATTGTCCATATCGAGAGTTGCCACCACATCCTTGCTGTAATTTTCACACGGTAAATGACAGTTCACTATCGGCATCGGAAAATACTGGAGCATATTTACACTTTGCGGCGCAAACATAATTGGGGGAATCTGATTCGCCGGAAAGGGAGAGCGGAGCACCGGAGGAGTTCCCCCAGGATTAAACACTCCGGTTAAAGGGTTATAAAGCTGAACAGGCCAATCCGAGAAGTTCCCCTGCCTCTCTTGACTCGTAGGTACTTGCGTTTGGCTAAATGCCGAAGTAGTACGTCTACCTCCCTGATAGCTCACAAAAAAGAATGTCCGATCTTTGCCGCTGTAGAGTTTTGGCAGAACGATCGGGCCGCCGAAGGCGCCGCCGAACTGGTTCTGTTTCAAAGGAGTCTTGCTGTGAAACCGTGGGTTTTCCGGTTCCAAAGCATCATTCCGAAGAAACTCCCAAATTGCACCATGCACGCTATTAGTCCCAGATTTCATGGCGATGTTTACTTGGGCGGCTCCCATCCCATATGCAGCCGAATAAAGCGCATTTTGAATTTTGAATTCTTCGATTGCGTCAATCGGGGGAATCGCCGTGGGCGCTTGAAATAGCGGCTCGTTGCTTGTGACGCCGTCTACAAGATAACTCACCGATTCAGGTCGGGCACCATTTACGCTAACCATGGTATAGCTGTCGTTAAAGCCATGGGGTCGAATAGTTGGCGCTACTGCATTACCACCTGCGACGCTATTAACACCTACATTTAGCTTGAGCAGGTTGGTGAAGTCACGCCCATTGAGAGGCAAATCCGTTACCTGGCGTGTTGAGATCACTTGTCCAAGAGAACTGGTGTCAGTTTGTACCATCTCTGTCGTAGCGTTTACCTGCACCTGCTGTGTGACTTGACCGAGTTTCATTGGCAGATCTACACGGAGCGTTTGATTCACTTCAAGTGTTACCGTCTGCACCGCAGTTTTCTCAAAACCTTGTTTTTCAGCTTCAATACGATAATGCCCCGGAATTAAAGAAGGAACATAATAATCACCGGTATTTCCCGTGACGTACACGAACTTCTGATTTGTATCGAGATCGATAATTGTCACGCGTGTACCGGGAATCGGCGCTCCGCTAGGATCGCGTACCGTGCCGACAATCGAGCCCAGTGACGACTGCGCACTGATGATGCCCGTGTAGAAGCAAGCCACTACGTATGCCAAAAGAAACCAGCGAATCGAGCCCTGCATTTTAACACCCCGCGTTGATATCCCACATCGTGGGATATCGGCGCCACTTCTGGCGCGATTAATATTGCCACAGTTCTAAGAGCCTGTCAAGGGTGGAAATTGGGTCAACTTGCAGAAAGCGTAGGCGGCGTTATGTCCCTATAAAACCCACGTAGGACTACATTGGGTATGCATGTTCAGACTGACGGGGCAGGTACAAAAATTTTAGTCAATAGCTTCTTATGCTGGCAAGGCGCCAGTGGCGCACCAGGTTGCGTTAACCTCCCATAACTCTGGGCCTCTCAATTTATGGAATCTAATAAGGCTTCCCTATCTGCTGGATGTTGGAATTGATCTCTGTCTGATCGCGAAGCGATCATGGCTAACCCGATCAAGGCGAAGATGCCTCCCATGATTAAGCTCATTGAATTGACGTGCATTCCGGGCAGTGAGATCAACCCAATTATGATCAGAGTTGCTCCCATAAGTGCTATTACAATGCCAGCAATACGTATTGGGCTTGTGAGCAGTTGCATCTCAGATTTGGAGACTTGTCCTACTGATCTGGGACTGTGTCTCAGCTCTTCGATGAAGCGCAAGGCCCGTCGCGCCGATTCGGCGCGAGCCGGGAAAAACAGATGAAAGACCACCAAAACGCCTATTGTTAAAGCGGTAGAAAGAATGATAGCTAGCGGCTGTAGATCGACTATCTGATGATAACGAGTAAACAAGCAATACAATAAAAAACCTAATCCGGTTGTAATGCCCGTAACAAAACCTGCTAAAACTCCAGTTGTAGAGAGTTTGCTGCTCCACAGTCCAGCAAGCATGGGAATTACGGTAGGCGGCAAAAAGAATCCAAAAGCGGCAACCATGGTGTCGAAAATCGTCCACCGGAAGTATGTAACTAGCAATGCGATCGCGAGTACAATGAGGGCTATCAGGGCAGTCAACGCTCGGCCTACGAAAACCAGCTCGCGATGCTCTGCTTTAGGACGTAAAATCCGACGGTAAACATCTAGAGTCAGGACCGCTGACATCACGTTATAACCTGAGGAAAGCACGGACATAGTCGCCGCGAAGAGAGCCGCAACAAGTAATCCCAACATTCCAGGAGGCAACAAAGCTACACTGAGTTCTGCGTACATACTTTGGGGATCCTGCGCTACACCTAAGTATCCACGCGCCAACATCCCTGTAGTAATCCAAATTGGCGGAAGTAAAATGAATATTATGGTGGCAAACCACCCGAGACGAATGGCGTCTTTGTCACTTCGTGCCGCATAGAATTTCTGAATCAGCGACCAATTACCAGCGATCGAAAGTGTGCTAAGGACTAGAAATGAAAGTACGTATAACCATCCATATGGTGCGTGCACTGGAGCAAAGTAATGCTCCGGTGTCCGTGCCAAGATGGATTGTAACCCTCCGGTTGCGTGGAACGTCAACGGCAAAAGCAGTAACACCGCCCCTATTACGAGGATGAATTGGACAAGGTCCGTCACAACAACCGCCCAAAGTCCGCCGAGAACGGCGTAGCCCAGAATGGTCAAGCCAACTGTTGTCATAGCGATCGGACTATTCACTCGCACTGTCGCGGAAACGAAGACACCGATTGCAACGATCTTCAGACTTTCGTCGATGACCTTTAACGGTATGCCAGTCCATACGAAGACCTGCCTTATTATCGGAGAGAAGCGTTGCTCGAGAAATTCTGTAGGAGTAATTACTCCGGCGCGTCTCCACCTACGTGCAAAGAGCAAGGTCGTCAAAACACAAGCCGGTACGATTGTCCAATAAAGAGTTAGTGCGACGATACCATACTTGTAGCCGAGGCCAGCATATACAATAATTGACAGCGCACTTACATAAGACATCGCAAAAGAGATGCCGCCAATCCACCAAGAAAGCTGCTTGCCGCCGGCAAAATACGCCTCTATCGAGTGCATCTGGCGGGAGTAAACCATACCAATAGCGATCATGCTTGCCAAATAAGCTACAAGGACGACCAAATCTGCCCTATGCATAAAGTACTAAAGCGCTGAAGGAGGTGTAATCTTCTCCGTATTTCCTGTCTCTAAGGACCTATGTATCGCTTCCAAAGTCGCCGTTACCTGGCGCCCGTCCCAACCTGTTACCTTGGGTTCTGTGCTGTCTCGAATCGCGTATACAAAGTCCTCGAGGCAGCTAGGAAAGGCACCACGCATGCGGCCGAATATCTCTGCATTAAGGAAGCCCTTGGGATAAGTAAACTTGTGCTGCGTACTGATTTCGATGGATTCACATTTGCGATCCATGTGGATATGGCCCGAGCTGCCAATGACTTCCATGAATGAATCAACGATTGTTGGGAAAGTATCTGGGTATATCCAAGCGGATTCGAATGTTACACATGCTCCGGAGGCAAATTTGACTTGCGCCTGAATAATGTCATATGTGTCCTTTCCGAGCGCGGGTAGCACCTCTTTGCTTCCCCATGCTCGTGCTTCGATGGGCTCTGAATCGAGAAACCAGCGCAATGGGCTCTGAATCGAGAAACCAGCGCATCAAATCGATATCGTGCGAGGATAAAAACCAGGCAGGTGAGGACTCAGCCGCCCAAGCAATGTACTGGGTCGCGACGTAGAGCGTATCGTTCTTTCTGGCGTAGCCCGCCAGAGGCTTCCCTATATCACCGCGGGCGATGCTAGCCTTAGCTTCAAAATAAGCGGGAAGCCAACGATGATTGAACGCTACTTGAATTTTTTTTTGGTTTCTTGCTGCAATTCGTATGAGCTCGTCCGCTTCGGCTGTGCTTGTAGTAAATGGCTTCTCTACTAGGACGTGGTGGCCTGACTCAAGGGCATCCCGAGCTGGTGCAAAATGATGACGGTCTGGTGTGGCTACGACTATGGCATCGAGATCAGTGCGCTCAAGCATTTTTCGATAATCGGTATATCCAGCCTGAATCCGATGACGACGCAGAAAGTCATTTAGATTTGATTCGTTGCGGGAGCAAGCGGCGACCACCGTGGAAAATGGAAGGGCAGAAAAGACCTTGGCATAGTTGGCTCCCATAATCCCAGTACCGATAATTCCGATTCTTATTTGTTGCATGCTGGTACCTCCGAAGGAGATGTATTTTTAGGTGAGCAGGCGTAAAAAGTTCTCGCGAAGAATTGCGATTTTACTTTTAGTCTGAATCCTTGCTGTCATAACTCTGCCTAGAGACACTGACGGTTCTAGAAATGGCATGTCGGAGCCAAACAGGACCTTGCTGTCATAACTCTGCCTAGAGACACTGACGGTTCTAGAAATGGCATGTCGGAGCCAAACAGGATACGCTCATCTCCTAGAACCCTGACACAATGCTCAAGAATAATCCGGTGACTCTGCGACCCTGCGATATCGATATACGTATTTGGGCATGTCTTTGCTACTTCAATAGACTGCTCGTATCCTCGCCAG
>Ga0209062_1005909_pt1 | contig 11533 bp, 9 predicted proteins | sample Coa_R2_2_FD_187158 | JGI IMG/M metagenome (GOLD analysis project Ga0209062, IMG submission 187158) | Surface soil microbial communities from Centralia Pennsylvania, which are recovering from an underground coalmine fire - Coalmine... | ecosystem: Environmental > Terrestrial > Soil > Unclassified ...
CGACGGACATGTCGATCACCGAGCGCGGCGGGATATTGTAGATGATGATCGGAATGCCGATCGCATCGTTGATCGCCTTGAAGTGCTGGTAGAGCCCTTCCTGGGTCGGCTTGTTGTAGTAAGGCGTCACCACCAGCACGGCGTCGGCGCCGGCCTTCTCGGCATGCTCGGCGAGCTCGATGGCCTCCTTGGTCGAGTTGGAGCCCGCGCCCGCGATCACAGGTACGCGGCCCTTGGCCTCGGCGATGCACCACTCCACCACGCGCTTGTGCTCGTCATGGCTCAAGGTCGGGCTCTCGCCGGTCGTGCCGACTGGAACCAGGCCATGGGTGCCCTCGGTGATCTGCCAGTCGACCAGGGCGCGAAACGCCGCCTCGTCCAGGGAGCCATTCTTGAAGGGTGTCACGAGGGCTGTGAAGGAACCCCGGAATTTTGTCTTGGCTGCCATGGAACTCCCTCCGAAAACACCGGTCGAAAACACCGCCCTAAGCCCGCTCAACCGTGTGAAAAACCTTCATATCGGGTCTGCTCGCCGGGCGAAAGGCCCCGGCCGGCCAGCTGCCCGATCTTCACCGTAACGCGACCGGTCATCCGCGCCGCGATTTCGCCGCGGTGCGGGAGCAAAAAAGCCGCGGCCGGTGACGCGTTTACTGTTCTTTTCCGAAATATTCAGTCAATTGCAGCTAGCCCTTAAGGCGACCACACGATTCGCCGCGAAGGAATGCCGTGACCCCTTCACCATTCGCAGCCGCACTTCGGTCGACCGCCCGCTTCGCGCTCTCCGCGGCGCTGGCGGGCGCACTGACCGTCTCGGTCGCCATGACGGCCTTTGCCGCAAACGAGCTGATCAGCCACAAGGTTCCTCTGCCGAGGCCGCGGCCGATCGCGCGCAATGTGGCGCCAAGAACGATTCCGTCCGCTGCGCCGATCAACATCACTCCATCGGCCGCGGCGGCAGAGCCTGCTGCTGCGCCGAAAATGACCGCCAGCATCGCCTCGGCCACGCCGATGGCGCCGGCCCCGCGGCTGCGGTCAGGCCTGCCGGCAACACCGCCGCGCAAACCGGTTACGCCTGCCGCAGTCGCCGCGACCTCGTCGACCTCGCAAACCGATAAGGTCGCGCTGGAGAACGTGATCGAGCTCGTCCGCCGGCACAACCCTGGCGAGGCCACCCAGGCCGAGGCAGCGATCTCCGACCCCGTCGCGCGCAAGCTCGCCGAATGGATCATCCTGCGCTCTGACGACAATGGCGCCGGCGTGGAGCGCTATCGCGCCTTCCTCGAGGCCAATCCGAGCTGGCCCTCGCAGAGCTTCCTGCGTCGGCGGCTGGAAGCGGCGATGTGGGACGACAAGCGCGAGGATTCCGTCGTCTGGTCCTGGTTCGAGACCGAATCGCCGCTCTCCGCCAAGGGCCGCCTTGCGCTCGCCAAAGCCATGCTGGCGCGCGGCGATCGCGCCAATGCCGAGCGGCTGGTGCGCGAGGCCTGGCGCAATGACGGCATGAGCGAGGACACCGAGAGTGCTGCGCTCGATATGTTCGGTGCGCTGCTCACTGCTGCCGATCACAAGGCGCGCATGGACACGCTGCTTTACAACAGCGAGCAGCAGGCCGGCGGCATGCGCGAGGCGAAGCGGCTCGGCGCGGGCTATGTCGCGCTCGCCAGAGCACGGATCGCAGCGAGCGGAAAATCGTCCAATCTCCGCGCGCTGCTGGAAGCCGTGCCGTACGAGCTGCACGGCGATGTCGGCTATCTCTTTGCAAAAATCCAGCTGCTGCGGCGGGAGGAAAAGTTCAACGAGGCGGCACAGCTGATGATGAGCGCGCCGCGGGATCCGGCCCGCCTCTACAATGTCGACGAATGGTGGATCGAGCGGCGGTTGCTCGCGCGCAAGATGATCGATGCCGGCGAGAACCGCACCGCGTACCTGATCGCGCGTGATTCCGCGCTTCCGAACCGCGACATCTACAAGACCGAGCAGGAGTTCACCGCTGGCTGGATCGCGCTGCGCTTCCTCAACGATCCCACCCTTGCCGCCCAGCATTTTGCCCGCATCGGCATCGGCAGTTCAAATCCAACCACGCTGGCGCGCGCCGGCTACTGGCAGGGTCGCGCGGCGGAGGCTGCCGGGCGCGTGCAGGAGGCCCGCGCGGCTTACGAAGCCGCCGCCGAGCAATCGACCAGCTACTATGGCCAGCTCGCCCGCGCCAAGCTCGGCCTGCCGCAGCTGGGCCTCCGGCCCGCTCCGCACAGCCGTGCAGCCGAGCGGCTGGAGATCGTGCGCGCCCTGCAACTGCTCTATGAGCTCGACGAGCGCGAGATCACTGTACCGATTTTGGCCGACGAAGGCGAAAACGGCGATCCGGAGGCACTGGTCGGGCTTGCCGAGGTCGCCGAACACTATGGCGATGCGCGCGGCATGCTCTTGGTCGGCAAGGCCGCGCTCAACCGCGGCCTGCCGTTCGACCACTACGCCTATCCGCTGAACGGCATTCCGCAGTACCGCGCCATCGGACCCGAGGTCGAGCACAGCGTGATCTTTGCGATTGCCCGGCAGGAAAGCGCCTTCAACCCGGCGGTGGTGTCGCCGGCCCAGGCCTATGGCCTGATGCAGGTGACACCGGATGCCGGCGAATATGTCTGCAGGCGCGCTGGCGTCTCCTTTGACGTCAGGCGGATGAAGAGCGATTCCGTCTACAACACGGCGCTCGGCGCCGCCGAGCTCGGCGGGCTCATGGAGGATTATCGCGGCTCCTATATCATGACCTTCGCCGCCTATAATGCGGGTCGCGGCAGCCTCAAGAAATGGATCGAGCGCTACGGCGATCCGCGTGATCCCAAGGTGGACGCGGTCGACTGGGTCGAGTTGATCCCCTTCTCCGAGACGCGCAACTATGTGCAGCGGGTGATGGAGAACCTGCAGGTCTACCGCGCCCGTTTCGGCGGGGGCATGCATCTGCAGATCGAGGCCGATCTGCATCGCGGCGCGGTGGAATAGGTCCCTCAAGCGGACAGGTCGATCGATGCGCCTGCAGCGTGAGCGCCGCCGGTGGCACACCTCGCCGCTGCGTGGTCAGTAGGGCTTTGGCCCGCAGCCAGAAACGGATATCGGCCCCCCATGACTCGTCGCACGTTACTCGTCGCACGTTCCAAAGTGCCAAATATCGAAAACAACCCCATGCAAAGTAACTGACCGCGATCGGCGTTCGGGACAGCTTGACGCGTCGGGCAAATCAGGAGCACCGTTGCATTATTCCGAAATGCTGCACGCCATAGCGTCCGCCTTGCTGCGTTCCGCAACGGCTCCCGTACCAGTTTAGATTGAGAGCCAGAACATGCGTTTTCGCTTTGGTCCTTCTCCGCTTGTGCCGTTTGAGAATTCCCGGGCTTAAACTCAGCTAGGAGTTCACGGTGGCCCTCTGCCGAAAGCATCATCAAGCGCTGCATTGCCGTGGTATGCTTGGTAGAAGGAACTCGGGACCTTTGCCGTGGATCGTTCCGGCCGTTTTATTCGGCAAGTGGTGATTGTATGCCTATCCTGATTCGACTGATCCTCTTCATTGTTGCGCTTGGATCTTTTGCCGTGCCCTCCGCACAAGCTCAGATTTTTGATCCCGCTTATCCTGTCTGCATCCACATCTACGGGGAGCTCTTGGGCGAGCGCATGGACTGCATCTTCAAGTCATTGGCACAATGTGCAATGACCGCCTCGGGCCTGCCAGCGATCTGCCTGGTCAATCCAACTTACAAGGCCAATCGTGCCGATGGCAGCACCGGCGGGCCAGGAAGAAAAGCCACCGCCACTCATCGACTCGCCCGACGCGACCATCGTTCGCATCCCGAATAGTCGACCGTTCGATCCTTCCCCGCATCCCGGAAAGTCCACGAGTCGAATCTAAAGACGACCTCGAGAAGTTATCGGCCCCGTCAGATCACGGCGCCCCTAGGCTTGGCTGCGCAACGCTGCTGGCTACTTGCTTTCCAAACACACTTGGCGCATGTGAGGAAAAATCTGCGTCCCGCCGATGGAGCGGGATCACTTGGAATGAATGCAATGCGCGCTCTTCTCGCTTTAGCACTCCTGATCGCACTGGGTGCCCTTGCTGATCCCGCAACGGCGCATCACCGGCGCCACCACTACCATTTCAGATATCCTGGGATAGCCGGAGCACCAATGGACCTCTATTGCTTACAGGGTCGAGGCTGGGGCTACCCCGGCAACTGTCAGTTCTCAACCTACGCCCAATGCATGGCAACCGCGTCTGGAACAGACAGTTTCTGCGGCGAGAATCCGCAATACCTGTTTGCAGAGCAACGCCGAGGCTACTGGCAACCGCGTTGAAGGCGCTCGCGCCACGCGCTTGGCCAAACGATGGCGTCCATCGTCACGACTTGAGATCGCGTAGTCGCAATGCGTCGGTTTCGTGCGCGAGCCAAGAGCTACAGTTCAACAAGCGCCCCTGGCGAAGATGGATCAAATCGGAGCGCTTGTACGCAATTCGCGATACAAGAACTCGAAGTCCACTTCGCTCGAGAACGTTCTGACCGCGTCGAGCAGAGCACAATTCAATAAAGAAAAAACCCCCGGCAGTTGCCTGCCGAGGGCTTGTTGAGATCCTCCGTCAGGAGTCCTCGGTCAGAAGTTGCGCTGAACGCGGGTCAGGAGGCTCACGTTGTCCTGATTCCTGAACTGGTAAACCGCTGCCGGCTTGCCGACCGCCGCACTCGCGGCGTCGAACGTGCCGGTCATGTTCTGATCGATGTGGCTCCAGGTGACATCGGCCGAGAAGGTCAGGTTCTTGACAGGAGTCCAGCGGGTGATGAAGCCAAGCTGGCTGACGCTGTAGTTCGGATTGCAGTTCGTGATCGTGCCGGCCGCGACCGCGGCCGAGAGGCCAACAGCGGGGAGACCCAATGACTTGCTGTTGCACACGAGGGCCGTGGCCGTGCCGCCGTAATGGACGGAGGCGAACGCACCGTACAAGCTGGAGCTCCAGTACGGATCCCAGTTGTGGTTGAACGCACCGCGCAGACCCCAGGTCTGGATCAGCTGCTGCTGAGTTCCCGCTGCAAACACCGTGTCGGGAGCGGCCGCCAACGCGACGCTCTGATAGGCTCCAGCCAGGTTCGTGCTGCCATACAAGGCGACCGCACCGTACTGCGAAGCCAGATCCTGGATGTTGTAACGGGTCGCACCATCGGTATACACGCCCGACACGTTGATCGTGTCACCGGGGCCGGTCGGGATGTTCTTGACGGTCAGGCCCGCCTGAACCGCAAAGCCCCATTTGTCGGCGGGATGGCCGGTGACCTCGGTCGCGCCGTAATACGCGGCATGGTTGTCATGCGCTGCGGCCGAAAACTTGAACGTACCCCAAGCCTGATCCACCGTGACGGTACCGATGATGTCGGGAGCCGCGGTACCACCATAATCGCTGGTGCCAAAGGCGCCGCCAGCGCTCAGGTTGTTCACGCCCGCCTGGTAATAGGCGGTCGGATCCTGCAACGAGATCGCAGCCCTGATACCGTTGCCGAACTCGGCAGTATAGGTCAACTGATTGACGCCAGTGACGTCGCCGCCGCCGCCGACGAGACCGTCGAAGTTGTTGCCCGGATAGTTGGTCCACGGCATGCTGAATTCCGAGATCGCCTTGCCGACGGTGAACCCGGCGAACTGGACGAATGCGTAGTAGACACCGAGGGTGCCGCCTGCGACTGCGCCTGCATTGGCGTTGTTCGGCGCCGACGCCGTTCCAATCGGCGAGTAAACCGTCGATCCGGCAGTTGCGCCGGGTGCGTAGCTGTCCGTCGTCCAGTTCAGCGTGAACTCGGCGAAGGTACGAACCACGCCGTATTCGGTCGCGGTACGGGTATCGACGCTCAGGTCTTGACGAGCACGAGTGGTGAAATAGTTCGTGAACCGATTCCGCGCGCCACCTGCGCCCGCGACGTTGCCGGTAGCATCTGTATTGCCGTTGAAGACAACGTCGGCGCGCAGATAACCGCCGAGCTTGATGCAGGTATCGGTGCCCGGGATGTACCAGAATCCGGCACCGTACAGGGAGCAAACCTTCACGTATTCGACCGCTTTGGCCTTGACGGGAAGGTCGGCTGCCTGTGCCCCGCTCATGACGACGAGACCCGCCGCCGAGCCGAGCATCAGCCTCTTACCCAACTTCATGTTTAACCTCCAAGTTACTCTACCAGGGGAGGTCCGGAATCTGCTGGTGAACACACCCAGATTGGCCCCTTAGTCCCCGCGAACCCGCGCCCAAGCGGTATCGAATCCCACAATCAACCCTAGATTGTAGGCCACGAAGCCAAGAACACGAGACGACGTCGGGATGCCGCTCTCCCTGCGCCTTGAGGGGCAGTTCACCTGAGGATGTTGGCGAAACAGCCTCCGCATTTTGGCGAGCACATGAGTACGGTTCCGGATGTCTGCCACATTCCATTTTTCAAATGAGTGTTGCACAAGCAGCACAAAAAACCGCAGCCAGGACGCCGAGCCGGCACGGTATTGCACGAAAATTGCTTCGCTTGCGCCCCAAAGGGTCCGGCGAGCCCCGTCTGGCGCTTCGCCTCGACGAGCCGTGATGGCTCGGGATAGCTGGATGACCCGGCACAAAAGCAAAACCCCCGGCAGTTGCCTGCCGGGGGTTTGTTGAGATCCTCCGTGAGGAGGCCTTGGTCAGAAGTTGCGCTGAACGCGGGTCAGGAGCACCACGTTGTCCTGATTGTGGAAGTCGTACACAGCCGCCGGCTTGCCGATCGAGGCGCTCGCGGCGCTGATCGTCCCGGTCATCTTCTGGTCGATATGGCTCCAGGTCACGTCGGCCGAGAAGGTCAGGTTCTTGACAGGAGTCCAGCGGGTGATGAAGCCGAGCTGCCCGATGTCGTAGTTCGGATTGCAGCTCGTGATCGTGCCACCGGGCGCAGCCAAGGCCGAGAGGCCAAGAGCGGGCAGGCCCAGCGACGTGCTGTTGCAGATGAGGGCCGAAGCCGTGCTGCCGTAATGAACGGAGGCGAACGCACCGTACAAGCTGGAGCTCCAGTACGGATCCCAGTTGTGGTTGAACGCACCGCGCATACCCCAGGTCTGGATCGTCTGCTGCGACATGCCCGCAGCGAACACCGTGTCAGGAGCAATCCCCAACGCGACGCTCTGGTAGCCTCCGGGGATGTGCGAGCTGCCATAGATGGTGGCCGCACTGTACTGCGAAGCCAGATCCTGGATGTTGAAGCGGGTCGCACCATCGGTGTACACGCCCGACACGTTGATCGTGTCACCTGGGCCGGTCGGGACGTTCTTGATGGTCAAGCCCGCCTGAACCGCAAAGCCCCACTTGTCAGAGGGATGTCCGGTGATCTCAGTCCCGCCGTAATAGGCGGCGTGGTTGTCATGCGCTGCGGCCGAAAACTTGAACAGGCCCCAGGCCTGATCCACCTGGACCGTGCCAATGATGTCGGGAGCCGCAGTACCAGCATAGTCGCTGGTGCCGAAGGCGCCGCCGGCGCTCAGGTTGTTCACGCCCGCCTGATAGTAGGCGGTCGGATCCTGCAGCGAGAATGCCGCACTGACGCCGTTGCCGAACTGAGCGGTGTAGGTCAACTGATCGACACCGGTGATGTCACCGCCGCCGCCGACGAGACCGTCGAAGTTGTTGCCCGGGTAGTTGGCCCAGGGCATGCTGAACTCCGAGACCGCCTTACCGAGGGTGAACCCGGCGAACTGGATGTATGCGTAGTAGACACCGAGGGTGCCGCCTGCGACCGCGCCGGCGTTAGCATTGTTCGGCGCCGAGCCCGGTGAAACAAGCGCGCTGCCGCCGATAGCCGAATAAACGGTGGAGCCCGGAACGGCCGGGTTGCCCGAGTAGCTGTCCGTCGTCCAGTTGAGCGTGAATTCGGCGAAGGTACGAACCACGCCGTATTCGGTCGCGGTGCGGGTGTCGACGCTCAGGTCTTGACGAGCGCGAGTCATCATATAGTTCGTGAACCGGTTCTTCGCGCCACCTTGAGCCGCGAAATTGCCGGTATCATCCGAGTTCGTGTTAAAGAGGACGTCGGCGCGCAGATAACCGCCGAGCTTGATGCACGTATCGGTGCCCGGGATATACCAGAATCCGGCACCATACAGGGAGCAAACCTTCACATATTCGACCGCTTTGGCCTTGACGGGAAGGTCGGCTGCCTGTGCCCCGCTCATGACGACGAGACCCGCCGCTGAGCCGAGCATAAGGCTCTTAACCAACTTCATGTTAAACTTCCAAGTTGCTCTATCAGGGAAGGTTCCGGATCTGCTGGGTGCGACGCACCCTAGACTGGTCCCTTAGTCCCCCGCTCACCCGCACCTGAAGTCTCATCGCGTCTTTGGACACACCCGCGGAACGCGAGGGACTTAAGCGACGAAGCTTGAAAACACGGGACGACTTCGGGATGCCCCCCTCCGTCGCAAGATCAGAATTACTGAAGGACCTTGCACAAGCAACAAAGGAACGCCTTCAAACGGCCTCGTCTAGCGCGTTTTCGAACAGGTGTTGCACAAATAACACGCAAACGTGATTGCTCACCTTGGACAAGATGCTGACTTTAAACGACTTTTTGAAACGGCCCTGTTTTGCCCTGAGATTGCCCAGCAGGCGACGAACAAGCCGGTTTTCCCCTCGCACCACCGGCCACGAATCGAATCGAACAAGTCCGGCCGGCAGGGCGCGTCTTTATATCTGTAACGTGTGCGAGCGGCGGGATCGACTCAACGTCAGGTGCAAGTGCCGGCGGCTTTGGCCGGCCGGCCGCCCGGACGAGCCTGACGCGAATTCTGATCACGCCGGCGGGATAGTGCAAATCTGCCGCTTGCGGCGAAGGGCAGCGTCGGGCATATCGGCGGCAGCCGGAGACGTGGCCGAGTGGCTGAAGGCGGCGGTTTGCTAAACCGTTATAGGGTTGTAAAGCCCTATCGAGGGTTCGAATCCCTCCGTCTCCGCCAGTTTGGCTCGCAAGCACTTGATTTTAAAGTGTTTTCGAAGGCGGAACAAATCGTACATACGCTTCTACATACGTTGCGAAATACGATGCAGCAAAGCAAAAAGCCCTGTCCATTTCGGTGGACGGGGCTTTTGCCTTTCCAGGCCGTCAGCTTTGCTTCGCCCGCATGAGCACATTCAACGCAGCCATCAGCAGCGATGACCAATTGCCGGCGATGGTGTAGGCGGCCCATACCGCGTCACGCAGCTTATCTATGTGCGCCACCATTTCATCACGTCCGCCAGGGTCGTGGATATTCATTCCGTGGTGGGGGAAAAACCTGTGCGCGAGGAAGTTTCTTGCCTCCAGGGCTTCCTGAAAAACGGAGTCCATGTTTTCGGTGATGGACAGCTTGCTCTTAATCGCACGAATTGATCGGCCGAGAGTGTTGCTGTCTATCGCTTCGCGTAGCCGCAGGTAGGCGTCAGCATCGGGGTTGGCAAAACTGCCTGTCTCCAACGCGTCGAGCACCAGGAGGCATGTGCCCAGTTCGGTTTCAAGTAGGCAGGCTGCCTCCAGCGCCCTGCCTGCGTCGTGGTAGACCTGTTCAATCGTTGCCATCGCCATTCGCCTATAACTGTCGCGCTCATCCTTCAACAGCGACCACCGAAATCCGGCATCAGACAGCCGCTGCCAGTCTGACTATCCCCCGCCGAAAGCAAAAAGGGCCGCCAGATGGCAGTTATGCTAAGGCCGAATGACGTCTAGATCACCGTGGCGCCCTGCCAGATCGCGTCATATGCACCGATCTTCAACGCAGAGGTTTCGGCGTCCACCTTCACGATGCTGGCGGGCGAGCGGGCCGCGAAGTCCTTCAACGACTGCGTGAGGGTCCATGCTTGCACGTCATCCACGGCGATGAGGCGGTCGTGCAGGCTTCTGGCCGCAGCTAGACGGACTTCCAGCGGCCTCGCGCCGTTGTACTGCCGCGCCCAGCTTTCGGCCGCAGGTTGCAGGCTCGGCTTGACGGTGCCGGCGTCCGACAGGATGCGGACCAGCACGCCTTCAGGGGCGAGCACCGCGAAGTCCGTCAGCGCCTTGGCGTCCGCGTATGGATCGACAATGAGGACGCTTCGGCGCGCAGCCGCCAGGACTTTCGACACGGCCGCTAGAGCGGAGAACGATTCTCCCACCGCGATGAATGCCCCCTGCGATGCAGCGGGAGCCGCCAGTTCGGCCTTGGCCAGCGCACGATGGATAGTGGCCGCAATGGTTTGTGCGTTCAGATCGCGCAGCGCCGAATCCAGCCCATCTGCGGAGACCTTGAAGGAAATGAGGTCTACCGATTGGCCGAATACTGCCTCAACGAGTGCGGCTGCACGCCCAAGCCATTGGTTCGTTTCCGCCGGAATGGGGCCAGGGCGGTTCAGGTCGGGCATCGTTTCAACGAGGCGTCCTAGGTGCACGTATAGTGATTCGGGGTCGAGGCTCATGGCGCAGGTATATATGGCAACGGACAATCATGCCACGGACGCCACAAACGAGGAAAACCGACGATGCCCATAGACCAGGCCGTATTGGCAGAAGCCCGCGCCCTGATAGTCAAGGCAGGCATGGCGGACTTCGTGCCTGCCGGCGCAGCGCCCGCAAGTACTGGCGGCCAACTGGTGGCGATTGCATTGATTGACCCGGTACCGCGGAGCCCCGGCACACCGAATTTCGACAAACCCGACCCAGACAGGCCAGGCATAATTCGCAGCGCCAGCATTCTGGCCGCGATACGTGACGGCATCCCGCTGCCGCCGTTGTTGCTGTTTCAGCGCGCAGGCGAGCGGCGCTATGAATTACGAGAGGGCGTACATCGCTTCCACCTGTGTGCCGCGCTTGGGTTCACACATGTGCCAGCCAACGTGACGGATTGGAAGCCAGGCGAATATTAATCTGCAAGCCGTTCAACGCCGGCCGCCCGCATGGCTGCTTCCGCCAGAGCCAGCGCATCCGCCCGCCGCCGCTCGGGATCGTCGCCAGGCAAGCGCGGGCCTAAGATCAACGCCACGGCGCGGTCGAACGGATCGCCGCCATTCTCGCGGCGCGTAACATCGCGACCACGGGCCTCGCGAGCGGCTGGAAGCCGAACGGCCGTCATCGCGCATCCATTGCCAGTTCGCTGGCGCGCACGGCCAGGTCGTCGCGGCCGGCGCGGATGAAAGCCGTGGTGACTTCCAGCATCAGCTTTGCGGCGCGTTGCATCGCGGCTTCGCGCTCGGCTTCGGAGTCGTGCGGCGGCAGCAGGAATTGCATGGCGCGCCTGGCGCTGTTCAGAACGGCATTACTCGTTTGCATCATCGTCGGCCTCGTCGGTCAGGTCAAGCTTCGCTTCGGAAGATTGCTTCAGCGCCAGCGTCAGTTCGGCGCGCAGCTTCTGTTTAAACGTTGCCTCGTCGGTTTCGCCCAGCAGCTGCAGCACGGCGCGCTGAGCAACATTCAGGACGTTGCGCTGAATGACCGCGTACCTGGCAGCCTGCGCGCGCTCGAATTCGCTGATAAGGGCGACTTCGCCGCGTTCC
>Ga0209062_1005912_pt1 | contig 11529 bp, 8 predicted proteins | sample Coa_R2_2_FD_187158 | JGI IMG/M metagenome (GOLD analysis project Ga0209062, IMG submission 187158) | Surface soil microbial communities from Centralia Pennsylvania, which are recovering from an underground coalmine fire - Coalmine... | ecosystem: Environmental > Terrestrial > Soil > Unclassified ...
CGCCTTGTCCTTGAAGAGGTTGACGAGGAACTGCAGTCCCGCGGCGTTGGCGGCGGAGTCGATCGACTTCCCGAAGTTCCATCCGCCGCCGAAGGCGAGGACGTATTGCGTGAGGTGGAACAGATTGTCCAGGATGGTGAGGCCGGCCTTGCCGGTCTTCGCGTGCACCGCCAAGGCGTCTGTGCCCACCTGTTGCACCGAACGGGGCAGCGTTGTGATGCCCGCGGCCCGCAGTACGCCCAGGTTGTAGACAAACGCCGAGTCCTGGAGGTAGAGCGGGATGCCGTACAGCTTGCCGCCGATCGTCCACGCGCGCACCAGCGCAGCCGGGTCGCCGCTCAAATCGATGTGGTCGGCGGCGACGAGCTTGTTGAGGCTCCTGATGGCGCCCTCTCTGGCGTACTGGCCCACGGGGGCGGAATTGTCCCACACGATGATGTCCGGGATGGTCCCCGCGGCCACCTCGGAGGGCATCTTGTTCAATTGATCGTCGTAGGTGGCGTAGACGACCTGTTTGACCCTGATCCCAGGAAGGGCCTTCTCCGCCGCGGCAATGACGTGGTTATAGTAGGGATCTACGTTCGTGCCGCCCGCGTACCCGAGGGTGATCGTCACGGCCTGGGACTGGGCGCCCGCGGAGGGCACCGCGCCGGGCGCAGCCATGAACGCCGCGGTAAGGGCTGCCGCGACGAGCAGGCTGACCATGGTGCGGCGTCGCGGCGTTGAACGGCGTTGCACCAGTTGTACCAACAGTCGCGGTCTGCGTCGGCCAGGGGTAACACTCATCGACATCTCCCTTCGCTTAAGACGTGCGGACGCACGAGAGGGCCGTATAGCGGGGCGGGCCGCCGCCCCACTCCGGGTGTTGCTGTTCATCAACGCAGAGCAGGCGGCGCCGGTTGCGCTGAACCGCGCCCCCCACCCTCAGGACGGTGCGCCGCGTATCTTCCAACCTCCTTGACGGTGACGACGGCCATCTGCGGCCAGTATACGCCGAAGCCGCCACGACGTCAAATCGTTTTGACAATTCGATTTGAGGTGCGCTATACTCCGCCAAAGCGGGGGTGGTTCGCGGCTACGCCGCTCCCCGCAGCTATTCCTGGAAAGGACACCGCGACCAAATGGCCTCGATCCGGATACGTTTCGAGGGCGGCAGCAACGGCCGGTACCCCGTCCTGGACTGCGCCGGCACGCGCCCCCTCACCCTGGCCGTCCCCGACCCGCTCGACTGCGCCTACCTGCGCGGCGACGGCCACCGCGCCTGCTACAACGGCGTGGAATCACTGGACGGCGGGGGCCACCGCGCGCGGCTGGAGTGGACACACCACGGCGCGAGGTTTGCCCTGTGCGACGAGTGGCGCGCCGTGGACGATTGGCGCGTGCGCCTGGACCGCCACATCAGCCTGGCACGCGGCCCGGCAGGTCCGGCGACGGATGGTGCTGCAGACGGCATCCAACTGCGCCTCCGTCTCCGGGTGCGTCCACCGGCCGGTGGCTCCTGGCGCTTCTTCGCGCCCGCGCGCCTCTACGGCCAACCGGATGCCCCTGCCCACGAGGACGTCCGCGCCAGCTTCATGGACGACCGGCTGGCCTACCCGCTCATCATGGGCTACGACGCCAGGGCGCAGACGGCCGTCGTCGTGAGCCGCGCCGTTCCCGGCAGCGTCGCACACCCGCCCGTGCGGCCGCAGCGCGAGAGCAGCTATCTACAGGAGACCGACCTGGGCGCGCTCGGCCTTACGCTCGGTGCGCAAGGCGCGGTGTCGTTCGACCTGTACTGGCCGTACCTCGAAGGCGACGCCAGCGTTACCCTCGACGCACGCCTGACGCCCGTCTCCGCCTTCTATCCCCTCGCTGCCGGCGTGCGCCAGCTGATCCTGTCCTATGAGGTCTCCGTGATCGACGCCGAGCATCTCGCCGCCGCCGCCTTCACGGCCTTTCGCCAGGCGCCGCGCGCCATCCCACGGGCTGCAGCCCTGCCCTTCTCGCTGCCCGATGCCGTCGAATACCGCTGCGTCTCGTTGCGACGCAGCTACAGGGAGTGGGAGCCCGACGGCGCCGCGTTCTTCTGTTCCTTCGACCCGACCAGAGGCTACGACACGCCGCCAAGCGGGTTCGGCACTCAGTTCGTCACCATCCCTTCGGACGAGTACCGGCACATCATCGAATACGGCTTCACCGGCCGCCAGCTCAACGCGGCCTACGTGCTCGCGCAGCGCTATCGGGGCGTGTGGGTAGAGCGGGGCCGGCGCGTGGCCGACTTCTTCGTGCGGCGCTGCACCCTGCCGACGGGCTGGATGTACTCGCTCTACGACGTCTCGGCGCGGCAGCCGCTCCATTCCATTAGCGCGTCGCGCGGCGCCCTGCTGCACTACGGCGGGCACAGCAACCAGTCGGGTAACTTCCTGCGCACCATGGTGGAATCGGCCTTCGATCTGCTGCTGAACTACCGCTGGCATCGCGCGCACGCTGCCGTCGAAGCGCACTGGCTCGACGCCTGCCTCGCCTTCGGGCACTTCCTGGTGCGGCATCAAAACGGCGATGGCTCGTGGTATCGCGCCTACGGCCCCGAGGGCGAGCCGATCACGGGCGATCGCTGGCTCGGCAGCGAGGGGCGCGCGGCCAAGTCCGCGACCATGATCCCCGTCGCCTACCTGGCCGCCCTCGGCGAGGAGGACCCAGATGGCGGCGCGGCCTTCCTGGGGGCGGCAAAGAAGGCGGGCGATTACGTGCTCGCGCAACACGTCGCGCGCGACCATTACCAGGGCGCGACGCTCGACAACCCGAACGTGGTCGACAAGGAGGCGGCGCTCTATACGATGAGCGCGCTGCTCGCCCTGTACGATCGCTCGAGGGACCCGGCCTACCTGTCGGGCGCCGAGCGCGCGGCGCAACTCGCCGTCACCTGGACCTTTCTCTGGAACCCGCCCTTTTATCCCGGCTCGCGGCTCGACACGCTGGGCTTCAAGGCCGCCGGCTGGGGCGGCATTAACTCCATCTGGGGCGGCGGAGTGGTCGACATCTACGCGCTGTTCTTCCTGGCCGACTTCCTGCACCTGTCCGACCTCACGGGGGAGCCGTTCTACCGCGAGGCAGCCCGGCTCATCGCCGAGGGCACGCAGCAACTGCTCTCGCACCCCGGCGACCTGCTGGGCTACGCGGACATCGGCATGCAGCCGGAGGGTGTGGGCATCACGAGCCAGGGGCTGGATGAGGGCCTGATAGCGAAAGGAGATACTTGGGGGAGCCTCGGCTGGATCTACCAGGCCGGCATCTACGGCCTGGAACGCTATTTGCATGCATTGAATGGTGATCCTGATTCGCTCTAACGCAGAAAGAACGCCGGTCCGCCGGATAGGAGCGCCGCAGCACGACCTGCGGCAGGAGGGTGATCATGAGACTGCGCCGTCTTTCCATTCTTGGACTCGTCGCCGCCCTGACCCTGGGCGCAACAGCAGGCCCGAGCCCGGGCCTGGCCGCGGGCCGTGCCGCCGCGGCACCCATCCAGATCACGATGATGAGCGGCTGGCCTCTGAACCAGGCGCGCGGGGTGGTGCTGCAAGGGCTGGTCAACCAATACAACAAGTTGAACGCCGGCAAGGTGAAGGTGACGGTGGACATCAATCCGGACTGGCCGGCCTTGCAGCAGCAGATCCGCACCATGATCTCGGCCGGGCGGGCGCCCGATATCTTTCAGTACAATTTCAACCCCAACGACCTCTCCATGCAGAAGTCCGGCCAGTTGCTGGACTTCACGCCGTATATGAACGCGGCCTGGAAGGCCCGGTTCAACCCACATGATCTGGCCACGCTCACCATCGGCGGCAAGCTCCTCTCCATCCCCTTCGAGGCGGACGGGGTGGGCTTCTACTACAACAAGGCGCTGTTCAAGAAGGCAGGCATCGGCGCGTTCCCGACCACTTGGGATCAGTTCTTCAGGGACTGCGGGCGCTTCAAGAAGGTCGGCGTCGCGGCCATCTCCTTGCAGACCCAGGATGACGCCTGGCTCGGCACCAACATCCTCTCGTATCTGGCTATTGGCCTGGGCGGCCCGTCGGCCTACTTCGGCAGGTCGCTCGATACGCCGACCATGGTGCGCGCCGCAACGCTGATGAAGCAGGTCTTCGCCTGCTCCACCGCCGATGCCATGGGCGCTAACTACGACGTGGCCTCGAACGATTTCCTGCTCGGCCGCACGGCGATGATCGCCGACGGCCCCTGGGCCATCGGCCCCATCGAGAAGCAGTTCAAGGGCGCCGCTCAGATCGGGCTGGCCCCGGCGCCGACCTTCGCGAGCGGCGCCGGGAAACCCGGCGACCTGGTGACGGATGCGCAATCGCCGTTCGCCGCCGGCAAGCAGTCATCGCCGCGGAAGGCCGCGGCCATCGCCAACTTCCTGGAGTTCCTCACCAGCCCTGGCAGCGTCAAGCAGCTCACCTTGCAGGGTAAACTGCTGTTGTCGCCGAAGCTGCAGCTCACGGCCGGCGATCAGCAGGGCGCCGATCCGCTGCTGGTTCACCTGATCTCGCTGTACGAGCAGGCGCCGCGGCGCGTGGTCGAGATGACGCGCATCCTCAAGCCGGCGGGCGAGGCCAAGTTGCCCTCGCTGCTGCAAGGGCTGGCGCTGGGCAGCCTCACGCCCGCGCAATTCGTGCAGCAGCTCCAGGCGAGCAATCATTGACATTCGACTGATCGTGCGCGAGGGGGCGACGGGAAGCGTGCCCTCTCGCGCCGAGCGAGGCATTGTGCCGTGCGTACCGCCACCCGCCTGCAGATCCTGCTCTATCTGACGCCCGCCCTGCTCCTCACGCTGCTGTTCTTCGCGTTACCCCTCACCTTCGTCGGGTACATGACCTTCCACTCCTGGGACGGCATCGGCCCCATCCTCTACGTCGGCCTGCAAAACATCACCTCCCTCATCCACGATCCGTCCTTCAACAAAGCCTTCATCAATTCGATCATCTGGATACTGGTCGGCCTCTTCATCCACCTGCCCTTCGCCCTGCTCATCGCCCTGATCCTGTCGCACCGGCCGCGGGGCTGGCGCTTCTTCCGCAACGTCTTCGTCCTGCCCAACGTCATCTCGACCACGGCGGTGGCCTTCCTGTGGTACTTCGTCTTCCAGGTCGACATCGGCTTGCTCAACGGTATCCTGGGCGCCGTCGGCCTGGGCGGGTTGGCGCGTCCTTGGCTCTTCGATCCGCACACCGCGCTGGCGGCGACGCAGGCACCCTTTGTGCTCTATATCGGCTTCACCATGTTGATCTTCTTGACCCAGATCTCGACCATCCCCGCCGACTATTACGAGGCGGCGCGCATCGACGGGGCCTCGGCCTGGCAGATCGACTGGCACATCACCATCCCGCTGGTGCGGCCGGCGGTGGCCATCAACGCCCTCTTCATCACCGGCTTCTGCCTGCGCATGTTCGAGTACCCTTTCATCATGACCAGCGGCGGGCCGATGGACGCCACCCTGAACCTATCGCTGTACATCTACCGCTCCATGGTGACCGCCCATGCCTATGGCCTATCCATGGCCGCGGGCAGCGCTACCATCCTGCTGGGCATCGCCGTCATGGCGCTGGTCTTCCTGGCGCTGCGCCGGGCCGGCGGCAGGCCGGCGGAGGCCTGAGATGGACCGGGCCGTGGCCACCGGCCGCGTGGGCTGGCGCTCCGCGCAGGGGCGCGGGACCGTTCTCACGGCTCTGTTGCGCCTGCTGCAATGGTCCGCCCTGCTGGTCGTGCTGGCGCTGATGGCGGTGCCGTTCTGCTGGCTGGTGCTGTCGTCGTTCAAGAGCAACACCGACTTCTTCGCCAACCCATTCGGCCTGCCCCAGGCCTGGTCGCTCGACAACTACATCACGGTGCTCTCGGGCGAGCCGATGCTGCTCTACCTGCTCCACTCGGCCGTGGCCTCCTTCGCCTCGACTGCGCTGGCCATCGCCGCCACCACCCTGGCGGCCTATGCCTTGCAGTACCGCTTCCGGCCGCGACGGGGCGTCTTCCTGCTGCTCAGCTTCGGGCTGTTCGTCCCGGTCTACGCGCTGATGACGCCCTATTACTTCATCGTGAACGACCTGGGGCTCTTCGACTCCGTCTGGGGGCTGGCCCTGGTCTACGCCGGCATGTCCGCGCCGATGAGCTTCCTGATCGTGAAGACGTACATGGACTCCATCCCCAGGGAGATCCTGGAGGCGGGCCGTATCGACGGCGCCTCGTTCCACCGCATCTTCGCCGGCATCGTGCTGCCGCTGAGCGTGCCGGGGATGGTGACCGCGGCCATCTTCCTGATGATCATCTCATGGAACGAGCTGCTGTTCGCGGTCCTGTTGACGCAGAGCGACGCGGCGCGCACGGTGCAGGTGGCGATCCAGTTCTTCCTGGCGGCCTTCCACGCCAACTATCCCGAGGCCTTCGCGGCGATGATCGTGGCCATCATCCCGACCATCGTCGCCTACGTGCTGATGAGCAAGCGGATCGTGGCCGGCCTGACCACCGGTGCCGTGAAATAAGGCTTACGCCGTGCCGCGGCGCACCAACTCCAGCGGCACCACCTCCGCTACGGTGTCACCGTCGGCTCCGTGCGTGGCCTGCAGGATCAGCTCGGCGGCGCGTCGTCCCAGCTCGACCAGGGGAATGCGCATGGTGGTCAGCGGCGGCAGCAGGTCGCGGTACAGGGGGACATCGTCGAAGCCGACCACGGCCATCTCGCCGGGGACTTTGTGTCCCTGCTCGCGCAAGACTTGGACGATGCTGATGGCCAGTTGGTCGCTGGCGGCGAAGACGGCCGTTGGCGGCGGATCGAGCTCCAGCAGGCGGTGCATCCCTCGCACCGCTTCCGCCGGCAGCCAGCTCCCCCCCTGGATCAGCTCTTCGTCGGCCGGGAGTCCCCCCTCTCGCAGGGCGCGCCTGTACCCGGCCAGGCGATCGCGAGCCGCCAGATGGTGCACGTCGCCGCGGATGTGCCCGATGCGGCGGTGCCCCTGCTCGATGAGGTAACGCGTGGCAAGATATCCGCTCTCCTCGTCGTTGTAGGTTACCGAGCTGAAGCCGAAGCGGGCGGCGCCGGCGTGTTCGAGGCAGACGCAGGGCACACCCGCTCTGGTGATGACCTCCAGCAACGCATCGGTCACTGGCGGCTCTTCCGACAGGCGCACCACGACGCCGTCCAGGCGTCCGCTTTGTAGCAGTTCGTTCAGTTCGCCGAGATCGCCGCCGATGCCGAGCGGGAACTGCAGCACATAGTGCCGGTGCGGCAAAAGTGCCCCGGTCAGGCCGGTCAGCAGGCCGGCGTTGTAGGGGGCGAAGAAGGCATCGAGCGGGAAATAGTCGTAGGAGATGAAGCCGATGGTGCGTGTGCGTTGCTGGCGCAGCCCGCGGGCGGAGGCATTGGGGTGGTAGGAGAGCGCCTCGATTGCTTCCAGCACACGGCGGCGCGCCTCCGGCGACGCGGCACGCGGGCCGTTGTTGATCACATAGGAGACAACCCCCGGCGACACGCCGGCCAGGTTGGCGACCTCTCGCAGGGTGACTCGCTTCATCGGTGGCATGGTTCGAGCACAGCTCCTCTGTGTAGGCCATGGGGTCAAGCGTCCGGCAGGCACAGCAAACGGCGCCGGCGATCCTTCCTTACATGATACGGGATGGCTGCACTGATGTTGGTGGGACGCCCGTTGTACGCGCGGCATGCATCGTGAACTTGGAATGAGCGTCATTGGGGCGTGCCATTCACCGACTATCGCAACAACGCAGTTGCAGGGGGTCGGTCCGGTGCTCAACCCTCAGCCATGGCTCTGACTAACGTGGCCGCCGCCTCTTGTTGCATCTGGGGCAAGACGTGGCTATAGGTGGAGGGTCGGTGTTAACATAACATGGGCAGCTCGGCGACGACAGAGGCTTTGTGGGCGCGTATGCGTTGCAAGGCGTGGACGTTGATGACGATGTAGGTCAGGGTGTTGAGGTTGCGCACGGAGGCGGCATTGCGCGCCTTGGGACGCTCGATGCCCAAGGCGGTGGCTTGGGCGTTGATGCGCTCGGCGGCGGTGCGCTGACGATACAAAGCTTTGTAAGAGGCGGCGTCGCGGTCGAGCAGGACGCGCATGAGCCCGCCGGCCTCGATGTTGATATATTTGACGCAGCCCGGCCCCTTGCGGAACTGCTCGTGGGTGCAGGTCTGCGCGGTCGGGCGCGGATGGAGCAGGGGACAGCGGAACTCCTGGGCGCGATAGCCCTCGGCATGATCGAAGCGATAGGCGGGACTCATGGCCAAGCCGTGGGCACACAGGGACGTGCCATCGGGACCGCGTTGCGGCGGGGGCTGGCCGCGTGTGTTGAGGGGGATGGCGGCGATCCCGCCGTGGGGCGCACAGGTCTGGTAGATGTGCCAGGCGTCGAAGGCGGCCTCGGCCGTCACGTTGGTTGGGCAGGTGCCCAAAGTGTCCACGGCGCGCTCATAGAGCGGATGGAAGTAGGTGGAGTCCGCCTCATTGAAGGGTGGGGTGAACTCGGCCAGGACCACGTCCCCATAACGCGGATCGGTGGCGGCGGCGACCCCGCTGCCATAGCCCCACACGTACTCTTTGCGCACCTTCGTGGTGCCGTCGGCCTGGACCTGATTGCTGCTCGTCTTGACCCCTAACCGACAATCGGGGTCTCCGCTGGGGCGGCGCTGGGGATTGTAACGGTCGGGGACGTAAGCCTTGAGGTTATTCTCCTGCACCCAGGCGTAGATATGCTTGACATCGAAGGCAACCGTCTCCCCCAAGCCGGGGATCTCCGTCCGCAGGGCGCGCACCGTGGGCCGCAACAGCGCCTGCACGAGGGCGTTGTCCAGGTGCTGCTGCCAGTGGCGCAACCAGCGGTCGCAGGGCACGGTGCGTTCCACGTCGAACCCGTAGCACTGCGTGGCATCCCCGACGGGGCGGAATCCGATCTCCCACACCAGCAAAGGGTGCTCGACCAAGAACTGGCGCAAGTGCGTGATGTACGCCTTCTGTTCGCACAGCTTGATGAGCAAGGCTTTGACATACGCCTTGGTCGGATGCGGGGGCGAGCCCGGCCAGGGACGCCGGGGGTCTCGCTCGGGGATGACGCTCCAATCTAGGCAGGCGAAGAACGCACGGTAGCGTTGCACGACCGGGTCTTGGTCGCGGAGGCGGGTGTGCCGGTCTTGGTCAGGTGAGCTACAGCAGGCTATCATAGCAACAGGCTCCTCGGTTGGGTCAAGGGGTGGTATCTCTGACTCTGCCGAGGACGCCTTGCTTTTGTCAAGGCCTACATTAGACTCGTTGCAGAATAGGGTGGGCTCGTCGTAGAGTAGGGATATGCTCACGTATGACACACTGGCGCGCAAACCGAGCGCCTTCAAATCGATGACCGGCGTCAGCATCGATGAGTTCGAGGAGTTGTTGGCGGGCCTGCGGCCACGCTACGAGGCCATGCGCCAAGAGGAGCGCGCGGCGACGCCGCGCGTACGCGCCCCGGGGGGTGGGGCCAAGCGACGCCACGACCTGCGGGGGCAGTTGCTCATGACACTGGTGTGGCTGCGCCTGTACGTGACCGGCGACGCGGTGGGCGTCCTCTTTGGCGTGGATAAGAGCACGGTCTCGCGCACCACGCGGCCACTGCTGCGCCTCTTGCGGGACCAGGGGCAAGATACGCTGGGCTGGCCGGAGGAGGCCCGCGCCTTGCTGGACACGGCGGGCGATGGGGGCGACGGGAGCGACGATGTCGACAGCGTGGCCATCGTCGATGCGACCGAGCAGCGGGTAGAGCGAGCCCGGGACAACGCCACACAGAAGGCGCATTACTCGGGCAAGCAGAAGGCGCACACGCGCAAGACGCTCGTCGTTGTCAACGAGCGTGGCCGCCTGCGCTATGTCAGCCCCTCGGCGCCGGGATCGACCCACGACCTGACCCTGCTGCGTCAGTGCGGAGCCGTGGAAGCGATCCCCCCGGCCCTCTCGCTCCTGGCCGACAGCGGCTTCCAGGGGCCCCAGAACGACGCGCCGGAGCGCAGCGTCGCCCTGCCCGATAAGGGGAGCACGGCCCACCCGCTCACGCCCGAGCAGAAGCTGCATAACGCCCTCCTCTCGCGCATCCGCATCGTCGTCGAGAATACCCTGGCCGCGATGAAGCATTTCCGCATCCTCGCCGCTGTCTTCCGCCACTCGCTCGCCCTCTACGACCGCATTGTCGTGTCCATCGCCGGCATCGTCACGCGCCGCGCTGACCGGCGCTGGGCCGATCAGGGCGTGACCGACCAGCGATGCGTCGCCCTCCCCGTAGCGGCCTAAGGGGGATTTTTATTCCGCAACAAGTCTATTATGTTAACGCCGACCCTCTATAGGTGGAGAGGGTAATACCAATGTTGGCATGACCCAACCGCTCGCTGGCTACTTTCGGATGCACGCCTTAACCCATGGCTGCGGCGTGCTCAGGCAGGAAGGACCTCGGCATGACGCACTTGGCCGTCATCAGAGGGTTGGAGACCTGACAGATGCCCGTGTGCGCGACCATGCCCATCAGCAAGGCCGCCTCCTGGTGTTCCAGGCCGTAGTCGTCTTCGATCCACCAGAGCATGTATTTGAAGGCAGCGCGGCAGGCATCCTCCAGCGTGCGCTCGGAGGCCACAGTGATGAGTGCGTCGCTCGTCTCGACACGCGGGCCGTGCATGCGCGCCGGCGCCGGGCGCAAGTTGGCCGTGGCGGTAATCAGGGTGCCAGCTTCCGGGCAAATGACGACCTCTCCGTCGCCCATGCGCGCCTTACAGTCTCCCAGGTAAAGTAGGGCACCAGGTATGGCCACCGGTAGGATGACAGTAGCACCGGCCGCCATCTCGTTGCAGTCCAGGTTACCGCCGTATGACCCCTCGTGGGTGCTGGGCACCACCGCGCGCGCCGGCGCCGTTGCCAGGCAGCCGATCAACGGCCTGACCGGGATGCGTAGCGCATCGCTGAAAACGATCTCGTTCTGATCGATGGGAAAGGTCGAACAACCGACCTCCTCATGCCACCAGTCCTGCGGCGACGGGTAAGAGAAGCGGCTCAACACGACGCAGCCGGGAGTCGTTACTGTGATGGCCTCGATCCGCAGCGCCACCACCTGGCCCGGGCTCGCCCCGCGGACACCGATAGGCCCGGTGAGGCCGTTGAGATGCTCATTCACCCACGCGACGTTCTCGGGCGTGTAGTCGTCCGGATGCCGGAAGCGCCCGCTGAAACAATCCTCGGTGCTGACCTGGAAGGTCTCTCCGTTTGAGACCCAGCCGATAGGCTCATGCCGAGCGCTGTATTCGTACTTCAGATCGTCGCAGGGAAAATGCTGCATGGACAAGCTCCTCCGGCACACAGGGCACAACGCATGAGGCGCCATGCCTCTCTCCTTGCCCAACCGACGGGCACGCTTGACAATGATCGCGTCCATTATATACAGTTCACAGGCTGGCTCACCGCGCTGCAAACGATGATGCAATCGGGCTACATCAACGACGACGTGGCCTCGCTCGACCTCAACAACGGCTTCGGACCG
>Ga0209062_1005915_pt1 | contig 11521 bp, 9 predicted proteins | sample Coa_R2_2_FD_187158 | JGI IMG/M metagenome (GOLD analysis project Ga0209062, IMG submission 187158) | Surface soil microbial communities from Centralia Pennsylvania, which are recovering from an underground coalmine fire - Coalmine... | ecosystem: Environmental > Terrestrial > Soil > Unclassified ...
TTTGAGCTGGATGACTTCCAGGCGCGGGCGGTCGCGGCGCTGGAAGAGGGCGCGTCGGTGTTGGTCTCGGCGCCGACTGGCGTGGGGAAGACGGTCGTGGCCGAGATGGCTATCGACCGGGCGCTGGCGCGGGGGCAGCGGGCGCTGTACGCCTCGCCGCTGAAGGCGCTCTCCAATCAGAAGTACGGCGACTTCTGCGGGCGATACGGGCCGGAGCGGGTTGGCATCCTGACGGGGGACGTGCAGGAGCGCCCGACGGCGCCTTTGCTGGTGCTGACGACGGAGATCCTGCACAACCGGCTGGTGTGCGGGCAGATGGTGGGGCTGGGCGGCGTTGGCTGCGTGGTCTTTGACGAATTCCACTACCTGAGCGATCCCGAACGCGGGTCCGTGTGGGAGGAAACGATCATCCTCCTGCCGCCATCGGTGCAGATCGTCTGCTTGTCGGCCACGATGCCCAACATCGACGCGCTGGGCGGGTGGATGGCGCAGCACGTCGCGCGGCTGGAGGTCATCGTCGAAACGCGGCGTCCGGTGCCGCTGGCGTACCACTACTTCGCTGGCGGCGCGCTCCACCCGCTCCTGCGCAGCGATGGCGCTCCGGACGGCGGATTGAAGCGGTTCGACGTCCGAGGCGGCCGGCGCGAAGCGGCTTCGGCGATAGAGCTGCTGCCGGTGCTGCTGGAGCAAGACATGATGCCGGCGCTTTGCTTCGTGTTCTCGCGCCGGGAGGCCGAGCGATCCGCCCTCAGCGCGGCGGACTGGCTGACGGTGCATACGACTCCCCATCCGGAGCTTGAAAACCGCGTGGACGCGGTTTTGAGGCTGCACGGCGTGTCCCAATCCCAGGCGCTGGCGCGCTGCCTGCGCGTGGGATGCGGGTTCCATCACGCGGGCATGCTGCCGGAGCTCAAGGCTGCCGTGGAGCAGCTTTTCGGCGAGGGCCGGCTGCGGCTGCTGTGCGCCACAGAAACCTTCGCCATGGGGTTGAACATGCCGGCGCGGACCGTCGTCCTGCCGCGCATCACGAAATTCGACGGCCGCGCGCATCGAGAGCTGACCGCGAGGGAATTTCAGCAGATGCCCGGGCGCGCCGGCCGGCGGGGCATGGACAAGCAAGGCCACGTGGTGCTGTTAGCGGATCCGTGGAAGCCGTTCAGCAGTGTGGCCCGGCTGGCGACCTCGTCGCTGGAGCCGCTGAAGTCGGCATTCTCGTTCTCGTACAACACACTGGCGAACGTCAGCGCCGCGCATGGCGACGAGGCGGTAGAGGCGATCCTCTCGGGCAGCTTCCTGGTCTACGAGCTGGACCGCGAGCTGGAGCGCGCCGAGGCGGATTTGGCGCGGATCGAGAGCGGAGAAGGAGCCCGGCGCAGCCGCAAACAATATGAAGAGGCTCGCCGGCGGGTGCAAAGCCTGAGCGCCGCCCGCGAGCTGGGGCGCCATCGCAAGGAGCTGGAGGTGATGCGCAAGGTCCTGAACCAGCTCGGCTACGGCGGCTCGGCAGCCAAACAAAGTCTCCTACGCGGGATCTTCGACCCGCATGCGCTGCTGCTCGCGGAGCTCCTGGACGACCCCCTGTTCAGCCCGTCCCGCCTTGGCGGAGAGGAATTCGCCGAGGTCGTGAGCTGGTTCGCCGCGGACACCTCGCGCAGGCCGGCCGGGGGAACGGCTGGGACGCTGAACCCCGCGCTGCGCTCGTTGCGGCAGCTGCTGGAGCAGGTGACTGCGCGCGTCCAGCGTGCCGAGCGGGATGGCGGGATGCTGTTGACCAAGGGCGTCCTTCCGGTCGCGCCCAACCTCGTATATCGGTTGTGCAGGGGCGACAGGCTTCACGAGCTGGCACGTGAGTATCAGCTGTCGGAAGGGGATGTCGCCGCCTGCCTCGAGCAAACGCGAAGGCTCGTCAGCCAGGTGCTGAGGGCGTCCTCGGCTCTGCCGGCCTACGCCGAGCTGGCTGCCTCGGCCGCGCGAGCTTTGCAGAGTCTGGACGGGCGTATGCAGCCAGTCGAGGAGGAGTAGCCAAGCCGCATTCACGCGAGCTCTTGCGGGCGATCGACGATGCCGAAAGTGAGGTCGCCTTCGGCCACGGTCTCGCCTTGGATGGTGGCGGTGAGATGGCCTTTGCCGAAGTTGGCGCGGAGGCGGAGGAGCTGGGCTTGCAAGCGGATCTGGTCGCCGGGGCGGGCCATACGCCGGAACTTCCAGCCGTCTAGGCCCGCGAGGACGCCGATCTTGCCCCTGTAGCCATCGAGGCCGAGCGCCGCCACGGCGCCCACCTCGGCCAGGGCTTCGACGATGATGGCGCCTGGCAGGACCGGGAAGCCGGGGAAGTGGCCGGACAGGATGAGCTGGTGCTGGCCCACGTCGTCGATCCAGCCGACCGCGTGCTTGCCGAAGGCGATTTCGGTGATGCGATCCACGAACAGGAAGGGGGAGCGGTGGGGGATGATGGCTTCGATGTCAGCCTTTGTGAGCTCGGGCACTCGGGCGATTGTACGAGCATGGCCTGGCCCCGGGGCGGGCCGATGCAAGCGTCCGGACTGGTCCATGAGGCGTAGAATGCGGCTGATGTTTCGGGGGTTCGCGTGGATTGCGTCTTTGAGTTTGCTGCTGGCGGCGTGCGGCGGGGCGGCGGCGCCGGCGGCGTCACCATCGGCTTCGGCGGCTTCCGCGAGCGCGGCCGGGAGCGCGGCGGCGAGCGGGCTGACGAAGATCACAGTGGCGTACAGCGTGCCCTCGCCGGGGTTCTGGGCGTTGTACATGGCCGCGGACGCAGGCATCTTCCAGAAGAACGGCCTGGACGCCACCTTGCAACTGGTATCCGGCGCGCCGAATGCGGCGGCCGCCCTGATCTCCGGGCAGCTGCAGTTCGCGCAGTTCGGTGGCGGCGCCGCCATGAGCTCGGCGGCCAACGGCGCGGACCTGGTGATCCTGGCCATCGTCGTACCGGTGGACCAGTTCGTGATCTACGGCGCGCCGGACATCAAGACCGGCGCCGACCTCAAGGGCAAGAAGCTGGGCGTAGTCGCGCTGGGCGGCTCGGAGGACAACATCGCCATGCGGGCGGGCGTCCGCTACGTGGGGCTGGACCCGGACAAGGACGTCTCGATCCTGCCGGTGGGGCAGGACCGCGTGACGGCGCTGCTCAACGGCTCCGTCGACGCGGCCACGCTGACGCCGCCGGACACGCTGCAGGTCGAGCCGAAAGGCTTCCATTCGGTCGTGGACCTGGCAGCGGCGAAATTGCCGCACCTCGGGCAGTCGACGGTCGCATCGCGAAGCTACGTCAACGCGCACCATGACGTCGCCCAGAAGTACGTGGACTCCATCATCGAGGCCATCGCCCAGATCAAGCAGAACCGGGCTCAGGCGGAGGAGATCCTCGGGAAGCGGATCAAGACGACCGACCAGAAATCCCTCGACGTGGCCTATGACTTCTACACCAAGGAAATCTTCCCGGACCTGCCGGATCCCAACCCGGCGCTGTTTCAGGACGCGATTACCGAGCTGAGCAAGGAGGATCCCAAGATCAAGACGTTCGACCCGAACTCCGTCGTGGACCGATCCTTCGTGCAAAACGCCGCCTCGCGCGGGCTGGGCAAGTAGCCGCCATGCCTGGTTGGAAGCTGCTGAGCTACCGCGCCGGCAGCGAGGTGCGGGCGGGAATCCTGGTCGATGGCAACGTCGTGGACGCGGGCGAGTCCGTGCTGGGCCTGCTGAGGGCGTGGGATGCCTCGCAAGGCCAGCTCGAGAGGCTGGCCGATGACGCTCGAGCCGGCAAGGCGCAGGGCCGGCCGCTGGCGGACGTCAAGCTGGAGGCGCCGATCCGTTTCCCGGGCGCTGTCTTCGCGGCCAGTGCGAACTACAAAGATCCCGAGGGGCGCATGCGCGGCAAGGAGCCGCCAGATAAGACGGCGAACCGGCCGTCGTTCTTCATGAAGCCGCATTGGGAGGGGGCGGTCATCGGGCCTGGCGATGACATCCGGCCGCCACGGCCGGGAGCGCCGATTGGCTTCGAGATCGAGCTGGGCGTGGTGATCGGCCGCGCGGCCCGGCCGGCCTCGGCCGGCGAGGCGATGGCCTGCATCGCCGGGTACACGATCGTGAACGACCTCGGAGACATGACGCCCGGGAGGAACAACGACATCTACCAGCAGTGGTTCGGGACCAACTGGTTCCGGACCAAGTGCTTCGACACCTGCTTTCCCATGGGGCCGTGGATCACCCCATCCTCAGATATTCCCGATCCGCATGACTTGCGGATGCAGCTGTGGGTCAAGGACGAGCTCCAGCAGGACGTCTCCACGTCCCAGATGCTGTTCTCGATCCCGGAGCTGATCGTGACCATCGCGGACCAGCTGACGCTGCACCCGGGCGACGTCATCTCCACCGGCACGTACGTCAAGGTCGGGCCGGAGGGGCCGATTGGCCGCCGGCTTCAGCCGGGAGATGTGATGCGGACGAGCATCAGCGGGATCGGCGAGATGGTGAACCCGGTGGCTGACGCAACCTAATTAAGGAAGAAGGGGTCGTCCAGCTTAGGGCAGAGGTAGTCCTTCGCGGTGAGGATCATGCCTTTTGACGGGGTCTGCGCCTGGTACTTGGTGAGGGAGTCCGCGCACGCCGCGTCGAGGGTCGCCTGCGGCAGTGACGAGACGGGGGTCTCCTGGCCGTTGCAGGTGACGTGAGGCGTGATCTGGATGAACTGCCGGCCCTGCGGCTGGACGGAGCTCTTGTCGGTGGGGTCGATCATCGGCTGCTGCGTCAGGTAGGCCGAGCAGCCGTCGGGCAGGGGGATCGGCACAAAGCCGCCGGCGGGGGCGTCGCCCAGGGGCTGGCTGTCGTCAGGGCCATTGGTCGTGGTCATCGGGCCGTTGGGCACGGCCGCGCTGGCCGGCGCCTGCTGGGCGAAGGCGGGAGCGGCAAGACCGGCGATCAGCAGGCCGGCGGCGATGGTGGCGATAGCTTTCTTCACGGTTCGATTTGCCTCCTTGGGCGGCTGACCCACGGCCGGACCGCACAGAATAGTGCCACTATATATAGCTCAATTGGCCCAAGCCTGAGCAGGCGAGTACCAATTGCCCGGTCGCCAAACAGCACAACCGCCGTAGGTCCTTAGGGGTCCCACACAGGCGGTTTGCTCGGTTAGACTGAGCGCCGTGCCGCTCCAGCGTTGGATTTGGCTGTACGGGTTGGCTGTCCTGCCGCTCCTGGCCGGATGCGGCCAGCAGCAGGCGGCCGGGAGCGCGGACGCGCTGGCCAGCCGGCCCATCGTGATCAGCAGCCTGCCTACGGCGACGCCAGGGCCAGCCGGATCGGCCGGCGCCTCAGCCCAACCGGCCACGACCGGCGGCGGCCCGCTGCCGGCCAATGCGCCTGTTCCGGGGACCAGCTCGCAGGCGGCCCCGCAGGCGGGCGGGGCGCCCGCCGCGAATGGAGCGAACCCGCCGCCGTACGCCGCGCCCACGACGCTGACCGACGCTGCGCTGGCCACCCAGGTCGCGCCCCAGTTTGCGGCGGCTGCGACGGCCACGGCCCTGGCGGCTCCGCCGACGTACGCGGCCAACCCGGGCTCCAACCAGCCGTCTGGCGGCGGTGGTGGCGCCGCCCCTGTGGCGCCAACGCCCACAGTCTCGAACTTCGCCGCGGTGACGGTGACCGACAACGGCTTCTCTCCGGCCTCCGTCACGATCTCGCAAGGCGGCACCGTGCGCTGGACGGATACCGGCCAGAAGGTCCACTCGGCGGCGGGCATGCCGGGCACCAGCCCGATTGCGCCGGGGGTGGCCTTCAACACCGGCGGGTTCGGTCCGAACCAGAGCGCCAGCCTGGTGTTCCCGAACCAGGGCACGTTCACCTACACCTCGGATATCGACTGCCTGCACGGCAACAACAACCCGCAGTTCGGCTGCAACCAGACGTTCACGGTCAACGTCGTGGCCTAGCTGCGCTATGAGGCGCTTGCTTGACGGCGGGTGGGCGATGGTGTAAACCGGGGCCACCTTCGCAATCGGGAGATGCGGTATGCGTTCGGCTCGTGCACGCGTGGTCGGTCTTGCGGTGATGGCGGCCCTGGCGGCCGCAGGATGCGGAGGAACGGCGGCGCCGGCCAGTTCGGCGCCAGGAGCTGGCGCCGCGCCAGCTTCGGCAGCGGCGGCAAAGCCCAGCGCCTCGGCGGGGGCAAGCGCTGCCACTGTGGCGAGCGCTCCGGCTAAGCCGGCGGCATCAGCGGGCGCCGCTGCCTCGGGTGGGTCGCTCAAGATCGGTATCGACAACCCCATGACAGGCGCCCAGGCGGCGGCCGGAGTCGATTACAAAGAGGGCTTCGACCTCTATCTTGACTCGGTGAACAAGACCATTGCCGGGCGGCAGATTGATCCCCAGTACGTGGATGATCAGGCTCAAGCGGATGTTGGCCTGACGCGGGTGAAGCAGCTCGTCGAGAGCGAGAAGGTGCCGTTCCTGATGGGATTCACCTTCACGCCGGTGACCTATGCGGCCGCCAGCTACGTGAAGAGCACGGCCCACATCCCCATGCTGGTCACGACGGCTTCGACCGGGCAGGGGCTGATGCTCGATCCCAAGCTGACCAGCGAGTATCTGGTGCGCTTCACGAACGTGGCCGCGGCCCACAGCGACACGACAGCGGATTGGGCGATCAAGCAGGGGCTGAAGAAGCTGGCAATCGTCACCTACGACACAGCCGCCGGCGCGGAGACCGGAGACCTGCTGGGCAGCGCCTTCATCAGCAAGGGCGGGCAGGTGGTGCAGGAGATGCACCCGCCGTTTGGGACGACTGACTTCGGGCCGTACCTGGCCAAGCTCGATCCAAGCGCGGATATCGTGGCCATCTGGGAGCCGGCGGCCGACGGCGTGAAGTTCCTGCAGCAGTTCGGCGACTACGTGGGCCAGAAGAAGCCGGTGGTGGTCGACATGGGCGGCGCCGCCACTGGCGACAGCCTGGACACGCTGGGCGACAAGGCCGTGGGCGTGGTGGTGGAAACGACCTGGGCAGACAGCCTGAGCACGCCAGAGAACCAGGCGTTCATGAAGGCGTTCACGGCCAAATATCCGGGCAAGAGCGCGGCGCCCATCCTGGTGCAGGGCTGGCTGACCGGCTCGATCCTGGAGGGCGCCCTGGGGAAGGTGGGCGGCAAGGCGGAGGATACGCAGCCGTTCCTGCAGGCGGTGTATGGGGTAGACGTGAAGACGGCAGCCGGCGAGGTCAAGCTCGATCCGGACACGCACGACATCGTGCGGAGCTACTACATCACCAAAGTGGCCAAGCGCAGCGGCGGCGGCTACGGCTACGACGTGCTGGCGACGTACAACAACGTGTCGCAGTTCTGGGATCGCAAGCCGGACGACTTGAAAGCATTCCCGTATGGCAAGCTGAAAGACCAATGGACCACGATGACGAAGGACAAGCTGGCTTCGATCCACGGGCTGACGCAGCCCGTACCAAGCTCGAGCTGACGGCATGAGCTTCGAAGCGCCTACCGACGACCGGCACATCGCAGGGCGGATGCGGGTCAAGCGCCCGCCCACGCCGTACGAAGTGTTCATAGAGCTGTTCAAGGAGAGAAGGAATGACTGCTCGAGTCCGCTATTTGTGCCTCGTTTCGGAACGGCCGGACGTGCTGGCCGACTTCTATACCACCAAGTTCTCGATGCGGGAAATCGGCCGCTCTGAGCGGGGCGACGTTGCTCTCACCGACGGCTTCTACAACCTCTCGCTGGTCAAGCCGGATGGAACGGAGCTGAGCCCTGGCTTCAGCCATTTCGGAGTTGAAGTGGATGACATTCGCGAAGTTGAGGCGCGGCTCGAGGAGTTCGGGTTCGATGCCGAGCTCCAGGAGGAGCCGGGCGGCCTCTTCCATGGCGAGTATCGGGTATTCGACCCGAATGGCATCGGCGTGAGCCTCTCCACTCGCCACTTCGGCCTCATCGATGACGGCGGCCCTCTGCCTCGCATCCACCACGTGGCGATGATGGTCCCCAATAACAACGAGGTGCTGGACTTCTACGAGAAGGTGTTCGGTTTTCGCGAAGTCAGCACCAGCAAGAAGCTGCGGCTCATGGAGCCGCCGAATGACGTCACACGTTTCGCTGGTGATGGCGTGACCTCGCTTGCTATCCTGCCCGCGCCGGAGGTGCTCAAGCGCTACAACTTCGAGCCCGAAAACACCAACCTCAAGCCCGGTCCGAATCATTTCGGTTTCCTGGTGAGTGATATCGGGACCTTCATGGAACGGTTCCCTGAGGGTGGGCGTGGCAGGCCCGCCAGCCGGCCGATGACCGAAGAACGTGTCCACGACCCCGACGGCAACGCTATCGACGTATCGCAGCACAAGGGCTACGAGGTGGACGTCGATACCTGGCTGCGCGCTTAGGCGGAGTTAGCCGTACAGAATTGTGGAGTAGATCTCCGGCCGGACCAGCGCCTCGATGACGGTTGGACCGTTCGCCCGCAGGGCGTGCGTGAGGGCCTGGCGGAGCTCCGCGGACGTGCGGACGACGTGGTTCGGGACGCCGAAGTAGTCTGAGGGCGGCTCGGCCGGCCGCTGGCTGACTTCGACGCCGGAGTAGGCGTAGTCCCTGCGCTCCTGTTTGACCTTGATGAGCGACAGCCAGCTGTCGTTGAGGACGACGAATGGGATCGGCAGGCCGAGGCGAGCGGCGGTGGCCATCTCGCCGGCCATCATCAGGAAGCAGCCGTCGCCCATGACGGCGGCGACGGTGCGGTTGGGCGCGGCCAGCTTGGCGCCCAGCGCGGCCGGGATGGCATAGCCCATGGAAGACCAGCCGTTGGAGACGAGCAGGGTCTCAGGCACCGTGACGCGCCACTGTGTGGCCACGAGGTGGGTGTGCGCGCCGACGTCGCAGGCGAGGATTGCGTCCGGAGGCAGGACCTCGCGCATCACGTCGAGGGCTTGCCAGGGCTGGAAGCCACCGGCTTCATTCAGACGGATGCTGGATTCGAGCGTTGCCCGGAAGACGGCCATCTCGGCGTCATCCCAGTCATTGGTGACGGGCTTGGCGTCGGCGAGTGCTCGGATCGAGGCGCCAAGCGGACCGATAGCTTCCGCTTCGAGCCTGACGGTGGGACCGACGTCCGCCTTCTCGCCATCCACGTGGACGAGCGGGGCCGGCGGCATCCACTCCTCGTAGCTGATCTCGACGGGGTCGTAGCCGATCCCGATCACGAGGTCGGCCTGGGCGAGGTAGTCCTCGATGGTCTTGCGGCGGACACGGCCGACGACGCCGAGCCACAGGTGGTGGTCCTCGGGGACGACGCCCTTGGCCATGTTCGTCGTGACGAAGGGGATGTGGTTGGCTTCGAGGAACCGGCGCAGCTCCGGCAGCGCGCCTGAGCGGTAGAGGCTGAAGCCCAGAGCGGCGACGGGCTTTCGGGCGGCCTTCAGGCGGGCGAGGACGGCGTCGAGGTCAGGAGCTTTGGCCGGCGATGGGGCGCCCTCACCTCGCCTCTCCCGATGCCACCCGGCGGGGTCGCTGCGCTCCGGCGGTGGGAGAGGAACCGCGGGGGCTGTGGCCACATCCTCCGGCAGATCGAGGTGGACCGGGCCGGGAGGCTCGCCAGCGGCAAGCGCCAGCGCAGCCGAAACGGTTTGGGCGACGTCCTCCTTGCCGGTGAGCTGGTAGGTGCCCTTGGTGATGGGCCGAAAGAGCGCCTGATGGTCGATGCGCATCTGCACGCGGCGGTTCAGCTGGGCCACCGGGACCTGGCCAGTGACAGCCAGGGCGGGGGAGCGATCAAGGAAGGCGTTGCCGATGCCGGTGGTGAGGTTGGTGGCGCCGGGGCCGACGGTGGCGATGCCCACGCCGGGCACGCCGGAGACACGGCCGATGACGTCGGCCATGAAGCCGGCGGCGCCCTCGTGACTGACCAGCACATACTCGATCCCTACGCCGCGCATCGCCTCGATGATGGCCAGCACCTGACCGCTGGGAATGCCCGCGGCGTAGCGCACGCCCGCCGCCTTGAGGATGTGGGCGATCAGCTCCGCATTCGTACCAATCAGGCCGACGGGATCAGTTCTCCTTGTTTGGCGGCGCGGTTCTCGGCGGTGGCTTCGACCCACATGGTGTCCTTGGGGAGGATCACCGCGAAGGGGCGGACGTTGTAGGTCTCGGGCTCCAGCGCGCCGGGAGGGGTGACGCCGCGGGCCCGGAGGTCCTTGGCAGCCTGCAGCCAGCGGCGGCGGACCTGGATGATGCCCGTGTCGCTGACGCCCAGGTGCTCGTTAGTGCGGTCGTAGATGGGGCCCATGCTCTCCTGGAGGGCCTGATCCTGGATGGCGATCCAGGGCAGGCCCGAGAAGACCTCGGTCTTCTCCGCTTCGCGGTCGATCAGGTAGTCGTTATCGCGGGTGGCCTTGGGCTGCCACTCGCTTCCGGGCTTGCTCGGATCGCCCTTGCCCAGCATGTCCAGCCCCACGTGCAGGCCCCAGCCTTCCTTCATATTGGTGAGCTCGGCCTCGGTCAGAGGGCGGGTTGGATGCCAGGTGACCGTCCAGGCCATGCTGGTGTAGTCGTCCAATGGCAGCCAGAAGTGGCCGCTGAGCGGGTTGCGGCCATAGGGCGGCAGCATGGTGTAGGCCGGCATCAGGAACTGGGTGATGCGCCAGTAGTAGCTCTGGTCGTCGACCGTGCGGCGCGCTGCCACCAGCTCGCCGTAGTTGGTATCCACCACCTCGAAGCGGGGATGCTTGTCGACATCCTTGATGCTCAGGCCCTGCCGGTACTCATCGTCGTAGTCCTGCTTGAGCTTGCTGTGCAGGAAGCCGGAGTGGCTGGAGTCGATGCCGCCTTCCAGCGCCTGGGCCCAGTTGCACTCCTCGTAGCGCTTCGAGATGTAGCGCTGGTCCTCCGGTACGAGGTTCCACTCGAGCGCCGGCAGGTCCGGCGGCTCGGCCAGCGGCCCCATGTAGGCCCAGATGAGACCGTTGCGCTCACGGCAGGGATAGGCGCGGGCGTGGACCTTGTCCTTGAAGTTGCTCTCGGGCGGCTCGTTGGGCATGTCCACGCACTTGCCGGTCACGTCGAACTTCCAGCCGTGGTAGACGCAGCGCAGGCCGCACTCTTCGTTGCGGCCGAAGAACAGCGACGCGCCGCGGTGCGGGCAGTGGGCGGCCAGCAACCCGGGCTGGCCGTTGCTGTCGCGGAAGGCGACCAGGTCCTCGCCCAGGATGCGCTGGCGGATGGGCGCGCAGTCGGGCTCAGGCAGCTCGGACGAGAGCAGGATCGGCAGCCAATACTGGCGGAAGACGTCGCCCATCATGGTGCCGGGGCCGACGCGCGCCAGGATCTCGTTGTCTTCGCGGCTCAGCATGTCTACAGCTCCATGGTTGCGGGAGCGAAGACCTCGCCCAGGTCGAGGACGCGGGGAGTGAGGCCCTGCTCGTTGGAGTAGGCGGCGATGGTCTCCAGCACCTTGCGGTTGGACTTCACGCCGTAGGGGAAGGCATCCTGGGCGAGGCCCGGAACGGACTCGGGG
>Ga0209062_1005916_pt1 | contig 11520 bp, 6 predicted proteins | sample Coa_R2_2_FD_187158 | JGI IMG/M metagenome (GOLD analysis project Ga0209062, IMG submission 187158) | Surface soil microbial communities from Centralia Pennsylvania, which are recovering from an underground coalmine fire - Coalmine... | ecosystem: Environmental > Terrestrial > Soil > Unclassified ...
ATCCACATCTCTTCCTGCTTCTCCTGCGACTGACGCGTTCCCATCCCCATGGCTGAAGACTACGAATTCCGCATCGCAAACACCAGCATTTTCAACCACCATGCACCCGGACTTTAACCACAGGCTGCTAACCTGTAAAAGATTTTCCGGCGAAGGAAGGACAACTGGATTTGTATAGTTAAGCTGGAAGTACCGGCCGCTCAAGTGATGCTTTCCAGCATTGAAATCAATCTTTCCCATGAACTCATTCGTGTTTTGCCGATCTGGCGCGCCATTAAAAGTCAATTGATCGTTGGGACCATTGGGCAGTGGGATGTGTTGCAGGATATAGGTCGCGACCGGGCTCACGGGGATCTGGTTATTCAGATAGGGCATCCCGGTGCTTGGGTTAACAAGCTGTGTATTCGGAAGCAGGCCTGAGAAGTCGCCGGCGCGTTCGGCGGCATTAGGCACAAATGCTACCTGGCCATTACTCGCAGTACTGACCCGCGTTCCTTGATAAGTGCCAAAATAAAAGAGACGATTCTTCAGTATCGGGCCGCCGATGCTTCCTCCAAACTGGTTTTGCTTCAGTGGATCGACAAGCGTAGCAAACCAGTTCCGCGAATCCAATGCGGCATTGCGCAGGAATTCAAAAATGTCGCCGTGAACTTGGTTAGTTCCGGACTTGGTAACGACGTTTACAACTCCTCCAATTGCATTTCCATAGAGCGCGCTCATGTTCCCAGTAACCAGATTGAATTCCTCCAGTGCATCCGGATTGGGGAATGGAAAGTTTGTATTGATATATGTGTCGTTATAGTCGACCCCGTCCAATTGATAGCTGACGCCATTGGCTGTTGCTCCGTTAACTTTGGCGTATTGCTCGCCCGGAAATATTCCTACTTCGCAGCCGAATGCGCAATAACTCGATGTGACATCGCTAGCCCCGGGTACGAGAAACACGAGCTGCTGCACGGCGCGTCCGTTCAGAGGAAGCTTTACAATATTCCTCTGGTCAATGACCTGGCTGACCATTGGCGAATCCGTCGTCACCATTGAAGCATCGGCGATCACGGTGACCTGTTGCGATATGGAGGCGACTTGCAGTTGCACACGCACACTTACCGACTGTCCGACTGATAAGACAATTCCCCTCTGTGTGTAGGGAGCAAATCCTGCAGCCGTAACCGTCACGTCGTAGCTTCCCACTGGCAAGCTGGGAAAGAGATATTCGCCGGAACTATTAGTTTTGGTGGTTTGCGCATAACCGGTTGCGGTCTCTTTGGCGGTAACGCTGGCATCGGAGACGATCGCGCTCGATGAATCGACAACCGCGCCGGTGAGACGTGCGGTCGTAGTCTGTGCGCCAAGCGGCAAGGCGAATGCAATCGCCAGAAACAGACTCAGGAAAGTGGACCATCTAACGTTCGCCCTTTGTGCAGTGGCATATTTATAGCTCTCTCTGCTCATTCCGCAGCCTCCCCATCAGTGTTTTTCTCTCTCTGGCTGGAATCCATCTTTTGGGTGTTCCCCTCATCGTTTGGTTAAACGGTTCACCTTGAATGATGTATTTAATCACAACAGTAAGCCAAGTGTCAACGAGAAGATATCAGGACTTTCCCATAATTTTTAAGCTACCGGCATGACACCAACCGCGAACTTGATCCGCAATTGCACCCCAATGCGGTAGCAGCCAATCCGTCCTATGACGGCGTAGAGGGCCGCCTGGAAGGCGTTACACGCATCTGGCCTGTACGACGGCGGGCGTATCTGATGGAAGCGTACCGAAACGCGCTGACGCGAGAAGTGCGCATATGAAATCGAATCGCTCCACGATTCCAAGGGCAGAGATTACGGGTTTGAGATTTGGGGTATCTCCATTGTTGCCTATCAGCAACGGACATGCTTTTGAAAACGGGCAGCAGTTCTCTGCCTGGCTGGGCCTCGTGCCCAGGAAGAACTCAAGTGGCGGTAAGAGCAGATTGATGGGTATCACTAAGCGCGGAGATCCCTACCTCCGAACGCTCCTGATTCATGGAGTCGCTCGGTGGTGTTTCAAGCTAAGGCCAAGGCAGACAGGCGCAGTCTCTGGATTGTGGACAAGCAGTAACGGCTCGGGATGACGAAGGCATGTGTTGCGGTAACCAAACAAGAACGGCTCGCACCAACTGGTTACTCATCGCTCGCAAACAGGAGTACTACCATGCGGCATACCGCGACGAAGTCTGCGACGGCTGAACTGTTGCTTTGGAGGTGCGACAGGCTTCCATCAGTTTTCCGAGGCATAAGCGATCTATCGTCCGGTGGAGATCGGGTCTGAAGTAGAACAGGTGCGTTCCGCCCTGACCCTTACCGTCTTAATGGGTCGCAGCTGGTTATTCCTTGACGAGTTGCTCTCAAGCGAAGCTAGCCTCCGCTTCACCAGCCGACATCAGTTTCACTCCGTCGGTTGGAACTGTAAACCGCATTCCCAACGAGATGCTTTGAGCTGCCAACGATGTCGCAACTGGTGAGACCAGCTTCTTGATAACCTGAAGGCTGCCAGAAGCCGAACGACCTGATGAGGAGAATCTGGCGATGCACTAAGCCGTCTCGCTCCAAGCCACGAAGCGTCTGCGTAAGCATCTTGGGCGATACACGATTCAGGGCTCGCTGCAATTGGTTGGCTCTCTGTGGGCCCGTCCGAAGTAGATGTAGAACCGGCACCCTCCACTTGTCGCTTAATAACTCGATCACATCGCGAGCTGGAAGGTCAGCATGTGCCAACTCCTTGGAAGTCCGTGCACGGTATACCGAGGGTGTCATATGAGGTAATCGCATTGCCAATGAGTCTCCCGGCGCATCCTGCCCACGGCGATCATCGCAATTATGAATCATATTCGAACTCAGAGATCCCCGGAAGAATACCCTTGTCTCTGGCACCTTCAGCACTCTTGCTCACCTTTGGGTAAGTACGCTACTCGCAGGTGCGTAGCCGAGAATCCGACGTTCTGCTACAGGTTGATGATGGAAGGGTTTTTGCGCACGTCGGGCCGTCCAGACAGAAAGATGTAACCTCGTCTTGCTGTCGCCAGGATTTTAAGCGCACGGCAATTCTGGTTTCCACAATTCGTTGCCAGCTGCTGAACAGTCCAATGTGTTCAGTATGCATTCTTAACCAACTATTCACGAAGTTGCATGCAAGTTTTTTAGCCAAAATCTCTCTTTAAGGTTGAATGGCAAACAGGGGCTTAAAAACGCTGCATCCAATGCCCGTACCACGACCAGAAGAGGCTCTGGCGGAACATTACGACCAGTTGCGGGCATGGGCGCTGGGCCTTACTCGCGGCGACGAAGATGTTTCCCTGGACATTGTTCACGATCTTTATCTATACGTGTTGCTGGCTAAGCCTGACTTTAGCCGGATCAAAAATCTCGACAGTTATCTTTACAAGTGTCTTCGCCATCTTCACATCGCGTATATGGCTAAGTCGTCCCGATTGGGGTCGCAGCAGATATCTGTAGCTGACATCGAGTCTATTCAGTTCGCACTCTGGACGAGTCCTGAGTCGTATGTTCTGGAGCATCAGAACGAACTGAGGCGGATTTGCCAATATGTAATAGCACGGAAAAATCAAACAAAAGGCGCGAGCTTCTTCATTCTTAGGTTCTTCCACGATTATGATCTTCGGGAAATCGGAGAGATTGCAAACCTTTCTCTGGCTCTTGTACGGTCGAGCCTCAGCAGAATGCGCACTGAGGTTCAACACTACCTTGGAGAGCCGAACAACTATGAATCCACTGTTGATACCTCAGGGGAAATTCAGTGGACGACTGTTTCCTCAATAGAACTCTTTCGGCACTTGCGCACGATGATCATGAGAGCCCGTGCGGGAGATTGTCTTGAAGCAGGCGAATTACTGGAGCACTATCAAGCGCTAGTTCCCAAGCCCATTTCGTGTGCTTTGCTATCTCACATCGTCAGTTGCGAGCGTTGCCTATCGATCATAGATCGACACTTCCGTCGGCCGACTCTCTGCGACCGAGAGCCGTTGAATATAGACGGCGCGTCGATACTTGGGAGAAGGGGGACGGGTGTCAAAAGGAAATCATTAAGTCATAAGGATTTGCTGCAAGTTGTGTTGAGGCATCGTAAGGATGTTTATGAGCATTATCCGCGGCTACTATCGATTGCGGTTGATGGCAAAATCATTGCCTCCCATCATGTCCAGGGGCAGCGGAGTAGGCAGTCGGCACGTGTTGAACGCCCGGAGCAAGTCGGGTGCATAGAGGTCTACAGCGAAGAGGACGTGCGGCTGATACTGATCCTCTTGGAGGATCTTCCACCTCAGGGCCCACTCACGAAAATCGAGCATGTCGACCTAAGCGATGGACGCTGGATCGAGATGAGAATAACCTTCGACAGCGTTGGGTTGATAAGTGAGACTATTTATTTTGACCCAACTGTGGAGGCGACGCTTCCGGAATCAATTCACGACGATGAACCTCAAGTAGCGTCTCTTCACACTGTACGTATGGGTAGGGTCAAAGAGCTTGCCGAAGAGGATCAAGTCGCTCGTTATGCCCCGCAATCGGAGAGCAGCCGCGGCGCGCGGAAGATTCGGTTGTTCCGTCAGCATCGCCAAGCGATATTGTGGTTTCATTTAAAGTTTCGTCGGCTCGTGATTGCTCCCCTGGCGACGCTTCCTCGGGCTGCCATGGCAGTCACTGCCGTTGTGCTGATCTGTGTGCTGCCAGTAATGCAGACTCGAGATACCCTTCTGCGGGCCGAAACAATTCTCATCCAGTCTGCGGCCTGGCAATACAACTCGGTGACTGGCTCCGATCAGGTATTGCACCGTAGTTTTGAGTACAGCGAAAGACGTCGGAGCGCGCATACAGGAACCAAGAGGCGGGTGGAAGTTTGGTGCCTGCCGCGGTCTGGCAGCGAAGTTAAGCGGCTCATCGACGCAGATGGGAGAGTTCTTGCGGAGTCGCGCGCGCCTCTCTCCGGCCTGCCGACGCCATCGACTGCTTGGCGGTATGATCCATCTCCGGAGAATTACAGGCCCCTTGTCATGTCAGGCAGTAAAACAAGAATCTTCGAGTCACAAACCGCGCTTGTCTTAAAAGGCCCACAGGCTGAGATCAGCTTCGATCGCACAAGTTACCGGCCTACGCATTCTCTTCTACACTTCTCCGATCTCGAAGTAGAGTTCGATGAGCAAAGCACGAGGGCTGAGCGAATTCAAGACACGCCTTTTGCTCAAGTCGTGGAGACGCATGAGAACAAGCTTGACACCAAGCTACCTGCACCGGCTCCGGAGAAGGCAGACTTGGACACCAGCGAGTTGCTGGCGCGGCTTCGCCTGCATGCTCTGAATGCCGACCTGGGCGAGGATCTGCATATCTCACGAGAGGTTCGCCGCGTTGCAATTACCGGCACTGTTGCCACAGATTCGCGCCTCAAGGAACTTACTGCACAGCTCCGTGGAATTCCTCATCTGACACTCTCATTGCGTACTCCGGATGAGGAGTCTTCAAGGCCTAGGACGAAGCAGGCGCACATCAAAATCCTGGACCCGAGCTCTAGCGCAGCCCCTTTGCTCGCAACCTGGCTGAGGAAAAAGTTTCCGGATGTCGGGGACCGATCGACCTTCGTGAATACTGTACTGAGTCATTCAGAACGCATGATCTGGCGCGCTAGAGCCCTCAGTGAGTTAAGCGATCGCTATGGAGACTTTGCAGACCCAAGCGTGGCGGCCATCGCCGCTGATCATCTTAAAGCTTTGAGGGACGAAGTTGCTGCCTTAAACGGTGAGTTTCCGGGTATTTCTGGACCTTCGGCGCTGGAGGCAATCGATAACTCTGCAGGAAGGGGATCCATTGCAGGAGAGACGCGCTCCCTTTTTCGCAGCGTGCAGGACCTGAATGTCCAATTAACAACGCTTCTGGCGGACCATGATCCATCGCAAGATGGCCAGGAGCACACGAGTGAAGCAGTCATGACCGCGTGTGGGCTCGATTTGCGAACCATAGAGCGCGCCGTCAATGACTTATCAAAACACTGAATAACCAGTTCTAAGGAAAACAGCATGCTACAGGATAAGTCTGTCTCAGAAAGCCGGATCTTCAGAGACTCCGTGCTAAGTCTCATCTCCAAACTTGCATGGGGTGCCTTGATTTCCCTAATTCTCGGCACCGCCGCCGCATGGGGACAGGAATCGTCGATCTCCGGCCTCGTGACCGACCCAAGCGGAAGCGCAGTCCCAAACGCCAAAGTCGAGCTGATAAGCGTTGATCAAGGATGGTATCGCACTGCCGTTTCCAATCCGAGCGGCTTCTATAGTTTTTTTAGCCTGAGGAACGGCAGGTACGAGCTACGAGTAGCTAAGGAGCACTTCCAACCCTTGGTGCGAAGCAACATCGCTCTTGATGTTGCCACCGAGCTCCGAGTTGATCTCCCTCTGCAGGTCGGCAATGTCTCTCAGACCGTGACCGTCGATGCTGCTTCACCAATTCTGGATACGCAGACTGCCAACAAGGAGATCACGCTTTCGAACAAAGAGGTCCTCGCACTGCCAATCCCGGCCCGCAGCCCCACGCAGGCAGTGTTTGCCCAGGCGGGCGTGGTCTCCGTCCGCCAGGGCATCAATTCCGACAACACAGTCGGAGATCACAATGAAACGCGCTTCGCCCTCAACGGCGGCCGGGACGAGCAAACCGCAATTCTGGTTGACGGCGTATCTGTCACCAGCGGCGATGTGGGGCAGGCTATCCTGTTGCCCGGTATTGAAGCCACCCAAGAAGTCCAGGTAATTGGCAATGCCTTCGACGCACAGTACGGGAAGACGGATGGAGGAGTTGTCCGCCTGGCCACCCGGGCAGGCACAAGCAAGTTCCACGGGAGCCTCTACGAATATCTTAGGAACAGCGCACTCGATGCGAACAGTTGGACGAACAACCGGGCAGGACTGGCAAAGCCCGACTTTCACCGCAGCCAGTTTGGAGCCGTCTCCTCCGGTCCGCTCTTCCCGCACACTCATATGTTCTTCTTCGGCGCATACGAGGGGATTCGCGAAACTACACCCAGCACTCTTATCACGACCGTGCCCACTGCAGCACAACGGCAAGGCGACTTCTCGGAAACTTACAACAGCGATGGATCATTAGCAACAATCTATAACCCGTTTACCACAGTGGCACAAGCAAACGGTCAATATACTCGTACTCCGTTCCCTGGAAACAAGATTCCCTCCGGTCTCATGGATCCAGTGGGTTTGAAAGTGTTGAACCTTTTCCCACAACCGACATCCCAGGGCGACGCCATTACTCACGCGAATAATTACGCGGTGACCCGGACGGCGGAGACCGTCACTGATCGAATGGACGCACGCATCGACTGGACACGTAGTGACAAGTACTCGCTTTTCGGACATGTCACCAAGGTCTGGAGTTCGATTGGGGCCCCGGCTTTCCTGGGTGGCGGCGTAGACACAAATTACACACGCTACGATCCCGGTTATCTAGCCACGCTGGGCAACACGTTTATCCTGTCGCCGACCTGGGTCGTGAACGTGAATATCGGGAGTATCCGCTGGAACCAGCAGGAAATAACTCCAAGCCAGGTTGCAAATATCAATGGAACCGCCGTGGGCCTGCCGGCGTCCCTCGTGGGTCAATTCGCTGCGAACACACTACCGAAATTCTCATTCGAGAATTATCAGCAACTTGGTAATCCTCTCTATCTCAAGCTGCCACGACAGAATCTGGATATTCAGGCAGGAAGCACCAAGCAGGTCGACAGGCACAGTATCGATTCCGGCTTCGCTTTTGAGAGCGCCCAGCTCAACGATACGACCGAGACTTCGGCGATCTTTAATCTGAATCGCGGGCTGACTTCCGGACCAATCGCGGCGACGGATAGTTCAACCTCCGGCAACGCAATCGCGTCACTTTTGTTAGGAACGATGGCTTCTGCAAATGCCCCGTATACGGCTGCGACGGCGACAACCCAGAAGTATGCCGCTTGGTATCTCCAGGACTCATGGCAGGCCACTCATCGACTGGCACTTCATTACGGGGTGCGATATGAAGTCCAGTTCCCACGAACGGAACGCTATAACAAATTGAATAACTTTAATCCTGAAGTTCAGAATCCCCTCTCGTCTGCAACAGGATTGAATCTCGTGGGTGGCCTTACGTTTCTGGGCCCTTCACGCAGAGGACTCTGGGATACCGACTATAAAAATGTTGCTCCGCGCGTTGCGCTCGCCTATCGCGCGTCCAATAAACTCGTGTTCCGGGCTGGCTACGGGATATTTTACGTTCAAACCGTCACGTCAACTCAAGGACCGACGGATGGGTTTTCCGCAAACACAACCGCCGTCACCACTCAAGGAAATGCAGGTTTTGTTCCAGCAAACTTGCTGAGCAATCCATTTCCCGACGGCTTGCTGAAACCTACCGGCAACTCGCTGGGGCTCCTGACCGACGTTGGGACGACGCTTTACGCCTCGTTCCGGCACCATCCAACGCCTTACGTTCAGTCGTACAACGCCAATATTCAGCTTGAGATCGCACCAAACTCAGTTTTCGAATTAGGTTACCAGGGGACGCAAGGCCGCCACCTGGCGATTGGATATGGTCAGAGCCAACAGTCCAACGAAGCGGACATTAATCAGCTCGACCCTGCGTACCTTAGCTTGGGTTCGAAGCTGAATCAGCAAGTATCGAATCCGTTTCGCGGAGTGATTCCATCGGGCAATCTCGCAGGCAGCACAATTGCGTATAACCAACTCCTTCGCCCATATCCTCAGTACACCAATGTCTATTTAGATGGCGATACGCCGGCCGCAAGCTCAAGTTTTAATGCCCTCACGGCGAAGTTGATCAAGAAGACCGGATCAGGTCTCTTTGTTCTTCTCACCTATCAATGGTCCAAGGCCATCGACAACACCTCCGAAACCCAGGGGTGGGAGATTGGAGACGAACCGCGCAACATTTATGACTTGTCGGTGGAACGCTCAATCAGCGCACATGACGATCCACAATACTTCACGGGCTCACTAATCTGGGAACTTCCCGTCGGGCGGGGTAGAGCCATCGGAGGAGAGATGAACCGATTGGTTAACGTCGTTGTGGGCAATTGGCAGCTTTCTTCGATTGTAAACTTCGCCAGTGGACTTCCACTTCAGTTCAGCTGTGCCAACACACTTGCTGTATATGGCTTTAAGGTGTGTCGGCCAAATGTAGCAAAGGTGGGACAGCTTGCGATCTCCCACCCTAGTCCGCGCCAATGGTTTAATACCTCATCCTCTGTTATCGCCGCGCCGCCCCCTTACACGATCGGCAGCATCCCCCGCTATCTGCCGAATATTCGCTTCGCTCCTCTTCGCCGTGGCGACCTCACTTTGAGAAAGTCATTTCCTTGGAAAGATCGATGGGTTGCGACGTTTCAAATGTCAGCATACAACTTCACCAACACTCCTGAGTACGGGCGTGCGGACACGAACGTATCGAGTCCGACCTTTGGTCAGATCACAACGCTCGCGCCGGGATCGCTACCGCGGAATATCGAGGCGGCGCTCCGGTTCGACTTCTGACAATGATTTTTTCTCTCATCTATGGACTTACGGGAGACTTCGATGTCAAAGGGATTCCGCTCCCTAGCAATCCCATGCCTTGCTTTCTCGATCTTTGTCGTCGCATTGTACGTTGAACGAGCCGGAGCAGGCGGAACATCTTGCACTGCGTCGGTTATGCCAGCGTTAAGCCTGAGCTCACAGGAGCGACAGGAACCAACTGCCAGTTGTGGTTGTGGCTCGACAGAGGCCGATCGGGCGAATGCCGAAGCCTGGGCAGCTCATAGGATGCGTTGTCTGGATAAGGCCAGTGCGGCCTATGATCGCGTGCTGACGCTTGCGCCTCCTCGGCGAGCGACTGCCAAGGAGCGGGCGCTAGCTGAGACGTTTGCACCATTGTTGATGACCACCCATTCTGAGCCGTTCGCATTAAAGGACGTTGTGGCGGTGCTGCACCCTACGAAGCCTTGGATTGCTTATCACCTGTTTTGGGACGATGACATCGACTTTCCCGACGATAACGACCCCTCTGATCACGAGATTGTTTGGGTGCAGTTGGACGAGAAGCGCCAGAGAATGGTGAGATATGCAACCTATTTTCATGGCCGCGTGCTTGAGGCTCCTCCTGCGGCCGTGGCAAGGTCTGGCCGTCCTGAAGTTGCCGTACAGTGGGGGAAACACGGCACGATGCCATGGTTCTGGCATGACCTAACGATAGCCGCCGACTCCGGGGACGTAGAAGCGTCCTACTATCCTTTGGGGCGGCCCATTACACTGGATGTCTATAACAAGGGTATATACAGGAAGCTCAGCACAGTTGGCAGACGCCATCAAGAGTCACCTCTCGGCAAAAGCTGGCCTAAGAAGTTTACGGGTACCTGGGAGCAGTTCATCGATTTTTCGCGCCTCGTGGATCCTGGCGGATTACTCGCCAGAAAGCGAATGATTGAAGTGACTTGCTATGCCAATGCAGTTATTAATCGAAAGTTTCTTCGTTATAACTTCAGACCTAAATTGGAATGGCCGGAGAGTCTGAGCTCATCAAAAGTCAAAGATCGGCCTTAGTGACCACATCTCGCTGGCCGATTACGACGCCTTGATCCAAAAAGGGCGACCCATGAACCCACTGGAACAGAAACGGGAGCAACTCAGCCTGACGACAATGAGCCGGCCGTTGGAAACCTCACTGTCTTGGCCTGATCCCAGTTTTCCGGACAGAACCGAGTACGATTTGGGTATTCAGGAAACTTGCGGAACGATGTCGAGGAGCAAGCACACCGAGGCGCAAATGATCGCGGCGGTCAAGCAGATGGAAGCGGGCCGGAAGGCCGAGGATGTAGCCCGGGAAGTGGGGGTAAGCGCCCACACCATCTATGCCTGGAAGTCGAAGTACGGGGGCATGGACGTGAGCGAGGCGCAGGAGGCCAAGCGGCTGCGGGATGAAAACTCGCGATTGCGCAAGCTAGCGGCCGATCTGAGTCTGGACAAGGAAGCACTGCAGTCGGTGATAGAAAAAAACGGATGGAGCTCACAGCGATGAAGGCATCTGTCGAGCACATCCGGGAGAAGTTCGCCTTCACCGAAGGCCGGGCCTGCCGCTTGTTGCTGGTTCCGGTTTCGAGTTATCGCTACAAGCCGCGGCATAACGACAATGGCTTGCGCGAGCGTCTGATTGCGCTGGCCCGCGAAAAGCCGCGCTTCGGCTATCGACGTTTGCAAATACTGACACGCGTGGCTTGACCAGATCATCGCCGAGCGCGGTCTACCACGGGCCATACGCTGTGATAACGTACTAACACGGGAAGGGTGGGCTTGAGAGAAGGAAAGGTCTCTTAGCATCCCGTATAGCAGCCCGTGGTGTAAGTAGCGATTTCCAGCACGGCTCTGAACTGTGCGAGGGCATCGCATTCGCGAGCCGGATTCCCTGACGCCGCGCATGCGGTCTTCCTGAAAGCGGATGGTGATCCTGGCGCTG
>Ga0209062_1005918_pt1 | contig 11517 bp, 8 predicted proteins | sample Coa_R2_2_FD_187158 | JGI IMG/M metagenome (GOLD analysis project Ga0209062, IMG submission 187158) | Surface soil microbial communities from Centralia Pennsylvania, which are recovering from an underground coalmine fire - Coalmine... | ecosystem: Environmental > Terrestrial > Soil > Unclassified ...
CTGCGCCGGTGTAGCTCAGGTGGTTAGAGCGACGGTCTCATAATCCGTAGGTCGCAGGTTCGACTCCTGCCGCCGGCACCACGCCTATTGCTCCCTAGCCAGGTGTTGAAAGAGCCTGTCTAATTCCTCCGTGGAGTAGTAATCGATCTCGATACGGCCCCGTTGCTCGCCCATCTCTACAATTCTGACTCGTGTGCCCAACACCCTTTCAAGCTGTTCCACGGCTGCTCGCACGTTGGGATCCTTCGTCGTGTCCCGTTTTCCGCCGCGGCTTTGTCGCGGCCCGTCCCGGGTTTGCTCCATGACAAGCGTTTCTATTTGCCGTACAGAAAGTCCTTGAGCTGCTGCTTTCTCCGCAAATTGTATCTGCTGGTCGGGGGAGGGGAGTCCCAAGATCGCCTTGGCGTGGCCCATTGAAAGCCTGTGCTCCGCAATCAGCAATTGCACTTCAGGAGGTAGGCGTAGCAGGCGGATCGTATTGGCGATCGACGTTCGATCCTTGCCTGTCCGGCGGCCGACCTCTTCCTGGGAAAGCCCCATTTCGCGCACTAGCCGGTCGTAAGCAAGGGCCATCTCCATCGGGTTCAGGTCCTCGCGCTGAACATTCTCAATCAGCGCCAACTCAAGCATCTGGCGGTCGGCAACTTCCTGAACGATGACCGGCGCCTCCGAGAGCCCAGCGAGTTTTGCAGCTCTCCAGCGCCGTTCGCCCGCGACGATTTGGTACTGCTGACCCACCCGCCTGACAATCAAGGGCTGGATGATTCCGTTCGCGCGGATTGATGCAGCTAACTCCTCCAGTTTGTCCGGTTGAAAGACACTTCTAGGCTGAACGGGATTCGGAACAATGGCGTCGATCGGGATTCTGGAGGGATGCGCTGGGGTTGCAGCCGAGGCAGACTCATCGCCTTGCGGCTGAGCAGGGGACCGCGGAGCGAGAAGGGCGGAGAGCCCCTTACCTAGCGCTTTGCGTGGCTTGTCTGCTGCGGTACTCATTTTCAATGATTTCCTTCGCTAGCTTAATATAGCTCTCCGCCCCCCGAGAACGAGGATCGTACATCAAGATCGGCTTTCCATGACTCGGAGCCTCGGCTAATCGGACGCTTCTGGGTATGACAGTCGTAAATACCTCCTTCTCGAAAAATTCCCTCAAATCTTCGGCGACTGTCCGGGCCAGGTTGGTGCGATCGTCGTACATCGTTAAGAGAATCCCTTCAATCCGAAGTGAGTGGGAAAAGCTCTCCCTCACCTTGTCAATCGTATCCATGAGTTGCGATATACCTTCCAGGGCGAAAAACTCGCACTGTATGGGAATCAGAACGGAATCTGCTGCAACTAAGGCATTTAGTGTCAACAGATCCAACGCCGGAGGGCAGTCGATCAAAATGTGGCTGTAGCGCTCTCGAATCGGACCAATGGCTTTCCGCAAGACAAATTCACGCTCCGGAACGTCCACCAACTCCAAATTGGCCGCCACCAGATTTTTGTCCGCCGGTACAATTTCCAGCCCTTCGCAGTCCGTTCTGGAAACGGCGTCCTGCAACGCAATCCGTCCGGAGATTACATCGTAAATAGTTGTTAAGGGGATGGTTTTATCAATCCCCAAACCGCTAGATGAATTCCCTTGCGGATCTGAATCGATCAAAAGAACCCGCAAATCATTCGCCGCGAGTGACGCCGCGAGGTTGACGGCGGTCGTGGTTTTTCCGACGCCGCCCTTTTGATTGGTAATCGCAATGACTCGGGCCACGTTTCGTTAAATCTTATCACGGCAACGGTTCCACGTGGAACTACTTATAGCGCCGCGCCACGTGGAACATGAATCACCCGGTCTCTGCCCCAAGGAATGGCAATCACTTGCGACTCCGGCGAAACGGCGCTTCGAGATACGAGCAAAGCGCAATTCGGCGCAAGATTTAAGGAGAGGACGTTCGCTGGCAAAACCGCTCGCGCAACGACCCAGTCGAGGGGTCTTCGGAGAGTTTCGGCACGGCCCGAGAAAACGCGGATATTATCGATTCCGGAACTGACCTCGCGAAGAAAGACGCCTTTGCGTTGGTGAGATTCGATCAGCGTAACATCAAGGTCCGGGCGGAGGATTGCGATTGGAATTCCGGGAAATCCGGCGCCGGAGCCGACATCCGCAACTCGAAGAGGGCCGGGAGGCAGTTTCAAACCGAGGAACAGGCTCTCACAATAGTTAAGTTTTACCACGTCAACCAAGCTTCGGATTCGAGTCAGATTGAGCACACGATTCCAGCGCTGCAACAAGACGTAATGCCTTTCAAGAAGGTCGAGCTGAGAAAGACTGAGGACTGCGAAGGGCGTGAATTCTTCAGACAGAAGCTCGCGAAAGGCCAAGGTAAACGTCCAGAACTGCGATAGCGGCCGGCGTAACGCCGGGAATGCGGCTGGCTTGCCCGAGGGTTTGGGGGCGTACTCGGGTGAGTTTTTGGCGCACCTCAACCGAGAGGCCCGGAATTTTATCGTAAGTCAATTCCGCGGGAATTCGGCGGCGTTCCGAGTCCTTCAACCGCGCGACGTGGCGGTCCTGTTGAGCGATATAACCGGCGTATTTCACCTCAGTTTCGACGGTCTCGGCCACGCCACGCATCAGGTTTGGGGGCAAAGCCTCTAACTGCCGGATTCTTGATTCGGGCCGACGAAGCCATTCAATCGAACGGCTGGATTCCAACAGCGCAAGCAGCTGCGCTTTCTGCTCTTGCTTTCGGCAAAAAAGCTCCCATCGAACACCGTCGATAAGACCAAGTCTCCGACCGATTGGGGTCAGGCGCTCGTCGGCGTTGTCGATGCGCAGATGGAGGCGAAATTCCGCTCGCGACGTGAACATCCGGTACGGCTCATCCGCGCCTTTTGTGACTAGATCGTCGATCAGAATTCCGATGTAGCCGTCGGTACGCCGAATCACAAGCGGCTCGGAGCCGCCGACAAACAGAGCGGCATTGACTCCGGCGACCAACCCCTGACATGCCGCCTCTTCATATCCCGAAGTTCCATTGATCTGACCTGCGAGAAACACTCCTGAAATCCGCCGTATTTCGAGCGACGGGCGCAGCTCGCGAGGGTCGATTGCGTCGTATTCAATTGCGTAACCCGGACGGATCATCTCAGCGCGATGCAAGCCGGGAATCGAGGCGATCATCCGCATCTGGACATCCACGGGCATGCTGGTGGACATGCCGTTGACATAGATTTCGTACGTATCTAGACCTTCCGGCTCAAGAAAGATCTGATGCCGCAGCTTTTCCGGGAATTTGACGATCTTGTCTTCAATGGAAGGGCAGTATCGCGGGCCAATGCCTTCGATTTGACCGCTGTAGAGAGGAGAACGAGAAATATTGCTGCGGAGAATTTCGTGCGTCTCTGAACTGGTGTATCCGATATAGCAAGGCCTCTGCTCCCTATCTATCTTGTTAGTTAAAAAAGAGAAAGGAGTTGGATCAGGGTCGCCATGCTGTACCTCGAATCGGGACCAGTCAATTGTCCGGCCGTCCAGACGCGGCGGGGTTCCGGTTTTGAGCCGCTTCCACTCCAGTCCGAGGCTGCGAAGTTGGTCCCCTAGAAGATTTGAGGGCGCCTCACCGCTCCGGCCGCAGCTATATTTTTGCTCGCCGATATGGGCTAAGCCATTCAAAAACGTTCCTGTTGTGACTACGACCGCATCCGCTTCCAGAGCGCGGCCGTCCCGAAGTTGAACGCCGCGGACGCGGCCCTCCGAAACGATCAACTGGGCGACTTCCGCCTGTACAATCCGCAAATTCGGCTCGCACTCCAGGACTTCGCGCATCCAAAGACGGTATTGCTTTTTGTCGCACTGTGCCCGCGGCGACCACACGGCGGGACCCCGGCTCGTGTTAAGGAGACGAAACTGAATGCCCACCGCGTCGGCTGCTTCGCCCATAACGCCGCCGAGCGCGTCGATTTCGCGAACCAGATGACCTTTGGCAATTCCGCCGATGGCTGGATTGCACGACATTTGGGCAACCAGATCTACATTCATTGTGACGATGGCGGTCCGGAGACCGAGGCGGGCGCAGGCGCGAGCCGCTTCACAGCCGGCATGGCCAGCTCCAATGACGACGATTTGATAGCGGGCGGACAAATTTCAGGGCGCCGCTCCATGGCGGCTTAGAGACATTTTATCGTGACGCGATAAACTGGCGGTGTTCAGATGAAGATTTTAATTATCGGAAGCGGCGGGCGGGAGCATGCGCTTGCTTGGAAGCTGGCCCGTGAAGGACATCGCGTCTTCGGCGCACCGGGGAATCCTGGCATTGCCCAGGAGGGCGAGATCCTTGCAACCACGGACTATATGGCCGCAGCTCGCTCGCTCCAGCCGGATTTGACGATTGTTGGTCCAGAAGGGCCATTGGTTTCCGGAATTGTCGATCAATTTCGCGCGGCGGGCATGTTAATTGTGGGCCCATCGCAGGAAAATGCGCGCCTCGAAGGTAGTAAAATTCACGCGAAACAATTCATGCAAAGGCTAGCAATTCCAACGGCCCGTTTTTTCCGCGCCGAAAGCGAGCAAGAAGGAATTGAGGCGCTGAGGCGGTTCGATTATCCCGTAGTGGTGAAGGCGGACGGACTCGCCGCTGGAAAGGGAGTTGTAATCGCTCAGGATCGCGCGCAAGCCGAAGCCGCCGTGCGAACGCTAGGGCCACGATTGGTGATCGAAGAATTTCTCACGGGCGAAGAGGCCAGCTTTATCGCTCTTTGCGATGGAAAAACGGCGATCGCGTTGGAGCCAACTCAAGATCACAAGGCCGTCTTCGACGGCGACACCGGTCCAAATACAGGCGGGATGGGAGCATATTGCGATGGGCGCATTTTGACGGCCGAACAGACCAGCCAGATCCTGAATCGCATTATCCAGCCAGTCATAGAAGCCACGAGATTTACTGGGTTTTTATATGCGGGTTTGATGGTAGCGGAAGGAGCAGCCAAGGTTTTGGAATTTAACGTGAGATTAGGAGATCCCGAGACGCAACCCCTGATGCACCGGCTTGACTGCGATTTCGGCGAGGCTCTCAGGCGGGCCGCGAGCGGGGATCTGAAGAGCGTCAAATTGCGCTGGAAAAGCGACCCATCCGTTTGTGTAGTCCTGACTGCGGCGGGCTATCCGGGCGAGCCCCGAACCGGACATCCCATCACCGGAATCGAGGGATGTGGAGCGGAAGTATTCCAGGCCGGAACCCGCTTGGGGCCTGGCGGCCTGGAAACCTCGGGGGGCCGGGTGCTGGGCGTCACAGCCCGAGGCGGCTCTCTGCGCTCGGCCATCGACAATGTTTATGCGGCAGTGAGGAAAATTCACTTCGAAGGCATGCATTTCCGCAGCGATATAGGCCGGAAAGGACTAGCGCGGTGGGACGAAAGCCCGCAATAGTTCCCTTGCAAGCTCGGCCTATTGATACCAAAATGATTGAATGGTTCTGGACGTGGGATGCGGAACGCGTAAAGCAGAGCCAGACGCGCTGGGAATCGATTTTTCGCCGCGCTCGTCTGCCGATGTCGTTTGGAATCTGGACGACTTTCCATGGCCGTTGGAAAGCGACGCTTTTGAGCGGATCTACATGTCTCACATCATCGAGCACGTTCGGGACGTGATGCGGACAATGGCGGAGGTTCATCGTGTAGGCAGGCCAGGAGCGGATGTCTTTGTAGTCACTCCGCATTTTAGCTCGCATAATTCCTACACCGATCCTACTCATGTGCGTCACATGTCGGCGCGAAGCTTCGATTATTTCACGGGCAGGGATTTTCCCACGTTTCCGTCCTCCAAGATCGCCTTCCGGATTGTGAAAGTGGAATTGACGTTCGGAAAGAATCTTGTTTTGGACGGAATCGGCAAATGGCTTGTCCGCCGCAATTTAGAATGGTACGAGCGCCGAGCGGCGTGGGCATTTCCGGCCCAAGACATTTTATGCCATCTAAAGGTCGTAAAGTGATGTGGCGGTGACGCAGGGCGGCGCGGCCAGCCAAAGGCTAAGGAAATGGTTACGCGGGCTGTTGCTGGCGGCATGTTTAGTGAGCGGGACGCTCACAGTGGCGCGCGCTTGGATTGGACCTTATTCACTCGTAAATTCGCCCTTGAACGCCGAAAGCGCGTTCGCCGTTGGGGCCTTGCTGCTGCTGGCCTCTTGCGGCACGGGAACGCCACCTAACGGCGACGACGACCCGGGCCGTTCACGATCCGCGCCTTGGCTTCCCTTGGGCATTGCCTTGCTCGTGGCGGCTACCTACTCGCCCGCGCTTTCCATGCCACTGCTCTATGACGACTATTCGCACACCGACAAGATCACGCGGGCGGGAACACAGTTCTGGAAGGACCAATTTTTGGACGGAAGGAGCGGTTTCTTCCGACCGCTAGGAATGTACCTGTACCGGCTGGACACAAATTGGGCCGGACGCAGCCCCGTCTTATGGCGGCTGGATAACGTCGCGCTGCACGCCTTAAACGCCGCGCTGATGTTCCTGCTGGGCCGACGGTTAGGGCTGGCCGCTTGGACCGCGGCTTTTGCGGCGCTGCTGTTTGCCTGGCACGGTTCCAGGCCCGAAGCGGTAGGCTGGGTGGCGGCGCGATTCGATTTACTGGCGGCGGCTTTCGTGTTCGCGGGCCTATTGCTCCTGTTTTGCTACGCGGAAAGACCCCGCGCTGGAGCGCTGTGCGCGTCGCTGGCCATGTGCGTTTGCGGACTGCTTTCGAAGGAAGAAGCATTCGCATTCCCTGTATTGGTCAACGTGCTTTTGTGGAAAAAGATTTCATGGCGCGTGCTCGGAGCGTTTTATGGCGTGACGGCAGCGGTATTTCTTTATCGATGGAAAGTGCTAAGAGGGATTGGGGGATATCTGACGACGGCGGGGGAACCGACCATTTTCATCTTCAGCGCGGCCCGGACGGCTAAAGCTTTATTTATGCGGCTATGGGCGGTGCTATGGTTTCCGATCGACTGGGCGACGGAGCCTGGCTTTGCGCTCGCCATCGGGATGACGCTGATGCTGGGCGCTTGGATTTGGCTGCTTCACACTCGAGCGCCGATGTATTGGCCCGCGCTCGGCTTCACCATCGCTGCAGCGCTCCCGGTGCAACACCTGCTACTGATTGGTCCGGATTTAGAAAAATCGCGGGTGCTGTATTTGCCCGCAGTTGGTTTTGCGTTGCTGGTCGCCTTCGCGCTCGAGCGGGTTCGGAAGTCGCCTCTGGCGCGCGTTGCCGCCGCAGCCATTCTGGCGTTTCATCTCGGGGCGCTGGCTCACAATCTGGCCATCTGGAAACGCGTCAGCGCCGCGAGCCGGAGCGCTTGCCAACAAGTTGGCGCGGCGATTCAACAGGCTGGACGCGACGCCACCGTGACAGGCCTGCCGAACGTAAAGGACGGAGTTTACTTTCTGCGCAACGGCTTCCCGGAATGCGTCGAATGGAATACTGGCGTTTCGCAATGGCGGGTGCACGTGGCAGACAAGCCGGATGAGGCGCACAGCGGCGGGGTGATCTTGAAATGGGACAATTCGGTCTCCCGATTCATTCCGCTGGACGCCGACAGATAGGACTGCCCTTTACACGTCCAGATTCCGCACATCGAGCGCGTTCTCTTCGATGAATTTCCGGCGGCTCTCCACATCTTCGCCCATCAACGTGGTGAAGATCTGATCGCTCTGGACCAGGTCCTCGAGCGAAACCTTAAGCAGCGTGCGCGTTTCCGCGTTCATGGTGGTTTCCCAAAGCTGCTCGGCGTTCATCTCTCCGAGGCCTTTGTAGCGCTGGACGTTGACTTCGCGCGTTCCTTCGCCTTTTACGTAGTTGAGCAGATCGCGCCATCCGGCGAGAGTCTCGCGGTGGCCGTCCTTCGACGCCACAAATGGAGGCCGATTGAATTTCGCCGCTTGGCGGGCCAGGGACCGGACGCGCTTGTATTCGGGCTGAGCGGCAAGCTCGAGGTTGATGGCGCGCTCCGCGTTGGTCGGATCACGGAAGGTCGCCATCCAGGCGGAGTGCTCCTCTTCGCGCTTCAACTCGCTTGACAGGCCAGCCGTTTTCAAGGCCTGCTGCAAAGCTTTGATGTTGGCTTCCTCGGTGAAATCGGCCTTGCTGTCGATCGCCAGGTCCACGCGGGTTAGGACCTCCACGACGCGCGGATCTCGCAGGCGCCGCTCCAAACGGCGGAAGGCGATCTGAAACTCGTCGAGCTGCATGAGGTAGTTGCGGAGCTCCGTACCCTCAAGCTGGGTCTTATCGCTCAGCTCAACGGCCAGATTCTCCGTGGCTCGGCGCAGAATCTCGCGGGTGAATTCCTTATCGTCCTTGATGTACTTTTCGCTCTTGCCGCGTTTGATCCTGTAGAGCGGCGGCTGGGCCACGAAAATGTTGCCGCGCTTGATCAGTTCCTGCATGTGGCGGAAAAAAAAGGTGAGCAGCAGAGTGCGGATGTGCGAGCCATCGACGTCCGCGTCCGTCATAATGATGATCTTGCCGTAGCGAAGGCGAGCCGGGTCGAAATCCTCTTTGCCGATGCCCGTGCCGATGGCGGTGATCATCGCGCGAATCTCTTCGTGGCTGAGCATCTTGTCGTAGCGGGCTTTCTCGACGTTGAGTATTTTGCCGCGCAAGGGCAAAATGGCCTGGTAGCGGCGGTCGCGGCCGCCCTTGGCGGTTCCGCCGGCCGATTCGCCTTCGACGAGAAACAGCTCGCAACGCTCCGGATCCCGCTCCTGGCAGTCGGCTAGCTTGCCAGGCAAACCGCCCGAATCGAGAGCGCCTTTGCGGCGAGTCAGGTCGCGGGCCTTCCGCGCAGCCTCCCGGGCGCGCGCCGCATCGATCGCTTTGCCGACGATTTTGCGCATCACCGACGGATTCTTATCAAAGTACTCGCCCAGCTTTTCGTTGACAAGCTGGACGACGTAACCCTGAATATCGGAGTTAAGCTTGCCTTTGGTCTGACCTTCGAATTGGGGTTGCGGCAGCTTCACGCTCACCACCGCCGTTAGACCTTCCCGGACGTCGTCGCCGGTCAAGTTCTCTTTCACATCCTTGAACAAACCGGCTTGCTGGCCCGCGTAGTTGATGGTGCGCGTCAGCGCGCTACGGAAACCGGAAAGATGGGTTCCTCCATCCACGGTATTAATGTTGTTAGCAAAGCTAAAAACAGATTCGCCGTAAGTATCGTTGTACTGAAGAGCGACCTCCATGGCGAGTATGCCTCCGCCGGGCAGATCGCGTTCGCCCTCGAAGCTGATGGGCTTGTCGTGAAGAACGTTCTTGCCTTTGTTCAGGTGCTTGATAAATTCCGCAATGCCGCCGCTGAAGTGAAACTCCGCCGACTTGGGCGGATCTTCACGCTCATCCGTCAAGGTGATCCGCAGGCCCCGGTTGAGGAACGCCAGTTCACGCAGGCGTTGCGCGAGCGTGTCGTAATTAAACTTGACGGCGTCCATGATGGCGCTGTCAGGTTTGAAAGTGACTTTCGTGCCCGTCTTGCGGCCGGCCTTCCCCGCTCTTTCCAGCGGAGCTTTCGGGTTGCCCCGCTCGTACTCCTGCTCCCAGGTAAACCCATCTCGCCAGATTTCCAGCTCCAGCGATTCCGACAGCGCGTTCACTACGCTCACACCCACGCCGTGCAAACCGCCAGAGACCTTATAGGTGTTGGAATCGAATTTTCCGCCAGCGTGGAGCCTCGTCATCACAACCTCGGCGGCTGAAACGCCTTCTTCAGGATGCGTGTCCACAGGGATCCCGCGGCCATTATCCACAACCGTAATCGAATCATCTTCGTGGATAATGACGCTGATTTCAGTGCAATATCCGGCCAGCGCTTCGTCTACCGAATTATCGACGACCTCGTAGACCAGGTGATGGAGGCCGGCTTCGCCAGTTGAGCCAATATACATCGCCGGCCGCAACCGCACCGCCTCGAGTCCTTCCAAAACCTTAATGCTGCTTGAGTCGTACACTGAACCTAAACTTCCTGTCGCCATATCTTCTTTCTGCTTGTCGTCGTCTTCCGGATCGCCGACCGCTGTGACTATCGCCATCGCTCAAATCCTCATCGGCATGATCACGTAACGATACTTTTCCGGTTTATCTCCCACCGGGCGTAACTCGCCAGCGCTATGTGGATCTTTGAAAAAAAACTCTACTTGCTCTACCGAAACAGCTCTTAGAAAATCGAGCAAATACTCGGCATTAAAGCCAATCTCAACAGCCGGACCATCGTAGGCTGCCAGAATGCTCTCTTCGCTCTCACCCGTATCCGAAACGGAGGAATGAACCTTCAACTCGCCCGGCGCGATTGTTAGGCGGATCGAACGTGAGCGTTCGTCCGAAAATTGCGCCACCCGTTCGATTGCGCCCTTAAATTCATCGCGCCCAAAACTCACCGATTGCTGATGATCTTTTGGAAGCACGCGCTCATAGTCAGGGAAGTTGCCAGTCAGTTTCCGACTCAGCAAAAGCCGTTCGCCAATCTCGAAAAACAAGTGGTTCTCATCGCCCGAAAAGCGCACTAACGCGTCCGGTTGAGAGTCACCAGCCAATTTTTGGAGCTCCACCATAGCCTTGCGGGGCAGCAGGGCTCGGTAGGAGTCCGTGACTCCAGGCAGATCATTGGAACTTTCCACCATGGCTAGGCGATGACCGTCTGTCGCCACCATAACCAAACCGCCCTTTCTCAAAAGCAGCAGCGCCCCATTCAGTGTGAAACGCGATTCTTCACCGGAGATGGAAAAGACAGTTCTTGCGATCATAGAGCCGAGAACTCCTATGGGAATCTCCGCGATAGGCTCAGGCATCTTGGGTAGCTCTGGAAAGCTCTCCTTGGACATTCCCGCCATTCGAGTACGCGAACGTCCAGACACCAGACTCGCCCAATGATTCTCCAGAATCTTCACTTGAACGTCGCCATCCGGGAGCAAACGGACATAGTCAAGCAGCCTTCGCGCCGGAATTGTGCCACCGCCGGCTTTCTTCACGCGCGCCGGGCAGGCGCAACGGATTCCAAGCTCAAGATCGGTGGCTGTCAGAATCACGCGGTTGCCATCCGTCTCCACCAGCACGTTCGAGAGTATGGGAATCGTCGTCTTCTTCTCAACCACCCCTTGCGAAAGGTTCAGTTCCCGAACCAGCTCTGCTCTGCTGACCGTGAATTCCATGGGCGGCACCCTCGTGTGCGATCTCTCCGAAATGTCCTAACTCAGTAAGTAACTTAAGAACAGAATTTGTAGGGCTGTTGAAACTCTGAATTTCTTTCTAAATTATAGCAGGTCTTGGCGTTATTGTCACTCTACCGATGTGGGAAACAGGGCGTTGAACGGTGGATTTTGAGCTAGGCGGAATCGTCTCCAAAGGCTTCCACAAGGCAGTTGGCAACGGCATGTGGAAAACACAATGAAACTCAACGTATTGAGTCAGTTACCTTGTGAATCAGCCTGTTCAAATCCGGGTCCTTCTGGCGGAGCCTCTCGATTTTCTGGACTGAATGGAGGACCGTAGTATGATGCTTG
>Ga0209062_1005921_pt1 | contig 11509 bp, 10 predicted proteins | sample Coa_R2_2_FD_187158 | JGI IMG/M metagenome (GOLD analysis project Ga0209062, IMG submission 187158) | Surface soil microbial communities from Centralia Pennsylvania, which are recovering from an underground coalmine fire - Coalmine... | ecosystem: Environmental > Terrestrial > Soil > Unclassified...
CCCGGGACGGGCACCGCGGTGCCGATAACCGACCGCGGTCGGACCTGCGTCTTGCCAGGGGACCGCCAGTCCCCGGTTCGCTTAATCGGAGAATTCACAGACCCTGGGCCCCGGCGCCAATGCGACGCGCCGCCTGCTAGACTGGTGCTGTGCTCCACGAGCCAGACAAGGCTTGATGTCGGGTAGAGGCTCGGACAGCAACCACAGGCGGCACAAACACAGTACGGGTACACCGCAACGAAGGAGCAGTTCATGGTCTCGCCCGAGCCCGACACGACGGGTATCGATGACTACATCAGCGACGAGGACATGCAATTGAACGCGGAGGTGTCGGAGGATGGGTGCATGTTCGCCGGTCGGTTCTACAGCGCCGGAGCCGAGGTCTGCATCGGCGGCACCTATCACGTTTGCGAGCCCTTTCAGGCCTCGACGAGCGAGCGCGCCTTCGCCTGGCGGGATACCGGCCGGTCCTGTCGCGACGATGACCTGGACGGGTAGGCGCTAGGCGCTGGTCGCTAGGCGATAGGTCCCTAGTGCCTAACGCCTACCGTCTACCGCCTGATCGCTCGGCACATCTACTGTCGACAACGTATCAAGGAGGAGCAGATGACGGCGGCTATCGTGACCGGGGCGGCGCAAGGAATCGGCTATGCCTGTGCCAGGCGCTTGGGCATGGCCGGACAGCAGGTGGTGATCGCCGGCTGGACCGAGGACAAAATACGGCGGGCGCAGGATGAGCTGCGGGCGTCCGGCGTCGAGGTGACCGCGGTGGTGGCGGACGTGTCGCAGGAAGACGACGTGGTGCGGCTGGTCCGTACGGCCGTGGAGCGGTATGGCGGCATCCAGGCGCTGGTCAACAACGCGGGCATCTACGAGGATCAGCACGTCAGCGAGCTCACGGTCGCGGCCTGGGATCGTACCATGGCCATCAACCTGCGCGGCGCGATGCTGTGTGCGCGTGAGGCCGCCCGGCACATGGACGAGCGCGGCCGGATCGTCAACATCGCCTCGATCAACGGCCTGCTCAGCGAGCCGGGCTTCGCCGCCTACAGCGCCTCCAAGGCCGGCATCATCTCCCTGACCAAGTCGCTGGCCGTCGACCTCGCGCAGCGCGGCATCATGGCCAATTGCATCGCGCCCGGCTGGATCGAAACGCCGATGACCGCCGCCTACGTCGGCGGCATCAGCCGCGAGGCCATGCTGAGGGTCAACCTCCTGGGCCGGGCCGGGCAGCCGGAAGAGATCGCCGAAGTGGCCGCCTTTCTGGCGCGGCCGGACGTCACCTTCCTGACCGGCCAGACGCTGTTCGTCGACGGAGGACAGAGCGTCATGGCTCCTTTGCCCTAGCGTGGCCATCCAGGGATGGCTGGGTCTCGCTTTCCGGGCGCTGGAACTGGCGGCGTAGATAGACCAGCGGCGTCCGCGTTCCGGCCTGGCAGGCCGTGATGAGGCCAACCACGATCACATGGTCACCGCCCGGGAACTCCGTTTCCAGCCGGCAGGCCAACCAGCTCGCACCGTTTGCGAGGCGCGGGAGATCGTTGTCGTAGTGCCAGGGGATGGCCGCGAACTTGTCGGGCCCTTTGCGCGCGCAGGTGAGCGCGATCTGCTCCTGGCCGACCGAGAGCACGTTCACGCCGAAGCGGCGCGTCTCGCGTATCAGCTTGAGCAGGTCGGACGAGCGTTCCAGCCCGAACATGACGAGGGGGGGCTCGGCCGAGAGCGAACAGAAGGCGCTAATGGTGGTGCCGTGCGCCTTGCCATCCTTGACGGCCGTCACGACGCTGACCGGCGTCGGCACGGCGCTGAATGCGTCGCGGAACGCCTGAAGCGAGACGCCCGGCCCCAGAACGGCTTCCATCGCCGGCACTTTCCCTACTCCGTCCTGTTCGGAGTTGGTCTGTTGGTCTGAAATACATACCATTACGCTCAGGCTAGCCGAAAAGGCCGCTGCCTGTCAAGGACGGGACAGGGCTTCGCGTAGCGCGCGACCGGCCTCGTCGAAGGCGGCCTGGGCGGCGTCGATCTTGCGCCCCATCAACATGAAGCCGTGGACCATCCCGGCGTAGCGCTTCACGCACGTCTCGACGCCCGCCGCCCGCAGCCGCGCGGCGTACTGCTCGCCGTCGTCGCGCAGCGGGTCGTACTCGCAGGTGATGATCAGCGCGGGCGGTAGGCCAGCAAGGGACTCGGCGTAGAGTGGCGAAGCGTATGGATGGCGCGCGTCGTCCGGCGAGGCGAGATAGCGGCCCCAGTACCACAGCATCTCGTCTTTAGAGAGGAAGGCGTCGTCGGCGAACTCGACATAAGATGGCGTGGAGAAGGCGGCGGCGGTCGCGGGGAAGAGGAGAAGCTGGAAGGCGATGGGTGGCGTCCCGCTGTCGCGGGCCTTGAGCGCCGTGGCCGCCGCCAGCGTGCCGCCGGAGCTATCGCCCGCCACCGCCAGGCGAGCCGGGTCCGCTCCGATCTCCGCGGCGTGCTCGTAGACCCAGCGCGTGGCCGCGTAGCAATCGTCCAGCGGAGCAGGGAAGGGCGACTCGGGCGGCCGCCGATAGTCCACGCTGACGACCAGAGTCCCGGAGGCCCTGGCCAGTTGGCGGCAGGCGCCGTCGTGGGTCTCGATATCGCCGAAGACCCAGCCTCCGCCGTGGAAGTAGACGGTGACGGGCAGCCGGTCCGCCAGCGCTGGCCGGTAGATGCGCATGGGGAGCTCGCCCGCCGGACCGGGGATCGTGCGGTCTTCCACGGCGGCGACTTCGGCCGTCGCCATCAGGGAGGCGAACAAGTCCGCGAACGACCGCCGGCCCTGCTCCAGCGGCAGGCTCTTGCTGGAGGGCCGCGCGCTGGCTATAAGCTCGTCGAGCAGCGCCTGTACTTGAGGATCATAGGCCATCGGTCATCTCTCCTCCGCACGATGCGATACAATTAATGGTCTAATCTTCACTCCTTTGTGGTCCGTTGTCAACCGTGGGGGAGTTCACATATCCTGCCTCCATCCGCGCATCGTTGAGAGCGATGGTACACTGCAGCCAGCGATGCACGGTCCGAAGGTGTGGTGCTGAGCGGGGCTTGTCATGGGCGAGGCATTGCGCGACAACCAACTCATGGGCCGCCTGGCGCGGGCAGGTACCTGGCAAGAGCAGGGCATCTCCACCTATCGGCTCGCCGCCCGGGCGATCGGCGAAGGGCGCCTGGCCGATGCTGCCGAGCTGGGCCGCTTCACCATACAGGAAGCCCTGGAAGGGCACGAGCTCTACCAGATGTTCATCGATCGTGCCCGCGCCTTCCTGCGCCGGGAGGGCCTCTCCGCCGAGCTGCTGTCGGAGGAAGAGGAGCGTATCCGAGCTAACCTGCGCCTGCCGGACGGCTCAGCCTTCGACGCCGATCAGGGCTGGGCCGATTACGGGGCGGCCATCGAGGCATTTGTCGATGCCTGCGAGCGGCAGCAGCCGGACGAGGCGCTGGCGCTCCTCGAGCAGGCCCGCCGCGTCTGGCGCCAGACGCACGACCGCACGTGCGACTGGGTCTACGGCTTGATCGACGTGTGCGCGCGACATCTTGGTGAGGACAGAGTGGTCGATCTGTGGGACGAGTTGCTAACCCCCTTCTACCAGACGCGCGACCGCTACGATATCGACCGGAATCCGTGGAGCGACTCGCTCGAGGTGCTGATGACGGATGCCCTGGAATCGCTGCGTGGCCATCTGAGCGGGCCGGGCCGGCTGGGCGACATCGAAGTGGTCGAGGAAGAAGACCGCTGGGCGCTGAGCTTCGACCCGTGCGGGTCGGGAGGCCGGACCTACCGCGAGGACCCCGATGAAGGCGGACCACCCCGCATGGAGCCGCCGTACAACTATGCCGTCACCACGGCGCGGCACGATTGGGCCTGGAACAAGGAGGGCGTCTGCCTGTATTGCGTCCACTGCTGCCAGCTACAGGAGCGCATACCGATCCGGCGCTTCGGCTATCCGGTGCGCGTCGTCGAGCCGCCGACGTGGCCCTCGGCGCGTGCCGGCAACCCATGCACCTGGTACATCTACAAAGACCCCTCCCTGATCCCTCCGCAGATCTACGAACGAGTGGGTGCAGCCAGGCCGGAGCGACTGGGTTCGCGCGCCCTGGCGCAAGGGATTGACGGCCGACCTGAAAGGTACTAATATTGGACCTATCGACAAGGGTGCGTTTATCCTTGCTGGTCACATAGCGCGAAGGTTGGTGGCAAGATGAGTGCAACTGGAGCCCGAGGAAGTCAGGCGGACATCGGAGCGCAGCAATTCGATGTCGCGAAGCGCGACGACGTGCACAAGCTACACCCGAAGGCGGTCGGCCTGGCCGGCGTTTTGTTCCTGACGGTGACCGGCTCGGCGCCGATCACGGCCATGTTGCTCAACACGCCCTATGCCGTTGGAAACGGGAACGGGCTTGGCGCTCCGGCGTCTTTCCTCGTCGCCACGATCATCCTGGTGGTGTTCTCGGTCGGCTACGCGGCCATGGCCCGCAAAGTGACGGCGGTCGGGGGCTTCTACGCCTTCATCAGCCATGGGCTGAGCCGCGAGCTGGGCATGGGCATGGGCTTCGCGTCGATGATCGCTTATTCCGCGATCGAGTCGTCTCTAGCCGGCGCATTCTCCTATTTCCTCAATTTGAAGCTCATCGAGCTCTTCAACGTCAACATCGCCTGGCCCATTCTCGGGCTGATCATGGTGTTGCTCGTCTCGCTGTGCACCTTCTTCGACGTCAAGGTGTCGACCCGCGTGCTGGGCGTGGCCCTGGTCGCCGAGGTAGTCATCCTGGCCATCTTCGACATCGGCGTTTTTGCCCACGTCGGTTCAGGCGCCAACGTGCAGTGGAGCGCGGTGAATCCCATTAACGCCTTTCAGGGCTTCTCGGCTCACGCCAAGCTGCTGGCCGGTGCGGCCGGTATCGGGCTCTTCTTCGCCTTCTGGTCGTGGGTCGGCTTTGAGATGGCGCCCAACTATGGTGAGGAGTCGCGCGATCCCAAGCGTATCGTGCCGCTGTCGCTCTATATCTCGGTCATCGGGCTTGGGGTGCTCTATACGCTGACCTCCTGGGCAAGCGTCTCGGGCTATCTGCATGTCGATGACGCCATCCGGCAGGCGCAGACCAACTCCGCGCAATACTTCTATGATCCGGCCACGCGCCTGATCGGGAAGTGGGTGCAGGAGGTCATGAGCTATCTGATCCTGACCGGCTCGTTCGCCTGCGCCCTGTCTTTCCACAACACGGCCTCGCGCTATTTCTACGCGCTGGGTCGGGAGCGGGTGCTGCCGTCGCCGCTGGGCCGCACCCATCCCATCTACAAGAGCCCCTATGTCGCCTCCATTGTGCAATCGGTCATTACCGTGATCATCGTGCTCCTGTTCGTGATCATCGCGGGTTCGGATAATCCAACGCAGCAGGCCTACTACGATCTGTACGGGCTGATGGCTCTGTTGGCCACGTTGGTGGTCATGGTGGCCCAGGCGGTGGTCTGCATCGCCATCATCGCCTACTTCGAGCGCTACCACGCTTCGGAGGCGCATTGGTGGAAGACGCGGCTGGCGCCGGCTGCCGCCTGCGTTGCGCAAGCCGTGGTGATCTATCTGCTGCTGAGCAATCTCGACTTCCTGAGCGGCGGGCTTGGCTTTGCCCATTGGATACCGGTCATCGCCGCCATCGCGTTCTTGATCGGGTTAGGCGGCGCCCTGTACTTCAAGCAAACCGACCCGGCCAAGTACGAGTTGATCGGCCGCATGATTTATACCGGCGCCGACACCTCGCCGGTGATCGAGGAGGCCGTCTTCCATTCCTACGAATCTGGGGAAGGGCTGGCCAAGAGTTAAGGTGGCCGGCTCAGGCGCGCTCGAAATAGCGCCGGCGCTCCCAATCGGTGATGGTCTGGTGGTTGAAGATCTCAAGCTCCTGCCGCGCCACGTTCACCAGGTGCTTGACCACGCTCTCCCCGAAGGCGTCGCACGCGAGCCGGCTGGCCGCGAACAGCTCTATCGCTTCCAGGAGCGTGCCGGGTACCAGTCCGGTCTCCGGCGCCTCGTAGGCGTTGCGCTCGCAGATCGGCGGCGGCTCAAGCCCGTGCTCCAGCCCGTGCAGGGCGCTGGCGATGGTGGCGGCGAAGGTGAGATAGGGATTGGCGTCGGCGCCGGGGATCCTGTTCTCGAGGCGCAGCGATCCGCGCTCGCCCACCAGGCGGAAGCCGCAGGTGCGATTGTCGTGGCCCCAAGCGATGGTGGTGGGCGCGAACGATGCGGGTTGGAAGCGCTTGTAGGAGTTGACGTTGGGCGCAAATAGGTATGTCATCTCGCGCGCGCCGGCTAGGATGCCGCCCAGGTAATGGCGTGCCGTTTGCGACAGGTGGTGCGGCGCCGCGGCATCCCACAGCAGCGGCGTGACGCCCTCCGCGTCCCACAGGCTGGAGTGGATGTGGAACGACGAGCCGATCTCCTCGATGGCCCACTTGGCCATGAAGGTGATCGACAGGCCGCTCTGCGCCGCGATCTCTTTGGCGCCATTCTTGTAGATGGCGTGGCGGTCGGCCATCTCCAGGGGATCGGCATAGCGCAGGTTGATCTCATGCTGGCCGAGCCCCCACTCGCCCTTCGAGGCGAAGACGGGCACGCGGGCGCCGTTCATGCCCGCGCGGATCTGGCCGATGATCTCCTCCACCTTGGCCGTCTGCAACATGTGATAGTCGGCGCGGTAATTGGCGGAAGGCTCAAGCGACTCGTAACGTCGCTGCCAGGCCTGCTCGTAGGAGTCCCTGAACATGAAGAACTCCAGCTCCGAGCCGAACTTGAAGCTGTATCCGGCAGCCCTGGCGCGCTCGATCTGCCGCCTGAGGATCTGGCGCGGCGCCACCTCCACCGGCTCGTCGCCTTCTTCCGCAAAGGCGTCGCAGATGACCATCGCCGTCTTCGCCTGCCAGGGAATCAGGCGCAGGGTGGTGAGATCGGGGACCATCCTGAAATCCTGGTACCCGGTCTCCCAACTCGTGATGTCGAAACCGGGCAGCGGCTCCATATCCATGTCCACCACGAACAGGTAGATGGAGGCGTGCAGGCCCTCGCCGCCGGCCAGGGTGTCTTCGAGGAAGTAGTCCGCCGTGATGCGCTTGCCCATCAGCCGGCCATGCAGATCGGGTAGCACGCACAGCACCGTCTCGACCTCGCCGGCCCCGATCAGCTCTTGCAGGCGCGTGACCGTTAGCGGCTCGGCCACGCCGCCTCGACCTGGCGCGTTCATCGCGGCCTCTCGCGGATCACGCCAAGGCTCAGACCGCCGTCGACTACGATGGTCTGCCCGGTGATGTAGGCGGCATCGTCGGACAGCAGGAAGGCGACGGCGTTGGCGATGTCGTCGGTGGTGGCGACGCGGCCACCCAGCGGGATATGGCTCTCGATCCAGGCGCGCCGCGGCGCATCGTTCATGACCGCGGCGTTCATCGGCGTGGACACATAGCCGGGCGCCACGGCGTTCACCCGGATCAAGCGCGGCGCGAGATCGGCCGCCAGGGCCTTGGTCAGCATCAGCACGCCGCCTTTGGAGGCGGCGTAATGCGTGGAGGTAGCGCCTCCCGACGAGAGGACCATGAAGCCCTCGACCGAGGCGATATTGACGACCGAGGCGCCTTCCAGGAACAGGTCCAGGCAATCCACCGTCAGGCGATAGATGCCGCCGAGGTTAACTTGCAGCACGCGGTCCCACTCCGCGGGCGAGATGTCGGGGAACGACGCTCCCCCGAGGATGGCCGCGCAGTTCACCAGCCCGCTGAGCCTATCGCCCGCCTCGCGTAGCTGCCGCGCCGCCCCGGCCGTGGAGGCGGGATCGGCCACGTCCAGCACCAAGGCCTCGCCGCCGAGGGAGGCCGCTACCTGCCGGGCCGCGTCGCCGTTGACGTCGGCGACGTAGACCCTGGACGCCCCGCGTCGCAGCAGCGTGGCCACGATGGCCTGGCCGATGGCGCCGCCGCCGCCGGTCACCAGATAGGCGCCCGGCCTGGCGTGCGAGCGCAGCCCCTCTGTAGCGTTAACCGACATGTCCTCCCCTCCTTCTCCAGCTCTCTGTACAGGACCGGCATTAGGCGCGTCAAGCGGCCGGATTCGCCGCACCCAGCGGCGCCCGCGGGCTCGTGGTCTAATAATGCTACCTTTTGTGCGGCCAGTCAAACCGGCCGGTATTGTACCGAACCATGGCCGTGCGCTACGCTATGGCATGAGCATACCGCAGCAGGTTGCTCCTTTTGTCCGGCCTGTGTCAGCAGCGAGGTTGGTGCGGAGCACAGCACATGATAGAGCGCGTCGAGCCGACCGCGGCCTATGAGTTAGTCGTCGATAGGATCCGGCGAGCGATCCACAATGGGACGTATGTGCCTGGCGACAAGTTCCCTCCCGAGCGCATCCTGGCGCAAAACCTGGGCGTCTCGCGTACTACCGTGCGCGAGGCGATCCGCGTGCTCGAAGGCGAGGGCTACGTCGAGGCGCGGCGCGGCGCCACCGGAGGCGTGATCGTCTCGTACCAGGGGCAGACGGAAGAGCGCTGGCGGCCCATCGTGCAGGAGCGTCTGGGCGAATTGAATGAGTTGCTGGACTTTCGCCTGGCCAACGAGTGCGCGGCCGCCCGCCTGGCCGCCGAGCGGCGCACGGACGAGGACCTCGCCGTGCTGGCGGCGGCGCACGACGAGATGCAGCGCGTTCTGGAGACGGCCCGCTTCCGGGCGGCCGATTCCGCCTTTCACCTGGGCATCGCCGACGCGGCGCGCAACCGCTTCCTGAGGAAAGCGATCGAGGACGCTCGCTCCGCGATGTGGATGCCGCTGGATCCCCTGGCGGAGCAGGTCTTTTCCACGGCCAACAGCCACCACGACCGCCTGCTGGAGGCCATTCGCGCGCGCGACCCGGAGGCTGCGGCCGCCGCCGCCGCCGAACACCTCGAATCTGTGCGCCAGGACCTGTACCGGATCGTCGGCAGCGGCGATTGAGCCAGGTCCGCGGCCAGGCTCAATCGCCGCGTCACTTTCATGCCGAGCACGGGCGTTGTTTCAGTGAGAGCACTGCGAAGCCCGGGGTAAGCGGCGTCGAGTTCCGCTGACAGCAGCTGCCTCCCGGTATAGAAGCCTGGTCGGGTCCGCTGCTATACTGGGGACGAAGGGAGAGGGGTCACGGCGGGTGGAGCAGTTCAAAGTCGTCCTCGTGGGCGCCGGGGGCATGGGCCGGCGCTGGGCGGCCAACGTGCGCGACACCGCCGACACCGTCCTGGCCGGCTGGGTCGACGTGCGCCCCGAGGGGCTGGCCCGGGCGGCGGACGCCCTGAACGTGCGGCCTGCCTACCTGGGGCCCAGCCTCGACGAGGCGCTGGCGCGTGTCCAGCCCGATTTTGTGGTGGATGCCACGCCCCCCATGGCCCATCACGACGTGACGGTGCAGGCCCTGGCCGCCGGGGTCCCGGTGCTGGGGGAGAAGCCGATGGCCGCCAGCCTGGAGCAGGCCCGGGCCATGGTCGCCGCCGCCGAGCGCAGCGGCCGGCTCTACGTGGTCAGCCAGAATCGGCGCTACGATCGCAACCTGTGGGCACTGCGGGGGCTGATCGCCGACGTCATCGGCCCGCTGGGCCTGCTCAACGCCGACTACTACATGGGCGACCACGCCCCCGGCCATGTGCGCGACCTGGCCAATCCGCTGCTGCTGGACATGGCCATCCACACCTTCGACGCGGCGCGCTACCTCACCGGTGCCGAGCCGGTGTATGTGTACTGCGAGGCGTTCAACCCGCCCTGGAGCTGGTATGCCGGACCCGCCTGTGCGAGCGCGATCTTCGAGCTGACGGGCGGGCTGCGCTTCACGTATCGGGGCAGCGACTGTAGCGACGGGGTGGCGACCACCTGGGACGCGGAGTGGCGGGCGGTGGGCGCGCGCGGCACCGCGGTGTGGGACGGCCGCGGGTCCCCGCGCGCCGAGATCGTGGAGGCGGTGGAGGGGCCGCGCGTCCGCCTGCGGGAGGTGCGTCCAGAGGTCGAGACGGCGGGAGTGGAGGGTATCGCGGGCACGCTGCGAGATTTCGTGCGGGCGCTGCGGACGGGGGTGCCGCCGATGGGCGAATGCCACGACAACATCAAGAGCGTGGCGATGGTCTTCGCGGCGATGGAGTCGGCCGCGAGCGGGCTGCGAGTGGCGGTGCCGCCGTTGTGGTCCTGAGGGCCGCGACCGACGGGCGGGGGACCGCACCCCACACTTCACGCTCCCCATCCCGCATCAGACAGGGCGGCCCAGCCGTGCCGATGCAGGGGATCGTCTGCTCAAGAGCCGCGGCCACCAGGGCGGGCCGGCGAGCCGCACCGTTGCCCCATCCCTATAAGGGTAGTTTGCGCCGGTGATCGGCCCGATGCAACTCCACGTGTTCGGGGTTGACGCAGCGCGTCCACAAACCCGGCGTGCAGCGCTCGCGCATCACGGCGATGCGCTGGTCCGGCCCCAACGGGCCATGCGTCTTGCCCGAGCGGTCGAATGGTATTATAATTGGCCCATAGATAGGCGGTGCGGCGTCTCATACGGGAAGGAGCCAATGATGCGTCCTGGTGGCGAGATTGAGTTCGGCTTTGTGGCGGCGGCCGTCGACGCTCCGGGTACGCCGGACGCCCAGTTATATCGCGAGGTCCTGGCCGACTGCGAGCACAATCGATGGCTCGGCTACGGCACCGTCTGGATGATCGAGCATCACTTCAGCGACTACTTCCCCACGCCCAGCCCGCTGATGTTCCTGTCGCACCTCACGGCCAGATTCCCGGATCTGGCGCTGGGCACCTGCGTCCTGGTCACACCCTGGTACAATCCGCTGCGACTGGCGGAGGACATCGCGATGTTGAGCGTGCTGTGCGAGCGTCCGCTGCACCTGGGGCTGGGCCGTGGCACGGCGAAGTACGAGTACGATGCCTTTGGCCTGAACATGGAAGAGACGCGCACGCGCTTCCGCGAAACCTATGAGATCTTGCAGTGCGCCCTCACCGGCAAACCGTTCAGCTATCAGGGAGAGTACCTGAGCGTGCCCAAGGAGATCCGCATCCGGCCGGAGCCAAACCGCGAGCGCATCTATCTCTACGGCGCCATCGGCAGTCCGGACAGCGCCGCCATCATGGGCTCGCTCGGCTTGCCCCCGATCTGCACCTCCATCGGCAACTATGACGCTCAGGTGGCCGCGCTGGTGAATTGGAGAGAGGCGGCCGCTGCCGGGGGCTTCCAGACCGACGTCACCATGCCCATCATGATGGATTGCATCGTCGCCGACACCGACGCCGAGGCCATCCTGGAGGCCAGGGAATACAAGCCCCGCTTCATGCAGGCTCAGATCGACCATTATCAAACTGATACCACCGACTGGGAGAACACCAAGAGCTACGAGGCGTGGAAGAAGATCTTCGCGGGCATGAAGGCGCGCACCATCCCCGAGAACATCGATCCCTGGACCGAATGGCAGCTTATCGGCTCCGGTGAGACCGTGTGCA
>Ga0209062_1005922_pt1 | contig 11506 bp, 7 predicted proteins | sample Coa_R2_2_FD_187158 | JGI IMG/M metagenome (GOLD analysis project Ga0209062, IMG submission 187158) | Surface soil microbial communities from Centralia Pennsylvania, which are recovering from an underground coalmine fire - Coalmine... | ecosystem: Environmental > Terrestrial > Soil > Unclassified ...
AGGGGCAGGAAACTCCCGCCCGCCGCTCCCCCGAACTCCCATTGCTGGCCGAAGCATGCGGCCGCTGAGATCAGAATCGAAAATGCAAGCGTTTTCATGGGGACTCCTAGTTGACCACCCGCACGTTTACCGTGGTGGAGGATTGGCCTTGGCTGATGACCAGCGGGATACTGACACCCTGCGTGGGATGCAGCGGCACCGAGGCGTTGATTTGATACAGGCCGACTTCGCCCGGAACCAGCCCGGCGTAGGAGACTCCGAGCGCCGTGCCGCCCAGCGTGACCGTCGGCGCGACGAGCGCCGAGGCCAGGGGCGACCCGGGCGCCGGCATGCCGTCCTTCACCGCGGGCGTGGTCGCGCCCAGGCCGGTCAGGTAGATGATGATCGTGTCGCCCGCGTGGATCGGGTTGGTCGGAGTCACCAGTTGGCCGTTATCCGCGCGGACGATGGTGGCCAGGCCCGTCTCCGGGCCGGCCGTGCCGGAAAGGAACACGCTCGGCGCGGTTGCGTTGGCCGAGAACTTGAAGTTATCGCTCACGCCGCCCGGTGTATGGATCGTCATGGTCGCGGAGCCGTTCACCAGCGACGGCAACTGCGCGTTGATCTGCGTCGGCGAAACGAAAATCAGGGGCGTCAGCGTGCCGTTGATCACCAGGCAGGATTGCCCCATCGCGGTGGGCAGCGGCAGCGTCGAGGTCGCCTGGTTGGTCGCCGCCATGTTGCTCCCATAAATGCTGATCAGCCCGCCCGGCGCCACCGGGCTGGTGCCGTCTGCCGCATTCACCACGGCGGAAATCTGCGGCGGCGCTACGGCGGCGTCGTAATTGCCGGATAGCACGGTGAGCCCCGACGTGGTGAGGACGGCGATGCTGTTTGTCGAGGGAATCGGGGCCACTGTGCGGACGAAGGGCATGGCCGTCGTCGAGAGCAGCGGCGCTTCTGCGACCCGCACCGGGCGGGTATTTCGCGCAGGAGCCACGTTCAGAGCAGGCATATTCTGGATGACTCCGGGGCCCGCAGCCGTGGAGCCGGTGACGCGGTACCCGGCTTGACTGTTCTGCTGCGGAAAGGCGAAACCCATGGTGTTGCCCACCGAGCTGTCCAGCGTGCCGATCGGCACCAGAGCCGGATTGAAGATGTTATTACCGATGACATAAACTCCCATGTCTGTTGGATCATCGGGCAGGGATGCGGTCGGCGGCCCCGGTTGATCAGCTGCCGCAAATCCGCCGGAAAGGGATGGCAGGTCCTTTCGGGAGAGCAGGAAGGTGTCGGATTGCGCATCGTACAGCATCACGTTGCCGTTTGGTGCCGCTAGCAGGATGGCTCCCTGGCTGGGGGTCGGAGCCAGCACGCTGGTTGGCGGAAATGCACTCTTGTCGTTGTTGTAGATTCCTAACGTGGGCAGGGGTGTCGCACAGCCCGAAACGAGGTTGATTCGATCAATCGCGGTTGGATCTGAATCGTCGTTTTCTACCAGCGCCAGGGTGGCGTTGTTGGACTGCGCGACCGAGGCGCCAAAGTGGCCGGCGGGCAGCATGATCGGATACGTCGGCTGCAGCGCATCAAGATCGAACACGTTAAGGACCTGCGAATTCGAATCGGCCACGATCAGTCCCTTGGCGTCCGGCGTGAACGACATGCGGATGGGCGTCGTGCCGGTGCGCAGCGCCGTGATTAACTGGTTATTGATCGCATTGAAAACCAGGAGCTCATTCTTGTCCTGCCGCAGCACGTAGTAGCGCTGGCGGTAGCTGTCCGCCAGAATGTCGGTCAATGTGCCGGGAACGTTTACTACAGCCCCACGCTGGTCCTGGTCGGGGCTGCTGATGAGCAGCCGTACCGAGCGCTGGACGTTGACCGCGAGCCCGGAGGTGACCGTGATCGGCACCGCCAGCGTGCCGGAAGTGCTCGCCACCGTCGAGGGATCTACTGTCACGGTGATGGTGGCCGGCGTCGTTCCGGCCAGCGGCGAGATCGTAACCCCGGGCTGGCTCGCCGAGATGGTGAAGTCCGTCTGGTTGCCGCCCGGATCGGAGATAGTGAACGTCGTCTTCTGCGCATTTCGCGTGCAGAAGCTCGATTGCATCAGGAGATCCTCGGTATTGACGGCCAGCCGGTGCGCCTGGTTGAGGGAGCCCACCGGCAGCACCATCACGCCGCTATCTGAGACTGCGTAAAGAATCGAGCGATCGGAGGTCAGCAGCGCGCGGCCGGTCATGTTTTCCGGCAAATAGAGCTTGTCCCGCACAGTCAGGTTGTCCGCGTCCATGATCGTCAGGAGCGGCGACTTGGATGCTGTATACGGCGGTCCAGTGGGCGTGTTCGGATCGGGTATTTCGGCGTAAAGGGTGTTGGTCACCGTATCGATCGCGTGTCCCGTTACGTTCGCGGAAGCGACGGGGTTCGGATATCGCGAGCGAATCATGAAATTGGGTCCTGGGCCGCACAGGGAGTGTGCGAAAGCGGCCCAGCCGATCATTGCCCAGGAGCCGTCAGCCGCCGGCGTGACGCGAGGCACCAGCGGGGGCGCCGTCACCCATCCGTCGGCGTAAAGCCGGCCTTGGTTCGCGTCGTACTCGATGATCCCTTGCGGCCCACCGCTTCCCGCGCTGAGAACGCCCCATACGTGCACGTTATCGGCCGCCGTCGAGAGCGCCGCCTGGAGGATCTGCGGCGGAAATGTCGCCGGCGCCACCGGCAGCGCCTTGGCCAGGTTCGTAAACGAGGCGACAGATTGCAGCGTGCCGCTGACCGGATCAAAAATATAGAGCGACGTGGTGGTAGCGATTAGCGCGAGCGACTGGTTGCCCTGGTTGAAAAACGCAGCCGCGAGCGGCGCGTCACCCGTTGAGAAGGTCTGCCGCGCGTTCGTGTTCAGGTTGATCAACGTGATGACATCGGCACCTTGTGGTGTTGAGGTTCCGTTCTGATAGCTCGTGACGAGGAGGTACGTGGGGTTCGGACCGTCGGTCGATAGCGCCAATGATCCGGGATGGAAGGTGAGTGGCATCGACGTACGGATGACGTGGTCTGACGTGGACAGCACATCAACTTGGCCGGCCGTGAAGTTGGCGATATAGAGCTTGCCGCGGGATTCATCCAAGGCAATATCGGAGGCGGTGCCGCCGATCGGGACCACCGTCCCGAACGTGGCCGCCCCCAGGGGCGCGATGCAGCCGGTCGCGGCCGCCATCGCAATCGAGATCAGGATCCTGTTCCAGCGCATAAGAGGTTATTCGTTAACGTTACGATTTAATTCCCGACTTATCCCGGATTCAATGATCGAAATGGCTATCAGAGCCCGCATTACCAAAGTTAGCCGTGTATTTTCGCGGGTTTACGAATATACTGCACGCGTAGGAACGGGCCGCCTCGCCGGCCGCTCGTCTGCGGATACTCCCGTATGAGCCATTTCATTTATCGAGCCGCAATCCTCTTCACGCTCCTGATCGCAGGAACGATCGCGCAGGATCTCGGCACCGCCACCGTCATCGACACCGTGCCCGACGGGCTCACGTTCTATGTCGACGGATCGCCGTACAACAGCTCCCTCAGCGTGGTCTGGCCGGTCGGCAGCAAACACGTGCTCTCCGTGCCGCCGGATATTCAGCAGGACCCCCTGACGGTCAAAACGAAGTTCTCCTTCGTGAACTGGCAATATTCCGGCAATCCGATTCCGGGCGGCACCACCGTGACGATCACCGCCGGACCGCCATTCACCAAAATCGAGGCCGTCTACTCGGTTCAGTACGCTCTGACCCTCAATTACTTCAACTGCAACGGCAGCAATCCCTGCAACGCTTCGGGAATCGTTTACGTGAACGGCGCGCCGTACACCGGCAATCAGGACATCTACATGGCGGCCGGCTCGCAGGTGCACTTGATGGCGGTCCCCAACCCGGGATTTGTCTTCGTCGGCTGGGTGACCGGATCGAGCGGCGCCAATCAGTCCATTCAGGGCGCGCTGAACACCGTCACCATGAACGGTCCGATCATCGTCGCCCCGCAATTCTCGGTGGCGCGCCCCGTCACCCTGGCCACGTTGCCGCCCGGCCTGAATGTGGTTGCCGACCGCGCCCAGATCTCCACGCCGAACACCTACGATTGGGGCTGGGACACCGTCCACTCTGTTGGCGTCATCTCGCCGCAGCAGGATGTGACCCACAACTGGTGGGTCTTTTCATCCTGGAGCGACGGCGGCGCCGCGAGTCATGCCTACACGGTGGCCGAGGCGTCCGCACCCGATACCCTCACCGCCACGTTCGTGCCGGCGGCCGTCGTGCCGCTCTCCACTTCGCCGCCCGGCCTGACCCTGATCGTCGATGGCCGCAGTAACTGGGCCAATTACAATTTCGTGTGGTCGAGCGGCGAAACGCACCAGATCGAAGCGCCCGCGCAGCAGACCGATTCCAAGGGCCGCGTCTGGGCCTTCAGCTCCTGGTCGAACGGCGGCGCAAGGGCGCAATCCTACACCGTGCCCGCGCTCTCCAGCATTCAGGGATTAGTGGCAACCTATACGCCGATGGCCCATCTCACCATCTCGAGCCCGGTGAGCGGCCTCGCCGTGCAGGTCGACGGCGCAACCTGCTCCATACCGTGCGATGTCGTCCGGCCGGTCGGGGCCACGGTGCAGCTCGGCGCGCCCGCGTCCTTTGCGGGCAACGATGCCAATTCGCGCTACGATTTCGACGGCTGGCCGGGCAGCGGCTCCTTCGCGCCCAACTGGTCTCTGACCCTCGGCCCCGACCCCGTCAGCCTCAACCTGACCTATCACCTGATGAACCGGCTGATCACCAGCTCGGCTCCCCCGGACGGAGCTTCCTGGCAGTTGCAGCCCTCTTCGCCCGACGGATTCTATAGCGCGCCCACCAACGTCGCGATCAGCGTGACCGCCATGCCCGGCTTCCGCTTCCGCAACTTCTCCGGCGACCTGGGCGGCAGCTCGCCCTCCGGAACCGTCGCCATGAACGCGCCCCGGCAGGTGCAGGCGATTCTCGATAAGGTGCCGTTTATCGCTCCCGCCGGTGTCTCGAACGCGGCCGGCGCCACGCCGCAGTCCGCCGTCGCTCCCGGTTCGATTATTTCCATCTTCGGCGCGAGCCTCGCCAACACACAGGTGACCGGGCCCTCGAATCCGATGCTGCAGGCGCTCGATTGTTCTACGGTGCAGGTGGGCGGACGCCTGCTGCCGCTATTCTTCGTTTCCCCAACCCAGATCAACGCCCAATTGCCGGACGATATGCAGCCCGGCGCCGCCAATTTGACGGTGAGTTGCACGGGATTGCCGGATGTCCAGGCCTCGTTTACTGTCGCGCGGAATGCGCCCGGCCTTTTCCAGCAGCCCTCCAATAACGTCAATTTCGCCGTGGCGTCCCACGAGGACGGCTCTCCCGTTACGGCCGGCTCTGCGGCGCGATCCGGCGAGCTGCTCTCGCTCTATGGCACCGGATTCGGCCCGGCGGACCACACGCGCCCCGAAGGCTTCCCCGTGCCTGCCACGCCTCCGTACCTGCTCCTCGATACCGCTACGGTGAATGCCGGCGGCGTAGCCATTCCAGCCGTGAACGCCTTTGCCGCGCCCGGAACCGTCGGACTCGATGTCATCCAGTTCCGGCTGGGCGACGGTGTGCCCTCCGGAACCAATGTGCAAGTCTACGTCACCATCAACGGCCAGAACAGCAATACGGTGGTGCTGCCCGTTCAGTAGCGCAGGACCATTGCTTGCAGGCCGCGGTTACCTGACGGCCGGCTGCGCAAGCGAGCCCACCGTATCGGCCGCAGGCATCGGGGCGGACACCGGGGCCCGCCTCCGCAGCCGGTCCTGGCGCCAGGTGATGAAAGAAGTGACGCCGAAATTCCAAACCGCTCCCGCGGCCAGGCCGCACGTTCCGGCCGTGTACCACGCCGCGTGAAGAACCTCGCGCGCGAACCCCGCCATCCGCAGGTTGATGACGGCGCCCACCGAGCTCGCCGCATAAAACGTGAGCAGTCCGGTCCAAAGCTTCCAACCTTTGAGCCGCCGGTCCCGGTAGGTCATGCTGTTGTTCAGGAAAAAATTCTCCGTCATGGCGGCGAACGTGGCGATCGCCTGAGCCTGGAAAAAGGACAGGTGGAATCCGGAGACGCAGAGGCTCAGAACCGCAAAAGCCATTCCCACGCCCACCGCGCCTACCGCGCTGAAGATCACGAATCTGGTGGGAACAACCCCGCCGAGAATCTTGTCGAGCAGCAGTTCGAGGTATTCGAGACTCACCACCACATCCAGCTTGCTGTCCCCGTGGAGCCGGTTGCGGAACGTGTACGCGACTTCCGCGAGCCGGACCGGGCGTCGGGCCGACGCCACCAGGTCAAGCAGAATCTTGAACCCGATTCCGGACGCCGACCGCACGACTTCGTCCAGGTACTCGCGGGTCAACACGAAAAACCCGCTCATCGGGTCGCTGAGCTCCGCCCTGCAGATCAGGCGGCTCAGCGAGAGCCCGAGATTGCTCAACAGCACGCGGCGGCGGGCGAAGGATCCCATGCTGCCGCCGGGAGCGTTGCGGGTGCCCACGACGAGGTCGAGCCCCTCGCTTCGGAGCCGGTCCAGCATCGCCGGCAGGATCCGCTCGTCGTGCTGCAGGTCCGCATCCATCACCGCAATATACGGAGCCGCGGTGGCCATCATTCCTTCCAGGCAGGCGGATGCCAGCCCGCGCCGCTGCACGCGCTGCAGCACGCGAACACGCGGATTGGTGCGGGCGATCTCGCGCACGGCATTCGCCGTTCCATCCGGCGAATCGTCATCGACAAAGATCACTTCGTAGCGGATCCCTTCGAGCGCGAATGCCAGCCGGTCCAGCACCGGCGCGATGTTCTCGCGCTCGTTAAAGGTGGGCACGACGACGGCAAGCTCCAGCGGAAAGCACGCCCCGCCCGCTCCGGACCGGTCGCGCGATTCTGTGCTGTCAGCCGCTTGCATCGGTCCTCACTCCGAAAACAGAATGGGCGTGCCGGAAACCGGCACGCCCCCTGATTTCCTCGACCGTCCCGTCCTCAATACTGCCGCGGCACCACCGTGCGGATCGGCGTTGCGAAGCGCGCCGGCGGCTCGGGAGTCTCCACGCGCCGTTCCAGCACCAGCGAGCGCAGCCCCGGAACGCCAGACCGGGCGCCCTTTTCGCCCGCCGGCAGTTGGCCGGTGGTCAGGTTCTTCAGGCCGAACAGCGCGAGCTCAAAGCGGTCCTTTACGCCGACCTTCTGGAAGAGGCGCGAGAGATAAACCTTCACCGTCCCTTCCGAGATCATCAGCGTCGTCGCGATCTCTTTGTTCTTCAGACCCTGCGAAAGCAGCGTGACGAGCTGCCCCTCGCGCTGCGTCAGGGCAACCCGGCGCGCGCACAGGAAGCTGTCCGTCAGCGCCTTCTCAAACCACAGCTCGCCGGCTTGCACCTTTTGCAGACATTTCACCTGCAAGTCGGTCGGCAGCGTCTTGCGCAGAATCCCGCGAACTCCCAGGCCCATCGCCTGGAACGCCAGCTCCGTCGAAATGTTGTTTACCCAGAGCACGATTTTGGTGCTCGACATCGCGTGCTTCAGCTCGCTGAGCACGGCAAACGTAATTTCTGAAGTGAGGTCCATCAGCACCAGGTCGGGGATGGTGTGGGCGACCTGGTCGATCACGCCCGCTACCGTGGTGCAGGTGGGTAACAGTTCGAAGCCCTCTACCTGGCGCAGGACCGCTTCCAGTCCCTTCGCCAAAATAGGTTCGTCGCTGTAAAGAAGAATTCGCGTCATAATTCGTCTTTCCTTTTCGTGCCGGGCGAAATTCGGCGGCAATTCGCTAAGAAATCTTCGACTGCGCTCTCGCCGGTCGCATAGTGGAATTCTGTATCGAAAGATATCCAATGTCAATAAAAAATTAACTAAAAATCTCTCATTTTTCCCGCAATTTTGCCGATTTAGTACTGGTTCAGGCAGCGGAGCCCCACTCTTTTCCGTCATTTAACCATATTTCTTTTGTTACACTTGTGAACTCCTGTCCGCCTCACTCATCCATCTCTCGGGCGGCCGAAACTAACCCTAAATTGCCGGCTAATAACTCCACGGTCGAGGTGCGGGAACGGTTCTCAGACTTCTCTGGCTGCCTCCCTCGCGTCCATTCAGAAGCTCCCTGGGCTTTTCTTTTGCAAATAGTACTTTCTTAAGAATTGATAACCTTCGGGAACAGCGGGGTGTCACCCATTTACGATATTGATGCGCTTGGGGTTCGGCGCTAAATTCGCCAATGTTGAACCACGCCAATGAGAAACATTAACAGGCGCGAGAGTCCGCGGATTGAAATCAAACTGCGGTGCCACGTCACATCGCCGGCGCTGTGGATGCGGAGCCCGATGTATACGGAAAACATCAGCCGCAGCGGGCTGCTGGTCGCCTGGAGAGGGGAAAATTCGGCACTTCCCATGCCCGCCGTCGGGCAGATTCTGACCATCGAAGTCGAGTTGCCGGCCAATCACGGCTTCGGGCAAAAGTGCATTCATTGCCAGGGTACGGTGACACGGATTTCTCAGGATCCCGAGAATCCGTATGTCGCCCTCCGGGTCAATTATATGGATTTCCGGGCGTTCCACGATCGCCTTCGCGTCCTCGACGCCCAGACCCCCGTGGTCAACAGTTGGATGGCGTGAGATATGTCGGCGCAGCGCTCCCAATTCGTGCTGAAGTTCCTGCCGTCGTTCGCGGACTTCGCTTTCCTCATGCCGGCCGCATTTCTCTTCGGCCGCATGGCGGGAGCCAAGACCCTTCTCGGAGACTGCGACACCGGCTGGCACATCCGCACCGGCGAATGGATCGCCGCCAATCATTGGGTGCCGGCACGCGATATCTTTTCTTTTTCGAAGCCGGGCGATCCCTGGTTTGCTTGGGAATGGCTCTCTGACGTCGTATTTGCCTGGATCAATTCCCACGGCGGATTGCGGGCCGTCGTATTCTTTGCAATTCTTTTACTCTGCGCCACCTTCGGTCTGCTGTACCGGCTGGTGCTCCGCAGGGCGAACGCACTCCCGGCCATCGCCGTCATGATGCTGGCCGTGCCCGCCTCATCGATCCATTGGCTGGCTCGTCCGCATCTGTTCTCGCTCTTATTCACGGTTCTCTTTTATGGCGCCCTGGAGAGTATCCGGGCAGGGAAGGACTGGCTCGCCGGCGTGCCTTACCTGGCGATTTTCCCGGCCGCCACCGTGCTCTGGACCAATCTGCACGGCGGATTTTTTATCGGAATTCTAATGATTATCGCCTATAGTTTGGCGGAATTATTAGAATTCGCCTTCACGCGGGATGAGGAACGCCGGGAGGGCGCCCGCCGCCGCGGACGAGCCTACGCCGCGAGTGCGCTCGGCTGCCTGGCGGCCAGCCTGCTCAATCCGTATACGTATCATTTGCACCTGCATATGTTGCAGTACCTGCGCGACCCGTGGAACAGCCAGCACATCGCCGAGTTTCTTTCACCCAATTTCCACCATCCGACCGCGCTGTTCTTCGAGGCGCTGCTCGTTCTGGGGGCTGCGTCGGCGGCACGGGACCTCGCGCGCGGCCGCCTGCATCAGCCGATCCTGATCGGCATGTGGGCGCATGCCGCGCTGCTGGCGACGCGCAATATCCCGATTTTCGCCATCGTCACCGCGCCGGCCGCGGCGGCCACGCTACAGGAATGGCTGGATGGCGCGGCCGGATGGAATGTTGCCGGCTGGGCGCGGCGCGCCGCCGCCCGGTTCCAGCAGATTGCGGCCCGTACGGCGGAAAGCGAAGGGGTCGGCCGCTGGCACCTGGTCAGCGCCGTGGCTTTGGCTTTGATCGCCGCCGTCATCTGGAGCCCGCATCCTCCCAAGAAGTTCCGCGCCGAATTCGACCCGGCCTATTATCCCGCCGGCGCACTGTCGGCGTTGCGCCGCGATGCTTCGGCCCGCATCTTTACCAACGACGAGTGGGGCGATTACCTGATCTGGAGCCTCTACCCGTCGCACCGCGTGTTCGTCGACGGCCGTAGCGATTTCTACGGCGACGATTTCGAAAGCCAATACGCGGACGTTATGAACGTCCAGACCGGCTGGGAGAAGATCCTTTCCCGGTTCGGCGTCGACACGATTTTGCTGCCCCCGGATGCGCCGCTCGCCGGCGCACTGAAGGAGTCCAGCCGCTGGCACGTGGTCTACGACGACCACGTCGCGCTGGTCTTCCGGCCGTCCGATGAGGCCTGGGGCCATCCGTCTTCCGTCGCGGCTATTCGCGGCGGAGCAGGCCGTGATCGCGAGATCACGAAAACCGAAGCGCGTGATCTTTCGATCACCAGGGGGCTGGAATCTCCGGCCCCATCCATGATCAAAACGAGAAGTTAAAGGAGCTACGACAATGACGTTCTTGCGCAATTTCTGGAATGACGAGCAAGGCCAGGACCTCATCGAGTACACGCTGTTGATGGCTTTCGTTGCCCTCGCTTCCGCAGCCCTCTTCATCGGCGCCGGCGGCAGCATCAAGGGCATCTGGACCACCGCCAACACCCAGCTCGTGAGTGCCAATACCTCGGCGAGCTAGTCTGCCGGACGGGTATGCCGGCGGCTGTTTGCCTGGCATACCCACCCGGACCTGGTCGTCCGAAGCGCCGGTTTCGGCCGGCATGGGAACGGAATGCAACAAAAGAGGACACAGGACCGCAACGCGCCCGCGGGCGGAAGACAGTGGATTAGCGGACGCGTTGCGGTACAGCCCGCGCAGGCGGCTTCGGCGGCGTCTCCGTCTGCGGAACTGGAAAACCAATGAATAAACGATTCGTCGGCGTGCTGATTTTCGCGTTCGTGGTGGCATCGGTCGCCAGTCTGATGCTCTACCGCCTCCTCAATCGCCCGCAATCCGCCAGGGCGGCGCAGGCTTCGGTGCAGATCGTGCTCGCTACCCGCGATATCGAAGTCGGCACCGTGCTCAAAGAGGAAGATGTCAAGCTGGCGGACTGGCCCGGCGCGGTTCCCGCCGGTGCGGCCGCCAAGACGCAGGATATCGTCGGCCGCGGCGTCATCGCTCCGATCTTCGCCAAGGAGCCGGTCATTGAATCGCGCCTCGCTCCCAAGGGCGCGGGCGGCGGCCTGGCGGCGATGATCCCGCCGGGAATGCGCGCGGTCGCGATCCGCGTCAATGAAGTGGTGGGCGTCGCCGGATTCGTGACTCCCGGCATGCGCGTCGACGTGCTGATCTCCGGCAACAAGCCGGGCGGCGATAACGGCATCGGGACCATGACCCGCACCCTGCTGCAGAATCTCGAAGTCCTCTCGGCGGGCACCGATTTCAAGAAGGACGCCGAAGGAAAGCCGATCCAGGTGCAGGTGGTCAACCTGCTCGTGACACCCGAGCAGGCCGAGCAGTTGAGCCTGGCCAACAACCAGACCACCATCCAGCTCGTGCTGCGCAATCCGCTGGATCACGAAGTGGCCAAGACCAGCGGCACCGCGATGGCGCTGCTGTTCAATGGCGGCAA
>Ga0209062_1005923_pt1 | contig 11505 bp, 9 predicted proteins | sample Coa_R2_2_FD_187158 | JGI IMG/M metagenome (GOLD analysis project Ga0209062, IMG submission 187158) | Surface soil microbial communities from Centralia Pennsylvania, which are recovering from an underground coalmine fire - Coalmine... | ecosystem: Environmental > Terrestrial > Soil > Unclassified ...
CCCGCCGAGCTGAAGGCTGGGCTCGGCCGGACCGTGGTCGAGGTGACCCTGCCCGACGCCGAGGCCGCCCGCCGTGCCGCCGGCGTGCTCGGCGAGGCCGTGGGCCGCACCCCGGTCACCGACGGGGCCGTGGTCGAGCTCACGACCGAGGACGGCCCCCGCCTGGGGGCCGAGGTCCTGCGCGCGCTCGACCACCACCAGATCACGGTGGCCGGCATGGCCCTGCGCGAGCCCAGCCTCGACGACGTCTTCCTCAGCCTGACCGGCCATCGCACCGGTGCCGACGAGGCGGAGCCCGCTCCATGACGGCAACCGCGTCGGTGCTGGCCCCCGATCGCGGCGGTGCGCTACGCCCGAGGGGGTCGCGTGTGCGATGGACGTTCACCGACGCCCTCACGATGACCTGGCGAAACCTCGTCGGCTACACGCGCGTGCCCGAGGCCATCTTCTTCTCGAGCGTCCAGCCGATCATGTTCGTGCTGCTGTTCCGCTACGTCTTCGCCGGCGCGATCCAGGTCCCCGGGCCCGGCGGCTACGTGGACTACATGATGCCGGGCATCTTCGTCCAGACGGTGGCCTTCGGCTCGGTGGCCACCGCCATCGGGCTCTCCGAGGACCTCCAGAAGGGGCTCATCGAGCGCTTCCGTGCCCTGCCGATGGCCCGGTCGGCGGTCCTGGCCGGCCGCACGACTGCCGACTTGGTGCGCAACGTGCTCGTCGTCTGCCTCATGACCGGCGTCGGGTACCTCGTGGGGTTCCGCGTGACCACTGACGTCTTCTCGTTCCTCGCCGGGGCCCTGGTCCTGCTGCTCTTCGGCTACGCGCTCAGCTGGGGGTTCGCCACCATCGGGCTCTCGGCACCCACAAGCGAGACGGCCCAGCTCATGAGCTTCCCGCTGCTCTTCCCCCTCACCTTCGCCTCGTCGGCATTCGTGCCGGTCGCCTCGATGCCGGGCTGGCTGCAGGCGTTCGCGCTCCACCAGCCCCTCAGCCTCGCGGTCAATGCCGCCCGCTCCCTCATGGTCGGCGGCCCCTACCACAACCCGGGCTCGGTGTGGCAATCGGTGGCGTGGAGTGTGGGGATCTTCGCGGTCCTGTCACCCCTTGCCGTGTGGCGGTACCGCCGGACCGCCTGAGCGGACCGCCTGAGCGGACCGGCTGGGCGGACCGCCTGAGCGACCGGCTGGGCTACACTCGGGGCTGCCGCCGGCTGCGCTCCGTCGGCACGTGGCGCACCGCCGCCGATCCGGCCCACGAGACACCATCGAGTCGGCCACCCCCCTTTGGACCGACTGGAGCCTCGTGACCGTGCCCCCTGCCTCTGACGTACCTGCGCCGTCCCGCGACCCCGGGTCGTCCCGCGACCCTGGGTCGTTCCGCGGCCTGGGCGTGCCCCCGGCGCTCGTCTCGGCCCTGGTCCAGCGGGGCATCACGGCACCCTTCCCCATCCAGTCCGCCACCCTCCCCGATGCCCTGGCTGGGCGCGACGTCTGCGGCAGGGCGCCGACCGGGGCGGGCAAGACGCTGGCATTCGGGTTGGCGGTCCTGTCTCGCCTCGGAGCCGAGCCGCACGCGCCACGGCGCGCTCGGCGCCTTCCCTCGGCCCTGGTGCTGGTCCCCACCCGGGAGCTCGCTGCCCAGATCGAGGCGGACCTCGCCCCCCTCGCCGCGTCGCTCGGTGCACGCGCGGCGTCGTTCTACGGCGGCGTCGGGTACGGCATGCAGCTGGCCGCATTGCGGCGTGGCGTCGACGTCCTGATCGCCTGTCCGGGCAGGCTCACCGATCTGGTCGAGCGCGCGTCCGTCGACCTCTCGTCGGTCGCGATCGTGGTGGTCGACGAGGCCGATCGCATGGCCGACATGGGGTTCCTGCCGGCCGTCCGCCGCCTGATCGACCGGACGCGCAGCCGGCGCCAGGTGCTGCTCTTCTCGGCGACCCTCGACGGGCCCGTCGACAGGCTGATCCGCGACTACCAGCACGACCCGGTGCGCCACGAGGTGCGGCCGACCCCGGTCGATCGGGGAGCCGTGCACCACCACTTCTGGCGTGTCGAGCGCGAGCACCGGGTGGCCGTCACTGCACAGACGATCGCCGCGCGTGGGCCCGCCCTGGTGTTCTGCCGGACCAAGCGAGGCGCGGACCGGCTCTCGCAGCGCCTCAGCCGAGCCGGCCTCCAGGCCGCAGCCATCCACGGCGACCGCAGCCAGGGCCAGCGTGAACGGGCGCTCGCCTCCTTCCGATCCGGCCGGCTCGACGCGCTCGTCGCGACCGACGTCGCGGCTCGAGGCATTCACGTCGCCGGGGTTCCCCTCGTCGTCCACTTCGACCCGCCGGCCGACGCCACCGACTACGTGCACCGTGCCGGCCGGACGGGACGGGCCGGCGCGAACGGGATCGTCGTGACCCTGGTGGGCGAGGAGCACGCCGCCGGGGCCGAGCAGCTGCAGAAGGCGCTCGGGCTCTCGAGCCGGATCTCCTCGCCAGACGTGCTGGCGCTGCCTGCCTTCGAGCTCGCCTGCCGCCTCCGGGCCGAGCAGGCCTCCTTGCAACGGGCGCCTCGCCGAAGGCCGAGGGCATCCCGGTCGCGCCGGGCGGGCTCCCCGCCCGCCGCTAGCAGCCGGCCCGCACCCTGAGCTCCTCGAGGAGGCTCTCGACGGGCACTCGAACCTGGGCCGTGGTGTCGCGATCGCGCACGGTCACGGCCTGGTCGTCGAGCGAGTCGAAGTCGACCGTCACGCACCAGGGAGTGCCGACCTCGTCCTGGCGTCGGTACCGGCGGCCGATGCTCTGGGTCACGTCGTAGTCGCACATGAAGTGAGGCTGCAGGCGGGCCAGCACCTCCCGTGCCATCGTCTCCAGCACCTCCTTGCGCGACAGGGGCAGGACGGCTACCTGGTACGGGGCCAGGCGGTGGTCCAGCCGCAGGACGGTGCGCGCCTCGCCCGCCACGACGTCCTCGTCGTAGGCAGCGAGGAGGAAGGCCATCATCGCCCGGGTTGCCCCGGCGGCGGGCTCGATCACGTAGGGGACGTAGCGCTGGTTGGTCGCCGGGTCGAAGAAGTCGAGCTGCTCGCCCGAGCGGGCCGCATGCGCCTTGAGGTCGTAGTCGGTCCGGTTGGCCACCCCCTCGAGCTCGTCCCACCCCCAGGGGAACAGGAACTCGATGTCGGCCGTGCCCGCCGAGTAGTGGGACAGCTCGTCAGGGGTGTGGTGGCGGACCCGCAGCAGGCGCTCGGGGATGCCGAGCTCCACGTACCAGCGATAGCGGGCATCCAGCCAGTACTCGAACCACGTGCCGGCCTCCGCCGGCGGCACGAAGTACTCGAGCTCCATCTGCTCGAACTCGCGGGTGCGAAAGACGAAGTTCTGGGGCGTGATCTCGTTGCGGAACGACTTGCCGACCTGGGCGATGCCGAACGGGGGCCGTTTGCGGGTCGTCTGGAGCACGTTGAGGAAGTTGACGAACATGCCCTGGGCCGTTTCGGGCCTGAGGTAGGCGACCGCCCCCTCGTCCTCGATCGGGCCCGCGTGGGTCTTGAAGAGCAGGTTGAAGGGCCGGGCCTCGGTGAAGTCGGTGCCGCCGCAGTTCGGGCACACCCCGTCGATCTTGTCCGCGCGCCAGCGGCTCTGGCAGCTCCGGCAGTCCACCAACGGATCGGTGAAGCTCTCGAGGTGGCCGGAGGCCTCCCACACGGCGGGCGGCGACAGGATGGCGGCGTCGATGCCGACGACGTCGTCGCGCAACTGCACCATGGAGCGCCACCACGCGTTCTTGACGTTGCGGAGCACGTTGACGCCCAGGGGCCCGTAGTCGTAGGTCGAGCGGAACCCGCCGTAGATCTCGGCCGACTGGAAGATGAAGCCCCGGCGCTTGCACAGGCCGACGATCTTGTCCATCAGGTCGGCGTCGCCGCGGCCGGCCTCGGACATGGTGGGGGGCGCCTCGGTCATTGGCGCAGGATACCGGCGGCGCCGGCACCTGCCGCCGGCGCGGGCAAGGGCGCCGGCACGACGAGCGAGGCGGTGAGGGCATTGGCGAGCAGACGGCCCCGGACGGTCAAGACGGCCCGGCCCCCGCTGCGCACGACCAACCCGGCGAGCTCGGGTGCGTCCGGCAACGCCTCCTCGGGAACGCCGGCGGGCGTCCGCAGGGCGAGAGCGAGGGCCTCGAAGCTGCGCTGTGCCGGGGTCAGGCGCTCCTCGCCGGCGACCGGCGAGGCGCCGGCCTCCACCGCTGCCAGGTAGCGCTCCGGGGTCCGGACGTTCCACCACCGGTGCCCCTGGCGGTGGGAATGGGCGGCCGCCCCGATCCCGAGGTAGTCACCCTGCTGCCAGTAGAGGCGGTTGTGCCGGCAACCGTGCCCGGGCCGCGCCCAGTTCGACACCTCCTCCCAGCGGTACCCGGCGCCGGTGAGCAGGGAGTCGACACGCTCGTACCGGGCCGCCTGCACGTCGTCGTCGGGGTGGCGCGACCGGTCGGCGGCGAGGGGGGTGCCGGGCTCGACGGTCAGCGCGTAGGCGCTGACGTGCGGCGGCGGGTAGTCGAGGGACAGCACGTCGTGCACCGTCCGCTCCCAGTCGGCATCCGACTCGCCGGCGGCACCGAAGATGAGGTCCACGTTCCACGTGTCGAAGCCGGCGGCGCGTGCCCCGGCCGCCACGCGCGCCAGCGCACCGGGGGTGTGGTGGCGCCCGAGCGAGGCGAGCACGTGGGGTGAGGTCGACTGGACGCCCACGGACAGCCGGGTGACGCCCACCTCGCGGTAGGCAGCCAACCGGGCCGGCTCGGCGTCCTCCGGATTGCACTCGAGGGTCACCTCGGCCCCCGGCACCCGCGGCAGCGCGCCGAGCAGCCGGCCGACATCGGCCGGCGCCAGGCGAGAGGGCGTGCCCCCGCCGAAGAACACGCTGGTGGCCTGCCCGAGCGCGCCGCTGCAGACGGCGCGGCCCAGCTCGGCCACGCACCCGTCGACGTAGCGCCCCATCAGGTGGTCGCGGTCGGTGAAGGTGGCAAAGGCGCAGTAGTCACAGCGCGAGCGGCAGAAGGGGACGTGGACGTACACCCCGAACGGCGGGGAGACCTCGGGGGGCGTGTGGCTGACGGAGACCGGGACCGGCCCCCCGCCGCCCCTCACAGCCCGGCGACCGACCGCACGGTGCGGAGCCGACGGTCGAGGTGGGCCTCCATGGCCTCGGTGGCCAGCACGGCGACCTCCTGGGCCGCAGGCGGCGGCGGGGCCTCGAGGAGCGAGGCGAGCCCGCCGCCGAGGATGCGCCGCAGGAGCACCAGGGCCTCGGGGCTCATCGGCCTGCCGCGCCGGCACTCGCGGCAGAGCGCGCCGCCCTGGAGGAGGTCGAACGCCACCAGCTCGACGTCGGCGTCGGCGCCCCCGCAGGAGGCGCACGAGTCGAGCACGGGCCCCGCCCCGTCGAGGACCAGCGCCTTCAGGTAGAACGCAGGCGCCACGAGGAAGGGGTCGCGCCTGAGGTCGGCGAGAACCCCGAGCGCGCCCACGAGCATCGCGTACAGCCCCGGGTCGGCGTGGCGCTCCTGGGCCAGCTGGTCGGCCACCTCCAGCAGGCACAGACCCTTCGTCACCCGGTCGAGGTCCTCGCGCACGCGGCGGAAGCCGTCGACCGCCTCGGCCTGGCTCACCACGTCCAGCTCGCCCCGGCCCTGCCACAGCAGCAGCGCCACATGGCTCAGGGGCTCGAGGCGGGCGCCGAACTTGCTTGCGGTCCGGCGGACTCCCTTGGCCACCGCCCGCACTTTGCCGTGGTGCTCGGTGAGCAGCACGACGATCCGGTCGGCCTCGCCGAGGCGGTAGGTCCGCAGCACCACGCCGCGGTCGCGGTAGAGGCTCATGGCCGGCGCTCGTGCTCGTCTTGCTCGCCGCCTTCCCCCCCGATGCCGGAGGCAATCGGCGCCCGGCGGTGGGGCGGGTGCGGGCTGAGCAGGTTGCCTGCGCCGATGAGGACGACGAGCACGACCGCGGTCACCAGGATGCCCGCCACCGCCGTCGACCCGATCGCGGCCAGCCAGCAGAGCAGGCCGACCACCACGACGCCACCGCCAACGGCAAGGCGCCGGGCGGTCACTGGTCGATGCCGCCGTAGCGCCGGTGGCGGTGCTGGTACTCGAGCACCGCTTCGAAGAGGTGCTGGCGGCGCACGTCGGGCCACAGGTCATTGGCGAAGACCAGCTCACTGTAGGCGATCTCCCACAGCAAGAAGTTGGAGATCCGGAACTCGCCCGACGTCCGCACCACGAGGTCCGGGTCCGGCATGTCGGGGAAGTACAGGTGGCGCCGGATCGCCCGCTCGTCCACCCGCTCTGGCGCCACGCCCTCGGCCACCAGCTGCCGCACGGCGTCGACGATCTCGGCCCGGCCACCGTAATTGAAGGCCAGGGTGAGGGTCATCCGGTCGTTGTCGCAGGTCATGGCTACCGTCTCGTCCATCCGCCGCAGCACCCGCCGGGGGATGCGCCAGTCGCGGCGTCCGGCGAAGCGGACACGCACCCCCATGGCGTGCAGCTCATCGCGGCGGCGGAGGAGGAGCGACTCGTTGAAGTTCATGAGGTAGCGGACCTCGTCGGGAGGCCGCCGCCAGTTCTCCGTCGAGAACGCGTACATCGTGAGCCACTTGACGCCGATCTCGAGGGCACCCTCGACCACGTCGAACAAGGCGACCTCCCCAGCCGCGTGGCCCTCGGTGCGAGGAAGGCCGCGCTGGCTCGCCCACCGACCGTTGCCGTCCATGACGCACGCGACGTGGGCCGGCACGCGGCTCAAGTCGAGGTCGGCCGGCACCCCGCGCGCCTCGGCGGCCGGCTCAGCCAGCCCGGTGCTCGGTCCCCGGCCTGGCTCGACGACCGAGTGGGCCATGGGGCCCGCGCCCTGCTGGCGGGCGCCCCGGCGCGATCGGTACTGACGCTGACCGGTCCGGGGCACGGGGCGAAACTACCCGCCGCGCGTCGTGGCCACGGATCGCCACAGGCGACCGCGTGCCCTCGTTGTGGCACGGGCTGGGGCGCGTGCGTGGCGCCTGCGTGGCGCGGCGATGAGGGTGGGACGGTGCATGATCGACGGGTGCACCCTGGACCGAGCCCCCGCGCGCTCGCCCAGGCCGGCACGCCCCGCGCGGCGGGCACCGCATCGGCCACCAGGGCCACGGCGCGCGCCGAGGCGGCGCTGGGCGCCGTCGTCGGCGCCATGGTCGCCGGGGAGGCCAGGCCCCAACAGCTCGAGATGTGCCGGGCTGTCGCTCACGCCATCGAGACCGGGCGGCACCTCGTCGTGCAGGCCGGCACGGGTACCGGCAAGTCGCTCGCCTACCTCCTCGCAGCCGTCACCTCGGGGCGCCGGGTGGTCGTCGCCACGGCCACCAAGGCGCTCCAGGACCAGCTGGCGGGCAAGGACCTCCCCGCCGCCCATGCCGCCGTCCCCTTCACCCACGCCGTCTTGAAAGGACGCGCCAACTACCTCTGCCGCCAGCGCTTGGAGGAGCTCGGCACACCCGTCGCGACGCCGGGCCCGCCCGACGCCGCGGGGCCGGTCCCCAGCGGGCTCGCCGCCGAGCTGCACCGGGTCCTCGCCTGGGCGGAGGAGACGGAGACCGGCGACCGCGCCGACCTTCCCTTCGAGCCCTCGGAGCGGGCCTGGTCCCTGCTCAGCGTGGGGCCCCGGGAGTGTCCGGGCGCCTTCCGGTGCCCTTCGGGAGGGCGCTGCTTCGCCGAGCGCGCCCGGGCCCTGGCCGCCGACGCCGACGTCGTGGTGGTCAACACGCACCTCTACGGCGCTCACCTGGCGAGCGGGGGTGCCGTCCTACCCCCCCACGAGGTGGTCGTCTTCGACGAGGCCCACGAGGTCGAGGAGATCATGACCGCGAGCCTCGGCGTCGAGCTCACGCCCGGCCGGCTCCGCTCGCTGGCCGCCCTGGCCCGGCCGGTCCTGAGTGCCGCCCCCGGCAACGAGGACGCGCCGGCCCTCGACCGGCTGACCGAGGTGGCCGACCGCCTGCAACAGGTGCTCGCCGAGCGGGTGGGGACCCGCGTGCTGCAGGCGGCGGACGAGGAGCCCGGGCGCCCCGCCCCCGACCGAGGCGCGGGGCTCGACGGCCAGCTGGCGCCGCTCCTCGAGCTCGGATCGACGCGGGTGCGCGACGTCCTCGACCGCCTCCGGCACTCCGAGCAGGAGTCCTCCCTGTTCCCCGACGAGGCCGTCACAGGCCGGCGCGGGCGGGCCCTCAGCGCCGCCAGCCACCTGGTCGACGACCTCACCCGGCTGACCGGCCCGGCCGACGGCGAGGTGGCCTGGGTCGACGGCGCCCGGCGGTCACCCGTGCTGCGCCTGTCACCCGTCGACGTGGCACCTGCCCTGTCTCGCTCGCTGTGGGGCGAGGTCACCGCCGTCCTCACCAGCGCCACCATCCCGCTGCGCCTGGTGGAGCGGCTCGGCATCCCCGCGGGCTCGGTCGACCGGCTCGACGTCGGGAGCCCGTTCGACTTCCGCTCCCACGCGCTGCTCTACGTGGCCCGCCACCTGCCGGACCGGCGCAGCCCCCGGGCGGACGCGGCTCTGCACGCCGAGCTCGAGCATCTCGTGCGCGCGGCAGGCGGGCGGACCCTGGCCCTGTTCACCAGCCATCGGGCCACGGCCGCTGCTGCCGAGGCCCTTGCCGATCGCCTGCCCTTCCGGCTCCTCGTCCAGGGCGACCTGCCGAAGGCCCGCCTCCTCGAGGTCTTTGCCGCCGAGGAGTCGAGCTGCCTGTTCGCCACGCTCGGCTTCTGGCAGGGCGTCGACGTGCCCGGCCGGGCGCTGTCGCTCGTCACCCTGGACCGCCTGCCCTTCGGCCGGCCCGACGACCCGCTCCTCGAGGCTCGCCGCGAACGGGCGGGCGACGCCGCCTTCGCCCTCGTCGACCTGCCGCGAGCTGCCGCGCTCTTGGCGCAGGGCGCCGGCCGCCTGATCCGCTCGACGTCCGACCGCGGGGTCGTGGCAGTGCTCGACCCCCGGTTGGCCGTGGCCGGCTACCGGGGCGTCCTGCTCGCAGCCTTGCCGCCCATGCGCCGCACGACCGACCGCCGCCAGGTCGAGGACTTCCTCCGACGGGCGCTGTCGGCCGAGGGCCGCTGACCGCCACCGTGCACGATGCGCGCCCAGGGCGTCGGTCCGCCCCCGGGGCCGTCAGTGCCCGAAGCGGTCAGGTCCCCGAGAGACTCTTCGAGCTGCCCGAGGCCGTCGGCTCACCGACTCCTCTCCGAGCATCTGCCCGAGCGGCTCTCCGAGCACATCAGTAGCCGAGGCGGTCGAGGACATCGTGGCGCTGCTGCCAGTGCTTCTCCACCCGGACCACGAGGTCGAGGTACACGCCGGGATCGAGCTGGGCCCGGACCGCTGCACCCACCGCCTTGAGGACCTCACCGCCCGCGCCGATCACGATCGCCTTCTGCGATGCACGCTCGACGAGGATCTCGCAGCGGACAAGGGGCCACTCCCACTCGGTGACCCGGCACGCGATCGAGTGGGGGAGCTCCTCGCGCACGCGCCGGAGGAGCTGCTCGCGCACCAGCTCGGCCACCTGCAACGCCTCGGGGGTGTCCGACACCACGCCCTCGGGGTAGTACGGGGGCCCGTCGGGAAGCCGGGCGACCACGGCCCGGACGAGCTCGTCGACGCCCGTGCCGGTCAGCGCGGAAACCGGGAAGTACTCGACACCCTCCTGCCGCCAGGTCTCGCCGGCCTCGCCGGCCAGCTCCTCGACCGTGGCCGCCGCGCTCGCGAGCCGCTCGAGCACCTGGCCCCGGCCTGCCCGATCGATCTTGTTGACGGCCACGAGCACGCCCGGTGGCTCGCCCGGGCCCGGTGCAGCCCCGAGTGCACGCTGGAGCACGAGCCGGTCGCCGGGGCCGATGGCGGCGGTGGCGTCCACCAGGGCGACCACGAGCTCGACGTCGTCGAGAGAGGCAGCCGCCGCGTCGTTGAGCCGCCGGCCGAGGGCCGTGCGCGGCCGGTGCAGACCGGGCGTGTCGACGAACACCACCTGGGCATCCGGCCGGTGCAGCACCCCGCGGATGCGGTGCCGGGTGGTGTTCGGGCGCGGCGAGGTGATGGTCACCTTCGTCCCCACCATGCGGTTGACGAGCGACGACTTGCCGACGTTGGGCCGCCCGGCGACGGTCACGAAACCGGTGCGCACGCAGCCTCACTCGCCGGGCTCGGCGGCCGGCGTGGCGTGCGCCACCGGCACGATCTGGACCCGGCGGATCCTGCGGCCCTGCACCCGTTGCACCACGACGCGCGCGCCCTCCACGTCGACCACCTCTCCCTGGGCTGGCACGTGTCCGGCGACGTCGAGGACCAGGCCGCCCACCGTGTCCCACGGGCCCTTGGGCAACGGCACGCCGAGCAGCTCCTCGGCGTCGTCGACCGCCATGCGGCCGTCGACCACCACGCTGCCGTCGGGCTGGCGCTCCACGAGCGGCGCCTCGACGTCGTACTCGTCGACGATCTCGCCCACGAGCTCCTCGATGAGGTCCTCCAGGGTCACGAGGCCGACGACCCCGCCGTACTCGTCGACCACCACGGCGAGGTGGTACTTCTCGGCCTGCATGTCGTGCAGCAGGCTCGACAGGTGCTTGGTCTCGGGGATGAAGACGGCGGGACGCACGAAGCCACGGACAGGCTCGTCCCCGTGGCCGTCGCGCTCGGCCTGCACGAGGTCCCGCGTGTAGGCGACGCCGACCACGTCGTCGACGTTCTCCTCGTGGACCGGTAGGCGGCTGTACCCGGCGCGCAATGCCGCCTCCAGGGCGGCCGTCACTGACCACGACGCGGTCAGGGTCACCATGTCGGGCCGGGGCACCATGACCTCGCGCACGACCGCGTCGCCGAAGTCGATGATCGAGTGGATGAAGGCGCGCTCGTCTTGCTCGATGACCTCGTCGGCGTGAGCCACGTCGGCCATGGCCAGAAGCTCGGACTCGGTCACGACCCCCTCCTCGGCTGAAGCTGCTCGACCGCGGCCGATGACGAGGTTGGCGAGACCGATCAGCACCGACGACAGCGCCCGCACGGGCGGGAACCGCAGCACGGCGTCGACGAAGGGAGCGCTGAAGAGCGCCGCGCGCTCGGGGTGGAGGACGGCCCAGTTCTTGGGAACGGCTTCGAAGAAGACGAAGATGACCACCACCTCGAAGACGGCGGCCACCACCACGCCCAAGGAGCCGAACCACCGGTCGGCCAAGGTGCCGATGAGGGTCGCAGAGATCAGCTGGCACACGAGCACGAGCAGGAGTACGGGGTTCAAGAAGCGCTCGGGTTGGCGGACCAGCCGCTCGAGCGTGCGGGCGCCCCGTCGGCCGCTGTCGCGCAGGGCCTTGGCCTTCACCCGGCTCGTGCGCACGAGGCTCGTCTCGGCCAGGGCTAGCAGGCCCGACACGAGGAGCAGCACCACCACCACGCCGAGGAGCACGGCGTCCGTCGAGCGGAACCCGGTGGCGG
>Ga0209062_1005926_pt1 | contig 11500 bp, 8 predicted proteins | sample Coa_R2_2_FD_187158 | JGI IMG/M metagenome (GOLD analysis project Ga0209062, IMG submission 187158) | Surface soil microbial communities from Centralia Pennsylvania, which are recovering from an underground coalmine fire - Coalmine... | ecosystem: Environmental > Terrestrial > Soil > Unclassified ...
ACCGAGTCCTTTTCCGCTTTCGCGGCTGGGATTGAAAGAACGCCGTTTCGTTTCCGTCACCACCATGCCATGAAAAACCATCATGGACGTGTCATGCTTCGCTGCCGCTCCGCATGATACGTCGGGGGGCGTTTTTAATGATTGGCCACTCTATCAATTTTCTATCAATATGAGCGAAAAGACTTCCATCTCAAGCTGGAAATATGCTAGAATATGTTTGCAGATTCTCATGAAGGAGTATATGTTTAAGAAGGGGGGCGTTTATGGCTACCATTACCTGTCCTGTATGTAGCAGCGTCAACCAGGCGAGCGCGTCCTATTGCCGTACCTGCGGGCGGGCCTTGCAGGTTGCCAGCAGTGGCGTTGGCTTTAATACGGCCACCGGGCGCCTGCTGCCCAACTCCCTGCTCAAGCAGCGGTATCGCATTCTGTCGACGCTGGGCAAAGGGGGCATGGGAGCAGTCTATATCGCTGAGGATACGCAGCTGGGCAACCGCACTGTTGCCGTCAAAGAGATGAGTCAGAGCGGCCTCTCTTCACAGGAGATTGCTGAGGCGACCGACAACTTCAAGAGAGAGGCGTTGATCCTGGCCGCGCTCCAGCATCATCACCTGCCCAACATCTACGATCATTTTTCCGATTCCGGGCGCTGGTACCTCGTCATGACCTATATCAAAGGTGAGACGCTGGAAGACTATCTTGAACGGTCTCCCGGCAAGAAGCTGCCCGTCAAAGAGGCCATTGAGGTCGCGCTCCAGCTCTGCACCGTGCTGGACTACCTGCACAGCCAGCAGCCGCCGATCATCTTCCGCGACCTCAAGCCGTCGAACATCATGCGCGCCCCGGATGGGCATATCTACCTGATCGACTTCGGCATTGCCCGTCATTTCAAGCCCGGTCAGGCCAGAGATACCGCCTATTTCGGCTCCGCCGGCTACGCCTCGCCGGAACAGTATGGCAGGGCGCAGACGACGCCTCGCTCCGACATCTACAGTCTGGGCGCTGTGCTGCACCAGCTCATCTCCGGTCGCCATCCGGCCACCGCTCCGTTCCGCTTCCCGCCGCTACAATCACCCGGCCAGTCCGTTCCCGCCGACCTTGAAGCCCTCGTGTTGCAGATGGTCGAGATGGATGAAACGAAACGCCCGCCCACGATGGCAGCGGTGAAACGCAAACTGCAAGATATCGCCAGCAACCCGTCGACCAACGTTTCCGGCAACGTTTCCGGCTACGCCCCGACTGTGCTTGCTAAGCCACCGGTTACGCCGACACCGGTCACGCCAGCGCAACCAGCGCAGCCAGCGGTGAAGCCTACCGTGCTGGCGCAGCAGGCAAGCCAGGCAAAACTGCAACAGCAAGCCTTTGGTCATGCCGTGCAACAGTCGGCTGGCCATGCCGTGCAGAAGCCAGCAGGAGCAAAAGCTCCTTCTGTCTGGCGCATCGACAAACGGCGACTGATCGCCATGCTTGTCGGCCTCGTGCTGTGCGGCCTGCTCGAGGTCTGGTTAGATCATGGCATCTACACCTACCTTCCCATCTGGTCTACCTTTTTGATAGGGAATAACCGCATTTTCATCGATGGCTTCCTTGCTCTCAGTTGCGCCGAATTTGTCGTTGTCTTCTACTTTGCAGCCGTCTACGGCCCCTGGGTTGGCCTTATCGTGGGGGGAGTTGCTACCTTCCTGCCCGATCTGATAAACCGACTGGTGCCAATCCTCTGGTACGGAGATGTCGGTCTGGCAATCGGCGGCTTCATTGTCGGGCTGACGCTCTTAAGCGCGTACAGGAGATCAAGCCATAAGCGCAATATCCGTCTCGTGACCGCTATCGGCCTTACTGGCATTGTCCTTACCACCACTTTCAGCGTGGCCGGTGCATACAGACCCTTTGATGGCAATGCTGTTGTTATTATTCTCGTTTATAGCGCGCTGTACTCAGTAATCAGCCTGATTGTGCTTGCCATCATGCTCGCCATCTACAATGCGGTTGCCGGGCAGCGCAGCACGCCGTAAGAATGCAATGATGCACATTGACAGTAATGCCGATAATGAAATTTACCAGCCAGGATCGGTCATGGGAATGCTGTAGGGACAGTGCCTGGCGCCTGTCCTGTCGGCCCAGGTCAGGTGTCGGCGGCAGGCAAGCGGACAGGCATCAGGCACTGTCCCTACAGCCTTTCCTCATCTGGTTGTCAACGTTCACCAGTTTTTCCGCTTCAGCATGGCGGTCGGCCCTGTGATGGCTCTCCCATCCCCGCATCCCCCCCTGTTCCTACAGCCCCCTCATTCCCGGTTCTGTTTATCAAGATTCATCTTTCTCATAACTGTCAAACGGTAATAGCTTTTTCTGTTCTTCAGGTGAAACATCGTCGCTACACGGCGTACATTACAGTGTAATGCGAGCAAAGTGAACGGCGAGAAATTTCTCAGGAGAATGCATCATGCTACAGAAACGTGTATGGCGAGTAACTTTTCTGTCTCTGCTTGCGTGTGTGCTTGCCGCCTGCTCTACCGGTGCGGGGACGCCCTCAAAGACACACACCTCGACGCCGACGGCGGTGGTGACGCCTACTCCGGCGGTTCCGGGCGGGACGGTGCTTTTTCAGGCAAACTGGTCGCATGGCCTCTCCGGCTGGAGCGGCACGCAGGGCTGGACGGTAGCGCAGGGGCAGCAAGAGATAGAGGTTAATTCCTCCGGCTCGGCCACACTTGCCATCCCGTATAAGCCGGTGGTGAGCAATTATGCCATCGAAATACGCCTGCAGGTCGTGCGTTTGCTGCAAGATCATGGTGGAAATTTCGTGTTTGCGGCGACAAAGCAAAAGGGGAAAGATGGCTACCAGGCGGGCGTGCTTGACCTGAAGAAGCCGGGTCCCTTCGGCAGCCATCCGCAGGCCCAGGCCACCATCGACCCCAATGGTGATATGCCCCAGGGCTGCTGCCTGCCCATCGACTACGAACCCGGCTACGACTGGCATACCTATCGGCTCGAAGTGCAGGATAACGAGGTACGCCTGCTCGTCGACGGCACGGAAATTGCCCATGCCGATAGTAATGGCACCGATACGCTCTCCAACGGCCCGCTCACCCTCAACAGCACGCTCGCCCTCCTGCGCATCAGCAGCCTGCGTATCCTTGCGCTGTGAGAGGAGCGAGAGGTTTTTTTCTATAGCACACTATGGTACAATAGCATCGCTGTTTCATATTTCGCAAAAGTTTTGTTATGGAAGACGATTATGTTAGAAGACCGTGATTTACTGGCGGGTTTGAATGAGCCGCAGCAGCGGGCTGTGACGACGACGCAGGGGCCGGTGTTGATCCTGGCGGGGCCGGGCAGCGGCAAGACGCGCGTCATCACCCATCGCATCGCCTACCTGGTGCGGCACGAAGACGTTTCCCCCTGGCGCATCCTGGCCGTGACCTTTACCAATAAGGCGGCGAAGGAGATGCGCGAGCGGCTGGAACGGCTGGTGGGTATCAATGAGTCGAAGGAGATGACGATTGGCACCTTCCACGCCATCTGCGCCCGCGTGTTGCGTGTCGAGGCCGATTCCCTCTTGCCGGTGGGGCTGAACCGCTCATTTGTCATCCTCGATACCGACGACCAGACCGCACTGGTGAAGCAGGCGATTGAGAACCTGAATCTGGATGTGAAAAAGTACCGCCCCGGCACCTTCCATGCCGCCATCTCGCGTGCCAAGAACGATATGATCGGGCCGGAGTTGATGGCCGAACGCGCCATCAAGTACAGCGAAGAGCTGACGGCCCGCGTCTACAAGCAGTACCAGCGCCTGCTGCGCGCCAACAATAGCGTCGATTTCGATGACCTGCTCATGCTCACCGAGCAGCTCTGGCGCACGCAACCGGAAGTGCTGGCCCGCTACCAGAAACGCTGGCAGTACATCCACGTGGACGAGTTCCAGGATTGCAACCTGCCGCAGTATAAGCTGATCAAGCTGCTTGGTTATGGCACAACGGAACGGCACGAGGGATCGGGCAACGTCTGCGTGGTGGGCGACGATGACCAGATGATCTATACCTGGCGCGGGGCCAGCGCCGAGAACGTGCAGCGGTTTGAAGAGGATTTCCCGCGCGCAAAGGTGATCCTGCTGGAACAGAACTACCGCTCGACGCAGAACATTCTCGATGCCGCGCAGGGCGTCGTGCAGCGCAACCGGCTGCGCAAGGACAAGAAACTGTGGACGGCGCTCGGCACGGGCGAGAAGGTCGTCTATCACGAGGCATACAACGAGGAAGAGGAAGGGCTGTTCGTGGCTCACGAGATCAGCCGCCTGCTGGCGCGCGGCGAGGTGGAGAAACGCGGCGATATCGCCGTCATGTACCGCACCAACGCGCAGTCCCGCGCGCTGGAAGAGCAGTTCCTGCGCGCCAACATCCCCTACAAAGTTATCGGCAGCCGCAAGTTCTATGAGCGCAAAGAGATCAAGGATATGCTGGCCTACATGCGCCTGCTGGCGAACCCCTACGACGAACTGAGCCTGTTGCGCATCATCAACGTTCCCAATCGTAAGATCGGGCCGAAGACGCTGGGCGAGTTGAAGCAGTGGGCGGGCGAGCAACACCTGACGCTCTACGATGCTATCGGGCGCATCGCGGAGCATCCGACGCTGGGCAAAGCGGCGAAACACGCCCTCAGCGAGTTCGGCAAGTTGCTGGCCGATCTGCGCAACGCGATGGATGAACTGCACCTGCCTGAGCTGCTCAGCACCATCGCTGAACGCAGCGGCCTGGGTCCCGAACTGCGCGACAATGCGGACGGGGAGCTGGATCGCTGGGCCAACGTACTGGAACTGCGGCGCGTGGCCGAAGACTACTCCGAGATTGAGACGCCGGCGGCTCTGGAACTGTTCCTGGAAAACGTGGCGCTGGTCGGCGGAGCCGACACGGCGCAGACAAGCGAGGACGGGCGATTGCTCAACGAAGAGAAGGCCGACGCTGTGACGCTGATTACGCTGCACGCCGCCAAGGGCCTGGAATTCCCCGTCGTCTTCATCGTTGGCATGGATGAAGGCTCGCTGCCCCACGCGCGCTCGGTCGATAAGCCGGAACAACTGGAAGAGGAACGCCGCCTGGCCTATGTCGGCTTCACCCGCGCTATGCGCCGCCTCTACCTGGTGCGCGCCTACCGCCGTTCGCTCTTCGGCGAGAGCCAGTACACCGAGCCGTCGCGCTTCCTCAACGATATCCCGCTCGATCTGGTCGCCAACCCCGGCAAAACGAAATCCCACGAAGTCGGCGGCCTGCGCTCGAACATGAACCGCCGCCAGAACGCAGGCTCAGGCGACTGGAACGAATTCAACCAGGACACCTATCGCGGCCCTGCCAGCGGGCGCACCTTCGGCAGCGGGCGCGCCGGAACCTACGACGGAAATGGAGACAGGACAAAAACGGGCGCCCCGCAATGGATGTCCTCGCGCCCGACATCCTACTCGTCGCCAACGGTGCCGCCTTCGCCATCCTCGCGCAAGGGCAATGTCACGCCGCCATCCTCATCCTCTTCGTCTTCACAGGAGACAGAGAAGCCGAAGGAGCAGCAATTCCACCCCGGCGATCGCGTCAGTCACGCCCTCTTCGGCCAGGGCGTCATCCTCAAAAGCGAGATGGAGAGGGGTACCGAGTTTGTCGAGGTGCAATTCGGCGGCAAATACGGCAAGAAACGCCTGAGCATGGACTTCGCGAAGCTGGAAAAGCTGTAACACCGGCGCGATCAATCGGCGCCTGCGGGCGTTTAGTATGGCATTATCATGACGGCTGGTAGAGCAGTTTGCGGTGCAGGACAGAGATGAGGGTGTCGGTGAGAGTGAGCATCTTTTCAAATTGTTCGACCTGTTGCTCCGGCGGCACGCCTCCCTCTTGCCAGCGAGCGCGCAGGTGTTGCTCGAAGGCCGCCAGTTCGCTGCGCACAAGTTGACGCAACTGGAAGCGCATGAGCGCGGGCAGAGCAAGCGGCAGGCCCAGCCGTTCAAGCCCCTGATAGAGTTCGAGCAGCAGCAGATCATCGCCGCTGAATACCTGTTGTCCCCCGTTTTCGCCGGGGAAGAGCAGCCCTTGCTGCACCAGTTCTTCGATGGCAGCTACGGAAACGCCCGTGCGCTCAGCCAGTTCCTCTCTTGAGAACTGCGCCGGTGCGCTGCCGGTCGGCAGCGGGGGCAACAGGCGCTGTTTGAGCGCGAGACTCATCTGCACCTCGCCCTGCTCGGCGCGGATGCGCAGAAATGCCTTGATCTCGTGCAAAGGTAAATGCTGTCGCTCCTTGAGTTCCCTGATGACGTTGAGAATCTGCCGGTGTTCTTGCGTATAGTAAGCGACGCGCCCGCGCATGAGCGGCGGCGGCAGCAGCCCCTCGGTATTGTAGAAGCGAATGGTGCGCCCGGTAATGCCGGTGACATGGGCGAGGTCATCAATGCGCATCAACCCTTCGTCGTCAGGCTGGTTTTGTGCCACAACTACTGTACCTCTCATAATGTAACAGAGCAACTGTTATCGTTAGCGTAGAATGCAGGCCACTCTCAGGCCACGCGCCCACACTGCGGGCCGCCCAGAAGGCAGGCCACCCGCGTCGCAGGCCACCCGCGTCGCAAGCCACCCGCGTCGCAAGCCACCCGCAAGAGGTGGCCCTACTATATACGGGCGTTCGCGTCGCAGGCCACCCGCGTCGCAGGCCACCCGCGTCGCAGGCCACCCGCAAGAGGTGGCCCTACTATATACGGGCGTTCGGGCGGCCTGTAGAACCGTCGTATATAGTAGGGCCACCTCTTGCGAGTGGCCTGCGACGCGGGTGGCCTGCGGCGCGGGCAATCCTGCAAAATGTCTGAGCGTTAGCGCGTTTAGTCGCCAGTCGCCTGGCCGCCGGTGACTTCGGCGAGAACCTCTTCATCGCTCACATCACTCTTGATGGTTGCCTGACCGATGAAGAACACGACAACCGCCACGACCAGCGAGAGGAGCGCGATGCCGCCGATCCAGAGCAGCCAGCTACTCTCCGTGAGTAAAGGAGTCCACGGGCCGGTAAAGGTCACATAGACGCCGACGGCGCTGGCGATGAGGCCCAGAGCGGAGCAGAGATAGAACACCCAGTCCGGCGCGAGGCGCGCGCGCGTGAAAGCCTCGTGGTACTTGTAGCGAATGATGATCACATCGACGAAGAGGATCACCATCGAGACGCACCAGATGACCGTTACAGCCGCCTGCAGGATATCGTAAACGATGGTGGACAGGTCGGTAGGCTTAAAGCCGGCAGCAAGCGCATAGGGCATGATAATGAACGCGATCACCGTGAAAAGCGCGGCAATCACGCTTTGCACCAGCACAGCCACCCAGGGGACTCTGTTCGCATTGACTTTGCTCATGACCGTCGGTAAGCGCCGATCCAGACCGGAGACGAAGAGCAATCGTCCGAAGGAATAGTTGTAGACGGCGGTGTTAAAGAGGAAAAAGCCAATGAAGATGAGGTTGACGATAACGCCGAGTACGGTGCCGGCCGCGCCAAACCCGTTCTGTACAGCGGCAGCCACCGCCGCCGGGTTGCCCTGGGTGACGACATTCGGGTTGCTCGACGACGCGGGAACCGCCATCATCACGCCGAAGGTGCCAATCAGATAGGCGGCCATGACCACGACTGATCCCCAGAGGAGATAGCGAGTGATGGCGCGCACATCATTGATTTCGACGCCCATGTTTAACGGGACTTCGATGCCGAGCAGGGCAAGCACGACCAGGCCGAAGAACGTCCAGTTTCCGCCGTTGAGGCTCCAGCTCTTCGCGGAAAAGTCTGCCTGTGGCGCGTGACCGCCGAGCAGCCAGAACACCCCGGCCAGACCAATCAACAGGATGGCGCCACCATAGGCAATGAATACGACGTTGACAAAGTTTTGCGTGACACGGAAGCGCAAGATGGAAAGCACAAAGGAGAAGGCGATGACGAGGATAATCACCAGCCCCTGCTGCCATGCATCCTGTAAAAGGCTGGCATTGAACTGGCCGCCCAGTTGCTGAATCAGGGTGACAACGGCATCGCCTGTAGCAATCATGACCAGAATGCCGGGCCACCAGGCGCAAAAACCGGCGAAGAACCCCATAAAAGCGCCGAAGGCCTTATTGGTCCAGACGTAAATCGAACCTTCACCGGGGAACATCAGGCCCAGTTGCCCGGTTACGATGGCGCCGGGAATGAGGAACGTGATGAAGCCAAGACCCCAGTAGATGTAAGCCGCCGCTCCCGCGCCGGGGATGACGCCTGCATTACTGATGAAAAGGACGATTGCTACGAAAATAGCCACCATGTCGAAGGAATTAAGGACTTTTGGCAGAATGCCACCGGCAATGCGTTCTGAACGCAGAACGTTGCTGCTGCCACTGCCACTACTGCTAGCAGTTGTAGCCATTGAAGCGTACACCTCCCAGAAAGATTTCTGTAGCGCATCCAGATAGTTTCAATCCCAGGCGGGAAGTCAGGCCCTTTCAGCATGCTACAGACGCAGATAATTTGGACTACATCGACAGGAATGAATGTAAAGAAGCTACGAACAGACCTCCTTCCTGTGTACTCTTTCACCGTTGAGTATAACGCAAGAAACGCCGCCTGTCCAGTGAGGAAAATGCTGATCTATGCTATTTTAATCCCGCTCAGTATGACACGTCCAGAAAGCATCAGTGCTTTCCCGACGTGGGGGTGGGTTGCGCGCCCGGTCTGGCAGTCGGCGTTGGGGTAGCTTTTGTTGACTGGTTGAGCAACGCCTGTTCCTGCTGAAGTTTGCGTTGCACGGCGCGTAGATAGGCTTGCGCGCCATCCAGATCGGTGTCGGTAATGGTCTGGAGTTGGCGCGGCATCTTGTTGACATCATTGACCCAGCTTTGCAGGACGTTTTGCAGGGCCGCCAGCGTATCGTTATCCTGGTAGATACGCGCGAGCCAGCCGCGAGCGGTGATGACAGCGCGCAGGGTAACATTGAGGAAATCGCCGGCCACCGTCGCGGCGAGCGTGACCAGCGGGGAGACGAAAACATCGTAGGCCACGCGGGTAAGGCGTGCAGCGGCAATGGCGGCATCGAGTGAAACGCCCTCCATGCTGTCCAGCGCGGTAATAAATTCTCGACGCACCTGGTCGGCCCCGGCCTGAACGCCCTTCTGAAATTGCTCTTCCAGTTGCTTTTCGATATTGTTGCCCGCGTTTTCTACGGCCTGGGGCAGTTTCGGGCCGAGTTCGATGGCGGCAATGGTCCCGCCTCCAACGGCGGCAAGGCCCAGTCCCCAGAGCAGTTTGCGGCGCGTTACGCCCTTTTTCTTGCGCCGGGGTTTGCGCTCCGGCTCCTCCTCATCTTCCTCATAGGCAGGCGCGGGGCCTCTATGTGCGGGCCGGACGGCCCGCCGACGTGGCGTGACCGGCGCGGCAGGCGCGAGGCGGCGATCCAGTGGATCTTCCTCCTCCTCCTCGTACTCGTAGCCAAGATCGGGGTCAACGCCCTGGGGTTCCCATTCGACGAGCGCCTCTTCGTCCGCCGGGTGCAGTTCTGCCAGCCGCCGCGTCCGTGGGGCCGCTACAGGCGCCGGGGGTTGCGGATGATATGGTTGCAGCATTCGACTCTGCGGCCTGCCTTCATCCTGTCCCCGGCTCTGCTGTGGCGCAGGCTGGCGCTGGCCGTGATGCTGCTGAGAACCGGAGCGGCGCGGCGTCTCGTCCACTTCGCCCTCCATCTCCTCCGGCTCCAGCACCATCGTGGCGCGCGCCTTCGTGGCAAGGATGTTCTGTCGCAGCAGTTGTCGCGTGCGCCGCGGATCGGGGCGGGGAGCCAGAATACCAGAAGTATGCCGGGAATCCGCGCCGCTCTTCGTCGTCTGCTGGCTTGCGGGACCTGTGCGGGCTGCGTTCGAGGGCGTGTGGGGCCTGCTGCGTAGCGGGTCGTAATCATACGCATACTGCCGTCCTGGACTTTTCCGGTAGGTTCTTCTTTCCGATTGTAGCATGGGTACCTGCTCCTGCCCTGTTCGCTTGCACTCACTCGCTGACATCAACCATTCAAAAGCAACAGATGCGCTGCTGCTCGTACACATTTTACATTATAAAAATGCAAATGTCCAGTTCTTGCGTCATCCGAGTTCTCCGGGCCAGGGCGCAGGCCAGCGGACGTTTTTTCATGGCATGCCGTGTCCTCAGCGAATGAGCAGCGAGGGCAGGTGGGGCAGTAGCGACCAGAAGGCGGTGCCGAGCAGGGCGACAGCGAGCCAGAAGGCAAACCAGCGATAGAGCTTAAGCGTCTGCTGCATCACGGCGTGGAAGCCGACCGGGTTGTCCGTGCGGAAGGCGCCGGTGAGGGCGACGACCGCTATGGGCAGCGTCCAGAGGGTAATGAGCAGCAGGTGGGGCGCGCCGCGCGGCACGGCCAGCGCAACGATGATGCTATACGCGGCCAGCAGCAGCAGGAGATAGAAGACGCGACTCAAACGCAGGCTGAAGAAGGTCGCCAGCGTGTGCTTTCCCGCCTGCACATCGCTCTCCATATCGCGCAGGTTGTTGGCGTGAATGACCGCCGCCGCCAGCAGTCCCAATGGGAGACTGTAGAGCAGGACCATGCGATTAAGAGAGCCGATCTGCACGGCGTAGGCGCTCAGCGTGAGCAGGGGGCCAAAGATGGCGAAGGCGACCAGCTCCCCCAGCGTCAGTGAGGAGAGGGAGCGCGTCGTGGCGCTGTAGAAGAAGGCGCAGAGCAGCCCAACAAGCCCGAAGAGGATGACGGGCCAGCCGCCGTTGAAAGCGACCACCAGAGCGAGCAGGCCGCCGAAGGCCAGCATGAACAGACCGACGGTGAGGACGGTGACCGGGCGCACAACCGCCTGCTGGATCAAGCCGCCGGGGCCGAGCGCGTTACTGGTATCGATGCCACGCAGGTAATCGTAATAATCATTGACCAGCTGCGCCCCGGCCTGAATGAGCAGGACGGCGACCAGCAGGCCGAGGAAGTGCAGGATGTGGAAATGGCCCAATGGCGGCTTCTGGGGTATGGTCTGCGTCCATGCCAGCACGCTGCCGACGATGACAGGCGCGAGTGAAAGCGGCAGGTAGGCCGGTCGCAGGCCATCCCACCACAGATGGAGCCACTCAAAAGGGCCGCGCCGGTATTCCGCCGGGTGAACGACCAGCGAACCTGGCAGGCTCACCGAGCGTGTCGCCGTAACGGGGCGAATCTCAATCTCCGGCTGCAAGGCATTGATAGCCTGAAACGAGTCCAGTGGAATGGTCGGTACCTCTTCTGCCTGCACCGTTTCCGCCGTCACAATCTGGGAAGTGACCGGTTTCTTGCTTTTCTGGCTGGTGTTTTCCTGGTTTCTGTCTTCGCGTTTATTTTGCATAGTGTACAATAGGCCCCCTCTGGCATCAAAATGAAATATGGAGCAAGAACAGAAAAAAGCTCTCACAGAAAATACGCTACAACACCGCAAAACGTATACGCCGCCTGCATGCATAGCCGTTTGCTACTGGTAAG
>Ga0209062_1005927_pt1 | contig 11499 bp, 11 predicted proteins | sample Coa_R2_2_FD_187158 | JGI IMG/M metagenome (GOLD analysis project Ga0209062, IMG submission 187158) | Surface soil microbial communities from Centralia Pennsylvania, which are recovering from an underground coalmine fire - Coalmine... | ecosystem: Environmental > Terrestrial > Soil > Unclassified...
GAGGCGCAGGCGCGGCGTGGAGAGCATGCCCTGCGCTGCCACGGCGACCGTTCTGTTGCGCGCGGCCACCACCGAGGCGGCCGGCAGCTCGCGCACGATCTCTCCGGCCAGGTTTGGGCCGGAGAGCACGGCGATACCCCGTCGCCGTCGCGGTCGCAGGCTCTCGGCCACCACCTCGCTCATGCGCCGGCAGGTGCCGATCTCCAGTCCCTTGGCCGCGATGACCAGGATCGTCTCCGGCAGTATCGGTGGGCTGATCTGTGTCGCCAGCGCGCGCACGGATTGCGCGGGCACGGCTAGCAGTACCAGGGGCGAGCCGTCGATGGCCGCGGCGAGGTCGGCGGTGACGGCCAGGCGTTCGGGGAAGCGGATACCCGGCAGGTAGCGGGCGTTCTCCCGCTCCCGCTGCAGCGTCTCGGCCCGCGCGGCGTCGCGATCCCACAGGGTAACGTCGTGGCCCTGGCGCGCATAGATCACCGCCAGCGTCGTCCCCCAACTGCCCGCCCCGAGCACGGTGATGCGTCCCATGGTCTGTCTTCCCGGCCTACACTCAAAGGCTACAGCGCCGTTCCACATCCTGTAGTATGCGTGAACCATGAGATAGGCTGGCTATAATGGCAGAGAGGAAGGCGAGGATATCCTAACGGCCAGTCGGGCTGCCGGTTTCTACAGTTGTTCAGCCTCGTACGCTGGACAGGACGGCAGTCCAACGCACCTGTGCATAGGTGTTTGTGTCTCAGGATACTGTATAACTTCAGGTAGAGACCCACCCGGCCGCTCGGCATGGCCGGACCCCGATGACTCAACCTGGTGGCAACAACATGGATATCACGTTCGCAACAGGCACTCGCTACACTCGCTCAGGCACCCGCTGGATCAACCGCGCCATCGGCGCGGCCGGGCTGGCCGGAGGCGGCATCCTTTCCGGCATCCTGGCCACGGCTTTATACGTCGCGCACCGCATTACGCGTCCCACCCCTACCACGCCGTTCGATAGCTTCACCTTCACGCCGTTTGAGTTCGGCATCCCCTACGACGCGGTGGCTCTACCGGGCGGCGACGGCGTGAAGCTGCCGGGCTGGTGGATGTATCGCGCCGATTCCTCGCGTGTGGTCATCATCTGCATCGGCTACCGCGGCCGGCGAGCGGATATGCTGGGCATCGGCGCGGCCCTCTGGCGCGACGGCAACAACGTGCTGATCTTCGACTATCGCGGCCATGGCGAGCTGGCCGGCACCCCGGTCACGCTGGGCTACCGCGAGGTGCAGGACCTGCTCTCCGCCGTCGCCTGGGCCAAGTCTCAGGTGCCCGACGCTTCCATCGGCGTGCTGGGCTACTCCATGGGCGGTTCGGTGGCGATCATGGGCGCGGCGCGCTCGCAGGATATACGGGCCGTCGTCGCCGACAGCCCCTTTGCCAGCCAGCGCGAGGTGGTCGGGCTGACCGTGCGGCGCGTGCTGCGCGTACCGCATGGCCCGCTGCTGAACGTGGTCGATCTCCTGCTGGGGCATATCGGCGGCTACCATTTCAAGGACGTCGAGCCGCTGCGCGAGGTGCCGTTGATCGCTCCGCGCCCGCTGCTGTTGATCCACGGCGACGCCGATAGCGTCACCGATCCGCGCGATTCGCAGGCACTCTACGACGCGGCCGGCGAACCCAAAGACCTCTGGCTGGTGCCCGACGTCGAACATTGCGGCGTCTATTTCGCGGACCGTTCCTACTACTGCGAGCGCGTGACCGGCTTCTTCCGCCGCGCGCTGGCCGAACAGGCGCTGCCGGCGGCGCACGCCGCGCGCTGAGGGGCATGATGACGACGCCGGTCGGCTTCATCGGCCTTGGCGGCATGGGGCTGCCGATGGCGACGCGTATCCTGGAGGCCGGCCACCCGCTGGCCGTTTTCAATCGCACGCCGCACAAGGCCGCGCCACTGGTGAGTCGCGGGGCCGAGTCGCTACCCAGCCCGCGCGATGTCGCCCTGCGCTGCGACGTGGTCATCACCATGCTCAGCGAGCCCGCGGCCGTGCGTGCGGTGCTCGGCGGTCCGGAGGGCCTGCTGGCCGGCGCTCGCGATGGCCTCGCGCTGATCGATATGAGCACCGTGGGACCGCCCGATGCGGCTGCCGTGGTAGAACAGGCCGCCGCGCAGGGGGTGCGCGTCATCCACGCTCCCGTATTGGGCAGCATCGGCGCGGCCCGGCGGGGTGAGCTAATCATCCTGGCCGGCGGGCCGCGCGAGTTGGTCGACGAATACACGCCGCTGATGCTCACCATGGGCGCATCGGTCAACTTCGTGGGCGGCAACGAGCAGGCCTGCGCCATGAAGCTCGCCGTCAACGCGGTGCTGCTGGGCTCGATGCAGCTCTTCGGCGAGGCCGTGACGCTGGCAACCGGCGCCGGCATCCCGCGCTCGGAGGTGCTGCGCATCATGGGGCTCAGCCCGGCCGTCTCCAACGTCATCAAGGGGCGCATGTCCGAGCTGGAGACCGGCGAATTGCAACTGACCTTCCCGCTGCGCCTGGCCCGCAAGGACCTGTGGCTGGCCCTTGGCGCCGGCTACGAGGGCGGCGCTACCCTGCCGATGATCGCCGCCGCGCTGGAGACCTATACGCTGGCCATGCGCGAGCACGCCGAGGACGACGAGTTCGGCATCATCCCCTTCATGGAGCAGTGCTCTGCATTAGACTATAGATAGAGTGGCGATAGTCAGGAGAGTACCATTATGCCCGAGACGATGGAAAATCTGACCATCCGTTTGCCGCGCGACACGTTGCAGTTGCTCGAAGAACTCGCACGTAGAGACCAAAGGCATCCCGATGAATGGGCGCGTGTGCAGATCGAACGGGCGATTGACGAGGCGCTCGATGCGGATGAATCAGGCGATGTTCCTCACGAGACGGTAGTAGCTGAGATGATAGCTCGCGGCATGATCACGCCTCAGAGCGAAGAGTCTGCTGCAATAGAAATATCTGACGAAGAGTTTAGACGTGCGCAGGAGGCCTTCGACCGGGGCGAAGTATGGTGGTAGTATGGTCGGCACGAGCGCAGCGCGATCGTGATAACATTCACGCACACATTGCCCTCGCCGCCGGTCCTATCGAAGCCAATGCATGCCTCATTCGCATTCAGAGAACTATCCAGTTTATCGCTGCTTATCCCGAAGCGTCACGGGTTGTGACGCCCCAAGGAGACCGCGACCGCCCCGTGCCCAGGGTGCCCTACATCGTACGCTACCGCTATCAGCCACGATCTCAGCGGATTCGGATTGTACGTTTGCTACATGGCCGTCAAGACCGATCTGGTCCGGCCAGATAGCGTTTTCTGACTCTGGGAGAATCCTGTTAAAGAGGGAGAGGAGAGCTTGATGTCGGAACCGCTGCGTCTGGCCGCGGTCGGCCTGGTACACGATCACATCTGGGGCGCGCTGGATCACCTGCGCGCGGATAGCCGGGCCACGCTGGTAGCCGTGGCCGACGACAACGCCCCGCTGCGCCGCCGGGTGATCGAGGAGTACGGCGCGCGCAACGAGTACACGAGTGTCGACGACTTGCTGGCTCACGAGAGCGTCGACGCCATCCTGTGTGGGTCGGAGAACAACCGCCACGCGCCGATTGTGGAGGCCGCGGCCGCGCGGGGCGTACACGTGATGGCCGAGAAGCCGATGGCCGCCAGCTACGAGCAGGCCCGGCGCATGCTGGACGCGGCGCGGCGCGCGGGCATCACCCTGATGATCAACTGGCCGACGGCCTGGAGCCGTGCCATTAACCAGGCGCTGACGCTGGCGCGCGAGGGACGTATCGGCAAGCTCTTCTACCTCAAGTACCACGCCGGGCACAACGGTCCGCGCGAGCTTGGCTGCTCCGAGTACTTCTATAGTTGGCTGTTCGACGCCGAGAAGAACGGCCCCGGCGCGCTGATGGACTACTGCTGCTACGGCGCCGACTTCGCCGCCTACCTGCTGGGCACGCCGCAATTCGTGGCCTGCGCGGGCGGCAAATTCGTCAAGGACTACGATATCCCCCTGGACAACGCCGTGATCCTGATGCAGTACGCAGGCTCTGTCGGTATCGCCGAGGCCTCCTGGACGCAGATCGGGCACCCGCCCTACTACGAGCTCGTGCTCATGGGCAGCGCCGGCTCCATCGTGGCCGGGCACCACGACGACGCGGTTACCCTGGTGACGCCCGAGGCGCCGAACGGGCAGAAGGTGCCCGCGCCCGAGCTGCCAAGGGGGCGTGACAACGAGGTGGCCTACTTCATCTCCTGCCTGCTGGAGAAGACCTCCCCGGATGGGCTGGTGGACCCGGAGGTCGGCCTCGCCGCGCAACAGATCCTGGAGGCCGGCGCGCGGGCGGTGAAGGATCACACCATGGTGCCGCTGCCGCTGTAATCACTGCCGCTCCAAATGGTGGCCGTGGATCGGCCGGTGCCGTGGGTGTCCCGCGGATGGTATGATGCGGCCGAGGGGGATAGGTCGTGATGGGGGCGCTATGGTGAGCGAGCTACAGACCGTGCAGCGGCCCGCGCCGATCCGCCAGCTCGATGCCACCCTGGCCGCCCGGATCGCCGCCGGCGAGGTGGTGGAGCGGCCGGCCTCCGTGGTCAAGGAGCTGCTGGAGAACGCCATCGACGCCGGCGCCACGCGCATCGCCATCGAGCTGGAGGGCGGAGGACAGGCCCTGATCCGCGTGCGCGACAACGGCCACGGCATCCCGGCGGAGGAGATAGAGCTGGCCTTGCGGCGCCACGCCACCAGCAAGATGGCCGGCCTCGACGACCTCTTCCGCATCCGCACCCTGGGCTTCCGCGGTGAAGCGCTGCCCAGCATCGCCGCCGTGGCCGAGTTGGAGGTGGCCACGCGCGCCGCGGGCGAGGCGCACGGCGTGGTCGTGCAGGCGCACGGGACGCAGATAGGCCGCCCCGTGCCGCGCGGCCTGCCCCAGGGCACCACGGTGACGGTGCGCGATCTCTTCGCCAGCGTTCCCGCCCGCCTGAAGTACCTCAAGAGCCGCTCCGGCGAGGTGGCCGCGGCGCAGAGCGTGGTGGTCCACTACGCCATGGCCTACCCGCACCTGCACCTGGTGCTCTACAGCGACGGGCGTCCGGTCTTCTCCTCCCCCGGCGGCGGACAGTTGCGCGACGTGCTGGGCGCCCTCTACGGCGCCGACGTGGCCGCACGCCTGCTGGAGATCCAGGGCGAGCACCGCGATACCGTCGTTTGGGGCTATATCAGCCCGCCCGACCTGCACCGCCCCAGCCGCGCCTACCAGTCCTTCTTCGTCAACGGGCGCTGGGTGCGCAACCGCATACTCTCCGTGGCCCTGGAGGAGGCCTATCATACGCACTTGATGGTCGGGCGCCACCCGCTAGGCGCCGTCTACCTCTCGCTGCCGCCGGAGTCGGTCGACGTCAACGTGCACCCGACCAAGGCGGAGGTCAAGTTCCTCTACGACCGCGAAATCTTCAGCGCCGTGCGCAACGCGGCCACGGCCGCCGTGGTCGCCACCATGCCCGAGCCGGGCAAGGTGCTGGCGGGGATCGCGCTGCCGCGCGACGACGGGGCCGAACAGCAAAGCCTGGGGCTGGATCCGGCTAACGGCTTTGCGGCCCAGGCAGGCCCCCGCGACGCCGCGGGCAGCCCCATGGCCCGCGCGCGGGCCGACATGGTGCCGCTGCTGCGGGTGCTGGGGCAGGCCAATAACCTGTACATCATCGCCGAGGGACCCGACGGCATCTACATGGTCGATCAGCATGCCGCGCACGAGCGCGTGCTCTTCGACGAGCTGAGCGCCGCGGCGGCCAACCAGACCGTTCAGGCACAGTTCTTGCTTGAACCCCTGGCGGTTGAGTTGAGCGGCAGCCAATTCGAGGCGCTGGAGGAGTGCGCCGAGGGCCTGGGCGGGCTGGGCTTCGTGGTCGAGCCGTTCGGCACGGCGGCCTGCCTGGTGCGCGCCGTGCCGGCCATGCTCAGCGCGGCCGACCCGGTGGATGCGCTGTGCGAGCTGCTCGAGCAGCGCCGCGAGGGTGGCGACGGTCAGCCGGACTGGCGCGAGCGCTCGCTTACCACGATCGCCTGCAAGAGCGCCGTCAAGGCGGGCCAGACCTTGAGTATGGAGGAGATGCGGCAGCTCATCTATCGCCTGGAGACGACCTCCCGGCCGCGTACCTGCCCGCATGGGCGCCCCACCATGATCCTGCTGTCGTCCAGCCAACTCGAACGCGAGTTTGGCCGGCGTGGGTAGCAAGGATGCTACACTGAGAAATATTGGCGGCTCGCATGACAACGGCTGGTGCGAGGCGATGTCACGTCCGTGCATGATCGGGTGCTGCCCGCGATCGCCGGTGGTCGGTGGGCGCTCGAGCAAGGTTAGGAGGGATAGTCCGTGCTGATAGGCCCTGTGCTGTTGGATGTCTGGCAGACGATTCTGGATATCGTCATCATCCTGGTGGCCCTGACATCGTTCATCGCCCTAGCATTGATCGCGGTGCTCATTCTGGAGGTGATCGGACTGGTCCGGCAGGTGCGCGGCGAGATCAGGCCGCTGATCGATCAGGCCCAGCAAACGGTCAGGACCGTGCAGGGGACCACCGAATTCGTCAGCGCTGGGCTGCTCAAGCCGGCCATCCAGACCGCCAGCATCGCCGCCGGCGTAGCCCGAACCATCTCCGTGTTGCGCAGCGGCGTGATCCGGCCGCGCGGCACGTCGAGCGAGAGTCGAGAGTAGCTCAATGGACACCGCCTTCAATGTCATCGCCTACATCGCCAAACTGATCGTCCTGATCGAGCTATTCGTGGTGCTGGCCGTCCCGCTGCTGGCCGTCGGGGCGGGAGGGCTCTTCGGCCTGCGCATCGCCCGCAGGCGCCTGGGCGGCCCCATCGGCATAGCCCGGCAGGTGCCGCAGCGCGGGCAGGCGCTGGTCGACCGCGCCTGCACCATGGCCGCCATGCCGGTCATCACGGCCTCCAGCCTGTGGCGCGCGGCGGCGACGGTTATGGCCTCGCTGCGGCGACAGAGGTCCGGAACGGCCGGGCGAAGCTAGCGGCTACCGTGTAACCCAGCGCAGGGCGGAGCGCAAGCGCCTGATCAGCAGCGCCAGCGAGCAGGGGGACGAGATCAGGATATCCACACCGCGTTCCAGCGCCTCGGCGGCCAGGTCCGTCTCGGGGGCGCAGTAGGCGACCACGACGGGGTTGCCGGGGTAGTACCTTTGGGTCAGCCGGTTGGTAAACGCTTCCACCGCATCCCATCCGCACAGTAGAATGAGACGTGGCCTCCAACGCCGGGGGCGACGCGGTTGCAACGGCACGCTGTGCGCGGTCCAGCCGTTCGCGTGCAGTACGCCTAGATACCAGGAGGTGGTCTCGGTATCGCCGCCGACGATGAGTATATCGATGTCGTGATGGACAGGCAGGGGCGCGACTTCTTGCGCAGGCACGTTATCTGCTCGAGCTACCAGGTGAAGATGACGGTGCGTGGAGCGGGCTGCCGGGCTAGTGTCAGGTTTACTGTAACGGAGCGTGATCGCCAAAGGGTGATGGACACCGTCAAAGGCCGGTCGTGGTTTATGGCCAGATGGGATAGGCCCGTGGAGAAAGCGCGACGCGGGCGCGGCGGTTAGGCGTTAGGAGACGCCAAACACCCGCGGATAGCAGCGGTCGACGGGCTCTAGTTGGCCTGGGATTTGGCCTGGGATAAGGAGGATGAGTGGCACGAATCCTGGTCGTTGACGACGATCGCGATCTGGGGGAGTTGTTGCGCTTCGCCTTGAGCCGGGTCGGACACGACGCGGTGGTCGCCTACAACGTTGCCCAGGCCGTGGTCGCCACGCGCGATGAAGAGCCGGATGCGGCTATCATCGACGTCAACCTGCCGGACGGCAACGGTTTCGACCTGGCGCGGCGCATCCGCGCCGACTCCCTGCTGCCGATTATCATGCTGACCACGCGCGGCAGCGACGAGGACCAGATCGCCGGCTTCGACGCCGGCGCCGACGATTACGTCGGCAAGCCCTTCAACATGACCCTGCTGATCAAACGCCTCAATGCCCTGTTGCGCCGCAGCGAGTTGGTGGGAGAGGTAACCGCGGTCGGTGCCATGGCCGACGTCGCCGGCATCAAGGTGAACTTCGACAACAACGAGCTCTTCGGCGGCAAACGGCGCACCCATCTCACCCCGACCGAGGCCCGCTTGCTGCGCGTCCTGCTCTCCAATCGCGGGCGTCCCGTCCCCACCGACCTGCTGGCCGACCGCCTGTGGGGCGCCCGCCAGGGTAGCGGCACGCTGGTGAAGAGCCACATGTACCACCTGCGCCGCAAGCTCAGCTCGGCCGGCGCGCATGGCGAGACCATCGAGACGGTGCCCGGCGTGGGCTACCGGCTCGTCCCACAACAAGACTGAGCGGCCTCATCTCCCTACTCTCTTTGCTCCTGAGAGGGGTGGGAGAAAATTGAATCTCCTCGGGGGTTGCACCACCATGGATATCGGCCACTCCCGTTGGTCGGGCCTCGCGGCTGCGCCTGCACTCCTGCTTTAGGCCTGGTTGGCCGCCAATCCAGCCCTGGCCGTGGCCACGCAATCGAGCAATTCCGCGTGCACCTCGGGCGTCGAGCCGCTGATGAGGCAGGGACTCTGTATCGTCCAGGGGGTGCCGTCGAGGCCGGCCACCTGCGCCCCCGCCTCCCGCAACAGCAGCGCGCCGCCGGCTAGGTCCCACGGCTTGGCCTCTTCGATGATATTGCCGGCCACCGCGCCGCGCGCCTGTTGGGCCAGCGTGGCGCTGGTGCTGAGGATGCGCAGGGCAAAGCGGTTGCGCCGGATCAGCTCGCCGGCGATGCGCAGCGGGCGCTCGATGCGCCCGTACGAGGGCAGATAGCCCAGATCGAAGACCACGATGCCGCTGGCGTCCGAGACGCGCAGCGGGCGCCGCTTGCCGGAGGCGTCGATGGCCCAGGTGCCGGCGCCGCGCTCGGCGCAGAGTATCTCGCCGGCCCGCGCGCCCTCGGCCACCACCGCCAGCACAGGGTCGCCGTCGCGCAGCAGGACGATGTTGGTGCAGTAGAGCGGCAGGCCGTGCGCGAAGTTGTCGGTGCCGCAGATGGGATCGAGCAGCCAGCACAGGCCGGGCTCGGCCAGCGAGGCCGTGTCCTGCCCCTCCGCACCCTCCTCGCCGACGATGCGGTCGTCGGGGAAGGCGCTGCGCAGGCGCGCGGCGATCTCGCGCTCCACGGCGCCGTCGGTTTCGGTCACCACGTCGAAGCGGCCCTTGACCCGTATCGACTGCGTGCCGGTAGCGGCCGCGGCGCACTGGGCCGCCGCGGCCCAAGCCGCCTCTATGGCCACCGTGCGGCGCCGAGCCATCTCGTTCTCCGTCATCCCCCCAACTCCTTCATCGCGATCAAGGCCCGCGGTTATCGGGCTACTGTGTACGGCGGGCACCGGTACACTACACAAGGATACCCCGCGTTGACCACCGATAGCTGCCACCGGGGTGAAAGGACAGATACGGCTGTGGCGTCTCCTTCAGATCCTCTAACGCCGGATATCTTGCGCCGCCTGCTACACCAGCAACTCTACCTGGGTGTGCTGCTGGCCGCCGTCATCTGGTTTGTGTTCAGGGTGAGCGAGATCCTGCCGATCTTCCTCTTCGCCTTCATCCTGGCCTATCTGCTGGGGCCGCTGGTGCGGCGCGTGGCCGGCCCGGAGGGGAAGGGTATCTCGCGCTCTGCAGCGGCGCTCCTCGTCTATCTCGTCGTGATCGCCATCCTGGCCGCCGCGTTCTACGCTCTGTATCAGGCCCTGCGCACTGAGATTCTGAGCTATGCGAGGAACTATCACCAGTACCGCGATGCCCTGCTGGTTAAGCTGCAAGGCGAGGAGGCGCACGGCCTGCTGCGCGCGCTGCCGGACAGCGCCAAACAAGCGCTGAATAACCTGGTGCGCAACTCCGACGATACCCTGGCCTCGCTGGCCAGGCGCACCCTGCCCGAGCTGGTGAGAACGGCTCCCCGCCTGCTCGAGATGGTCGCGGTGCCGATCCTGGCCTACTACTTCCTGACCGATTACGGGCGCTTCTTCAACTACGTGCGCCGCATGATACGCCCGGAGGGGCGTGCGCGCTTCGACGAGCTGATTCGCGAGATCGACGCGTCGCTGCGCGGCTACCTGGCCGGGCAGGCCACGCTCTCGCTGGTGATGGGCCTCGCGGCCTTCCTGATCCTCTCGCTCAACGGCGTGCGTCCGGCGCTGGTGGTCGGCATCGCCGCCGCCTTTCTGGAGCTGATCCCGGTGGTCGGGCCGCTGCTGTGGGCACTGGTCGCCCTTGTCCTGACCTACGTGCAACAGCCGTCGCACACCATCGTGGTGGCGGTGCTGCTGTTGATCGCTCACCAGGCGGACATGCACATCCTGGCCCCGCGCATCCTGGGCGGGCACCTGCGTTTGCACCCTGCCGTGGTCATCTTCGCCCTGCTGGCCGGCAACGCGCTGATGGGCATCCTGGGCGTGCTGCTGGCCGCGCCGCTCGCCGCCACCATCAATATCATCCTGACCTACCTGATCACCGAAGGCGCGCTGTCGCCGGCGGCAGTGTTCCGCCAGGAGGCGGCACCGGCCATCGCCGCGTCGCCGAAACCACCGGAGCCGGCCAACGGGAGCCAGGCGCCCACGGCACGGAGGGGTCGCGGCGCCCGACGGCGGTAGATTCTCTCCGTAGAGCAGACAAAAGAGAGAGGCCGCGCATCGCGCGGCCTCTCTTGTAGTTGCAGGGGTTGGATTCGAACCAACGACCTTCGGGTTATGCATACTACTACAGCTTTCGCTGCCCGGCACGCCGGTTTGTAGTCTGGACTTTCTCTTCGCCCTCAGCCTTTCCTGTTAGGGCGCCTGCCATCAAGTCTCTACACCTTCTTCCATGCCACTCGACACAGAAGCTTGGCTCGGGATTACCCCGCCACGGGCTTCCCCGAGTTTGACAGGTAGTCGCACGCAGGTTTCCCTGCATGCAGCCCATTGCACTAATGGCTCTTAGGCATTAGCCAATAGTGCAGGTTGAGCCCGACGAGCTGCCACTGCTCCACCCTGCGACGAAGAGCGTGAGCAAAATCCCTGGCAAGGGCCTATCCTCCCATGGAGTTGCCCCCATAGTACTGTCGGCGCTGCGGCGTTTCACGACCGTGTTCGGGACGGGAACGGGTGGGACCACCGCGCTGTATCACCAAGGAATTCTTAACGCTCTTGGTGCGCCCCCTCGCGGGGGCACGCCCTTAAATCTATCACCCTGGGCGCACAGCGTCAAGCGTATTTTTGTGCGCCTCTTGTTGCGGGCAGAGGCCGCCAGGGATCCGAAGGCGCCGGGCATGCACCAGCCTTGATGTCCTCCAGTTCCAAGAGACTGTGGAGGGCGGAAGCATGAGAGCCGCGGATACCATAGCGTACTGGGAGGTATCGACTATGGAGGTGTCCGCGGCTCTGAAGGGGCGCACGCGCCTGGCGGCGCTCCTGC
>Ga0209062_1005929_pt1 | contig 11484 bp, 6 predicted proteins | sample Coa_R2_2_FD_187158 | JGI IMG/M metagenome (GOLD analysis project Ga0209062, IMG submission 187158) | Surface soil microbial communities from Centralia Pennsylvania, which are recovering from an underground coalmine fire - Coalmine... | ecosystem: Environmental > Terrestrial > Soil > Unclassified ...
CTCAACTTGGAATGGTACTGCCCGAGCGCTTCAATCTGAATCTCGAATGTAGTGCAGACTCGGCCATCGCCTAAACTGATTTGGAAGCACTTACCCCAGTTCCGGACCGCTTCGTGACGAACTTGGGCTAAGGGGTTGGCCGTCGCAATGACGGCCTTAAAACGTGAGTGCTGCTCCGCCGCCTCATGACAGGCGAGAAGGTTTGCATAACCAAACACCCCCTGAATGTATCAAACGCGGCACGAGCCGATATAATACAGATGTGGACGTTAGCAGAGCACCGTTGCGCTTTGAACACACACCGGAAAAAGAACCACTCCTAGCGGGAAAGCTGCCAGCCAGCAGGTGCAAGAAATGGATTCAGAATATCCTGGCTTACGCGCTTGCCCTGGGAATTATCGTTTATCTCGCTCGCGGCACTTCATTGGGAGAGTTCATTGTCATCCTGCGCCATGCAAACCCCTGGTGGTTTCTGCTGGCGTGCACAGGGTCGTTCGCTTTCTGGTTTTTAGGCGAGACCTATCTTTTTGCGAAGCTTTTCAGCTATTTTCACGTGCGGACCACGTTCCGTGAGATGCTGCCTGCGAATGCTGCCCAATACTTTTTGCAGGCGATCAATCAAGTGGCGGGAGGGGCAGCCCTGGTGTTCTTCATGCGCCGACGCAAAGGCGTGCCGATATTTTCGAGCGGAGCAACGATGGTCTTCCTAGGGTTGGTAGACGTTCTGGTGATGGCGCTGATGGGGGTGCTGGCGGCCATCCTGGTGCCCGGATCGCTCTTGCGCGCCGCCTGGTATTACCCGGTCGCCATCACAGCGGGCATCTGCCTGATTGCCGCGTTCTGGCTGCGCGGACGCCCTTCCTCACGCCCCTTAAGGTGGATTTACGAGCGCCCTTCACTCCTCAGCTTCCGGCAAGCGCGTCTTTCGCACTGGATGCGGCTGATGCTGATCCGCGCTCCCATCTTTGCGGCCCAGGGCTTTATGCTCTATTACCAACTGGCCAGCTTCGGCGTCCATGTGCCTTTGGTGCAGGTGCTGGCGTTTGAGCCAGCGGAGCTTTTCCTGAGCGCCCTTCCCATCACCCCCGCGGGTTTGGGCATCCTTCAGGCCGTATTAATTTTGGGCTTCCATTCCTATGGCTCACGCGCCACCTTGTTGACCGTGGGTCTTGCCATCAGCACCATGGGCATTGTGATGCGCCTGCCCCTCGGCATTGGCGCAGCAGGAACATTTGCTCGGGAAGTCACTCGAGCGCAAAAATCACACGCCCTGGCCGCAGCAGAATCCTAGATGGGCTGGAAGGAACGAGAGGGAGGAGGGCAGGACTCTTTGGCGAGCGGCCGTCTTCAACCGACCTCTTCCATCTCACCCGTAGGCAGCAATCGCAACTTTCTTCCTCGCCATTCAACCGTATCACCCTGAAGGCTTGCCAGCCAGATGATTTGCATGAGGAGGTCTTTGATTGGCACGAGTAGCAGTTCTGAGATGCGCACGGGCAGGCGCAGGATGGCGGCGTAAGTCCAGGCGGTGAGTCCCAGGCGTGCCGCGAGCACCAATCCTGCAACCGCAACCCACGGCATGCCGAAAGCGGAAGTCAGCGCGAGCAGCAGCGCCCAGAAAGGACCGTTAATCAGCATTCGAGCCAGGCTCAGAGGCCGGATCTTACGATCTACACGTGCCCAGCGCAGTTGACGATCCCAGAAGTCCCGGAACTTCAGCTTCTCCATCACCATGGTGACCATCGACCTGGAGAGCCGAATGCGGTAACCCTGCGCCACCACCCGGCGCGCCAGGGCAAAATCATCCCCGAAGGAATTCTTGACCGCCTCAAGCCCGCCCGCCTCCTTCAGGACGCTCTGTCGAATCGCGACAGTCGAAGCAAAGGCATGGCGCATGGGCTCGAGATAGTAGGAAAGGATGGCGGTGGGGGTGAAATCCGTGTTAATAAAGAGTGCTTCGAGCCTGGCTCCGAAAGTGCTTTGCGGAGCGACGGCCTTGTAGGCGCAAGTCACCATCCCGATTCTTTTACTGTCGTCCAGCTCCGCCACAATTCGCCGCAGGTAATCGCGGTCCACCCGCACGTCGGCATCGCTCATCACCAGGATTTCTGAAGCTGGCGGCTGGCGCAACATGCGTAAGAGCTTGCCGACTTTGCGATTCGTGGAATCTTCATCGCCAACTGTCTCGGTGATTCGCGCTTCCGGATAAAGTCGTCGAATCTCATGCAGCGCACTGATGGCAGGGTCATCTTCAGTCGTGATGCCGAAGATGAATTCCTTGCGGGGATAATCCACATCCATAAAGCTTTTGAGATTCGCGAAAAGGTTTTCGTCCCAGCCGTGCAGCGGCTTGAGCAAGGCGACCGTAGGCGGGTCAGCGGGTAGGGGAGGCGTCGTGGTGGCGCGGCGGCTGAATAAAATTCCTGTCGCCCAAACCAGAAGATAATAAATCAGCGAGGCACAACAGCCGAACAAACAGAAGTCACGAAGAAGAATCAACAGAAGGTCCTTTTGAAGTCGCTGGTGTAACCCTATAGCTTATCAATGGGTTGGAGTTTATGGCAAGCGGATGTACTCGTCCGGCAGATTGTTGACACCCAAGGGTCTTTCTGGGGGACTGAGGTTTGACTTTTCGACTGCATAAAACCCCCGGGCTTTCGCAAAGCCCAAGGATGCGCCGAAGGGCCATCTCAGAGACTCGATTCGGATACTGACACTCTAACCTGAGTGTCAACAATCTGCTGGATGAGTACACATGCTTCACTCAAGGCTTTCCCTAGGCTAGAATCTTGAAGAGTCCGAAAGACTTCGGGCACATAGTGGTGATAACCCCAATCTAGCCTTTCTCAGGAGCTCCTATGGGAGACAGAGAGAGAACGCACGACCGGCATCATATTCCCCCGCCCGTGCCAGGTGCTACCCAAACTGCGACCGGAACGTACGTTGTGTCAGATAAGCTTTTTTTGGACGGTTTTAAGGAAAGGATCCACGAGTTGTTCTTGACGCTTCTGGGACTTCCGGGCCATGTCCAGCAGGTTCAGCAAGAGTTTAATCGCCTTAGCAACTCGAATTTGCCATATGACCGGAAACTTGCTGTTGGCAGAAAGGCTTTCGAACAGATCGTGAAGGCTGCTAAGTACGCTTCGATCGATTTCCCGCAACAAACATTCCGCATTGCCAGCGTGAGTAGAACGTTTTACGTGGAGCGCCAAAACGGAAGGGTGACGAGCAGCGAAAGGTATGAGCCTTGACCATCAGGCGGCGGGGCTGTGTTGGTTACTTCGACTTCAGGACAATCACAAAGAGCCTTCTGCCGCGCCTCGGCAAGGACAAGGCGGGTATCAAGTAAGTCGGCTCCCACTCTAGCGCGCTGGTTATCCGGGTTAGAGCCGGTGGTAAGCCCACTCTTCATGGGTAACGCAGAAAATTAACACGCTAGCGATAAAATCTTCACAGGCGTATTTACTTGGCTCCGAAAAGGGTATAGAATCCGTCCCAAGTGTAGAAGTAAGCTGAGGTTGATTGAAAATCCACTCATTGGGGGCGTTATGCTAGAGTGTAGACTTTCAAGAAGCCTTCGGGGAAATCTTTTTCTTGGGCTTCTTATTATTGTTGCCTTCTGTTCTTTCACTCCTCGAAACATATTCAGCCAAACGACAATTTCAACCGGCAGCATCATTGGAACTGTAACGGATCCAACCGGTGCGGTAGTTCCCGATGCTTCGATTACCATCACAAATAAGGCGACTGGGCGCGTTATCCGACTTGTCTCCAACAGCGCAGGAACCTACGATTCGGGCGCCCTCAATCCGGGTGATTACATCGTTCGCGTTGAGGCCAAAGGATTCCAGAGCGTCGTCATTCCGGTTACCGTGCAGGTTGGGACCACCGCGTCCGGCAATGTGAAACTGCAAATCGGCTCCACCAGTACCGTGGTGCAAGTGCAGGCAAGCACGGTGGAGGTGAACACCATCCAGCCCACTCTCCAGGGCGTCCTTACCACGCAGCAAATCGAGCAATTGCCGATCAATGGCAGAAATTTCCTTGATCTTGCTCAGCTTCAGCCCGGTGTCCAGATCCAGGATGGCGCGAATTTTGATCCTACCAAAAATGGATTCTCCTCGATTTCTTTCAGTGGGCGATTCGGACGCACGGCACGCATCGAGGTGGACGGAGTTGACATCAGCGATGAAACTGTAGGCACCACCACGATGAATATTCCAGCCAGCGCCATTCAGGAATTCCAGGTGGAGGAGTCCTCGCTGGACCTGAGCACGGAACTCACCTCTTCAGGCGCGGTGAACGTTTCCACGCGTTCGGGCACCAATCGTTATCACGGAGAAGGATTCTATTACGGCCGCTGGAACGACTTGGCCGCGCGGATTGCGCCAACCAATCTTTTCTTCCGCAGGGAACAGTTTGGCGCCAACGTGGGTGGCCCGATCAAGAAGGATAAAGTCTTCTTCTTCATGGACTGGGAACGCACCCGCCAGGATTTGGCTGCCCCGGTTCTGTTAGGGGACCCGTTCACAGCGCTCTCCTCTTCCATAAATCAACCTTTCAAGGAGCATGAACTGGATGGTCGTCTGGACTGGCAGATCAAGCCCAACATTCATGCTTTTTACCGTTACACCTATAACATCAACAGTGACGTGGTGCCATTCATTCCCAACACCTTTTCTCCCTTTTTGAATCGAAATCATGCGCAGGACCACGTAGCGGGCATTGATATTAATACAGCCACGTTTACCAATCAGATCCGCTATGGCTATTTAAGGTTTGCCAACCAAATTACGGATGCTACAACAGGATCCGGCATTTACGATCCCGCTCCGGGGCTTGAGATTGGCATCGGCGGCGATCCATTCTGCCTGACGGCGGGGGCTGACTTTTTCTGCTCTGGCATCAATTTTCTGGCTCCACAGGCGACGCAGCAGCATGATACCCAGGTGAAATACGATGGCAACAAGCTGAGCGGCAGTCATGATTTTCGGTTTGGGGCTTCATGGAATCACATTCTAGGCGGGGGGTTCGCGTCATTTCTGGCTCTGGCTCCATCAGTGGGCGATAACTTCACATCAGCTGATATCGCGGCGGCGGCGGCGGGTCCTTTCCCTGGCGGTTCTTCCAACCCGTTGAACTATCCTGTTGACAGCGTGTTCCTCGGCAACGGCATTGGTTTTTCAACCGCTATTCCCCAGTTTGGATTTCCCGGTGGCGGGCAATTTGACAATCGCGTTCAGGCATATTTTGGCGATACCTGGAAGGCGAAGCCCAACCTGGTGATTGATTGGGGCCTGAGGTATGTTCGGGATACAGGCCGGGATGATAACCAGCTCGGGCCCGTTCCCATTTTAAGCCAGTTCGGGCCTGGCCTTGATCGTGCTCCGCACCAGCCCGACCTGAATTTTGCTCCACAATTAGGAATTGCCTGGGACCCTTGGAACAATGGTAAGACGGTGATTCGGGCTGGGGCCGGGCTTTACTACGAAAATGACGTTTTCAACAACATTTTGTTTGACGCTCCAGCTCGCCTCCAGAAAGGGCTCTTCCTGGGATTCACTCCTGTTTGCCCCAATGCCACATTGACGCTGCCCGGGAATCCTCCTCAAACAATTCCTGTCAATGGAGTGTGCGGCCAGCCGATTGGCACGGTGGCTAACCAGATTGTCGCATTGCAACACGAATATCAGGCGGCGACGATTGCCGCTGGCCCAGCAGCGAATGGCGTCTATATTGGGAACACCCTGGCAGATAATGCATCGACCGGCACCAACCTCATTTCCCCCGACTTTCGCACGCCTTTTTCATGGCAATTTAATGTGGGTTTTGAACGGCAGATTCATCAGGGAACCGTTCTGAGCGTTGATTATGTCCGCAACGTCGCGTTGCACTATCTTTTGTATTACGACACTAACCATGTGGGTGACGCGCGCTATTTAGATAAGGCAGCGGCGCTCAATGCCATCAATACGACCAATCTTTCCTTCGGTTGCCCCGCAGGTACGGCTGGAATCGACTGTGCCATCGCGGCAGGAGCCACAATTAGCGACTACGCGTCGAACGGGCTTGACTCCGGCGGGGCTGTTAACGGCGGGTTTCCCGGATGTAATTGCGCTTTCCCAGGCATCAATCCCAATCTGGGTCAGAACGAGATGCTCTTCCCCATCGGGCGCTCGGTTTATAACGCCATGGATGTTTCGCTGCGACAGAATGTCGACCACCCACTGCCTGGCCTTCGGCACCTCAGCCTCCAGGCTTCCTATTCCCTATCCCGCTACGATGCCATGGCTACTGATTCAGATTTCATTAATGGCGCGACAGATTTTGCCAATATCAATCATTATTTCGGGCCGTCGGGTCTTGACCGCACGGATCAGTTCTCATTCGGCGGAGTCGGGACGCTTCCCGGCGGCTTTCGCTTAAGTCTGATTGCCCACGCTTACACGGCTCTTCCCGTGACTCTTGAAGTCCCTCCCGGAGCCCAACGCGAACCTACCACTGCGCAAATCTTTCAATCAGACCTGACCGGCGATGGAACCACGGGTGATGTGCTTCCCGGCACAAATCTCGGGTCATACGGTCGTCAGGTCAATGCCGGAAACATCAATCAGTTCATCACCAATTACAACAACAATTTTGCGGGGAAGCCTACGCCGGCCGGGATGGCTCTGGTAAATGCCGGCCTGTTTACCGTTTCCCAGTTGCAGCAATTGGGCGCTGTGGCACCCACAATCTCTCTTGCGCCCAGTGGGCAGGTGAACTTGGGCGGCCTATTTACGACAGACCTTGGCCTCACCTATGTCTTCCATTTGAGCCGAATTTCCCACAGATTCAGCGAGGAAGCTACTTTTCAGCCGAGTGTCACAGTGTTCAACTTGACCAATTCTGCGAATTATGACTTCCCTAGCAATCCGCTGAGCGGCATTCTTGATGGTTCCGTAGGTTCAGCCAATGGCACGAAGTACACTCAACGCACGAATCGAGTGACGTTAGGTTCAGGAGTCTTCGCTCTGGGGGCACCGCGAGTGGTCGAATTCGGAGCGAAGTTTACATTTTGAGAGCTGCAATTAAAGGCTCATGAAGAACGAAGAAGAGGATGCGCGGCCTGACCCTTTGATTTTTGATGAAAGGGTTCCTAATCAAGAGGGTACGGTACGAGTTGCTTCTTGGCCGTCTAAGGTTGTCCTTCAGCAGAGAGCGTGGTGGTAGTGGATAGGAAAAAAATATGTTGTCTTTGATCACTCAAGAATGTGTGATTAATCTACTGAAATTCAAGTGATCACAGAGGCGTTAAAGTCGTTACCGAGCGGAATAATGGGAGGTCATCCGATGGAAAACAAACATCGAACCGTTCGAAATGCCGATGAACAATCCACCACAAGGGTTTATAAAGGGCTAAAAGACAACCTTCTGAGTACCTTGATTCTCTGCCTTCGAGCTGCTGGATTTGGAATAATGCTAGCTACACTGCTCGTAGTTTTAGGTATGACCAGGCAAGTAGATGCGCAGGGCGGCATTACGGGAGCCATCTCTGGTAAGGTTCAGGACCCCAGCGGAGCCATCATTCCAAATGCCCAAGTTGACGTCGTCAATCAGAACACCGGGGTTACAGTGCGGAGGCTCAAGTCAAACTCTGATGGAACCTTCGCAGCTCCCCTTCTTCCCCCTGGAGTCTATCGGGTTATCGCAAAGGCTCCTGGTTTCGAAACAACGACTGCTTCAAATATCGATGTGAGGGTAACGGAAACCACGACGGTCACGGTGACGATGAGAGTGGGAACCATTACTCAGCAGGTTACTGTCAGCGGCGTGGCTGCGCCGGTCCAATTGAATTCCGCTGCTACCGGCCAAACCATCGAAAGTCACACGGTGGGAACCCTCCCGCTTTCCACACAGAATTTCCTTACACTCCTGGCTCTCTCTCCCGGAGCCAATACAGATCTGTTTCCTTCGAGCAGTGTAGGTCGAGGATCGGTCACGTTAAACGTCAACGGAGAACGACCTTCGAATAATAACTATATGCTGGAAGGGGTTGACGCCAACGATTACAATCTCCCGGTCACGGACAATGTTCCACTGCCTAATCCGGACGTTATCTCGGAATTTAAGACCCAGACCTCGCTCTATGACGCTTCCCAGGGCCGGAATGGCGGCGGCAACATCCAGGTGCTAATGAAATCTGGTACTGACAAGTATCACGGCGATGTTTATGAGTTTTTCCGAAACAATGCGCTCAACGCGAACGATTTCTTTCTGAATGAGCAAGGGCAGCCAACACCGGTTTTACGCCAAAATGTGTTTGGCGCATCATTTGGCGGGCCGGTGCCGAAAGCAAAGGATTTCTTCTTTTTTGGAAACTACCAGGGAATAAGAGCGGCCTCTGGTATTTCGACCGGAACCTTTCTTTCGAGTGTCGTTCCAGTCCTTCCACAAGACCGGTCCGAGCAGAACCTTATCGCAACCTTTTTCCCGAATGGCCTGCCGCCTGGCTACACCTCCCTTGACCCTACCGCCGTGAAGTGGTTGAATCTGCAAGCTTCCAAATGCCCCGGCTTCAATGACGGAACGCACTGTATTCCTTCACTGCCAGGCACACCGGGTTTGACCAATGGCTCTGTCAATGTTGCGACCTTAAGCCGTTCTTCAGCCGGACCCTTTTCAAGCAATCAGTTTACGATCACGACGGACAAGCAGGTGGGTTCCAAGGACCGCATCTATTTTCGTTGGTTTTACAACCAGGGGTCTAATATTGAGCCTTTTGGAGAAGAAGCCTCTTTACCTTTTTCTGAGAGCCTTCCTCTTTCGAACCGCTTTGCCAAAATCGGCTGGACGCGTCTGATTTCACCCACCTGGACCAACGAAGCTGGTTTCGGCTTCAACCGCTTCGGCTTTGCATTGAGCCCAACCCAGCCCATCACGCTATCGGATATCGGCGCGACCCGGGGCAATTCCGCTCAGTTTCCTGGAGCCTACCAGCCCATCATTGATGGAATTGGTCCCAGCGGCTTTTCGATCGGACCAGGTGTCAATGACAACCGCGGCGGAACTTTTAACACTTTCGAAGTAACCGATGACGTGTCGCATGTCGCGGGCAAACATGTGATCCGTTTTGGAGGAGACTTCGTCCGATATCAGCTCAACCGGTACAACAACTTTGCCGCGCTGGGAAGCGTCACTTTTAACACAGGAGCTCCGTGCCCGGGCATTAACGGGTTCCAGAACTTTCTTCTGGGCTGCGTGGGAACCACGCAGGGCCAGGCAGGTTTCGGCCAGGTCTATTTCCGGGCTAAAGATGCCGCGCTTTATGTGCAGGATGATTACAAAGTTATTCCCAGGCTCACTTTAAATCTCGGCGTGCGGTGGGAAGGTTTAGGCTTTTCCCATGATAAGCACAATGAACTTTCAAACTTCCTGGGTCTTGGCGATGGCCATGCGCCGCCCTTGGTTGTTGTTCACCCGGCAGCCAGCTCGGCAACAACCCCGGGCGTTCCTACCGCAAACATCACGAGTTGCACGCTACTCCAATGCTTTGATCCCACGAATTTCGCACCTCGCGTAGGGTTCGCCTGGGACGTCTTTGGCAACGGTAAGACCGCTCTCCGCGGCGGGTACGGCATCTACTTTGACCAGGTTTCGAACCAGTCGGTGCTGCAGACTTTCGGCGGCTTGCCGTTTCAAGAGCCGGTCAGCGCGGCTCCGGGCTCAGTAACGCCCGAGGATCCGTTTCCAAACTTCCCTCCTCTCTCCGCTTTTCCCCTCTCGATTCAGCAGGTGATTCCGTTGTTGGCAGGTTTCGATGGTGCGACCGGGGCGCCGATATTCAATAGCCCGGATGGCAGCCCTTCGAGCGGCTTTCAGTTTTTCCCCGTGCGAGATTTCAACATTCCATATAGCGAGCAGTGGAACCTGACCATCGAGCGTGGGTTCAAAGGATGGATGGCTCAAATCGGTTATGTTGGCAGCCGGGGAGTGAAACTGATTGGTCCGGGCAGGCCGTCAAATCCGGGGAAGATCTGCACCCAGGCCACCCCATGCACCATCCCTGCCTCGCTCGCGAAAGATGCAGTGGTACCGCCCGGGACGCCGGGGACAGTCAAGAATTCTGACGGCAGCATCACAATTACGCAAAGCACGGGGGCCAATATCGACGCTCGAGTTCCTGTCCAATTTCTCGGTTTGGCCAACAGCCGTGGGTTCTTCCAGGAAAATCAGGGTCTTTCCTACTATCACTCCCTCCAGGCATCCTTGAGCCATCAGTGGGCGCATGGGCTTTATTTTCAGGCCTCTTACACCTATTCCCGCTGCATGGATAACGGCTCCGGTTCGGAATTCGGTGACGAACTCAATGGCCTGCTCCAATACGGCGATTATTTGAATCCCTATAGCAACTATGGGCCCTGCGATTTCGATCGTACCCACCGGTTCGTGGTCAGCTATAACTATGAGTTGCCATTTGCCCGAATGTTGAATATTCCCAACCATGGTCTCGGCAAGCTGGCGCATGGGTGGTCAGTGAACGGCGTGACAACCTTTCAGTCGGGGCTGCCGTTTGTTATCTTTGATTCCAACGCTTTGACTCTTGAGGACACGGACGGTATTAACAGCTTAAACTTCGCCACCTTGGCGCCTGGTATGACGTTAAGGGATATTCCAACGAAGGGCAGCACAGAGAGCCGCTTGAACAATTGGATCAACTTGAATGCGTTCCAAGTTGGCGGACAGTGCGTTAACAACCAGAACCAAATTGTGGCTGCCAGCGATCCTTCCTGCACGGGATTTGCCGCTCTCGGCGATGTTTCCCGAAATAACTTCCGCGGTCCTTTTGAGCAGAACTGGGACTTTTCTTTGATCAAGGATACGCGGCTGACTGAAAGCACAACGCTCCAGTTCCGTGCTGAATTCTTTAACATCTGGAACAAGCCGGCGTTTCAGGCGCCACAGGCCGGATCATACGGCACGTCCTTGGGTAATTATGGGCAGGTGAATGTCGCGGGTGGCTCTTCTGCAATTCTCGCAACCCTCAATGGCCCGCGCGTGATCCAATTCTCATTGCGCTTGAGCTTTTGAGATTGCGTCTACTGGAACGGCACCGGTGACTTTGACTCTGTTGGAGCGCCTGCGTTTAGACTGTAGAACCTTTCCGAAAAAAGTTACAGAGTCATTGCTGTTGGAAGCTTGAAATGTGGAGCTCTTGGGACTTGGCGTGGTGGTTTGTTTCGGGTCTACATTGCGTTCTGTAGAGATTGGCATACCCGAGGCGCTATCCAGACGAGCCGCCCGAAAGTTCGCGGAGAATATCGTTGACAAACGATTTCGCGTCGCCAAAGAGCATGAAGGTCTTATCGAGGTAATAGAGGTTATTGTCGATGCCCGCGAAACCCGGGCTCATGCTGCGCTTGATCACCATCACCGTTCTGGCCTTATCCACCTCAATGATCGGCATGCCGTAGATGGGGCTGCCTTGCTCGTCCCGCGCGGCGG
>Ga0209062_1005937_pt1 | contig 11475 bp, 9 predicted proteins | sample Coa_R2_2_FD_187158 | JGI IMG/M metagenome (GOLD analysis project Ga0209062, IMG submission 187158) | Surface soil microbial communities from Centralia Pennsylvania, which are recovering from an underground coalmine fire - Coalmine... | ecosystem: Environmental > Terrestrial > Soil > Unclassified ...
CGCCGCCGCCCCGCAGGAGCAGACCGTGGGTTCCGCGTTCGAGGTCGTGGTCAATCGGCTCGAGGATCTGGGCGTGCCGACCATCTGCCGGCTCAACGGCGGCGTCTATGGCGGCGCGACCGATCTGGCGCTCGCCTGCGACTTCCGCATCGGCACCGAGGCCTGCGAGATGTTCATGCCGGCGGCGCTGCGTGGCCTGCATTACTACACCAGCGGCATCAAGCGCTACGTGTCGCGGCTTGGCGTCGACAATGCCAAGCGGCTTTTCCTCACCGCGGACAGGATCGATGCCGCCGAGATGAAACGGATCGGCTACCTCACTGCATTGGTCGCGCCCGATGCACTGGACGCGGAGGTCGACCGGCTCGCCACGCAGCTCGCCGGGAACGCTCCGATCGCCATGCGCGGCATGAAGCGCACCATCAACGAGTTCGCGCGTGGCGCGCTTGACGAGGCGGCCTCCGACGCCCGCGCGCGCGACAGCATGCATGGCGAGGAGATCAAGGAAGGCATCAAGGCCTTCGCCGAAAAACGTCCGCCGCGATTCTGATACGCGCTCGCGCCTGTTCGTCGACGCGCGGGTCTCCGCAAACATGATCGGCCCCGTCCGGTGGGTTGGTCCATCGCTCTTTCGCGGAACAAGCACATCGGAGCTTAACGATTTGGCGCGCATCAAAACGCTTTGAGGATAGCGCGTTAGTTCGTCCAAATTACCATTGACTTAAGGTTGTTACTGACTAGCCTGATCGTTGGGCGGGAGCTTGTAGCATGAGAGGTTCTGAGCTTTGCTGGTGCTGGCAGGCGCGCTTCGGCCCCTCGCGGACTCGCCGACGTCAATCGGAGGGCTCTGCCGGCGCTTTCTCTTCTTCCTCTACCAGCCGCTCAGCATGCGCGATGAGCTCCTCGCGGTGCCGCTTGCTCCGGAGAGCCAGAAAGCTCTTCATGAGCCGAAGTCCGAAGGCCGTCGTCTCGTCGGCTTTCAATGCGGCAAGCTTGGGCGGCATCAGGATGCGACTCGCTGCTGATCTTCCGGGTTTACAGCCGTGACCGAACCTTCGCTCGACAGACTCATTGCGCAGCTGCAATTATGCATCGTGGATACGAGGGCTCTGCAACTCAAGATGTTGGAACGCCTTTTGTCAATAGCGTTGCTGGAAGCCTACGAGACCAAGGAGAAGTCCGGCAGGCCCCGCGATCCCACTGCTTGAACGGCAGAACAGGCGGCGCCTACCAGCGCTGCTGCATGGCGGCATTAAAACCTGGCAACAATTCTACTCGTCAACGAACCTCGCTGCATCGGCAACCTGGGCGCGGCTGGTGCGGTAGCTATTGGCCTTGTGGGTGCGATCCGGATAGCCGAACGAGATACCGCAGACCACACGGCGGTCATCGGAAAGGCCAAAATGCGTCCGCACCACGTCGGAATGAAAGGCGAGCGCGGCCTGCGGGATGGTGGCAACCCCGAGCGCCTGTGCCGCCAGCAGGAAGCTCGTGACGTAACCGCCGCAATCGATCGCCCCGTAGACGCCGAGCGCCTCGTCGGTGTGTACGATGGCAACGTGAGGCGCACCAAAGAAGTTGAAATTCTCCAGCGCCTGCTTCGCGTAACCCACCTTGTCGCCGCGGGGAATGCCGAGCGAATTGTAGAGCTGAAAGCCGCTCTCGCGCCGCCGCTCCAGATAGACGCCGCGATATTCGCGCGGAAATGGGAAGTCGCCGGCATTCGGCTTGCCACTGGAGGCGGCCGCATACATCACCTCGCGGAATCGTTGCGTCGCCGTGCCTGACGTGATCTCGAGCTGCCAGGGCTGGCTGTTGCACCAGGAGGCAGTCTTCTGCGCGGCGGCCAGGATGCGCTCGATCGTCGGCCGGGAGACCTGCTGCGGCAGGAAGCGGCGGCAGGAGAAGCGCTCGGCGAGCAGCTCCTCGAGCGCGCCGATGCGGTCCTCGCTGCTGTAACGGCTTCCGGCGGTGTCGCTTGCGGCGTCCATGATCATCGTCCCTTGGTCGGAATCCTGTTGAACGGCACGTCCTTGTCGACGCGGATGTCGCCCGGCAATCCGAGCACGCGCTCGGCGATGATGTTGCGCAGGATCTCGTCCGTGCCGCCGGCAATTCGCATCGACGGGGAGGACAACAGCATCTGCTGGAACTGTCCGGCAGCGTCCGCATCAGGACCATTGAGAACACCGGCGGCGCCCTCCAGGTCCATGGCATAGGTCGCGATGTCCTGCAGCATGGTGCCGGCGACGAGCTTGCCGATCGAATTCTCCGGTCCCGGTCGCTCGCCCTTCGACAGCGCCGAGATGGCCCGGTAGCTGGTATATTTGAGCCCGCTGTTCCGCACCGCCCAACTGGCAAGCTTCGAGCGAGTGGCGGAGTCATCGATCGCAAGCCCGTCCTCGGTCATCAGGTTGCTGCAGAACTCGAACATTTCGGAGAAGCCGGTGGCGAGCCGCGCGCCGATCGACATGCGCTCGTTCATTAGCGTGGTCAGCGAGACATTCCAGCCGTCGCCGACGGCGCCAAGCCGCTGCGAGTCAGGCACGCGCAGGCCGGTGAAGAACACCTCGTTGAACTCCTGCATGCCGTTGGCCTGCTTGATCGGCTTCACCTCGACACCCGGGCTCTTCATGTTGATATAGAACATGGTCAGCCCCTTGTGCTTGGGCACGTTGGGGTCGGTTCGGGTGATCAGGATGCCGTAATCGGAATAATGCGCGCCCGAGGTCCAGATCTTCTGGCCGTTGATAACCCACTCATCGCCCTGCCTCTCGGCGCGCGTTCGCAGGCCGGCGACGTCGGAGCCACCGGCGGGCTCGGAGAACAGCTGGCACCAGATATCTTCGCCGGAGGCAAGCTTCGGCAACAGCCGCCGCTTGTCTGGTTCAGAGCCATAGGCCATCACCGTCGGGCCGCACATGCCTTCGCCGATCTGGAACGGCTGGGTCAGCTTGCCGTAGACGCCCTCTTCCTGCTGCCAGATCACGCGCTCCACCGGCGACGCGCCGCGGCCGCCATACTCCTTCGGCCAATGCAGGCAGGCCCAGCCCGCGTCGAACTTCTGCTTCTGCCAACGCTTGGCCACTTCGACGATGTCGTGATTCTGCAGGCGGATGCGCCCGAGCGAGGACTTTGATAATTCGGCCTCCAGCTCCTTCGGCGCGTTGGCCTCGATCCATTGGCGCGCTTGGCTGCGGAAGGCAGCTTCCTCTGGAGTGTCGTCGAAGTTCATGGCGGACCTCGTTCTGCGTTGTTGTAGGGTGGGCAAAGCGACGCGTGCCCACCATTGGCGTATGGCGGTGGGCACGGCGCAAGAGCGCCTTTGCCCACCCTGCGAATCCTCTAGGCGCGTCCCTTGGTGGGGATCTGGTTGAACGGCAAATCCTTGTCGACGCGGATATCGCCGGGCAGTCCAAGCACCCGCTCGGCGATGATGTTGCGCATGATCTCGTCGGTGCCGCCTTCAACGCGGGTGCCCGGGGCGCGCAGCAGCATGGCCTGAAACTTTCCGGCAAGCTCCGCTTCCGGGCCGCTCAACACGCCGGCGGCCCCTTGCAGATCAAGTGCGAACATCGCGACCTCTTGCACCATCGATCCCGCCACAAGCTTGCCGATGGAATTCTCCGGTCCTGGACGCTCGCCCTTCGACAACGCAGAGATGGCGCGGAAGCTGGTGTATTTCAGCCCGCTCGCCTTCACCGCCCAGCTTGCAAGCCTGGAGCGGACATTGCGATCATCGATGGCAAGGCCGTCTTCGAGCATCAGGCCGTTGCAGAAATCGAACAGCTCAGGGAAGCCGGTGGCGACGCCGGCCCCGATCGACATGCGCTCGTTCATCAGCGTGGTCAGCGCGACGTTCCAGCCGTCATTGACATTGCCGAGCCGCTGCGCATCGGGAATGCTGACGTCGGTGAAATAGACCTCGTTGAAATCCGATTGACCACTTGCCTGCTTGATCGGCCGCACCTCGACGCCGGGGCTCCTCATATCCAGGAAGAACATGGTGAGCCCCTTGTGCTTGGGCGCAGTCGGATCGGTGCGGGTCAGCAGGATGCCATAGTCGGAATAATGCGCCCCCGAGGTCCAGATCTTCTGGCCGTTGATGATCCAGTCATCCCCGCGCCTCTCCGCGCGGGTACGCAGACCCGCGACATCGGAGCCGGCGGACGGCTCGGAGAACAGCTGACACCAGACCTTCTCGCCAGACGCCAGCGGCGGCAAGTAATGGCGCTTCTGCTCTTCGTTGGCGAACGCCATCATCGTCGGCCCGCACATGCCGTGGCCGATGATGAACATCGCAGAGAGCTTGCCGAAGGCGCCTTCCTCCTGCTGCCAGATCACCCGCTCGATCGGCGACGCGCCGCGACCGCCATAATCCTTTGGCCAATGCAGGCAGGCCCAGCCCGCATCTGCCTTCTTCTTCTGCCAGGCCTTCGCGACCTGCAGCACGTCGGCGCCCTCGAGCCGCGTGCGGCCGAGCGAGGATTTGCGCAGCTCGTCTTCATATTGCTTCGGCGCATTCGCCGCGATCCAGGCGCGCGCCTCGGCGCGGAAGGCGGCTTCCTGCGGGGTGTCATCGAAGTTCATTGCGAACCTCTCTCCTCTGTCATTCCGGGGCATGCGAAGCATGAACCCGGAATCTCGATCCAAAACCTCTGGATTCCGGGTTCGCGCCTTTGGCGCCCCCCGGAATGACGGTGCCAAAACTCAAGCCGCGTTCTTCTTGCGCATGCGGTCGATCAACTGATCTTCCCAATAGGACAGGCTGCCCAGACCGAGCGCGGTCGCATTGGCGCGGCGATAGAACATGTGGCAGTCGAATTCCCAGGTGAACCCCATGCCGCCATGAACCTGGATGTTGTTCTTGGCGCAATGCTGGAACGCCTGCGTGGCGCTGATGCGCGCACTGGCTGCCGCTTCCGGCAATTCAGACGAATTGGTCGAGAGCGCCCAGGCGCCATAGTAGGAGTTGGAGCGCGCCAGCGTTGCCGAGACATACATATCGGCGAGCATGTGCTTGACCGCCTGGAACGAGCCGATCGGGCGTCCGAAGGCGATGCGGTCGAGTGCGTAGTCGCGGCCCATCTCCAGCGCGCGGTCGGCGCCGCCGACCTGTTCGAAGGCCATCAGCACCGCTGCATGGTCCAGCACCTGCGTCAGGATGCTCCAGCCATCGCCGGATTGACCCAGCAGCTCGCCTTTGGCGTTGCTGAGGGTAATCTCGGCCTGGGAGCGCGTCGGGTCGATGTTGGAGAGCGGCTTGGCTTCGACGCCGTTGCCCTTGAACTCGACGAGATAGAGCGAGACATCGCTGTCACGACCGGTCGAAGCAGTGCGAGCGGCGACGATAGCGAAGTCGGCGATCGCACCGTCGGCAACGGGCACCTTCACGCCGGAAAGCGTATTGCCGGAAGCCGCAAGCTTGATCGCCTGCGGCGACGGATTGCCCTTGCCCTCGAACAGTGCAAGCGTGCCGATCGCCTCGCCTTTGGTGATCCTCGGCAACCACTTCTGCTTCTGCTCGTCGCTGCCGGCGATCAGCAGCGCTTCGGCCGCGAGATAGACGGTCGAGGAGAACGGCACGGGCGCAAGTGCGCGGCCCATTTCCTCGGCAATCACGCAGAGCTCGAGATGGCCCGCGCCGGCGCCACCGTAGCTCTCGGGGATCGCGACCCCGAGAAAGCCCATCTCGGCGAGGCCCTGCCACAGCTCGCGATCGTAAGCCGCCTTGCCGTCGAGCACCGCGCGAACGGCTTTCGGCGGGCACTTTTCGCTGAGGAACTTGCGGGCTTCGTCGCGGAGCTGCTTCTGTTCGTCGGAGAAGTCGAAATTCATGGGATGCTACTCGCGTTGATGATTTCGATTGGCTCCGTCGTTCCGGGGCGGTCCGAAGGACCGAACCCAGAACCTCGAGATTCCAGGTTCGATGCTGCGCATCGCCCCGGAATGACGGAGAGAGATTGCGTAGGGGTCTTCATTTCAGCACGATCACGTCTTCGTCCGGTGGGGCCGCATAAAGCCGCTCCACCAGGGCCGCGCGGCGCTCCAAGCCTGCGCGCTGGTTGATGTAGCCCTTGTCCGTGAGCTCGTTGCCGTCGATCGAGGGCGGCTCGACCATCAGCATCGCGCGCGAGATCCTGCGGCTGCTCGCGCCCTCCGCCGCCGCGTTGTGCGCTTCGAGCCCACGCCTGACGCAGGCGATCACGGCAGGGTGCTTCACCGCCTCTTCGAAGGAGGCATCGGCCTTGCCGATCAGCCGCCGGCAGGCATGCAGGTTGGGCCACGCGAGCAGGCCGACGAACTCGCGATCCTGCCCGGCGACCAGCGCGTCTTGGAGCACGGGCGAGGCAGCTGCAATCGCGTCGGTGCGCAGCGAGCCGACATGCACGAAGGTGCCAGTGGTGAGCTTGAAATCCTCGACCACCCGGCCGGCAAAGATGATGCCGGCCACGGGATCGGCGGGATCGACGAATACGCCGGCGTCGCCAATGCAGTAGAAGCCTTCCTCATCGAACATCTTCGCCGTCAGCTCAGGCTGGCCGAAATAGCCAGGCGTGACGTTGACGCCGCGCAGCCGCAGCTCATATTTCGAACCGCACGGCACCATCTTCAGCTCGACACCAGGGAACGGCAGGCCGATCAGGCCAACCCGCTCAGTGTCCCAATAGGTGCCAGTCGAAGTGGGCGCCGTCTCGGTCGAGCCCCACCCGGTATAGAACACGATACGCTCACCTGTGGTGCGCACGGCAAGCGTCTGCATGCGCTCGTAGAGATCATCGGGCAGCCGCGCCCCGCCATAGGCCATGACGGTCAGATTCTTGAAGAAGCTGCGGCAGAGCGCGTCGTCCTTTTCCATCGCTGCCGCCAGCGCGGCATAGCCGGCCGGCACATTGGCGTAATAGGTCGGCGAAATCTCGCGCAAATTCCGGATAGTCTCGTCGAACTGGCCGGGAATCGGCCGGCCGTCATCGATATACAGCGTGCCGCCATCGACCAGCACCGGATGGAACGCGGCGTTGCCACCCATGGTGTGATTCCACGGCATCCAGTCGAGAACGGTGGACAGCGGGCTGCCAACACCGCGCGGCCGCACCTGCATCATCATGGCTGCATTGGCGCACATCATCTCCTGGGTGTTGATGACGGCCTTGGGCATGCCGGTCGAGCCCGAGGTGAAGAGCAATTTCCCGATCGTCTTGGGCGTGATCCTCGCGATCGACGCTTCGACATCCGCCGTCACTGGCGTCGCCGCAAATTCGGCAAACGCAACGCTCTTGATGCCCTCGCATGGCCGCGCCACATGGACGACGGTCACGCCATCGAGATCAAGCGCTCTCAGCGCCTTCTCGAAGGTCGGCCCGTCCTGCACCATCACCACCGCAGGCTTGATCAGGCCGAACAGGTATTTCAGCTTCTGATGATCATGGCTCATCAGCGAATAGGCCGGCGACACCGGCGCCGCCGGCAGCCGCGCCTGCATCGCCGCTTGCGTCATCAGCGCATGTTCGATGGAATTGCCGGAGAGGATTGCAACGGGACGCCCTTCCTCGAGCTCCAGATTGAGCAGGCCTTGCGTCAGCGCATCGACGATACGCTTGGCTTCGCCATAGGAGACCTTGCGCCACTCCCGCTTCTCGCCTGCGCGCTGCGCGAGCCAAATGCGGTCGGGTGCTTGCGTCGCCCACTTCGCCAGCGAGGCCGGAATGTGGGTTTCGTAGCCTTGCAGGGGAATGCGCGACTTCAGGACGACGACGCCGTCCTCGCGCCGCTCCACGGCGATGTCGCGTGGCAACCATTCGATCTTGCGAAAGCCGGGCTTCTCAAGCACCGCGGCTGCACTCCCATCCATATTGCGTCTCCCGAAATATGAGCCCGTTGCGCGGACCTTGTTCTCTCGTTGATATAGACCGGCGAGTTGCTATTGAGAAAGCTCTCTCCCAAAGTCGTCCCGGCGAAAGCCGGGACCCATACCGCGGAATCTCTCGATGGAGTGGCGGCGTCAGACATCCTTCGCAACAATGAAGGGCTGGGCTTATCGGTCCCGGCTTTCGCCGGGACGATAGCTGAGTTTGTGGCTACCGCGGCGCCATGCGGATGGCGCCGTCGAGGCGGATGGTCTCGCCATTGAGCATCGCATTCTCGACAATGTGCACGGCGAGCGCGCCATATTCGCTGGCATCGCCGAGCCGGGCCGGATGGGGCACCTGGGCCCCCAAGCTCTTGCGCGCCTCTTCGTTCAAGCCCATCAGGAGCGGTGTGAGGAACAGGCCCGGCGCGATGGTGTTGACGCGGATCCTGTGCTGGGCGAGGTCGCGCGCGGCCGGCAGCGTCAGACCAACGACGCCGCCCTTCGAGGCTGAGTAGGCGATCTGGCCGATCTGGCCTTCATAGGCCGCAACACTTGCAGTGTTGATGATCACACCGCGCTCCTCGCCGACCGGCTCGGCCGGCACCAGGCGTTCGGCGAACAGCCGCAGGCAGTTGAACGTGCCGATCAGGTTGACATTGATGATGCGCGCGAATTTTGCGAGCGGATAGACGCCGTCCTTGCCGACGATGCGCTGTGAGCCGCCAATGCCGGCGCAGTTGACCAGCACGCGGGCCACGCCATGCGCGGCTTCCGCCTTGGCGAGCCCGGCCTTGACCTGCTCCTCGTCGGTGACGTCGGCGTGGATTGCAACGCCGTTCACCTCGGCGGCAATCTTTTCCGCATTCTCCTTGCTCTGGTCGAACACAGCGATCTTCGCCCCCTTGGCAGCCATGGCGCGGGCGGTCGCGGCACCAAGCCCCGAACCACCGCCGGTGATGAGAACGGCAACGTCTTTCAACTGCATCTGGTCTTCTCCTTGGGCGTTTTTTGTTGCGAAATGGCGAATAGTGAGTAGCGAATAGGGGCCACCCCATTCGCTATTCGCTACTCCCTATTCGCTCGTTCAATATGCCGCCGCAGAGCAGCGCTTCCATGTGCTTGATGTAGTCGCGGCAAACCTCGTCGGTAACAGGGCCGACACCGACCGCCCGCGACATCGCATGGCGGCCGAAGAACAGGTGATCGCAGGCGCCGATCAGGCTGGTGTAGAACAGCACCGGATCGATCTCGCGAAACTCGCCGGCGGCGACGCCTTCGGCGAGCAGCCGGCGGTGAAAATCGAGCAGCGGCGCCACAAAGAATTTCGAGACCGCGTCGGCGGATTCGGCGCTGCTCTCATGAAGCAGATAGTGGATCAGGCGGTTCATGTAGGGAAAGCGCCAATAGGCGCGAATGATGCCGCCGATATGCAGCTTCAACTTGGCGGTCGACGAGATCGGCTGGCCCAGGAGATATTCGAGATTGTCCACCTCGGTTGCGGCGTCGCGCGCGAGCAGCGCCAGCAGCAGCCCGTCCTTGTTGCCGAAGTGATATTTGACCAGCGCGGCATTCACACCTGACTTGAGCGCGATGTCGCTCAGGGAGATTTCGATCGAGGCGCGCTCGATCATCAGCGCGCTGGCCGCGACCAGCAGCTTTTCCGCCGTCGGGTTCCTGCCGTTGGAGAGCTTGATGGGTGCGCCGGTATTCAATGGTTGGTCGATCCTGGCGTAAGTCTGGGTCCGGGCACGCAGATAAGCGCAAGCTGCCATGCAGCTCAAGAGTTAATTGAATGATTGACTAAATCCAGGACCGCCTCTTTAATCCGCCCAACCAATCCAACCAGAGCAGACAATCAGGGAGATCGAGGAAATGGCCGAGGCTTACATTGTCGCCGCCGCCCGCACCGCTGGCGGGCGCAAGGGGGGACGTCTTGCGGGCTGGCACCCGGCCGATCTCGCCGCCACCGTCCTGGATGCGCTGGTCGAGCGGTCGGGTGCTGCTCCCGGGCAGATTGAAGATGTGATCATGGGCTGCGTGATGCAGGCCGGCGAGCAGTCCAACAATGTGGCGCGCAACGCCGTGCTCGCGTCGAAGCTTCCGGAGAGCGTGCCTGGCACCTCGATTGACCGCCAATGCGGCTCCTCGCAGCAGGCGTTGCACTTTGCAGCCCAGGCAGTGATGTCGGGCGCAATGGACGTGGTGATCGCCGCCGGCGTGGAATCGATGACGCGGGTGCCGATGGGGCTTGCCTCGCAACTTCCGGCCAAGAACGGCTTCGGCCATTACAAGAGCCCGAATATCGAGCAGCGCTATCCCAACATCATGTTCAGCCAGTTCACCGGCGCGGAGATGATGGCGGAGAAGTACGGCCTCTCCAAGGATGAGCTCGACGAATATTCCTATCAGAGCCACCAGCGCGCGATTGCGGCGACGCAGGCCGGCGCCTTCAAGGACGAGATCGTGCCGGTGACGATCACCCGCGCCGACGGCTCGACCGAGACGCACCATATCGACGAGGGCATCCGCTTCGACGCCAGCCTCGACGGCATCAGGGGCGTCAAGCTGATTGCGGAGAATGGCAAGCTGACCGCAGCCTCCGCCAGCCAGATCTGCGACGGCGCCTCAGGGGTCCTGGTCGTCAACGAGCGCGGCCTGAAATCCATCGGCGCCAAGCCGCTCGCGCGCATCCATCACATGACCATGATGGGCGGCGATCCCGTGATCATGCTGGACGCGCCACTGCACGCAACCGAGCGCGCGCTGAAGAAGGCCGGCATGACAATCGACGACATCGACCTGTTCGAGGTCAATGAGGCCTTCGCCTCGGTGCCGACCGCCTGGCTGAAGACGACGGGCGCCGACCCTGCGCGCCTCAACGTCAATGGCGGCGCCATCGCACTCGGCCATCCGCTTGGCTCCTCCGGCACCAAGCTGATGACCACGCTGGTGAATGCGCTCAAGCAGCGCAACAAGCGCTACGGCCTGCAGACCATGTGCGAAGGCGGCGGCATGGCGAATGTGACGATCGTAGAGAGGCTGTAAGTAGCGAATAGGGAGTAGCGAATAGCGAGTAGGGAGCGGTGAATAGGTGGCAACGTTGCCCATTCGCCATCCACCATTCGCTATTCGCCCAAAAAGCCATGAGCCATCCCTCGATCCACGCCCGCACCCATCCCGACAAGATCGCCTACCAGATGGCCGGAACCGGCAAGGCGATCACCTATCGCGAGCTTGACGAACTCTCCAACCAGGGCGCCCAGCTGTTTCGTGCGCTTGGGCTAAAGGCCGGCGACCATGTCGCGCTGTTGATGGAGAACCGTCTCGCCTTCATGGAAATCTGCTGGGCCGCGCAACGCGCGGGCCTCTATTACACCGCGATCAGCCGCTATCTCACGGCAGACGAGATCAGCTACATCGTCAAGGATTGCGGCGCCAAAGTCGTGATCACCTCGCCGAAATGCGCCGATCAGGTAAGAGGCCTGATAACCGGAGCATCTGGCGAACCGCTTTACTTCATGCTGGACGAACCGGAGCCGGGCTTCCGCTCCTGGGATGCCGAAACCATCAAGCAGCCGGTCACTCCGATCCCGGACGAGATCGCGGGCTATGACATGCTTTAT
>Ga0209062_1005939_pt1 | contig 11473 bp, 11 predicted proteins | sample Coa_R2_2_FD_187158 | JGI IMG/M metagenome (GOLD analysis project Ga0209062, IMG submission 187158) | Surface soil microbial communities from Centralia Pennsylvania, which are recovering from an underground coalmine fire - Coalmine... | ecosystem: Environmental > Terrestrial > Soil > Unclassified...
GCCGCGGCCCCAGGTCAGCGAGCCGCAATTCATTACCGGTGAGAAGGTGCAGCACAAGCACTTCGGCGTGGGCATCGTCGTCTCGAGCACGGTAAACGGCGGCGATGAAGAGGTCGTGGTGGAGTTCCGGGACAAGCGCGGCGGCGCCGTGCGCAAGACGCTGATCGCCAGCCTGGCGGCCCTGGAGCACCTGTGATGCACCTGGGAGCGCCAGGGTACCCGCTTGCGGGTCCTTGCCGGCTTGAAACCCCGGGATTCATCCCGGGGAGCACGCGCCGCCCGGAAACCCCGCACTTCAGTGCGGGGAGCCTCATGTCTGGCCAAGCGGTGGGCTTCAGCCCGCCTACGATGGCACGTGAGCGGGTTGAAACCCGCATCTTGGCGGGACATGACGGCACCCGCAAGCGGGTTCCCGCCGGGCTGAAGTCCGGGGTTTCGTGGCCGCATCACCGCACGATGACCGCTCCTATTATCGGCGTCTCGGGGAGGGCGGTTCAAGAGCAACGTAGTGGGGGCATCTCATGGCGGTGAGGGGGATTCGGGGTGCGACCACGGCGCGAGAGAACAGCGTGGAGGCGATCCTGGAAGCCACCGAAGAGCTGTTGCGGGTGCTGGTAGAGCAGAACCAGATCGACCCGGCGGAAATCGCCTCGGCCTTCTTCACCACCACGCGCGACCTCAACGCCGAGTACCCGGCCTACGCGGCGCGGCGCCTCGGCTGGCTGACCGTTCCGCTGATCTGCGGCCACGAGATGGATGTGCCCGACCGTCTGCCCCTCTGCGTGCGCGTGATGCTGCATTACAACACCGACCTGCCGCAGAGCGCCATGCGCCACGCCTACCTGCGCGGCGCCGTCGTGCTGCGCCGCGACCTGGTGGACCGCTTCGGTCAGAGCGACGACAAGGCCGGCGATTAGCGGTAGTAGTTTACTCTTTAGCAATTGCCCGGAGCATCTGGTTGCCGCCCTTCTGGAACTCGTAGCCGACCTGCCGGATCTCGACCGCGAAGCCGAGCCGGCGTAACGCCTCCATATCGGCCGAGAACTGGTTGAGCGGGTCGCACGACGTGACCCGCCTGCCCTGTTGTGCCATCTCCGCCGTGAAGCTGCTCGGTCCACCACCGCATCGCCCAGGCTCGTCTAGGCGCCGCCGAAGGCCATTCGTCCGCCCCCTTGCGCCCTCTCCACCATCTCTGCTACCCTCAATGGTATAAATATGCAGTCCAGTGAAAGATTATGAGATTCTGGGACGGAGAGGGCCGATGAAAGACCTGTTGCGGACGGCGAACCTGAACACGCGCGATATCGAGATGCTGCTGGACCTGTCGACGGCGTTCCGCGAGAAGCCGCTGTTGCACAACGACAGCTTGCAGGGGCGGTCCGTCGTGCAGTTCTATGCCAAGCATTCCACCCGTACCCGCATCTCGTTCGAGACGGCCGTGGCTCGCCTGGGCGGCATTACCATCACCACCGGCCCCAACGATCTGCAGCTCGGGCGCGGCGAGACCATCGAGGATACCGCGCGCACCATCAGCCAGTTCGCCAGCGCTTTCATCATCCGCACCTTCGAGGACGCGGATGTGCAGCGCTTCGCCCAGGCCGCCTCCATCCCGGTCATCAATGCGCTGACCAATGGCCATCACCCCTGCCAGAGCCTGGCCGACATGCTCACTATCCGCGACCGCTTCGGCTCGTTCTCGACGTGCCGGCTGGCCTACGTGGGCGACGGCTACAACGTGGCGCATAGCCTGATCGAGGCTTCGGCGCTGCTGGGCATGGAGATCGCCGTGGCCACGCCGCCCCGCTATGAGCCGGATGCATCGGTCGTGGCCTGGAGCCGGGCCCAGGCCGAGCGCACCGGCGCCCGCATTATCCTGACCAACGACCCCGTCGAGGCCGTCACGGACGCGCACGCCGTGTACACCGACGTCTGGTTCTCCATGGGCGATTCGGAGCTGGAACGGGCCTCGCGCGTGGCCACCTTCCTGCCATATCGCGTGACGACCGATCTGATGGCCCACGCGCGGCCCAATGCCATCTTCATGCACTGCCTGCCGGCGCATCGCGGCGAAGAGGTGACCGCCGAGGTCATCGATGGGCCGCGGTCCATCGTCTTCGAGCAGGCGGCCAACCGCCTGTACACGGCGCAGGCCGTCATTCACGCGCTGGTCAGGGGCTTGTTGCGCGGCTCCGGTGAGTCGGTTGCGCCGGTCGAGGTGCGGATGCGTTAAGATGCGCCGGACGTCGGCGGTCTTGCCGGCGACCGACGCAGGCCCACGCACCGGTCCGGCTCGTGCACCGGACCTGTACTTCCGGGTGATTGTGCCGATACTTCTACTAGAGTACGCATATCCGGAGCAGGGTTCGGACCCGAGCGGCAGGGATGTTTGGTGCGACGGCAATCGGCAAATCGCTTACAGACCATCTACGCGGCATTGGCCGGCGGCGTCATCGTCCTGGACGCGGCCAGCCGCATCCTTGACGCCAACGAGACGGCCGCCCGCATCCTTGGCGCGGATGTCGCGCAGCTGCGCGGCGCCCTGCTCTCGCACACCGCCTGGGAGACCGCCTATCCCGCCGGCCTGGAGTGGCCGGATGCCGATTCTCCCATCGCCCTCGCCTTGCGCACAAGACGGCCCGTGCTCGATGTGACCATGCACATCGTGCGGCCAAATGGGGATCTGCAACGGCTGCGCGTGGACATCACGCCCTTTCTCGACGCGGGTGGCGAGGTCGCCGAGCTGGCCATCCAGTTTGTCGACTTGACCGCACATCACCGGCCGGAGGAACGGCACCGCACGGTCGAGGCGCGCTACCGGGCCCTGGTCGAGCGCTTGCCGAACATCACCTATATGTTCACGCCCGACGACGCCAGCGAGATGCTCTACATGAGCCCGCAGATCGAGACGATCCTGGGCTATTCGGCCGAGGAGTGGCAATCCAGCCCCGATCTGTGGAAGGAGATGCTCTATCCCGACGACCGCGATCGCGTCGTCGGCGAGATCGAGCGGGCGGTGCGGGTGGGCGAGCCGTTCGACCTCGAGTATCGCTCCTTCGACCGTGCCGGCCGCGTCGTCTGGCTCTCCGATAAGACCGTGTTGATCCACGACGAGGCCGGCCGGCCCTGGTATTTCCAGGGCCTCATGACCGATATCACCGCCTACAAGACGTTAGAGCAGACGCTGCGCGAGAGCGAGGGGCGCCTGCGCGCCGTCGTGGCGAATGCGCCGGTCATTCTGCTGGCGCTCGATCATCTCGGAATCATCACCTTCTTCGAGGGCAAGGGGCTGGCCAAGCTTGGCCTCGAGCCGGGCCAGCACCTGGGTCGCTCGTTCTTCGAAATCTACGAGGAGGTACCCGAGGTGTTGGACCAGGCCCGCCGAGCGCTGAGCGGCGAGGAGCTCACCGCCATCCACGAGATATCGGGCGTGGTGCTGGAGACGCGCTGGACGCCGCTGCACGCTCAGCCCGGCGCCCTGGCCGGCGTCATCGCCGTCAGCACCGACATAACAGAGCGCCGGCGCGCCGAACAGGCGCTGCACTACCAGGCGACGCACGACGCGCTCACCCGCCTGCCCAACCGTGTCCTGCTGCAAGACCGTCTGGAGCAGGGTCTACGCGCCGCCCGGCGCCATGAGACACCCCTGGCGCTGCTCTTCATCGACCTGAATCGCTTCAAAGAAGTCAACGATACGCTGGGACACGCCAGTGGCGATCTCCTCTTGCGGCAGGTGAGCGAGCGATTTCGTGCTATCGTGCGCGCGGGCGATACCGTGGCGCGCCTGGGCGGCGACGAGTTTGCCATGCTGCTGCCCGCGACGGATGAGGCCCGCGCGCGGTCGATCGCGGAGCGGGTTGCGCAGGCCCTGGAGGAGCCGTTTGTGGTCGAGGGGCAACTTCTCGACGTGGGGGCCAGCGTCGGCATCGCGCTCTTCCCCGATCACGGCGCCGACGCCGCCACCCTGCTGCGTTGCGCCGACATCGCCATGTACCTGGCCAAGCGTACCGGCCTGGACTACGCCGTCTACGATGCCATGCGCGATCGGGACAACCGGAGGCGCCTGGCCCTGCAACGCGACCTGCAGCATGCCCTGGCGCGCCGCGAGCTGTTCCTGGTCTATCAGCCCCTGGTCGATCTCGGCGACAACCGGTTGGTCGGCGTGGAGGCCCTGCTGCGCTGGCGGCATGCCCAGCACGGTCTCATCGCCCCCGACGTGTTCATCCCCCTGGCCGAGCAGTCCGGCGTGATCGGCTCGCTCACCACCTGGGTGCTAGAGGAGGCGCTGCGCCAGTGTCAGGAATGGCGGCGCACGGGCTTGCACCTCAACGTGTCGATCAATCTGTCCATGCGCGTTTTGCACGATGCGCAGTTGCCGGAGACCCTGGCCGAGCTGCTACGCCGCTACGCGGTCGTGCCCCGCATGGTGACCCTGGAGGTCACCGAGAGCACGCTGATGACCGATCCGATAGCCGCCACCGCGATCCTGGCCCGCCTGAATGACCTCGGCGTGCGCATCTCCATCGACGATTTCGGCACGGGCTACTCGTCGCTCGCCTATCTCAAGCAACTGCCGGTCCACGAGATCAAGATCGACAAATCGTTCATCATGGGCCTGCACGCACGGTCCAAAGACGCGCCGCTCGTCTCCTCGATCGCGGCCATGGCCCAGGCGCTCGGCCTGGATATCGTCGCCGAAGGCGTCGAGACAGAGGAGGCCTTCGAGGCCCTGGCTCCTCTGCCCGGACTGATGATCCAGGGATATCACATCAGCCGTCCGCTCCCCGCCCCCGACCTACAGCGCTGGGCCGCGGGCTCCTGCTCCCAGACCGACGTCCTCAGCGCGTAGGGGCCACTAATGACGGCAGGCGTGCGCGCCTGGGACGAACCACCCCCCACCGTGGCGAAGATGGCGCGCCGTAGTCGATCTCGCGACCGAAAAGAGCACGCCGACGTTAGAGCCGGAGAACGCGGGCAGAGTATTCACGTCTGGCCGGAGACGATGTCGAGCCCCTCGATGTCCGCGAAGTGTCGCCGGTTGTGGGTCACCAGCGGCAATCCCTGTAGCCAGGCTGTTGCCGCAATCCAGGCATCGCCCGTGGCTATCGGACGTCCCTGGCGGTCGCGCATCGCCGTGATGTAGGCCCAAGCGTCGATCAGCGCGTCGTCGACGAGGTACACGGTGATCCGATCGAGGAGGTGCTGGAGCTGCTGCCATCGCCCTGAGCCCCAACGGTGTGTCCGTCCCCATCGACGTAACTCGGCCACGGTCTGGAAGCTAACGCCGATCCCCTTTCCTGCCAAAAAGGCCCGATAGGACTCGGCCCGCGTATCGCCGCGGACGATATAGGAGAGAACATCGGTATCGACCAGGCAGCGTAGCGCTGGCGAAGCCGGCCGGTTCTCCTCAGACACCCTCCGGTTCCTCACGCCAGCGCCTGATCGCCGCGTCGAACTCCTCGCCGTCGTCCTCCGGCGAGAAGAGATCTGTCCGCAGGTCGTCGATGCTGCTAATCGCCGGGGCGTGGTGCAAGGTCGGCAGCGACTGCGGACGCCGCGGCGCAGCGGTTGGTGAGCGCACCGCCGCGGAGCGGGTCCCGTCGCGCAACTGCCGCGCAAAAGCCAGCGTCTCGGCTGCGGCATCATCGCTGAGTTGTTCGATTAAGGCATGCAGTTCCTGCTTCGGGTTGGCAACCATGGCTTATGCACCTCCGGCTCTATTGTGAAGGATAGTCGATATGCCCTGTAGCATCGTGCAAGACATCGGGGATAACCTCTTGCGCCTGACCCTCTCCTGCGCGGCCAACCCCGGACGGATCGTGACAGCAGGGCTGAGGCCGGCGGTCCATGATAGACTCCAGATAGTCTGACAACGCTTGGTTGGCGATTCTACTGAGCAGCCTGGAGGTGGTACGATGGCAGTCTATATCATCGCCGATGTGCGCGTGACCGATCCCGTGGTCTACGAGGAGTATCGTCGCCAGGTCTCGGCCACGCTGGACCAGTACGGCGGGCGTTTCCTGGTGCGCGGCGGCGCGGTGCAGCCATTGGAGGGGGGCTGGGACCCGCAACGTATCGTGGTGCTGGAGTTCGAGAGCGTGGAGCGGGCGCGGGCCTGGTACGACTCGCCGGAGTATGGGCCCCTGCGGCGCCTGCGCCAGTCGGCCTCGGATGGCCGCTTCATTCTGGTTGCGGGGGTGTGAGTCTGTCGAGCGCCGCGTTAGAGAGTCGAGCCACCATCACCATCACGGTCACGGCCGGACACCGGGACGGTGATGGTGGCACGCTGGCTCATACTCGGCCAGCCCTATCCGGCCATGCTTGGCTCGGGGATCACGCCCAGTTGGCGCATCAGGCCCAGGTCGTCGTTGTTGCCCCGGTGCTCGGCGATCCGGCCATTGGCGATGCGCAGGATGTGCACGCCACTGACGCGGACCGCGCGGCCGGTCGCCGGGATACCGAAGAAGTCGCCCCGATGTGTCCCCGTCATCGTCGTGCGCGCGACCACCCGGTCCCCCTCCGCGATCAGGTCCTCGATCTGCCACCACTGGTCCGGGAAGGCGGCCCGGAACAGCGCGACAATGGCGTTGTGTCCCGCCAAGCCGTGCTGCATGCCGGGCGGGTTGGTGTGATCGACGAAATCGGGGGCAATGATCTGTTCCGCGACGGTGATGTTGCCCCTGCTGATGTCATCCTCGAGTAAACGCCGGACCAAGGTTTTGTTCTGCTCTGACATGACAGGTCTCCTTCTCCCACGGCACGGTGCCGCACTGCGCTGGACGGATCTTGGCCCATGGGCTAGACTGAAACTATTAAGGTATCTTGAGTATATAGTAAGGTCCCCTGAATAGTTTGTCAAGAGGGAGGAGCTGGGATCATGAGGCGGTCCCCACCCGATCAACGCCTGATCGGCGAGTTGCTCCGCAACCCCAATGCGGCGCGGGCACGCTATGTCGAACAGGGCTTGGCGGCCGCGGGTCACGCCGTCGTTCGCCAGCCGCATCTGCCCATCTTCGAATACATCGATCGGGTCCACGGCTCGCGCATTACCTACCTGGCCGCCCACGCCAACATCACGGTCCAAGCGATGGGCGAACTGGTGGACCACCTGGCCCGCCACGGCTATGTCGAGCGGGTGCCGGACCCCAGCGATGGCCGCGCCAAGTTGGTGCGGCTGACGGCGCAGGGGCTGGCGATCTATGCGCTGGCCGGGCGCTTGGTGCGCGAACTCGAAGCCACCTGGGCGGGCTACCTCGGTGCCCAGAAGTTTGGCCAGCTCAAGAAACTGCTGGCCGAGCTATGGGATGCCATCGTGGCGGCAGAGGAGCGGAGCGCAGCAGACCGCATCAACCGGACCGGGTAGGCCACGACGGCACTGGCGGTGAGTTGATCCACACGGCCAGCGATCGGGAGAGCATGCTTGGCGCTCGATGTACCGATGCTATGCTTCCAGTGCCGGCCCTTGTAGGGCCGTGCCCAACGCTATGAGCTGCAGCCCCAGACGACGGCGCACGGGAAACAGGGCCGACGTCCGGGGGCGATGGCTCTGCTGGGCCTGTCTGGCCAGGCGCTCGCTCGCGGCAAGGGCTTGCTTCTCGCGCATCGTCTGCTGCACGAAATAGGGGTCATATTCGTGGGTTGGTATGTTCATGACGCTTGATCCTCCCTTGAAAGGTTAATTCCGGACAGATCGTGATACCGGAAGTGGCCCTCGCTATCACCACATAGAGTCAGTGTCGTCCGACGGAGGACGGCGCGCCTCCGCCTGCCGGACAGTCGCTAATCTGTCCTTTGGGGCAGGTGCGGGTTGTGTGGCAGGGACGGGGGCGTGTGCGGTACGTCCCTACCGTACCTCCGTATCCGACTTTAGTCGGCGTCTCTCTGCCAGGCGACGTCAGTCGCCGGCCCTGCCTAACAGGTACATCTTGTGCCCGGCGTGCGAAATCTCCATCGCGGAAAGCGCCATAACCTGCGATAATGCGCGATGACACCCTGCGTCCAGACTGCGAGGATACCTGTGCGATGACCATGACCGCTCGGTTTACGCCCATGATCCAGGCGCCGGACCGGCCGCCACGGCCGGCCAAGGTCCTGGTGTTGGGCTCAGGCGCGCTCAAAATCGGCGAGGCCGGCGAGTTCGACTACTCCGGCTCGCAGGCCCTCAAGGCGCTCAAGGAGGAAGGCATCGAGGTTGTGCTGGTTAATCCGAATATCGCCACCATCCAGACCAGCCACGAGCTGGCCAACCGCGTCTATTTCCTGCCGGTCGATCCCTTCTTCGTGCGCCGGGTGATCGAGCGCGAGTGGCCGCAGGGCATCCTGCTCTCCTTCGGCGGCCAGACGGCGCTCAACTGTGGCCTGGCGCTGTGGCGCGACGGCGTGCTGGAGCGCTACGGCGTGCGCGTGCTGGGCACGCCGCCCGAGACGATCGAGGCGACGGAGGACCGCGATCTCTTCGTGCGCAAGCTGGCGGAGATCGGCGTGCTGACCGCGCGCTCGGAGGCCGCTACCACGGTCTCCGACGCCGTGCGCGTGGGCCGTACCATCGGCTTTCCGGTCATCCTGCGCGCGGCTTTCGCCCTGGGCGGCGAGGGCTCGGGCGTGGCCTACGGCGAGGAGGAGCTGCGCGACCTCGCGCAGCGCGCCCTGGCCCGCGCGCCGCAGGTTCTGGTCGAGGAGTACCTGGCCGGCTGGAAAGAGATCGAGTACGAGGTGGTGCGCGACCGCATGGACAACTGCATCACCGTGTGCAACATGGAGAACTTCGACCCCATGGGCGTGCACACCGGCGAGAGCATCGTGGTCGCGCCGTCGCAGACGCTCACCAACGACGAATACCAGTTGCTGCGCACGGTGGCCATCAAGACCATCCGGCATCTCGGCGTGATCGGCGAGTGCAACATCCAGTTCGCCCTCGATCCGCACGGTGGTGGCTATCGCGTGATCGAGGTCAACGCGCGCCTCTCGCGCTCCTCGGCCCTGGCCTCCAAGGCCACCGGCTACCCGCTGGCCACCATCGCCGCCAAGCTGGCCCTGGGCTACACCCTGCCCGAGCTGCCCAACGCCGTGACCGGCCAGACCTCGGCCTGCTTCGAGCCGGCCCTCGACTACGTGGTGGTCAAGTACCCGCGCTGGGACCTGGATAAGTTCAAGCGCGTCGATACCACCCTGGGATCGTCCATGAAGAGCGTCGGCGAGGTCATGGCCATCGGCCGCAGCTTCGAGGCCGCGCTGCAGAAGGCGGTGCGCATGCTCGGCCAGGGTTACGATGGCCTCGGCACGCCGGTCGACCCGTGGGAAGACGAGCATCTGCCGCACCAGCGCTCCGACGACGAGTCGCTGGCGCGCCCGACGCCGGAGCGCCTCTTCAACATCGCCGGTGCCCTGCACCACGGGATCAGCGTCGAGCGTATCTCGCGCCTGACCGGCATCGATCGCTGGTTCGTGGAGCGCGTTGCCTTCATCGTCCACTGCGAGCAGGAGCTGGCCGCGCGCCTGGACGGCACGATCGACGCCGAGGCGCTGCGACGCTACAAGCGGGCCGGCTTCTCAGATCGCCGGCTGGCCGCGCTGCTGCGCCGCACCGAGGGGGACGTGCGGGCGCAGCGCGTGCGCGACGGCGTGCTGCCCGTCGTCAAGAGCATCGACACCCTGGCCGCGGAGTACCCGGCCCAGACCAACTACCTGTACATGACCTACAGCGACTGCTATTCCGACGTGGAGACGGCGGAGCAGACCAATCCCCGCAAGGTCATGATCCTGGGCTCTGGCCCCTATCGCATCGGCTCGTCGGTGGAGTTCGACTGGTGCACCGTCATGGCCGCCTACACGCTGCGGGCGCGCGGCTACGAGGTGATCGTGGTCAACAACAACCCGGAGACGGTCTCCACCGACTACGACATCTGCGACAAGCTCTACTTCGAGGAGCTCTCGCTGGAGCGCGTGCGCGACATCTACGAGATCGAGAAGCCGGGCTGGGTGGTGCTCTCGATGGGCGGCCAGACCCCCAACAACCTGGCCCTGTCCCTGCACGCCGAGGGCATTCCCGTGCTGGGCACCTCGCCGCTCTCCATCGACCGCGCCGAGGACCGCCACAAGTTCTCCGCCCTACTGGACGAGCTGGGCATCGACCAGCCGCCGTGGGCCGAGCTCACCACCCTGGAGGAGGCGGAGCGCTTCGCCGAGCGCGTCGGCTATCCCGTGCTGGTGCGACCCAGCTACGTGCTCTCCGGCTCGGCCATGAACGTGGCCTACAACCGCACCCAGTTGCGCGACTACCTGCAACTGGCCCGCGTCTCCTCCGAGTACCCCATCGTGATCAGCAAGTTCGCGCAGGGCGCCAAGGAGATCGAGATCGACGCCGTGGCCCAGCGCGGCAAGCTGGTCATCTATGCCATCACCGAGCACGTCGAGAACGCCGGCGTGCATTCGGGCGACTCCACGGTGATGCTGCCGCCGCAGCGCATCTACCTGGATACGATGCGCCAGGTCAAGCGCATCTGCAAGTCGCTGGCCAAGGAACTTGACATAACTGGGCCGTTCAACATCCAGTTCCTCGCCATCGAGGGCAACGTGCAGGTGATCGAGCTGAACCTGCGCGCCAGCCGCTCCTTCCCGTTCGCCTCCAAGGTCACCGGCTACAACTTCGTGGACCTGGCGGTGCGCGCCATGCTGGGCGAGGATGTCTCGGGCACCTACCAGACGGTCGACCTGGACTACGTGGCGGTGAAGGCGCCGCAGTTCTCCTTCAGCCGCCTCAAGGGCGCCGACCCGATCTTGCGCGTGGAGATGGCCTCCACCGGCGAGGTGGCCACTTTCGGGCGCGACCTGAACGAGGCCTATCTCAAGAGCGTGCTGGCGGTGGGCATGAAGCTGCCCAAGCTCTCCGTCTTTCTGAGCCTGGGCGGCAGCGAGAACAAGCACCGCTTCCTAGAGTCGGCCCGGCGCCTTCACGCGCTCGGCCTACACCTCTATTGCACCCGCCACACCTCGGCCTATCTGACCGAGAACGACGTGCCCAACACGCGCATCTACAAGGTGCACGAGAGGGGCACGCCCAACATCATCGACTACCTGCGCGAGCGGCGCATCGACCTAATCATCAACATCACCGACGAGTATGCCGGCGACCAGTTCGATGACGACTACACCATCCGCCGCGCCGCCGTTGACTACAACGTGCCGCTGCTGACCAATCTGCAGGCGGCGCGGCTCTTCGTCAGTGCCATCGCCCGCTATCGCCCTGAAGACCTCGCCGCCGCTCCGTGGGACGAGTACGTGGCGCCGCGTCCGGTGCCGGCGCGCGAAGCCCACCCGGCGGAGCCCATCTCGCAGCAGGTGCCGGCCCACGCCTGATCTCTTCGTAAGGAGGAAGGAGGGCGCCCGTGCCCTGTCCGCACCGGGGGAAGGGCGGAGGCAGCGCCGGCGTACGGCCACGTCATGTCGTACGCCGGCCCAGTACGCTATACGCCTCCAC
>Ga0209062_1005950_pt1 | contig 11454 bp, 12 predicted proteins | sample Coa_R2_2_FD_187158 | JGI IMG/M metagenome (GOLD analysis project Ga0209062, IMG submission 187158) | Surface soil microbial communities from Centralia Pennsylvania, which are recovering from an underground coalmine fire - Coalmine... | ecosystem: Environmental > Terrestrial > Soil > Unclassified...
CGAACTGCCGACCGGTTCATGAAGAATGTCGACGACAAGGTCGACATCACGAACATGGCCTGCTACGGCGACAATTCCTTCGATGCCTTCATCTGTTCCCATGTGCTGGAGCATGTGCCCGACGACCTCAAGGCAATGTCCGAACTGTTCCGCGTAACCAAGCCGGGCGGTTGGGGCATCTGCATGGCCCCGATTTGCCTCACCTTGAACGAGACTCGCGAAGATTTCACAAAACTGACTGAGGCGGAGCGCATCCGCCATTTTGGCCAGGGGGATCATGTGCGCGTCTATTCCCGCCAAGGTTTTATGCAGAGACTGGGTAGCGTCGGATTCGAGGTACTGCCTATTTGCCAGAACAACCCTGAGGAATGCACTCGCCACGGCGTTTCCCCATCGTCGGTGCTCTACATTGTCCGAAAGCGGACCGGAGAGCCCGACCAAAGAACCCATCCCCCGCGTTCCTACAGAACAAAATCCAAACTTGCGTTGCTCGGAGGCACACCGCGATTTGCCGAAAAGTTGCACGTCGGCCGTCCGAACCTGGGAAATAAAGAAACACTGATGAAGCGCTTCGAGGAAATCCTCGACCGCCGTTGGCTGACAAACGACGGCCCAATGGTGCGCGAATTCGAGAAAGAGATCATCCGAGCAACCGGAGCCAAACACTGCATCAGCATGTGCAATGCGACCGTGGCATTGGAGATTGCAATCCGCGCCCTTGAACTGCGCGGAGAGGTGATTTTGCCATCCTACACCTTTGTGGCAACCGCCCATGCGTTGCAATGGCAGGAGATCACTCCGGTGTTTGCCGACATTGATCCGACAACCCTGAACATTGACCCGGCATGTATCGATCGCCTGGTGACACCAAGAACGACGGGCATCATCGGTGTTCATGTTTGGGGAAGGCCCTGCGACACGAGCGCAATCGAAGCTCGTGGCCGAAAATATGGGCTCAAGGTGATGTTCGATGCGGCCCACGCCTTTGGCTGTTCGCACGAAGGCAGAATGATTGGCAACTTCGGCGAATGTGAAGTGTTCAGCTTCCATGCGACGAAATTCGTCAACAGTTTTGAAGGTGGCGCCATCGTTACCAACAACGACGAACTTGCCGAAAAGATTCGCTGGATGCGGAACTTTGGCTTTTCGGATTATGACCGGGTCATTTACCTCGGGATAAACGGCAAAATGACCGAAGTGTGCGCGGCCATGGGGCTAACCTCACTGGAGAGCAGAGGCGAAATAGTCCGCATTAACCAGGACAATTACAACTTTTACAAGTCGGCCCTGGCGGGGACACCCTTCATCAAGCCCATAGAATATTCGCCTGAAGATAAGCCGAATTACCATTACGTTGTCGCTGAAGTCGATGTGGCGTCAAGCCCCCTGAGCCGCGACCAATTGGTTCAAGTACTGCACAGTGAAAACGTGCTTGCACGAAAATACTTCTGGCCGGGATGCCATCGCATGCAACCGTACAAAGCGCTTTTCCCGAATGCTGGTCTGATGCTGCCGCATACGGAGCGTCGCGCCGCCCAGATGATTGTTCTGCCAACCGGCCAGTGCGTCACTCGCGACGACATCGCCAGCATTTGTGAGGTCATTGAGTCTGCCGTAAGGCAGGCGGAAATAATCAAACCACTGCTCGCACGCAATCCAGCGGCCCAGGAGATTGCCGCTTCGCATTGATTTCCGACATGACGCCGAAAGTCAGTGTCCATATCGTTACGTATAATCACGCGAGGTTCATCCGGCAAACCCTCGACAGTGTTCTGACACAGGATTTCGATGCTCCTCTCGAAATTTGCATTGGAGACGACGCTTCCACAGATGGGACCGCGGAAATACTGAGGGAATACAGCCTTCGCTATCCCGACCGAGTCCGGGCAGTTCTCCGGGAGCGAAACATGGGTCCGGGGCCCAACGCGGTAGACATTCTCAACAAATGCACGGGAGAATATATAGCCTTTCTGGAAGGGGATGACTATTGGACTACTTCAAACAAGCTGAAGTTACAAGCAGAGTACCTCGACCGAAACCCCGGGTGCAGCCTGGTTCACCATGCCGTCGAGCACATCGCCTGGCCCAGCGGCGCAATCCTTGGAAAGGCTCCCGCCCCGCTTTTCCGTTTCCAAAGGCCGGATCCGAAGCTCCTGAGCATGACCAATTACATCCAAACCTGTTCGGTCATGTTTAGAAGAAGTGCGCTGCCAAAGCTCGATGAAGGGTATCTCGCGCTGAGAATCGGAGATTGGCCCTTGTTTGTGCTCCTGGCTCAAAACGGATGGGTCGGTTATATCGACAAAGTCATGGCCCATTATCGTATCCACAGCGCAAATTCATGGAACAACAGGGCTCCGGATTACAAATTGCGAGCCATGGAATCCATGGCCAATTACCTGCTTGGGCGCGTGGACGAACATTCCAAACGTTATTGGCGCAGCACCCTTCTCGCGCTCGCCTTCAAAGACCTTGGTTTAGCAGTCCAATCGCTATCCGCCCCAAATGCGATGCAGAAATTATTTCGATTCATAAAACTCTCCTTCGAATTCAAGCAGCCTTTCTGGGTGGTGACTTCGCTATGGCCTTACTACAGGGCAAACGTTCGGCGAGGCTTCGCCTGACATAAATCCTTGTTCGCGAAACCTGGTTCGTTAGCTTACATCGTACTCGGTCAACATTGCGGTGATTGCCTCCCTGGAGTTAAACATCATGACATCAATGATTGATAAGCTCGGAACGAAGGCGTTGCCAAATTGAGAATATACGATTGGACGGGTCTGGATAAAGCCAAGCTCTATGCCTTGCTCCAAAAATGTCTCCTTGGAGTACAGCTCCCTTCCTCCGCTTGGGTTCAGATACTGTGTAGCCCCCAGTTCTTTGCAGATCGCCATAACCTTCGCCTCGCTGCGCAGGGAGTGATCTATGTTCAGGCTGGAAGAGATGGCAAGAGGCGTTTTGATTCGCAGGAACTCACGCACTGCCACGATTGATCCGTAGATATATTCGAATAGATTCTTTTGCCCCGAGCAGACCACCTCAGTGAAGAGGGGGAACACCTCGTTAAAGAATGGGGCCTTGCGATAAGCCGAGGAAAACTGATTGAGCAGCTTCTTGCGATCAAAGCTGTCGGCGATCGAGCGGTCCGCCACGTTGAGAAAGTCGGAATCTTGCTTTAAAGGAATGGTGAACAAGGCGTCCTGTCCGTTCTGTAGAAATCGATTTCGATTGATCCAACCCTTCTTAGTGTACTGGATGTTGTCGTAAACAACGAACGTATCGACGGCTCCCAAAAGCTGCCAATACCCGATGTAGGGCAGAAAGTAGGGTTGCATGATCCCAATTTTCATTCGAGGCGACGCGACAGGACTCTTCAGACGGTGCCCCGATTAGAGCCCCGTTCGCAAAGAAGAAATATGCTTGCACACAGGTCTGGATACAACTGCCCCACCTCGTAACAGGCATCAAGGTATGCGGGCGAGATGATGTCCGTGCCCAGGAGCTTGTCCCATTGGAAATTGGCGAGGGCCTTGAAGAAGATTCCGGAGCGATTAACAACTTTCAACCCGGCCGCTCGGGCATCACGCTCAAGAGTGTCAAGGGAATAAGTAATTCGATGCCCGTGCTCAAGCTCGGCCGGAGTGACCGCCGAATTATGGGTAATGAGGCCCATTCGGACTGCGATCTGCCGTGACGGGGCGTGGGCGTTGGGGCAGACCAGAAACAGACGCCCACGCTCAGACAACCATTCGTCATTAACTCTTCGCAGGGTCCCAACCGGATTGTCCAAATGCTCAAGAACGTGGGTGAGGATTACGTTGTCGTACTTGCCCGGGAGCACAACCGTCTCGAAAGGCTCGCGTATGACGGTTACTGTTTTGCCCAGGGCGCGCTCGGCACAAAGTGCGGCCTCGTCCGAAGCTTCAACACAGGTGATATTTTCAAACCTTCCGACCAGTCTCTTTGTAAAGTCCCCTCGGAAACTGCCCAATTCAAGCAGGTTGCCGGCTCGAAAAAAAGGTTCGAATGCCCGGAGCATGTAACGATGCATGACCTCAAAATCAAAACTGTACGCGTATTTGTGCCCCTGTGCGTCCCGGCTTTCCCGGTTGTAATCTCTTGAGTTACTCATGCGCTTTTTGAAATCCGATGTTCCAGCCGGTTGATTACCCCTCGAACCTGGCCAACCCGAAGCCGCGCCGGCCGAACTCGTTCCCGTTGTAAAGCAGGTAAACTGAACCTTCACTTTCGAACAGGTGGGGGTAGCACAACATCGCTGAGTCCCAGCCATTAGGCGAAAACGAAATGCCGGCACTCTGGTCGTCTCGGGTCCAAGTGACCAGATCGTCAGAAAATGCGTATCCAAGTCGATACCCGCGGTGTGGATTTTTTCGAAAGTCAGTCGCTTGCCTGAAGCAAAAGTACATGTGAAAGCGGCGGCCAATCTTGAGGACCGTAGGCAAGGCCTGGCACTCGTCAGGGCCAAAGACATCAGAAATAATTTGTTTACCATCGCGGGCCCAGTTGATGGTATCCACGGAGGTTGCGTGTGCGATCTTGTACACTCGAGCAGGAGCCGGATCGACGTTGTTCGCAGGGGCCCATTTAACGCCAAAAATGTACCACATGTGCCACACTCCCCCGAGCATCACCACGAATGGATCCCCAACGAGCATGGGTTCACGAAGACTCGAAGTCATCACTGGGCCGTCGGCTCTGCGTTCAAAAGTTCGGCCGCCGTCACGGCTTACAGCGATTCCGATAGAAGTTTCGACAGAAACAGAAACCCTCCGGCTCCAACCACATGTAAATCCATAAATGTCCTCCCCGTGCTGAACAACGTTCATGGGGAAAATGCCATGTTCATCAAAGCATCCAAGGGAACCCAGCGAAATGACCGGCCGATCTGACACTCCCAAACAGCAATCCATCTTCTTGTTGAAGTCCACGAAGGCGATGTGGCTGAGGAATTTTCCATTGGCCTCGCTCTCTCGAGTCGAGAAGTAAATTCGCACGCGGTCTTGCAGAACCAGGGCCTGTGGGGATTGCGCGTATTCCGCACAATTGTTCGGCAAGCTGTGTTTCGACGGATCGAAGATATGACCCAGTTTCCGCCATTTCATCAGAGGCTGCCCTCCAATCGCGCTAATCCAAATCCGTGGCGGCCAACCTGGTTGCCCAGGTACAGCATATAAACGGACCCGTCTAATTCGAACACGTGCGGGTAGCTGACCATTTCCGAATCCCACCCTTCAGACGAAACGTCGATGCCCGCCCGACTGTCATCCCGCGCCCAATGCTCCAAGTCCTCGGAGACGGCATAGCCTATCCGGTAACCCCTTGAGTGATTTCGGTAATCCAGGCCATATCTGTAGCAAAAAAACATGTGGTAGCGGCCGTTTGAAAAATAAACATCCGGGCTAGCCTGACACTCATTTGTTTCAAGCCTGCGAGGAATCAGATCTTCATTGTGCTTTTTCCAAATCAGGCCGTCACGCGAAGATGCCATTCGAATCCGGTATACCGGCTCCGGTCTTCCGCTATTGGTCAGCCAACGCTCCCCTGCGATGTAGAAAAGGAACATCTTGTCCCCAAATTGGCGAATTTTCGGACCGCTGATGACAAAAGGCTCTTCCTGCGAGTAGGAAAGAACCGGTCCAGGCCCGCTTTTGCTGAAAGTCGCGCCGTCATCGTTGCTCACGGCAAGCCCAATGGCGACATTAAAAGGAACGGAGTCGCACCGCGTCCATCCGCCATAATATGCCCATACTTGGCCATTCCACCGGATCACTGAAGTTGGATACGTGCCAAACTCATCAAAACTACCCAAATCTCCCAGGCCAATCGTGGGCTGTTCAGAGATGGATAAGATATTGAATAGGTTTTTGCGATCCAGATCCAGGTAAGCCGAGCGACTGACGTACTGGCCTCGCGAATCCGGGGCAGGTCGGCACGAGAAATACACCCGTATAAAGTCCTCGAACTTCAAAACGCAGGGCGCCTGGGCAAATTCCTTCATCCACTCCGATCGCGACCCCGTCGTTGGGTCGAAAACCTTGCCGAGCTTTACCCACTTGAACATATCAGGATGATCACTCAAGGCTGCAAGACATGTAAATCGAACCACCGCCGCGATGCGAATCATGGGATTCGCTGGTTTCAAGGAAACCGCAGGATTTGTAGAACCTTCTGGCACTGTGGTTTGTTTGGTAGACTTCGAGCAGCATAGAGGTCATTCCTGCCGATTTGGAGAGCGTTTTCGCATATTGCACAAGTTCAAAGCCAATTCGGTGACCTCGCCAACTCGGGTGAACCGCAAGGTGCGTCAGAAAAGCATTCCGATTGAGTTTGTCGTTACAATAAAATGCCGCCAATCCAATATCGATGCTGTCGGACGTTACTGCCATAGCTGCCACTCCATTGCAAAGGATTTTTTCTGCAAAGGAACCGAGCGATGTCCGTTCTGACAGTGCCGGGGACGTCCACGAGTCGGCCAACTCGAGGAACCCCAACAGCCGTGCAAGTTCATCCAAGCCTCTGAGGCTCATGATTTCGTATCGGTTTTGCCCGGCCTGCATAAGGATGCGTCAAAAATAGGGTAACAATCCGGCGCGGCTATAGCGTCGGCTTAGGCAATTTCGCATGTTTCCCACGGCGCGCGATCGCCTCGCCACAGGGTGCAGTGTGAGCACAGATCCAAGGGATATTTTTTTACCCAATCGATGAATCCGTCGGTACCCTGCTTAAGGTCAAAGAGTCGCTCATTGCATCGGCCAACAATGGACGCATACTCCGGGCGATTATCGAGGCCGACACCGACAGCGCAATGAGAAACGTTGCCGTCTACCCGCAAAACATAGCAATCGGAGGTGCAGCAAAACGCCTGTGGCACGATTTCCTGGTCGTGCAGTTGCCAGGCAATCAAATGAGAGCCGTCCGCAACCGAGATCTCAATGTGCGGGCAAGCCTTGCGAACAAGGCCCAGGAGCCTGTTGAACTCCTTTTTGCCACCAAGCTTTTGCACGATGTTCGGATACCGTGACACCAGCATCCGCGTAAGAAACTTGAGCTTGGGTCCGAGCGCTTGAATCCTCTGTTCATTGGCCCAGAAAAAATTTGTAGTCAGTCCGATTTCCTTGTTCGGAAACGCGCTATGCAAGTCACCAATCAATTGCCCCAGGTTTGGATGTAGAAAAGGTTCACCGCCAGTGATGGAAACATGCTTGAATTCGATACCCGCCCTGCTGAGGACGTTCAGCCAGGGGATAAACGCGGCTGCCTGGTGCGCGCGACGGGCGGCAAAAGGAGAACTGGTGGAGCAATGTTTGCACCGGTTTGTACAATTTTCTACCGCCAAAAGATTGATTCTGCCGATGTCCCGGCAAGCCCTTTGCGGTAACCTGGAACGGAATTGATAGGGTAAGCGGTACCGCAGGAAGTGCAAAACTGACCACGCGATTTCTTTTTTGACCTTGGGAGTGCCCCCGCCGATGGAACGTAAAGGCTCAACGGCACGTGTACCGGGCACATCAGGCTCCGCGTCCGTGTCCCAAAAGTTTGTTCCCATAAGTGACTATTAGACTTCTCGCGGACTTGACAGTCATCGTTCCTCCGAGCAGAGGGGCATCGCCGATGGCTGCCGGTAGTCAACACAGCATAAGCTTTGCCAAGCTGCCGGGGCGCTGAGACACCTCCTCGCGGGTTAAACCCACTTTTGACGTGGGGTCGGGGGCTTACTTTAAGTTATGAAAAAACATGTTATCACGCTGCTGGCTGCCTCGGCTTTGGTAGCCGGCTGTAATCAGAGCGTCGAAACGGCCTCGCAGAAATTCAACGAACTGCCTTCGGCGGTTCAAAAAACCGTTCGGGCGCAGGCGCCCAATGCGGAAATTGCCAATGTTTCCCAGAAAAATGAGAACGGTTCCCAGGTATACCAGGTGGAATTCCGAAACGAAAACGGCTCCAATTCAAAGGTCCTGGTCGCCGCGGATGGCACGCTCGTAGGAAGCGATTTGCCCAGGAGCGCTGGCACCATCGAGCGGGCTCTGACGCCGACCGGCGCGGTTGGAACCCCGTTGAGCGCGCTGCCTGAACCGGCGCAAAAGACAATCAAGGCTCAGGCACCAGATGCGCCAATCGCCAAGATCACGCGGCACTCGGAGAACGGCCGCACGATCTACGAAGTCGAGTTCAGGGATCAAGGGAAAAACCCGACCATTAAAGTGGCCGAAGACGGCCAGCTGGTGCAGAGCCTGCAGAAGTAATGGGGTGATGGAGCCAGCTGCCGGGCTTGAACCGGCGACCCGCAGTTTACAAAACTGCTGCTCTACCACTGAGCTAAGCTGGCCCACGAGGGCTGCCCTCAGAATCGTTCACTGAAGGGCAGCCCGTGTCAAGCTTTCGGCCAATGCTGCCCTTGCTGCATTCGCCGGTCCTGCTTTGACTCGATTGATTTCACCGGTATTTGTGCGAACTTTTCTTCATGGCAACGAGGAGGAAAGTCCCAGGACGAAAGCCGAAAGCCGCAACCGAACAGATTCTAACGGGCGGTCCGCAACCGGCAAAAATAGACCCGAAGTGGGAGAAGGCGTTTGAGCGCCTGATGCAAGTTCGGGCGACGTTCGACAAGCGCAGGTCGGACGTGACAAACGACGCCCTGAGCGAGCAACCCACCTTCAGCTCCCACATGGCCGACGCCGGCACGGACACATACGACCGCGATCTTGCGCTGGGGGTTCTTTCATCGGAGCAGGAGGCCATATACGAGGTCGACGAGGCGATTGCCAGGATCCGTGACGGCACTTACGGGATCTGCGAATTGACCGGCCGACCGATCGAGCCAGCCCGGCTCGAAGCAATCCCGTGGACCCGCTTTTGTGCGGAGGCGGAAAAACAATTGGAACGCGAAGGAGCGCTTAAGCACACGCGGCTGGGGCGCCGCGAAACGGTCGGGCGCGAATCGGCATCAAGGCAATCGGAAGAACAAGGCTAATCTAATGCAACAAAGGCAGCCCGTGCGGCTGCCGCACCAGTTCGGCATCCAAGCCGAGGTAAAAATCCAAGCGCTGTTCCGTTTCGACGAGATTGATTTCGCGGGCCATCAAAAGGTACGTGGCGTAGTGGTTGCCCTCGGATTCAACAAGGCCCTGGTAAAACTCGCTTAATTCGCGGTCACTGTCCCTCAATGCCGCGGCCAGCATTTGGAACTTCTCGCAACTGCGGCCTTCGATCAGGCTGCAGCAAATGAGCTGGTCGATGACTTGAAACCGGCGGCCGTTGCGGATGGCACGCATCAACCCGCTGATCCATGGGCTCGGGTGCGGCTGGCCGAAAGGAATGCCGCGGCGCTTGAGCAACTCCAGGACGAGTTTGAAGTGTTGCAGCTCCTCGATCGCAATGGCGTTCAACTCGTCGACACGCGGAAACAAGTCCTGATATTTCTCGAGATTCAAAGCCGAGGTGGCGGCTTTGCGCTCGAGATGAGCGTGGTCGACAAGTACGGCGGGCAAATTGGCGAGCGTCTTTGGAAGCCACTCGGCCGGGACTTTTTCACGGAACAGCAGCATGGTTTGCTTCGGCTTCGAGAATGGCCACCGCCGCCGCGTAGTTCTGGGTGTGACTCAAGCTGATGCGCGGCACCGCTGCGCCGCGCGCCGCGGCTAACGCTTTGCCTTTGTCATGCAGGATAACAAAAGGTTCACCGCTGGGTTTGCGTCCCACTTCCATGTCGTGCCAGCTCAACTGCGCGCCGATCCCCGTGCCAAAGGCCTTCGAAATGGCTTCCTTGGCAGCAAACCGGGCCGCAAGGAACGGCCCCGGAGTCCGGTGCGACAGGCAATACTGGATTTCATTTGGGTGAAGGAGACGATTTAAGAATCTGTCACCAAATTTCTGATGTGAGCTTTCAATGCGGCTCACTTCAATGATATCGATGCCTACTCCGATGATCATTCCACGCCTTACCCTTTGTACGTTTTCATGAGCTCAAGCATCCCTTTAACAGCCACCGCCAGGCCAACCTCAATGGCCCGGCTCACGATGCTATGACCGATGTTGAGTTCAACCAGGTGCGGAACACGATGCAGCCTCGGCAGGTTTTCATAGTTCAAACCGTGTCCGGCATTTACGCTGAGCCCGAGCTGGTGCGCTTGCCTGGCTCCTTCAACGAGTCGATCCAATTCGCGCTCATCCGCGGGGTCGTTTCTGAACGCCTCCGCAAATGCGCCGGTATGCAGTTCGATAAACTGGCTGCCGCATCGGGCTGAGGCCTCGATTTGACGCGGGTCGGGCGCAATGAACAGGCTGACCTCGATGCCGGCATCATTGAGACGCTTGCGGCTCTCCGTCAGGGCTGGGAGATTGCCGGCAACGTCCAGGCCGCCTTCGGTGGTGACCTCCTGGCGGCGTTCCGGCACCAGGCAAGTGATATCCGGTTTGAGTTTGAGGGCTATGTCGAGGATCTCCTGCGAGTTAGCCATCTCCAGATTGAGCCGCGTTCGTATGGATTCACGGAGTTTCCAAACGTCTTTGTCCTGGATATGCCTGCGGTCTTCGCGAAGATGCGCGGTGATGCCATGCGCACCGGCCGCTTCGCAGCACAACGCCGCGGACACCGGATCCGGCTCGCCCCAGCCACTGCCGCGGTAGCGCGCCTCGCGGAGGGTCGCGACGTGGTCGATATTCACTCCCAACTTCAACATCGTCGCGCGATTATGTTAAGCGCCATACCGCTAAGCAAACGGTTTATGCGGGAGCAGTGTTTTGTATTGCGCTGTAAGAGGTTTTTGCCACCGTAATAACTGGATTGGGGTAATTACATGAAGCAACCGCTCATTGCGGTGACTCTGCTCTACGTTGCGGGACTTTTAGCGGCCGAATTGATTCAACTGCCTTTGGGGCTGCTAATGGTCGTGCTTGGTTTGCTCCTGACCGGGGCGATCGCTTCCGCCCGGCATCGAAGTCTGCTTTTGTATCCATGCCTCTTCCTGGCGGGGCAGCTCAATTCGGAAAGGCACACCGCCGTCTTGTCACCCTGCGACCTCAGGATCCTGGCTGGAACCGAGCCGCACCTTGTGGTCCTCTCCGGAGAACTCGTTGAAACACCCGGCCTGCGCGTGTTCGTCCGAGACAATCAGGCCACCTGGAGAACGATGGCAAAGATCCAGGTGGACCAAGTGGGCTTTGCGAAACAGAAGCCGCGACAAGCCTTCGGCATCGTTGCGGTGACAACCGCCGGGGCGCTGACGAACTATTTCAAAGGGCAAAAGGTCGAGGTCACTGGCGTGCTTTCTCCTCCAAAACCCCCGGTCGCGGAAGGGCTGTTCGACTACAGGGAATATTTGCGGCGACAGTGCATTTATTACCAGCTCACCTCGGAATCGGAGAACGACTGGCGGCGCCTGGGCACAACCACCTCTGTGCCGCTTGCCGACCGGTTCAGTGCGTGGGCGCGTC
>Ga0209062_1005952_pt1 | contig 11453 bp, 6 predicted proteins | sample Coa_R2_2_FD_187158 | JGI IMG/M metagenome (GOLD analysis project Ga0209062, IMG submission 187158) | Surface soil microbial communities from Centralia Pennsylvania, which are recovering from an underground coalmine fire - Coalmine... | ecosystem: Environmental > Terrestrial > Soil > Unclassified ...
GGTTTAACAATGGGTCACAAATTCAGAACATCCTGACCCGTGTGACGGGCACGTCGCTATCAAATATCGATGGACTGCTGCGCGCGAATGGCACGGCGAATCTGTTTTTGCTGAATCCTAATGGGATTGTGTTTGGCCCGAATGCCCGGTTGCAGTTGGGCGGCTCGTTTTTTGCCACCACTGCGAATAGCGTGAAGTTTTCAGACGGCAGTGAGTTCAGTGCGACCAATCCCCAAGCTCCGCCGTTGCTGACGGTAAATGTGGCACCGGGGGTGCAGACAGGGGCAAGAGCACCAGAATCAATGATCTCGAGTGCGGGCAATCTGGCCGTGACAGCAGGGCAACGTATCACGCTGCTGGGTGGCACCACCACCAGTACGGGAACGTTGACAGCGCCGGGGGGCACGGTGCAGGTATTGGGCGATCGCGTAGCCATCCTCGACAATGCCCGTGTGGATGTCTCCGGGCCCACAGGGGGCGGCACCGTCTTAGTCGGTGGTGACTACAAAGGTCAGGGAACCGTACCCAATGCCGTTCAAACTTACGTTGCGCCTACCGCTACGATTAATGCCGATGCTACAAGTACTGGAAATGGCGGTGCGGTGATTGTCCGAGCCAAAGAGAATACTGATTTTGCTGGCAGTATCAGCGCTCAAAGTCAAACAGGCAAGGGCGGCCTGGTAGAGATCAGTGGCTCCCAATTGTCTTTTCAAGGTTCGGTGAAAACTTCAGCCCCAGCAGGCAACACAGGCACCCTACTGCTTGACCCCGATAACATCACCATTGGCTCAACGTCCACCATTCCTGGCGATACCCTGATTAATCCAACCACACTGGCCAATAATCTCAATACCAGTGAAATCACTTTAATGGCGACCAATGCGATCAACGTTACGGGAAGTGTAGACGCTAACAGTCCCAATGCTTTAAACCTCCAGGCGCATGATATCGCCGTCACCAATGCTGTTATTAGTCAGTTGGGGGCTGGCAATATTATCTTAGACACCACTCAGCAGACGGGGACTCCTACCCAAAACACTCAAGGGACTTCTGTTGTCCTTCGTAACGGATATATTCAAACTTCCGGAGGAGGAGATATTCAAATCACGACCGGTACGCTTACGGTCGTCAACAATGCCCAACAACTACTGAATAGTGGTGATAATACTGATCCACTCCTGGGTCTGGCAAGTGTTGGCGAAGCCTTGGCGACCGATACGAATGGTAGTCAAAAGGCAGGGAATATCAAACTGACTGTCAGTGGTACCGCGACCTTTGATGGATCCTCTGGTGGTGCCTCTAGTTCGGTCGGAACAGGTGCCAGTGGCCAAGGCGGCAACATTGAATTGACAGCGGGTGCCCTCGCTCTCACTAATGAGGCCGCTCTAGCAGCTGATACAAACGGCAGTGGAAATGCAGGGGATCTCAAGGTAACAGTTCAGGGTGGGGCGCGGTTTGATGGTCGAGGGAGTGGGTTATCCAGTCAGGCTGGTGGCGATGGCAATGGTGGCAATATCGAACTGACGGCAAGCACCCTCGTTCTCACGAATGGGGCGCAAGTGGCATCGGGGACTGAGGGAAAGGGGAATGCGGGCAGTGTCAAGATTCAGGTAAATGGCTCAGTGGTTGTCGAGAATTCAACTATCGATGCAAGCAGTATCGATTTCAATACGGTGCTTCCTCCTGAGGTGTTGAGTTTTCTAAGTGAGTTTTTGAGTTTTGCAAATTCATTTGCCTCTTTCGCTCAAGACTTGGCGCAAGGCTTCACAGGTCAGGACTCGGCTCTTTCCCTGCCGTCTGTCGATCAGCTATTAACCAATAGCGGTGTCGGCGCTGGCGGCAGTATCTTTCTTCAGGCTGGCAGATTGGAATTAAGACAGGGTGGTACCATTGCTGCAGGCACTAGCAGAGCCCAGGGTGGCAACATCACTCTAAATGTAAGAGACTTACTGATCATGCGCGGTGGCAGTAAGATTTCTGCTACTGCCGGCATTGCTCAAGCTGATGGCGATGCTGGCAACATTACGATCAATGCACCTAAAGGGTTTTTAGTGACGGCTCCCAATGAGAATAATGACATTAGTGCTAATTCCTTCAGCAGCAGGGGTGGACGAGTCACAATCAATGCTCAGGGAATTTTTGGGTTTACTCCCCGCAGTCGGCAAGACTTGGTGCAGTTATTGGGTAGCAAGGTTTCATCCCAAATTGAACCCACTATGCTACTGCAAACGAATGACATTGCTGCCATTTCTCAAGGCAACCCCAACTTGAGTGGAAGCGTGATCCTCAACACGCTCAACCTTGACCCCAGCCAGGGCTTGCAAGAACTGAATCTTACTCCCGTTGACCCCTCCAGACTGGTAGCGCAGGGCTGCAACAGCGGTCGTAAAGTGGTGGAAGGCGAGAGCAAGTTTGTGGTGCTCGGTCGCGGCGGGTTGACGGCCAGTCCTAATGATCCCTTTGGCGGTACCGCCGTGCTGGACGATCTGGGTAGTCCCGCAACCAATGTCGCCATCGCTACCAGTGAGCCTCTTCCACCCCCACTAACGTCCACATCCCCAACCCCCATGGTCGAAGCCCAGGGCTGGGTGAAAGACGCCAAGGGCAAACTTTATCTGGTCAGTCAGTCAACCAGTGCCCCTATCGATGGAACGCCGTCACCGCCTGTACAATGCCCGCAGCGTTAGGAGTTTGCCAATGACAGCCAGACGTGTCAGCGCAACTCTAAAGCGAAAACGGTGCGATCGCCGCACCCGTCCAACGTCTGTCCCAATCACGCAACCATTGCAGCTTTAAGCCATTTTATGTTTCTTCAGGGGGTCTTATGCGGTTGGCAACCTTGCTCCGGTCATTGGGTTTAAGCATCAGCACGACTCTGCTCATCATTTGCCTTGCAAGTATTGCACCGTCTCCGGCGATCCAGAAAGCAGTGCTGCCCAGCCCGATCGCCGCTCCTGCAAGCACAACGCCGCTGCAATTGACCCAGGACGGTCGCAGACAGTATGAGAATGGACAATTTGCTGAAGCGGTCATCCTATGGCAAAAGGCCGCTGCCGGGTTTGAAGCAGCGCATGACACTCTCAATCAGGCAATGGTACTGAGTAATTTGGCACTTGCGTATCAACAATTGGGGCAGATGCAACAGGCGCAACAGGCGATCGAAAAAAGCCTGCAACGTTTGGGCTGTTCCGCCTCTGGTGTGGCGTGTCAGGTCTCTGGCAACAGCTCAACCAAAGTGCTGGCACAGGCACTCACCACATTGGGCAGATTGCAGCTAGCGCAAGGGCAGGCGGAACAAGCCTTTGCCACCTGGCAGCAAGCAGGCGATCGCTACCAGCAGGTGAACGACCAGGCTGGAGTCGTGCGGACTCAAATCAATCAGGCACAGGCACTCCAGGCAGGGGGACTGTACCGTCGAGCGGAAGCCTTATTGCAATCGATCAACCAGACGTTAGAAAAACAAGCGGATCCGACCATCAAACTCTCTGGACTCATCAGCTACGGTGACGCCCTGCGGCGGATGGGCAACCTGCAACAGTCTCAGGCTGTTCTGGAAAACGGGCTCAAACTGGCGCAACAGCAGCGGGCGATCGCGGATACTGCCGCTGCTTATTTGAGTTTAGGCAATACAGCTCGTGCGCAGATCCGATCCGGGAATAGCGCCTCCTCTCAGCTAACGGATGCGGCCCTGCATTACTACCAGCAGGCCGCAGACATCGCGCCCAACCCCACCGTCAAAGTTCAAGCGCAGTTAAATCGACTCAGCCTCCTGATCGAAAACAAGTCCTGGCAAGACGCTCAGACCCTGGCTCAACAGCTTTTGTCACAGCTTCCGGGTCTCCCTGCCAGCCGCACCAAAACCTATGCCCAGATTAGCTATGCCAGTAATCTCATTCAACTGGCGGCAAAGGATGCGCCATCGGGGTACGGCAGAGTCTGTCAGGAGCAGACAGCCCTTGATCGCCCCACAGTCTATACCCAGGGAAACGACACCCAGGGAAACGACACGCAAGGAAAGGCTGTGACGATCGACAACGCAAAGAGTCTTGATCAAACCATGGCACTCGATCAAATCACCAGGCCCTTCTCACCCTTAACGACAGCGGCTTATATCCTGGCGGACGCGATTCAGCAAAGCAGTGCCGTGCAAGACTGGCAGGCAAAATCATTTGCGTTAGGTTACTTGGGACATGCCTATGAGACCGATGGACGCTGTTCGGACGCCCTTTCTCTCACCCGTCAGGCACTGTCACTGGCCCAAAGCCATAAAGCGCTCGACATTGCTTACCGCTGGGAATGGCAGACGGGGCGGTTGTACCGGGATCTCGCCACAACCCAAATCGCGAACCGTGACAAACAGGCGATCGCAACCAGTCCAGCGTATCAAAACGCGATCGCCGCCTATAAAGCTGCCTTTGCGACGCTTCAAAGTCTCCGTCGAGACCTGGCAGCAGGGAATGCAGACGCCCAATTTAACTTTCAGGAGCAGACAGAAGAACCGATTTACCGCGAATTTGTCGATCTGCTGCTACGACCCAAAACACCGAGTCAAGACAATCTGGTGCAGGCGCGAGCGGTCATTGAGTCGCTGCAAATTGCAGAATTGGAAAACTTTTTGCAGGAACCCTGTGTGGCATCAAACTCGGAGTCAATCGATCGCGTTGCCGATGAAGCCACTTCCACGACTGCTGCCCTGTTTCCGATTATTCTCAAAGACCGGATTGAAGTCATCCTCAAGTTGCCTCGGCAAAAGGATTTAATTCACTACAGCTATGCCGTCCCGGAAGCCCAGGTGAGCGATACTATTGAGCAATTTCACCAGAAATTGCAGTTAGATTACGGCTTTGAAACCGTCAAAGTGGAAGCAAAAGCCGTTTACGATTGGCTGCTGGCCCCGGCTAGAACGCAGCTAGACGCTGCCAGGATCGACACGCTAGTCTTCGTCCCCGACAGTAAGCTGCGCAATGTACCAATGTCAGCGCTCTATGATGGGAAACAGTTTCTGGTCGAGAACTTTGCCACAACGGTTGCCCTCAACCTGCAGCTCCAGAACCCAAAACCCTTACCCAAACAATTAAGGGTACTGGCAGCCAGCCTGACCGATCCACCCGCTACCTTTGCGAACTTTGCCAGACTGGAAAATGTAAACAAGGAGCTGACGGCGATCGCCAACGCCGGTATTACCGTCATTCCCATTCAAGACAACCAATTTACAACGCAGGCATTCAACCAAAAAATTAATCAATTATCGTTTTCGATCGTGCATCTCGCCACTCACGGTCAATTTAGCTCAGACCCGCAAAAGACCTTCCTTCTCACTGCCAGCGGCAGCATTAAAGTGGATGACCTGGGCAGTCTCTTTCGGACGCGCGGCTTGAACCGCACAGACGAAATCGAATTACTCGTCCTGAGTGCCTGTGAAACCGCATCGGGTGACAACCGTGCGACCCTGGGTATCGCTGGAACGACGGTGCGGGCGGGTGCCAGAAGCGCGATCGCGTCCCTCTGGAGCCTGGACGATGAATCCAGCGTCGAACTGATGAAGCAGTTCTATCAACAGTTGAGTCAAGGCAACATTTCCCGTGCGAAAGCGCTGCGTCAGGCCCAGTTAGCACTCATCAATAGTGAACAATACGCCTATCCTCGCTATTGGGCTCCCTTAATTCTGCTGGGAAATTGGCTATAAGTTGGTCTGCCGCCACAGGTTTCCAGTCCCGGACGCCATGAATTATCTACCTTCCCAATGTGCCGCAAAAACGTTGAGAGCCGTTTGGCATGAGGTGCAATGGGACGACTAACCCATGCAAAGTGCAGGATCTGAGCAAATTGGCGCAATGACACGAATGTCATCACCGCTGAGGCTAAGCTGCCACCCGCGACAACTTATTAATTACGGCTCACCGCCCAAACAAGCGGGAGAACGGAGAGAGAGGGATTCGAACCCTCGTTACAGTTACCCGTAAACAGCATTTCCAGTGCTGCGCCTTCAACCACTCGGCCATCTCTCCAGGTTTGGACTGTGTCACTTGCCACAGAAAAATTATATTAGCAGAACCAGGTAGACTTTAGGCAGAAGACAAAAGGTAAAAGGCAAAAAACACGCGGTAACGTTTTAGAGGCTAGCGCCACTGTTCCGTTCCGTCGCCAAACCTCTATTCCTGGCACACTCGAATTTAACTCATGCTACGTTCTTACACTGTTCGCATCCACGATCGCCAAGCCAACCGCGTTCATACCGTTCGGGTGCCCGAAAACCGCTACATTTTGCAGTCTGCCGAAGTCCAGGGGGCGGCGCTGCCGTTTGCCTGCCGCAATGGAGCGTGTACCACCTGTGCTGTACGTATCCTGTCGGGCACGATCGACCAGCCTGAAGCGATGGGACTCTCGCCTAAGCTGCGAGAGCAGGGATATGCCCTTCTGTGTGTCAGCTACCCTCGCTCTGACCTGGAGGTTGAAACTCAGGATGAGGATGAAGTTTACGAACTTCAGTTCGGTCGCTATTTTGGTAAGGGCAAAATAAAAGCAGGACTGCCGCTGGATGATGAGTAGACATGGAATATTCGAAGTCGATCCCCACGGTGAGGCTGAGACGTTTAGCTGTATGCATAGCCCTATTGTGGTTACTGGTTGGCTGTCAATCGGCTGTATCAACATCCGATCTGTCTGTTGCGGTGGCTCAGGTCGTCAGCGGGCGAGACTTTGAGGTTGCCGGAGTAGCGGCCCAGCCGGAGTTGACAGAGCGCGTACGACTTGAAGGCGTTGATGTCCCCGATGTCAGTCAGCAGCCCTGGGGAGCAACCGCTAAAAGCCTTTTGGAGAAGCATCTGCGCGGTAAAACGGTACGATTGGAGACGGATGCCGAACCGCACGATGCAATCGGGCGACGGCTGGCGTATGTGTGGCTGGGCGATCGGCTTTTGAATGAACTGCTGGTGGCCGAAGGCTATGCTGTCGTCGCGCCGCATGTCCCAAACAGCCGGTATGACCAGCGCCTTGCCCACGCTCAAGACCGCGCCCGGATTTTGGGGTTGGGCATCTGGAACCCAACGCAACCGATGCGGCAAAGTCCAGCAGAGTTTCGCCGTCAGCAGTGGGGAAAGGGTGAGGCGGTCAGGTAAGCGATCAACGTCGAAGGGGAATGGGAGGCCGTAGCCAGAAAACAGAATTCGGGTGAAATTTACGTAACGCGCTTTCGGGGGCACTAAAGTGCTCTCAAAAATCCCTTTCCTTGTTCTCCATAGTCTCTAACGCTCATGATTGACTCTAGCCAACTCCAAATCTTCCTTGACATTGCAACAGAAGCCGTTTTAGCAGCGGGTGCCGTTTTGCAGGACTATTGGGGCAACCTGGACTCGATCGAAGAAAAAGGGCGACCGGGTGATCTGGTGACGGCAGCCGATAAAGCGGCAGAAGTAACGATTTTGCAGGTTTTGCAGCAGCACGTGCCCGACCACAACATCTTGACTGAAGAATCGGGACAGCTCGGCAATCAAGACAGCCCCTTTTTGTGGGCGATCGACCCCCTTGATGGCACGACCAACTATGCACACCAATATCCAGTCTCCGCTGTTTCCGTAGGGCTGATAATCGATGGGGTACCGCAGGTGGGCGCGATCTTTGATCCCTCTCGGCAGGAGCTATTTCGTGCGGCTAAGGGGTTGGGAGCAACGCGCAACCGACGCCCAATGCGAGTATCGAAGACGGCTGATCTGGGAAAGAGCTTACTGGTGACAGGCTTTGCCTACGATCGCCGTCAGACAACGGACAATAATTATGCGGAGTTTTGCTATCTCACCCACCTCACACAGGGGGTGCGGCGTAGTGGTTCTGCGGCTTTAGACCTGGCTTACGTTGCGTGCGGTCGTTTTGACGGCTACTGGGAACGGGGACTTTCCCCCTGGGATATTACAGCGGGAATTGTGATGGTCGAAGAAGCCGGGGGCTACGTTACCGCTTACGATCGTCGCCCGATCGACATCAGTTCTGGACGGATTTTAGCCACAAATGGGCCGATTCATGCCAGCCTGAGTCAAGCGCTGCAGTCGGTGCCGCCATTGTCGGACTGGGGAGCAGACATGGGCAGGGGAACCAGGGTGTAGAGCAAACAGCGGGCACTGGGGCACCAGGGAACGGTATGAATGATCGTGTTGCTCAGAGCAAGCATTGAGGACACCGCCGGGGGGGAACCACCGAATTGGAGTCACAACCGAATTGGAGTCGGCTTTCTGTCTCGCCGCTGTCATTCGTTGGATAGCGATGGCTGTATGCGTTAGCTGGAACCACTGTCCACTGCTGACTGACGGCTGCCTGAGGCAATACCAAAATTGAATGAGTATCAGCAGCGTGAGCGTATAGCTTGCTCTGTGGGTATTACACTAGAATGAACTTCAAACGGCAGGCAAGCGGGTTATACCATGTCTTTCCAAATTGAGCGAGGACTTTTTCGTTTAGATTTCACCGATCATCACGCCATCTTGGGAGTGCCAGTGGATGCCGAAATTAAGGACATCCGCAAGCGATACCTCAAAATTGCGCGGCGGCTGCATCCAGACAGTGCGGCGGCTGAGGGTGAACTCGATCAGCAACGCGCGAGCGAGTTACTCTCAAAGCTGGTCAATCCCGCCTGGGAAAAGCTCTCGCAAGAGCGCGATCGCGCCGACTATATCGTGATGCTAAAGCTTAAAGGTCAGCAGGGCGCGAGACAGCGAGATACGATTGAGTTCGGCAATTTGGCCAAGCAGCTTTTGGCCTCTACTAATCCTGATCATTTTTATATCACCGCAATTAAAGACCTGGCCGACAAGCAGTATGCCCATTTAGACCAATCACTGGAGTTAACCGCGCAGCTCAGCGAGCTAAATCTGGTCTATCTCATCCGCCGAGAATCAAAAGGTGAGGTCGGTGGCGGTGAAAAGAAGCTGCTCTATACCGGCAGCAACATTCCCGACTCTACCCAGGCTCCAGCGCGATCGAAAGCGCCTGCCCCATCTCCACCCCCACCACGGGAATCGCAAGCAGATCAGTACTACCGCCGTGCCGAAGGATTTGTCGCTAAAAACAATTTTGCTCAGGCAATTTTGGAACTCCGCGATGCGCTGCAGGCCGACCCGAACAACAGCCGCTGCCATAGCCTGATGGGCATGATTTACCTGAAGCAAAATCAAGGAACAATGGCCAAGATCCATTTCAACAAGGCGTTGCAGCTCAATCCGCAAGACCCAATGGCGCAAGAAGGAAAACAGCAGCTTGAGCAACTGCAAAAGGCTGGCAGCACGAAGACAGCGCCACCGAAAGCGTCTGCTGCTAAAAAACCAGATGATAAGTCCGGTGGCGGCTTATTTGGCCTATTTGGCGGGAAGAAGAAGTAATGGTATATCAACCCCCAGCCGGTGCCAGGGACCTGCTGCCCCTGGATGTTGCCCAAAAACGCTGGATTGAAGATCGCCTTCAGCAAGTATTCCATCGCTGGGGCTACCACCGCATCATCACGTCCACGTTAGAGCGTCTGGATACATTGATGGCTGGCGGTGCGATTCAGCGCTCGACGGTAATTCAACTGCAAGAAGCAGATGACGAAAATCTGGGGTTACGCCCTGAGCTGACAGCATCGATCGCCCGTGCCGCTGTGACTCGGATGGCTGGTTCGACGCATCCGCTCCGCCTGTATTACAACGCCAATGTGTTTCGTCGGGCGCAGGAAGGAAACCATAGCCGTCAGCAGGAGTTCTACCAGTCTGGTGTTGAGCTTGTTGGTGCCAGCGGCTTGTTGGCGGATGCCGAGATTCTGCTGCTGCTGCGAGACTGTCTGTACAGTCTGGGGTTACAACAGTGGTCGCTGGTGCTGGGCGAAGCCGGACTAACACGATCGCTCCTGGCCGGTTTCCCAATGGCTGTCCGCAATCAGGTACGACGGGCGATCGCCCACATCGATCGCGTGACATTGGAAACGATGCCACTATCCGCACAACTGCGCGATCAAGCGCTGCTGCTGCTGGATCTACGCGGCCACCCAGCCGATGTATTGCAACGTGTCGCCAGCCTCAAGCTGGATGGCTATCAGCAGCGAACCCTTGACAACCTCAAAGCGCTCATCGATCTGATCCAAACAACACCGCCCCCAACCGCTCACTCTCTGCACTCGCCCCCGCCGTTGATCCTCGATCTGAGCCTGATTCGCACCTTTGACTACTACACTGGCGTCGTGTTTGAAGTGGTCAGCACAAGTGAGGCCGGACAACAGGTGTTAGGGCAGGGTGGACGCTATGACCAACTTCTGGGTCTGTATCACCCGCAAGGGCAAACGTACCCTGGGATCGGTTTCTCGCTTCAGATCGAACATCTGCATCAGACCTTACTGCCCACTGGACAACTGCCCCAGCAAACACCCAGTAGCGATTGGCTTGTCGTTCCTGAAGACGCTCAGTCCTATCCGGCGGCCTTGGCTTATGCCCAAACCCTACGCGACTCTGACGCGCCCCTCCGCGTTGAGCTGGATCTCGGAAAACGAACCACAGCAGAGATTCACGACTACGCTCATCATCGCCGTATTGCCCAAATTGCCTGGGTCAAGGCGGATGGTAAAGCTGTGATTGAAACTGTAAACCAATGATAATAAAGTGATTAGTTGTTAGTTTTTAGTTGTGAACCAGACGCAACCCTAACAACCAGCCACAAACAGCTAATCCGTTCAAGAGAAATAACACGTTCAAGAGAAACTACTGTGTCGCATACGATCGTTACCAATACCTGCGAAGGCATCGCTGACTGTGTTGATGCCTGCCCCGTTGCCTGCATCCACCCTGGTCCCAGCAAAAATACTAAAGGTACCGACTGGTACTGGATTGACTTCGCCACCTGCATCGATTGCGGCATCTGCTTACAGGTGTGTCCTGTCGAAGGGGCGATCGTGCCGGAAGAACGTCCTGACCTGCAAAAAACCCCGCAGTAATGCTGTGTCTCGTTGCGTTGGGTCTGAGGCCTGACGCTTAAATTCTCTCTCCCTCTGGCCCTTGATTTCTCCCTTCTTCTTTTCCCGCTAATGCCCGAATCCTCTCCGCTCCTGGAAGTTCAAAACGTCTATGCCGGGTACATCAAAGACCTGGATATTTTGCAGGGCGTGAATTTCAAGATTTATCCTGGTGAGTTGGTGGCGGTGATTGGTCCCAATGGAGCGGGAAAATCGACTTTAGCAAAGACCATTTTTGGCTTGCTGACCCCGCATACGGGCACCATTGTCTTTAATGGCAAGAGTATTGCAGGGCTGAAGTCTGATCAGATTGTGCAGCTTGGCTTGGGGTATATCCCTCAAATTGCGAACGTGTTTCGCTCCCTGACGGTGGAGGAAAATTTGGAGATGGGGGCGTTTGTGCGCGATGTGCCGCTACAGCCGCTCAAAGACGAGATTTTTGCAACCTTTCCAGTCTTAGCGAATCGGCGGAAACAGCGGGCGGGCA
>Ga0209062_1005955_pt1 | contig 11450 bp, 9 predicted proteins | sample Coa_R2_2_FD_187158 | JGI IMG/M metagenome (GOLD analysis project Ga0209062, IMG submission 187158) | Surface soil microbial communities from Centralia Pennsylvania, which are recovering from an underground coalmine fire - Coalmine... | ecosystem: Environmental > Terrestrial > Soil > Unclassified ...
AGCCGTTTCCACAAATGCCCGTTTGCTAAAGTTATTGACAGCTTGTGGGTCAAGTTTACCCTCTTCTAGGAGGGTATCAGCACTGTTTGCCAATTGAATCCAGGCATAAGCCTGACTTTTGCTAATTTCCCGTTCTTTCAACCAGTTGAGAAAGCCAGTTCCCCGTCCGTCACCACCTTTTTTTTCTCGATCGCGAATGGCTCGTAAAATTCGTCCTCGCCAGATTTCAGTTTGTAAATCAAAGCGATCGCATACCTGCCAAGCTATATCCAACTGCTGTTGAAATTCTGGGTCAGGAATTTCCTCATCTTCGGGGTCAGGCAGTTGAAATGTTAAATCTGCTGGCTGTTGTAGGGCAGCAGCCAGGTCATCAATAGATTCGTTATATTGCACGACTTATAGCTTACTAGTGTATGCGGCAGCTTATTATCGCAATAAGCAATTGAATATTATAGATGAAAAATTTAAAATTATTAACCTGAGATCTGCCAGTATTTGTAGGCAGTGTAGGCCAAGGTGACAACTCCGGTGATAATTGCTGATTCATCAACATCAAATAAAGGATGGTGCAACGGATAATTCAGGATTCTATCTTTCAAACCTACACCCAAGCGAAACATAGAACCAGGAGCATATTCTAAATAAACAGAGAAATCTTCTGCACCAAGAGAAGGTTCGGGTAAGACTTGGACATGATCACTACCCCAAGCTTCTTCTGCAGCTGCTTGTAACACCTGCGTTAAAGAATAATCATTTTGGACGCTTGGCACACCCCGGCGATAATTAACCTGATATTTTGCCCCATAGGAATTGCAAACGCTAGCGACAATGCTATCAATCCAATGCGGGAGATTAGCACGAGTTTCCGGATGAAGCGATCGCACGGTTCCCAACAACTGCACATGATCAGCAATGACATTCGGTGCTCTACCACCATTAATTTGCCCTATGCTCAGTACTACTGGACGTAAAGGATTTTGGGTCCGGCTAATTGCTTGTTGTAATGTAGTAATGACTTGTGCAGCAATCCAAATGGCATCAATTGCTTCATGCGGACGTGCACCATGTCCAGACTCACCAATAACAACAATCTCTAAATCATCAGCTGCTGCTGTCAAAGCGCCATAACGCACACCAATTGAGCCTGCAGGGATGGAAGGAAAAACATGCACACCTAAAATAGCGTCAACATTTTTCATTGCCCCATCTGTCACCATCCAACTTGCACCCTGGGCAATCTCCTCGGCTGGCTGAAATAAAAACCTTACCTTACCAGGTAACTCGTCAACCATTTGTGATAACACCATTGCCGTTCCCAAGCCCACAGTCGTGTGGACATCGTGACCGCAGGCGTGCATTCTTCCGGGTGTGCGAGAGATGAAGTCTAAACCAGTGCGCTCATGAATTGGCAATGCATCCATATCAGTGCGAATTGCCAAAGTTCGCTTATCTTCGCCAGTACCTTGTAATTCTCCGAGTACTCCAGTTTTGCCTACTCCCTCCTGGACATGAAGACCACTGGAAGATAAAACACCAGAAACAAAAGCAGCAGTTTGATACTCCTGACCACTCAGTTCTGGATGAGCATGAATGTGACGTCGAATTTCAATTAAGCGGGGCGCTAGTTTTGTTGCTAGGTCTTTAATTAGGGTAAGCATTGATCACTAAGAATTTACACAATTTTTTCATTGCTTTTTGATGGACACCCCAAGAATTTCCTAAACTCACAACTTTCAGAGGGATATACTTAGCGCCCACTCTTCTAAATTGCCTTTTTGCTTGTTGTTGCTTTTACTTATTCTGCATAGCAAACTGTACCTGGCTCATTTCCTGATTTGAATTTGTTACAGTTATTGAGATTAGGTCGTTCTAAAGACCACCAGTAGGATTTGTTAGAAGTGACAAGCCCATCAGGTAAAGTTGTCAGTTGGAAGTTTGCACCACGAAAATTAGTGAGTACTAATCTGGCTCCCTTGAGATTAGTAGCTTCCAGGTTGGCACCGATTAATCCTGTAAAAGTGAGATCGGCATTTTCCAGCACAGCTGCTCTCAGATTTGCACCCGTTAGAGAAGCATTAGTTAAATTTGTAGCATTTAATACGGCTGATGTTAAATTTACATTTGTCAGGTCTGCATTTGTAAGATTAGCCTCAGATAAATTAGCTCTGGTTAAATTTGCTTCTCGTAAATTAGCTCCAGCCAGATTCAATCTGGTTAAGTCAGCATTGCTCAAATCACACCGAGTACAGGAATTTGTCGCCTTCAGCTGGTCTAAGTCATGCTGATTGAATGCAAAGGCCTGCTCTGTAAACCCTAAACAACCAAATAAAATAACAGTAGCAACAACTTTAAGGCTCATGTTTTTTCAAAGAAGTGATTAAAGTAGATAGCATATCTAGTAAAGATATATTGATATACTTAACATATATAAGCACTTGTGTTGGAGATTTTAAATATAAAGAAATAATAAAAAAGCTGTAAGAGATACATAAATTCTGTTAGAAGGGGTAGGCAAGCTCTTCACAATTGCTTATAATAGAGTCATAAAGACATATACAGAAACTCTATAGACAACGAAAGCACAGATCCCCCGTCGTTAAGCAGAAAATGCAAGAAGGGGGATCTTATATATTTATGTATGGTTTAAAAGTGAGGCTGTTGAGCCTTTCACTATCGCCAGCCCAACAAGCGTAACCCCGGCACGATTAGATAGTAGCTTACCCCCAACCAAAAACTTATAAAGACACCCATAAGACCAAAAAACATTACAGGAAGCCACAACTGATTCCAATGAGGAGAACTAATAAAGTGGAAGACAGGGGTTGGAAATCCTGAAACACTCAAACCAGCAAAAATACTGGCAGTGCCAAATGCGGCGATCGCAGCGTGAGCTATGTGATGGCTGCGTAGACCTAAACCAAGGGTCAGTAAAGAAACACCTACCAAAATCATTCCCACAAAACCACTAGCAGGATCTTGTGGTGGGGTTAATTGTAAAATTAACCAACCAAAGCCATAACCAATAATGCCCATCAAGGAGGCAACCAAACACCTTCGCCGCTGACCAAAACTCCCTGCTAATGTTAATCCCCATGCAGTCCCAAAGCCAGCGCCAATAAATAGAAGAATCTCTACCCCTGAAATACCTTGAGCATTTGGAAAAACTGAGGGTAGCTGACGAGACAAAAATTCTGCAATTTGATGAGCCAAGTTTGTCTGACTTGCCACAAAGATGCCAACGAGTACTCCGAAAGCCGCAAATACACCAGTAAGCAGCATTGTCCAAATCGTGACTACACTGGCAACTAGACTCTTGAAAATTGTGTGGAATATGAAAAGAGTGACTTTGCCAACGGCTTGTATCAAGTAAGCCAAGGCTTGTTTACCACTTCCTAACCAAAGTCGTATCGATAAGCCAAGCTGTGAAAAAAATTGCTGTTGGGGAGAGGGTTGAGCAATTTTCGCCAAACTTTTTTGGATTATAGCCGCATTTGCCGGACGTAATCGTATATCTTCCTGTACCATCTCATCCAGCAAATCTGCCAATTTAGGGTTGACATTCACCCCGTTGCGCCACAACAACTTTCCATCTCTAGGATCTTCTAATTCTAAAAGTGATTTGCCTGTCAACAACTCAATCATTGTCCGACCAAGTGCGTAAAAATCAGTAGCTGGTCCGACATTACCGCCAGCGATTTGTTCAGGTGGACTGTAGCCAGAAGAATATAACCTGGTTGAAGACGGCTCTCGATGAAAGAGGCTAGAACTAAATTGTTTTGCTCCACCAAAATCAATGAGCACGAGATCACCCCAACCACCCTTATTGAGGGGAGCAAGGGGAGTGCGTAACATGAGATTAGAAGGTTTAATATCGCGATGAATAATCTTGCGTCTGTGTAATTCCTGTAAAATCTCTACTGCTTGATTTAGCCAGTTTAGCACCAACTCTTGGGGACACCCTTGAGGAAATTGCTCAAAGACCTCCTCCAAAGTTTGACCATTGATTTTTTCCATCACCAGACAAGACATCTGGCGCTGTACTGCTTTGCCTAAATTGACTTGAAAATATCCATCAGCGTCAACTTTCGGAACACCTGGATGTCGTAAACTGCTTAAAACTACTCCCTCTTGCGCAAACAATTCTAGTGCCTTTGGTGATACTTCCACTAAGACTTTTAGAACCTTTTCTGTTTGTGTTTTTTGATCCCAAACAGTGTAAATTTGGGCAAATCCTCCTGTTCCTAAACGTTCTAAGGGAATATAACGGTCTATTAGCTGTAGCGTTGCACCACAACTGTTGCAAAACTTGTCTCCCCAACGCTGGGGATAAGGACGTTGACAATCTGGATTGATGCAGTGAATTGCACGCACTTTAATGAGTTGGAGACAACCTCTAAAACAATGAGGACTGAGTTGATTGTACACAATCGAGAGTGATGATTAGGGGGAAACCACAGGGGTTTCCCCTTACTCAGCAAATCTCTAATAACTATATCCATCCCAAGTCATAGGGAAAATGTTTTCTGTTGACGAGAAAAAATCATTGCTTTTCTGGCTTTCATCGTCGAGAACATTGATAACTTTGTTATATATGTCTTCTGCCTGTTGTGGAGAATCACCTATACTGGTCAAACCCAACTTTCCAAATTGGGAAAGACAACCCATAAGATGAAACACAGTGCCTGTTTCAGTACCACTGTCAAAGTGTAGTCTGTGATTAGCAATAATGTCCATCAAGTCGTTGGGCAACAGCCCTTGATAACGCTCTTTTTGTAGATTATCAGTAGCAATGTAATATTTTTCACGCCCTTGCTGACTGTAAAATAAACCAGTCGAGAGATTGTAGCGCCCATTCGTTAATAATTTTAAGGTCATCAAAGGATGGGTCGTGCCACCTTTACGCAAGTTAATTTCTATTGCTTGAATATCCCATGTACCATCACCTTGTTCAACGGCAATAAAATCAACTCCATATCTTTCTAGTGCGCCTTTTTTTGCCAAGTTTTTGCCAATTTGTAACCCCATTTGCTGCAATTGCAATCGATAAGCTTCATCAGCGGGAAATCGACAACCGAGATAAATTTGACCGTCTGGTCCTCCTAAAATTTGGTCGTGGGTTGAGAGAATTTCAACATCACCATTAGGTGAGATGCGTCCTTGCACACTAGGCGATCGCTTGATTTCCCCTTCTATAAAAGCTTCGACAATTGCGCCTAACTCCGGAATTCGCCGGGAGAAATTTTCCCAATCTTCTTGTTTGGCTTGAAAGCGCATTGTGTGGAAGCAATCACTTATTGCTGCAACTCTTTGAGAAGATGAACCGCCTGGTGGTGCTAAATTTGCTATCGGTCTCAAATCCAGCAGTGCATTTCCTTCTCCAGAAATACCTTCATTGAGTTTGACAACCATTCTTTGCAATGTCGGCTGGCGTTCCCATAACTGGGCTGCGGCTGTTGCTAAATCTTCGTGACTCCAAACTCTCTGGCTACCGTCTGGGTGAGGAATTTCACTTTCAGCAAAGACTTGACGACTGCCACTTTTGGTTCCCCAAATTTGCAATTCTGGCGCAGCAGCATACAACGGTACGCCTAATTTTACAGACAACTGAGCCTCCCAACTTGAGGAGTTGTAACAAATCATAAATGATTTGTCTAGCCTTAAGGCTTGGCGAATCCGCTTTACTAAGCGAGGACGTTCTAAAATCTTTTGAGTCAGAGGTTTTTTCGAAGAATCATAAGTAGAGAGCAATAGCAAGCGACTGCGAGCGTGAGAAAAAGGAATTCCTGGCAATAACTGCAGATAATAATCGATAATACTAGGATGCAAAGGCATTGATGTTACATAAATCAACCGATTCCGGGGATTTTGCAGCCTAATTAAAGAAAATAACAGCCGTTCTTCATAATGCTCGCAGCCTTCTACTTTGTTGAGTTCTGACTGATCAATGCTAAGAGAGGGAATGACTAAAATATCTGCGTCGCTTTCATCAAATTGCTCAATAGTTTTCCAGCGATCGCGCAAAGTTAACTGAAGAGCATGAAATTGATCAATCTGTTCGACGTCTGAAATGTCCAGGATTTGCATACCAATAGCCTCGCTGTGTTTGCGATCGCTGCGTTCTAAATCTTATATATCTTAAAGACGAGCTTCTGCCGATAATATGCAACACTTCTTTGAGCAACCAAATAACTTAACTCATCCGCTTGAAGAGTCGGGATGAGTTTTCAGACTAGGGTGCTTTTTTCCTCAACCGTTGGAAGGATGAGCCAATATGAAATGACTGCTAATCTAGCAGAGAATACTTAAAAGATCAACAAATTACAAACACAGCTATGGCATCCACAACACCACTAAAAGGCAGTGAATTAGTAGATTGTGCTAGAGCTAATGCAAAACAGGGAATTGAAACTGCTGCTTATCAATGTGGCTATGGAGAGGATCTCAACACCTTTGCAGGAGAATTACGCAAAGCTTGTGAGCAAATGAATTTGCAAGTGAAGGAACTTAACGAATTGATTACCGACCAGGATATGATTCTAAATCTGGGTACTGGTGAAATTATTGCCCCAGATACCGCTTCAGATCTGTAATGTATCATATTTGGTTGAAACAGGTGTGATCACAGCTGTTCTAAAGCAAAAGTTGATATTTTTCTTGAGCTATGCGGTAGAGGGGACGCCAAACCAAACGATTTGTGAGTACAACTAACAGAGACATTACCGTTGTTGCTGCTAGGAGGAGTGCAAAATTACCTTTAGCTGTAGCTTGAGAAATTGTCGCACCGAGTCCGGATGTACTCATGACATGTCCTTGAAACGTGACATATTCACTAACAATACTGGCATTCCAGGCACCACCAACGGCGGTAATGATCCCTGTAATCAGGTAAGGAAAAATTCCGGGTAAGATGAGGGTTTGCCACCTTTGCCAACGGGAGAGCTTATAGACCCAAGCAGCTTCCATTAAGTCTGATGGAATTGACTGAGCCCCAGCAATGACATTGAACAAGATATACCACATCGTTCCTAACATCATTAAAGCCACTGAAGCAATATTTAGACCACCAGCAATCCGAGTTAACCACAGCAACAACACTGGAAACAAAGCTGTCGCTGGTACTGAAGCAGCGATTTGTACTATTGGTTGCAACACCTGCGCTAACCGGGGATTACGACCAATAGCTACTCCTACAGGTACAGTCCATAGCAGAGATAACACTAAAGCACTGATCACCCGTAAAGCTGTAAACACAGCTCCCCGAATCACCTGTTGCCAATCAGCCCAACCTAAAGTCCGAATCAGCAAGACCGCTTCCCAAGTCCCCCATAGGACAATCAAGGAAAAGCCGCAGATAAATACCCAATTGAGCACTTTAGGTATATTAACGTCGCCTTTGCGATCAACGGGTAAGGGCTGCATGGGAAACGCCCGAATTAACCCATAGTCAATAGCTGTTTGTAGTGGTCGCACGAAGCGCTCACTACAAACTCGCAGAGTGGGCGATCGCCGCACAATATCCAATACCCATGATTGAGGCGTATTTTGTGCCTCAACCATTTCCAATTTAAATTTTTCTGCCCAAGCAATCAGTGGTCGCCATACCAAAAAATCAATAGCAATAATTACCCCAATTAAGACTGCTAAGCCCCAAAAGAGAGCTTTATAGTCTTCTTTATTGGCAGCTGTTCCTAAAAAAGATCCCAATCCAGGTAAGCGAAAATCCTGATTTCCTAATGTAAACGACTCAATCGCAATTAAGAAAAACCAGCCTCCAGCAAACGACATGACACTGTTCCACACCAACCCGATTGCACCAGCGGGTAATTCCAATGTCCAAAATCGTTGCCATAGGTTGAGCCGATAAATTCGCGCCGCTTCCTTTAGTTCTTGGGGAATACTACGGAGAGATTGATAAAAACTAAAAGTCATGTTCCAGGTCATGCCTGTAAAAATAAGCAAGATAGAAGCCAGTTCTACACCTATGCGTTGACCAGGAAACAAAGCAATTAGAGCTAGTACAACCCCTGGTAAAAATGACAACACTGGAATAGATTGTAAAATATCCAGCAAAGGAATAAGAATCAGCGCAGCTAAACGAGAACGATACGCAGCATAGGCATATATCAGTGTAAACACTAGAGACAAAAAGTAAGCTAGCCCCATACGTACTAGAGTTTGGGCTGTGTATCCAGGTAAAGCACTGATATCTGTTGAAATTGTCAGATTGGTGTGAAAAGTCTCACTGAAATGGGAAGCAGTTCTCACAATTGCCAAAATTAAGCTGATGATAGCCAAAATTAGCAATCCATCTTGCCAAGTCCAATTGGAACGTTCCAGTGTTTTGTTTGCAGGAGTCAGGGGACGGGTCATATGGGGAGTTAGGAGTTAGGAATAGGGGCATGGGGCAGGGGCAAGGGGCATGGGGGAGGCAGTGACGGGTACGCAGGGGAGGACAGTCGCATGGGGGAGGCAGTGACGGGTACGCAGGGGAGGACAGTCGCATGGGCGGGTCTCCCGACTTGAGCGAACTGTCCGTCGAGCCAGTGCGTTGCGGAAGTGTCCTCCGTTGTAGACGCCTGAAGGGCGGCTTCCCGTTCGCTGAAAGCGTTCCCGCAGGGTAGGGTAGCAACTGGCGTGGTTTCCCTAAGTGGAGCAAATGACGTCATAGGGCATAGGGCATAGTATAGAGTATTCCCCTTGTCTCCCTTGTCTCCCTTGTCTCCCTTGTCTCCCTTGTCTCCCTTGTCCCCTTCCTTCTAGCTGACGGCGAGTTCTTCTTCGGCTTGGTGATCCAAAAAGATTTGTCCTGATGGTTCATCGTAGCTGTAAATTTCAGCATAACGACCCCAGTCGATCGCTGTTTTTAATTGCCGTTCAGCTTCTTCGGGGCTAAAGTGACTTTCTAGAATATCTAATACGAGTTCTTCGGGAATGCGTTGATTGCGTTTGGCTTGAAGAAGACGATAGATTTGCTGAACTAGGCGAATGTGCTCTAGGAGTTGAGTTCGTACTATTTCTTTACGCTCATCAATTCCCCCGGCTATAAATTTTTGTCCAATGGGGGTGAGGCTAATGTCACCTTCTGATAGTTCAACAAAGTGAATTAATTTAGCCGCTTCAACGATTGGTAGAATGTCATCTACTTCTAGTTGTAATTCCTGCCCTAAACGATAAAGGTCTGTTTTGGGACGATCTTCTAAAAGTTCTACCAAACCTGCTATGGAGCCAGTTCGTACAGGTGGTAAAGATTGATACTTTGGCTCTGGAGTGGGTTCTTCAGTAGAAGAAGAGACAGTGGCTGGTGGCTCAATTTCTTCTAAATCAGGGTTGGTGATGATTTTGTAAACCTGATCTACCAAGGCTTGGAAACTGGGATGTTTGCGATCGCGGTAGTGGGGTAATGTTACGGGAAAGTCAGCACGTATTCTTCCAGGATTGCGCCCAAGGACGATAATCCGATCTGCCAGAATCACAGCTTCTTCAATCCCGTGAGTGACGATTAAAATTGCCTTGGTAGGGATGCGACGCTCTAACCATAAATCTAGCAATTCAAATCGTAGGTTTTCTGCTGTCAGTACATCTAAAGCAGAAAAAGGCTCATCCATGCACAACAATTCTGGTTCTACGGCTAAGGCTCTTGCAAATCCGACTCTTTGGCGCATTCCTCCAGAAAGCTCTTTAGGATAAGCATTTTCAAAACCGTCTAAACCGATAATGTCAATCATCCGCAGTGCTTTTTGTCGTCGAGAGTCTGGGGGTTCCCCTTTAGCTTTGAGACCCAGTTCTACATTTTCTAATACAGTTAACCACGGGTAGAGAGCGAAACTTTGAAAAACAATTGCTACTCCTGGATTAAGTCCTACCAAAGGTCGGTTGTGATATTTGATTTGACCTTGGGTTGGTGTAATTAACCCAGCAATCATTCTCATTAGGGTAGATTTCCCTGAACCTGAAGGACCCAGTAAAGCAACAATTTCCCCTGTGCGCAACTCTAAGTTGATATTGTCTAAGATGACAATTTGTTGACCATTCGGCTGCTGGTAAGATTTGTTGACGCCTTGTAGGGCAATCAATTGTTCAGTTGCTGTTTTGACCGCCACGGCTGTCCCTCGACTCGATATCTAATGGTAATTTAGATAGCCATACTGAGGCTATCTTACAGTTAAAGCAGTAACTTACATTGGGTGTAAAGGCAAATATTGGAAAATTGCGATGATTTGAGAATAGTCTCAATCTATCTCATTTGAGATATTATCTCATTGTTTGGTTTTGCCGAAGCGCAAAAATCGCATTATTACAGCAAAGTTTTAGCTACAAGGCTTCCGATCTCTAAACCAAGTATTCCCAAAACTGCACTGCCAGTCCAATAAATGAGAGCAGGTTGATAGTTCCCTGTTCGCAAAAGGTTAGCTGTATCAAGCGTATAGGTTGAGAATGTAGTGTATGAGCCTAGAAAACCTGTTGCTATCATGAGGCGTAATTCTGGAGAAGTCATAGCTTGCTCCAACACTAACGTATTAAAAAAGCCCATAACTAGCGCACCAGAAAGATTAATAACAAACGTCCCATATGGAAAACTCGTGCCATAGCGCTCGGCACACCACAAGGTAAGATAATAGCGACTCAGTGCTCCAGCGATCGCTCCCAAACTAATGGCTATAGGGTTAGAAATTGTAGGTGGTAGCAAACCTACAAAAATAACATGAGGAAAGAGGTTCACTAATGGCATACCTAGAACGTAGGCAAAGGATGTACCAATGTTACTGATTGGCTTATGACCAGCCCTTCTTTAACCATTTCTTTTACTATAGGTAAAAATGCGGCAATTGCTTGAGGATTGTCTATCATCGTCACCACCATTGGCAAATCAGATGAAAGCTCAAACAGTTGAGTCGTGTGAATTTTACTGTGATTCCCAAAACCTACTACACCTCTAGTCACTGTTGCCCCAACTATACCCTGCTGCCGTGCTTGTTCAACTAAGGCCATATACAAAGGCTTACCATGCCATTGGTCTGATTCTCCAACGTAAATTGTTATTTGCTCCCATGTACTCATGGCAACCTCCTTGCCACAAAGCTTCCTACTTCTAGGCTAACCACTCCTAGAATCGCACTCCCTAACCAATACAACAAAGCAGCCTCTTGATGAGCGTTCCACAAGAGTGTGTCTGTATCGAGTTCATAAGTAGAGAAGGTAGTGTAAGAACCCAAAAACCCAACTGCAATCAATAGACGCACATCAGCCGAGATGAGTGTCCGCTCTAGTGCCAGGGTACTAAAAAAGCCCATAATTAAAGCACCAGAGATGTTAATGACAAACGTGCCATAAGGAAAACTTGACCCTAACCATTCAATAAATAGCAGCGTTAGATAATAACGACTTAAAGCCCCAGGAATAGCCCCCAAACTCACAGCCAAGGGTGCACGAACTATTGGATTTGTTGTCTT
>Ga0209062_1005958_pt1 | contig 11446 bp, 8 predicted proteins | sample Coa_R2_2_FD_187158 | JGI IMG/M metagenome (GOLD analysis project Ga0209062, IMG submission 187158) | Surface soil microbial communities from Centralia Pennsylvania, which are recovering from an underground coalmine fire - Coalmine... | ecosystem: Environmental > Terrestrial > Soil > Unclassified ...
GACCGGGCGCACTCGCCAGATCCAGCGTCCCACCCACCTGTGTCGCCCGCTCTCGCATCGTGTGCAACCCGAGATGCCCGGGGAAGGTGCGGTTCGGGTCAAAGCCGATCCCATCGTCGCTCACCTCAAGCGTCAGCGCCTCCGGGACGGCCTCCAGACGCACCTCCACTGTGCGGGCCTGGGCGTGCTTGACCGTGTTGTGCAGCGCCTCCTGCGCGATGCGATAGAGGGCTTCCTTGATCGCGACGGCCACGTCCGGCTCCGCTCCCAGATCTGCCTCGATCGCGATGCCATGGCGCGCCCGCACGGCGGCAATCTGCCTACCCAGAGCGGCCACCAGTCCTTCCGTCTCCAGCGCATTGGGCAGCAACTCGAAGATTAGCGCCCGCATCTCGGCCAGGGCAGTCTCGGCGAGCGACAGCACATACTCCAGCGGCGTGGCGACCTGGCTGGTGTCGCGGTCGAGGAGGGTGCGCGCCGTGCGGGCTCCCAGGGCGATGCCATAGAGGGCCTGCGAGACCGAATCGTGCAGTTCGCGCGCCAGACGCTGCCGTTCCCCCAGCGCCGCCACCTCACGGGCCTGTTCGTACAGCCGTGCGTTCTCGATGGCCACGGCTGCCTGGTTGGCTATCGCCAGCGCCAGCTCGGCATGGTGTGCGGTGTAGTAGTTTGGCTCCTGGTAAACCAGGACCACCATGCCGAGCACCCGCTCCTTGAGCATCAGCGGCACGCCCATCCAGGAGCGTACGTAAGAGAAGCTGTGCTCAGAGGGCTGGCCCGTTGCGGCCTGGTAGGCCCGTGCCAGGGCGCTCTGGCCCCGCATGTCATCCACGATGACGGGCCGCCGGCCGTGGATGACCCTGTGGTCAGGCCCGTCACGCTGGAGCGGGAAGCGTAGTCGCAGGATCGCCTCTCGCGGCAGCGGGCCCCGGTAGTCGAGGTTGGTCATCTCCTCGGCGTCCGGCGCTAGTTTCCAGATGGCGGCGCCGGAGTATTCCACGACCGTCTTGAGTTGATCGAGGATCAGACCCAGTAAGGGCTGCACCTCCAGCGTCGAGGCCACATTGTGGGAGACCTCTAATAAGGCAGCCAGCTCGCGAGTTCGCTCCGCGACCCGCTGCTCCAGCAAAGCGTGGGCGTGCAGGCGCTCGGTGATGTCATGGCTGATGGCGATGAATCCGCGCACGTCTACGTCGGCCAGATGGCTGCGGCCGGTCGTCTCGATGACCCGCCAGGACCCGTCGGCGTGGCGATAGCGATACTGCGCGCTCACCGGCGACCCGGCGGCCTGCACGGCCGCCGCGAAGGCCTCGAGCACGCGCCCAACATCCTGCGGATGCACGTGCTCGAAGGCGCTCGTGCCCTCCAGGCCGGCCGGTGGGTAGCCCAGGATGCGCTGGAAGGACGGGCTGGCATAGCGAAACGTGCCGTCCGCTTCCAGAATCGCCACCAGGTCGCTGGTCTGCGCCGTGAGCGCGTAGTAGATGTCGGGGCCGGCGGCTTGCCCCCCGGAAACGGAAGCCATCGCACCTCCTGCGCCACATTGTGCCACAAAGGGCGACGGCGCGGCGGGAGGCCTGCCGCTCCCGGCCGGCGACCTGGTGCTGGTCGAGTACCTGTTCGGCTGGCCCGGGCTGGGCCCGCTGGTCGGCGCTACGGCTGCGACACGGCGGCCGGCAGATCGATGCGTCCAGCGCCGAGATCGCCTGCGTAGGCGGGATTCAGTGCGTCGATGGGAACGGCCGAGCCTTCGACGCGCGCGTCGATGACGCCGACGCCGTCGTTGGGATGCAGCGCACGCAGGAGAGCTGCCTCGCCGCTCACGAAAGGAGTGGCCATCGAGGTGCCGCTCCAAAGGGCATAGTCATCATTGTAGTAGCTGCTGTAGATGTTAACCCCCGGCGCAGTGACGTTAATAAACGTTCCATAGGCCGAAAATGGCGCCAGGCAATCACTCGCGTCCGTGGCGGCAACGGTCAGCACGTTTGGGTCACCGCTCGGGTACAAGGGCATCTGGGTCCCGGTATTGCCGGCCGCCGCCACTACCACGACATTGTGCGATGTTGCATAGGCTAGGGCTTCCGCCACGGCCGTGCTGCGCGAGTCCATGCCCAGGCTCAGATTAATCACCTGAGCGCCGTGATTCACGGCGTACCGGATGCCCTCCATAACGTCAAACGCGGTGCCCATGCCTTCACTGTCGAGGACTTTGATCGGCATGATGCGGCTCTGCGGCGCCACGGCGGCGATGATCCCCGCGACGCCTGTGCCGTGGCCAAGCGCATCGTTCACCTGGCCATCGTTATCGCTGTCGATCGACGATGGCGTATCGGCCGGCGCCTGGTTCGGCTGGAGGACGTTATAGCCCGGCACCAGGTTCACGGCGAGTGCCGGATGCGTGAGGTCGACGCCGGTATCCAGGACGGCGACAGTCACGCCCTGCCCGGCACTGATGCTTTGAGCGGTCGCGGCGCCGATGAGGTTCAGCGCGTATTGGTTGGCATAGTCGCCGCTCGTTATCGTACCCTGGTAAAATGCCCGGCTCGACTGTTGGGCTTGCGTCAGATAGACCGGCTGATTGGGCTCCGCATAGGCCACGCCGCGCGTCGCCTGCAGCGCCGCGAGTGCTCGCGGATTGGCGCCGCCGGGCAACGCGATACAATACAGCCGGGCCGCGCTATCGCCCTCGCTGAGCGTGGCGCCGTTGGCGGCAGCGATGGAGTTGATGTTGGCGCCGGGTTGCACCTTGACGATAACGCAGGCACTGGGTAGCGCGTCTGCGCGCGCCGCACCATACGTCGCCGGCGCTACTCCGACTACCACGGCCACCGCGGCGGCAATGACGCCGGCCCACGTCGGCACCCTCATGACCTCCACCTCCAGGACTGGAACTAATCCCATCCCACAGCGCGCGGCCGCGGCCCCCCGGGATGCTTGGCGCCTTTCGATGGTAGGAGAGCCGCTCGCCCTACGCAATAGCCTCTTATGGTAACGACCGATCACCCGCGGGTGCTAACGGGTCCGAACGCTATGAATGGTGCCCAATAATATGGATGCGCGACGCGCTCCATTGCTTCGCATTGCGCCGTTCGTAAGGCGCCGCGCGCGCTGGCGCCGGCTGCCACGCTTTGGTAGAACCTCTCCATCAAGGCAGCGGTAGCGGCATCGTTGGCCGCCCATAGGCTCACCACCAACGAGCGCGCACCGGCGTACATGAAACCCCGCGTCAGGCCGATCAGCTCATCGCCGCGGAGGACCTCGCTGGCGCCCGTTTCACACGCGCTCAAGACGACGAGGTCGGCCGCGAGATCGAGGTCATAGATATCGGAAACGGTCAGCCAATCGTCGGCCAGCTGCACGGCCGAGAAGAGCGGATTGTCGGCGCGAAAGACGGCGTGCGTGGCCAGGTGAAGGTGGCTGTACTGCCCGGCGCAGGCCGAGAACCGGGCGCGCGTGGCGCTTGCTCCCAGCAGCACACGCGGGTCGGTATAGCAGGCCGCCACAGCCGCCACCTCTTCGGCGACATGGCTCAGCGCCGGACCAGGCAGGCCAACGATCAACGTGCCACCGACTTTGACCTCTTTGGCCCTTTGCAGCGCCAGCACCGTGGCGCTCGGCGCGTACGATATCTCGTGATGCTGGATCAGAAAGGATCGTCCGTCATACAAGGCGTGGAATGGCACGTGATGCAGCGCACCGTGAGGTACCACGACGAGATCTCGCCCCGCCAGGTCAGGCGCAAGCGGCGCAATGAGACGCGCATAGAGTTCCCCGAGTATGGCGAGCGCCGCGGAATACAGCGTGGCGCCATGCCGCCGCACGAACGCAGGCCCGTAGCGGAACCGAGCAAGGTGGGAACGCCATTCTTGAACCAGGCCCTCGACCTCGGCGCCGCTGGCAAGCGGGCCGTAGACGCGCGCATCCGTGTCCGTGACGAGAAAGGTGATGACGTCGTCGCCAAGCACGTAATACTCCAGCAGGGCATCGCCGCGGCCAAGCTGCTGGCGCACCTGATCCAGGCCCGCGGTGGACACGCTCCGCAGCGAGACGTACTCGGCCTGGCGGACCTGCAGCGTCGCCAGGGCCGCGCTGATCTCGTCCTCTCGCTGCCGCATCAGGGCGAGTAACTCGTCGCTTCCCGCGGTCACGCGCTGGCGTTCCTCGTCCTCGCCGTGAAGGCGATTGTACAGCCCGCTGAGCTCGGCGCGCAACCGATCCACGCGCGCCGCCAGGGTTGCGTCGGCGTCGTTCGTGCGAAGGCGGATGGTGGGTCCGCCGGCCAGCAGGTCGACCAGGGCACGAGCCTTGGCGCGCTCCACCTGTGCGAAGGCATCGGCAACACGCTCGCGGCGCAGGAAGTTGCGCACGATATCCTCGTACAGTGCCACTTTGTCGCCCGCGAATGAGATGCGTAGATCATCGCGGGAGATCCCGCCCCGCAGCCAGTCCACGTCGTCCGCGGCCTGCAAGTAGGAGCTCGCTGCCCCCTCCAGGTCGCCCGCCTCCTCCTGCAAGCGCCCCAACAGATGGGACGCCTGGTACGAGAGCACGCGATCGCCCAGCGTTGCGGCGGCGGCCTTCGCCGCCTTGGCCTCCGCCGTCGCCTCCTCGCGCCGGCCCAGCCCGCGTAAGGCCTGTCCGCGCAGCACGCGCCCACGTCCTATGCGCGGCGTACAGGCCCCTGTTCCCAGCAGGGCCAGGGCATCAGTGCAGCGTTCCAGGGCGCTGGCGGCCTTGCCCTGTTGGAGATCGATATCGGCCATAAGGAGCCGTACGGTCGCCACCCAGACGCGATTGCCTTCCTGCTGGAAGCGCGCTTCGGCGTCGGCCAGCAGCGCCGTAGCGGTGGTCAGATCGCCGCTTTCATAGGTGGCAATCGCCTGGAAGGCGCGGGCCTTCGCTGCCTCGTAACGCATGGCGAGGCCGTCAAAGGAGTCCGCTGCGCGGCCCGCCAGAACCCCAGCCTCGTCGCGACGATTGAGCGCAAGCAACACCTCCGCCTCGTCCAGATCGCACAACGCGAGGTGTCGCCGGTCTCCGAGCTGTGTGAACCGTGCGCGCACCTGCGCGAGTTCGACCAGGGCACGTCCGTAGTGGCCACATAAGAAGTGCAGATAGGCCTCGTTGTATGCTGTGCAGGCATAGTCCGCATCGCTGCCGTGCGCGCTGTACGTCGCCTTGGCGGCGGCATAGGCATCGAGGGCCGCGTCGAAGCGGTTGAGCATCGCCAACACGTTGCCCCTGTTATGATCGACGATCGCCACATCCAGCTCATGGCCGCCCCGGGTCAGAATGCGACGGGCGCGCTCATACGCTTCAAGCGCCTCGACAGGACGATCCAGGCGGTGATAGATATTGCCCAGATTTGTCTCTATACGCGCAACGCGTTGGGCCTCGCCCTGCGCTTCGAATACCGCCCGCGCGGAGCGGGCTGTCTCGATGGCCTCATCGTAGCTCCCCAAATACATGAGCGCGTCGACCTTGCCGATCAGCGTGCGCGCTGCTTCGGAAGCGTCGCCACGGCGAGTGAAGGCCGCGTGCGCGGCGTCGTACCGCTCCACCGCGGCGGCGTAGCGTCCGGACGCGTGCAAGGCCTGGGCCAGGCCGCGGGTGGCAAGCGCCTGAGTTTCGTGATCATCCGTCATCGTGGCGACCGTGACGCCCACCTCGGCTAGGCGCAAAGCCTGAACGGGATCCCGCGTTAGCAGCGCAAAGGTGCGGTCCTTCAAGGCGCGCACAATCGTGGCCGGCTCGGCGCCGCACGCCGCGATGACGCTCTTGCGTCCTTCCTCCGGCAGCGGCAGCAGGGTGCTGACCAGCTCATCCAGGGGGACATGGTGTGGCGAAGGCGGTTCAGTCATGGGGTGGGTATCGGTATCTCAATCTCAGATCCATGCATGCGCAGCACCAGATTCCCGGCTCCCTCCGGCACCCGGAGACGGAATTCGCCGAGTGGCGTGGTCTCGGTCTCTTCCTGGCCGCCGGACACGTCCAGCAACACCGGCAGCCCTGCCACGTTGCTGCCGTCCCCTGAGAAGACCTGCCCGTGCACCCATACTTTGTTTCCCGTGTCCGCTCCGCGATGCACCTGCACGTCGACCTCGAGGTTCAATTCGCTCACGCCGTAGAGCACCTGCCTGACGGCGGCCCCAGCTCCCCGTGCGCCGATCGCACTCGCCAGCCCTCGACTATCGAACAGAGATAGCGCTCGAAAGCGGTGCCACGGTGACCTATCGTCTGCTGCACCGCGTCGCTCGACCGGAAACAGGCGCATGGCCTGCGCGAAAACATGCGGCGGCGGCTCTATTGAACGATCGGAGCGGCCAAGGGCAATGATGCGTTCGGCCCACTCCCGGTCGCGGTTGCACCGTGTGCAGCCCGAGGCCAGGTGCTCCTCGATCTGCCGCGATTCCGCCCTATCGAGTGCACCGAGTATCAGTGCCGCCAAGGTGTCGACGCCGGCGTGCCAATCTTCGGCCATACGCTTTTTCCCCTTTGTAACAGCGGGAGCTCCCGCGACGCCTGAAGTGCGTTACCCTTCCAGGCTAGCCTTTCCAGCTCTCTACATATAGACGGCGTGGTGCCACGATTAAATACACGGCCATTTTCAACGGTTAGCAACGTTCCAAAATCGCCTTCAACTTGGCAAAGCAGCGCGCGCGCACCGGGCCGATACTTCCCTTGGGCATACCCAGCGCCGCGGCGATCTGTTGGTACGATGGCTCGACAGGATCGTAGAACAGATGATACACCAGTGTGCGGCAGGGCGGGCTCAGTTGTGCGACAGCGCGCCGGATGCGGTGCTGCTCTTCCAGGATCTCCAGGCCTTCCTGCGGGAGACGTGCCTCGTCCGCGCGCTCGACGTCCGCTGGTGCGGTGCCGAGCGGTTGCTCCCTATGGCGCTTAGCCAGGGCGTCGAGCGCGAGGTGGCGGCTGGTGGTGGCCAGCCAGCCACCGAGCCTGGACGGGTCGTTCAGCGTGTCCAGGCGCTCGAGCAGCCGCAGGCAGGTCTGTTGAAAGACGTCCGCGGCCTCATCGTCGGAGAGCCCGCAACGCATGGGCACGCTATAGATCAGGCGCTGGTAGCGCCGCACCAGTTGCTCCCAAGCGCGCGCATCACCCGCACGACACCGCGCAACCAACTCGGCATCAGAAGGCTCATCCTGGACACTGTGCCAGGGCCCGCGTACTATGGTGCCCCGGCCCGGCGTCAGATCCGCCTCATCGCCGGCGGCGATAGGTGTCGCCCTTCGCATAGCCTTCATTCCTGCGCACGCGCCTTTCAGCCTGCTCAGCAGCGTTGATGTGGGATATCGCACAGCGTCGCGCATAACAGTCACAGGCGGCAATAGCCAAGTCTGGTGATGTGAGACCTGGGGCCCCACCCGACCCGACCATTCGCCGACGCGGACGTGTATTTTCTTGCCCGGCCACACCGTCTTCATAGTGGTGAGGCTGCAGCGATAGTGAAAGCGTGATTACGTGAAGCGGATCAACAAGAGAGCAAGCTACTCAATTCCTCTCAGGCGCGGCACGGGGCTATGGCGTGCCCGGCTCGCCGGCAGACCGGCGGCGTGCCCCGGGCAGGGCCTCGTCGAGTTCACCCTGATCCTGCCGACCTTCCTGTTGCTGGTGATGGGCATCGTCGCGTTCGGCATCGTGTTCGAGAAGAAGGTCACGGTGGACAACGCCGCGCGTGCCGGGGCACGCTACGCCGTCGTCCACCCCGATAGCTGGAGCTCGTCCAGCACCGCGACCTTCAACACCATACAGGGGCAGGTGCAGAATGACAAAGCGGTCAGTATTCCCAACGATGGCACGGGCATCCAGATCCAGTACTACAACAACGCGGACGGCTCCCTGTGCGGCTATTACGGCGTCCCCCCGGGCGGCGGCACTCTTAGCTGGAACGGCTCCAACGGCAACCTCGAGTCGTCGTGCCTGATCCCCTACAACCTGATCAAGGTGACGGTGAGTGTCACTGTGCAGGTGCCGATTCCCATCATCGCCAATCTCTTCCCCAATGGGATCGCCATTAAGAGCAGTTCCACCATGATGGAGGAGCAGTCTTGCGCTTCGTGCTGATCGTCCCTGCTCCTCCCCAGGACTGGGGCCGTCGCGGCCACCGGGCAAGCGGGGAGACCGGGGCGCATAACCCTGACAGGACTATAGGTAGCGCACGGAAGGAGAGACAGATGTGTAAAGAGGAAGGTGGCGAGGGGCGACGCTCTCGCCGGCACGCGCGGGCACCGCAGGGCAGCGCCCTGGTCCTCGGCGCACTGCTGATGGTGGTCCTGATCGGCATGGTCGGCTTGGCGATCGATCTGGGCTACATCGTCGATCGCTACCTGGGGGCACAGAACAACGCCGATGCCGCAGCCCTGGCCGGCGCCGACTCTGTGATCAACAATGCGAACTCCTCCGCCTCCTCCATGGACGCGGCCGTGTCGACCGCGGTGGCGCAGGTCATGCAGACCAACGGCGCCGGGTCTCAGGCGGTGAGCCTGAAGTACCTGGATACCAACAAGAATATCCTGACCACCGCCCAGATCACCAGCCCGGTTCAGATCAAGTACGTGCAGGCCAATGTGACGGACACGTTCAACACCTTCTTCGGCCGGGTGCTGGGGCGGAGCAATGCGGCCAGCGTCAGCAGCAAGGCTGTGGCCAGGGTACAGTGGCAATCTCAATGCGAGCTGTGCGTGCTGGACTCCAGCGCGAGCGGTGCGCTGAGCGTGAGCGGCGGCGGTGGGTTTAGCGGGAATAACATTCGCGTCGTCGTCGATTCCAGCGACAACAGCGCGATGACGGTGGGGGGCAGCAGCGCGTTCACCGACACGGGTACGGATGCCGCCATCGACCTCGTGGGCGGCTATAGCCTGAGCGGGGGCGGCTCCATCATCCCGTCTTCTCCTGTAACGGGCATCAGTCCAATCCCCGACCCGCTGGCCTGGGTGTCGGTGCCCATCAGCGTTCCGATGGGAGACTGCACCTTAGCGACGTGGTCCGGCGGTGGCGGCAAGCCGTGTGACCATACACCACCAGACGTGAGCCCCAATAACAGCCAGACCGTCACCATCTACCCGGGGGTGTACCACAACATCACCGACAACTCCAGTGGCATTCTGACGCTCAAGCCCGGTGTCTATGTGGTTACTGGCAAGTTCACCGACCAGGCACAGTCAAGAATCGTCGGGAATGGGGTGATGCTCTACATCACCTGCGCCAGCAACCAGTCGCCCTACTACATGCCCTGCACGTCGAATACCAACTCGTCGAGCATGGGCCAGGTCGGTCTATCCGGTGCGTCGACCGTGATCTTGAGCGCGCCGACCGCGCTCCAGGCGACCTGTCCGATCTCCCAGGTCAACGACGTCTGCCCGGTGCCTCAGGCTTACCAGACCAGCCCGCGTTCCTACGTGCCGTCGGTCTACACCGGGATCCTCATCTTCCAGGATCGGCTTGACAATCAGACCGTCCAACTGTCGGGCACGAGCAGCAGCGCTCCACCGGCGACGTGCTCGGATTCCGCTACCAGCTCCTGCTGCACGTCCGTGTCTACCGCCAGCGGTAACTCGTGCGTCTCGGGCACCATTTACGTCAAAGACGCCCCACTCCAGATCACGGGCGGCGGCGCGGCGCAGACCCCGATGCAAACCTACATCATCGCGGACACGGTCAGCTTCAGCGGGAACGGCGGCAACGGCAGTAGCCCGCAGTCCTTCGCCATGAGCTTCCCACAGGGCGTCAATGCGCCACTTGCGGCGACCAACGGGCTGGTGGAGTAGGGCTGCAGAAGGCGTTAGGCGCTAGGTGCCGGTCACCCTAGCGCCTAACGCCTATCCCCTGGCGCCCATGAGGAGGAGGATATCGCATGGCACGGCCGAAGGCACAGGATGGCAGGCAGGAGCCCAGGACCATCGCGGTCAACCCAAAATTGGTCCGGCAAGGACGCAAAGGTGCTGCGGCGACGAGCGACTCCCCACCTCCCCTTCTGCGACATTGGCTCGACGATAGCATCAGCCGAACGCGGACCGGGGCAGGGTCGCTGAACGGCGTGCCCGAGATCAAGAACAGCCGCTGGCACATCTATGACCTGCCCGCGGGCCTGGCTCTGGATCTCGAAGACCTGACGCCCGACGGCTTCATCGCCGCCGTCGAGACGATCGCCCTGCCCCTAGGCCAACGGCCCGCCTCGGATGCCTTCGATGAGCGGATGAAACACCGCCGCCTGCAACAAGCCGTCGACGCGGCGGGACAGGTGGCCCTGCGCCGTAATCGCGCCTGGTCCGCGGCCGACATCGAGCGCGCGCATTATATCGCGGATGGCTACGGCGGGTTCAGTTACGTGCTCTACGTGCAGGACGGGCGGACGGTGGTGGCGGCCTCGGCCCCTCAGACCTCGATCACGGGCGGCGACGGGCGGTGGCCAAGCCAGTACCCGGGTGTGGAGCACTGGTTGTGCTTGCCGTCGCCCTCCGGCACAGAGGTCTATCGCGTCCACGTCGACGAGCCGGAGCGTCGCTAAGGGGGCGCTGAGACGTTCGGGCACGGGTCAGCATACCTGGGACCGCCGGCATCCCTGCCGGCGGTCCCAGGAGGTGCCAGCGGCCGCACGCGAACAGACCTGCACCTACTGCGGAGTCCCGGAGTGCGTGCTCTCGCCCGCCAGTGTTTGCGGGCGAGAGCAGGCGTGCTCGCCCGCGCTCCCGGCTTCGGGTCCGTCCCAGTGAACAATACAGGCTAAGTAGGTGCAGGGAAGTTCGTACACGCTGTCGTATCCTGGAGGGGTGAGACAAGGAGGGAGACGGATGGCGGAGAGGGTCCGTGAGGAGATGACGGCGGCGCAGCAGGGGCGGATTGAGACGTTGTTGCGGCGGCGGGACCTGAGCCCGCGGCTGCGCGAACGGTTGGAGATGGTCAAGGGGCGGGCGTTGGGGCAGGATCTGCCGAGCATCGCGCGCTGGAGCGGGCGCACCGTGCGCACGGTCGAGCGCTGGTTGGGGCGCTTTGCGCAGGGCGGGGTGGCCGCCTTGGCCGACGCGCCGCGGGCCGGCCGCCCCCCGCGCGCCGATGCGGCCTACCGCGCGGCGCTCGAGCGGGCGGTCCAGACGCCGCCGCCCAGCCTGGGGCGGCCCTGCGACGTCGGGACCTCGGCGCGTTTGAGCGCCTACCTGGCCGAGACCACGGGAGTGCGGATCGCGCCGGGCTGGGTGCGGGGGCTCCTGGCCCAGCAGCGGTTCGCCTGTGGACGCCCCAAACACACGCTGGGGCACCTGCAAGATCCCGCCGAAGTCGCCGCCTGCCAGGCCGCACTGGCGGCGGCGGGGGAAAAAGGTGGCCACCCAGCCGGAGCACTATGAGCGGCACTACCAGGATGAGACGCCTCTGGAGACCAATCCCCACCTCAGCCGGGTGTGGCATCGCCGCGGCGTGCAGCCCACGG
>Ga0209062_1005960_pt1 | contig 11444 bp, 7 predicted proteins | sample Coa_R2_2_FD_187158 | JGI IMG/M metagenome (GOLD analysis project Ga0209062, IMG submission 187158) | Surface soil microbial communities from Centralia Pennsylvania, which are recovering from an underground coalmine fire - Coalmine... | ecosystem: Environmental > Terrestrial > Soil > Unclassified ...
CTACATCCAACTCGCAAAGGAACTGCTGAAGCATGAACAGAGAGCTCGAACGGAATCCGCGCAAAGCGCTCGGTAAAGGATTATCCGCTTTATTGCCCGCACGGCCGGCCCACGGGCATGTTCCCCCCAGCCAGCAGCCCCCGGAACCGGCGCCAGCGGCCAAAGCGGCCCTGCCCGAACATTTCGAAGATTTTCAGAGCATCCCGATCGATCAGATCGAACCCGGACACGGACAGCCCCGCGAGGCGTTTGATCCGGAGAAGCTCGAAGAGCTCACACAGTCCATCCGCGCCAATGGGCTGATTCAGCCTATTACGGTGTCGAAACTCCCGTCCGGGAAGTACCAGATTGTCGCCGGAGAACGCCGCTGGCGCGCCGCCCAGCTCGCTGGTCTGAAAGAGATTCCAGCGCTGGTGCGCACGGTCGAGAGAGAAAAGCAACTCGAGCTCGCCCTGATTGAGAACATTCAGCGCGAGGACCTGAACCCGATCGAAATCGCCACCGCCTTTCAGCGCCTGGTCACCGAACACGGACTCAGTCACGAGCAAATCGCAGAGCGAACCGGAAAGGACCGCTCGACGGTCACCAACTTCTTGCGGCTGCTGCGTCTTTCGCCATTTGTTCGCCAAGAGCTGGTCGCCGGGCGCATCAGCATGGGCCATGCGCGCGCGCTGCTCAACATCACGGACGAGCAACAGCAGGCGCAGGCGTGCCAGGAGATCATCGCAAAGCAGTTTTCCGTCCGGGAGACGGAAGCCTTTGTGAAGCGCCTTACCGATTCTGCGGCGTCCAAACGCTCTGCTTCGCTCCCGGCTAAGGAGCCGAAACCGATCGATCCGAATGTCCGTGCGGCTCTCGATGAGATGGCGAGGGCATTGGGAACGCGGGTGCGCCTGATACCGAAATCGGCGACCGCGGGCCGGCTCGAGATTGAATACTATTCGCAGGATGATCTGGACCGGATCTATTCGGTGATTGTGAAGGGCTGAAACGAGGCTGGTGCCGGCGGCAGGAATCGAACCTGCGACCTACGGATTATGAGACCGTCGCTCTAACCACCTGAGCTACACCGGCACAATTTTCAGGTTAGCGCACCAGTGAGGCCGTTACGCTCGCCCGGCCGCCCTGCATTATCCTGTTTCGGGAGCTCAAACGCGATGAAATGTTCTGCCCTGTTCCTCTGGATTCCTCTCTGCACCATGGCAGCCCTGGCGACTGGTCAGACGTGTGATGTCAGCGGCTACCAGCCAGTCGCCGGCTTCACCGTGCGGCAGGAGAAGGGCGTACTCGCCATCACCTGGACCGGGGAGCGCGGCGAGGAGCTTCGGGCAGGTTTTGCGATTCGCGACGGACAGCCGATCGTGCGTGAGCTTGCGGCGCGCGAGCGAGGCGGCGCCTGGCGAGTGCTCGGAAGCGATCTCACGCCGGATTTCCAGGTGACGGCAGGGAAACGGCGTATCTCGGCGACGCAGCGGCGGCTTTTGCAGCAACTGGGAATCGATACGCCGGCCGAAGAGGACGCAAGAAAGTGGAATACGTTTTGGGATGCGCCGCTTGTGATACCGGGTGGGCACGATACGACCGATCTGCCGCGCAAGCCGGAAGAGATTCAGCGGGCCTCGGTTCGTTATCACTCCGACGCGTGCCGCGTTTCTGCCGATGGCGCGCGGGTGAGTATCACCTTTAACGGCCTTTCACTCGGGCTATTTTCGGGCGATTTGCAGTTTACCGCGTATCGGGGATCCAATCTGCTTCGCCAGGAGGCGATCGCGAAAACGGAGCAGCCGTCGGTTGCCTATATCTACAAAGCCGGCCTCAAAGGCTTCCGGATCACGCCTGAGGCAAAACTAGTCTGGCGCGATACGGCGCGCGAGTGGCAAACGTATGCATTTGGCGGAGCGATCAACACCGATCCGGTGAACTTGCGCGCACGCAATCGCCTGGAAATCCTGGATACGGGAGGTGGGTCACTTGCGATTTTCCCGCCGCCGCACAAATTCTTCTTCGCCCGCGAGAATGAGGTCAACCTGGGATATGTCTATTACCGGAAGGATGACGAGCACTCCTTCTCTTTAGGCGTCATGCAGCCCGAACGCGGTGAAGGATATGTGCCCTGGGGAGTCACTGACGCCATTTGGAAAAAACGAACCAACACGTCGGAGACCGAATGGGACAATTTCGCGCTATATAACGCCCCTCCCGGAACGCTGCAACATATGGCGGTCTATTATTATTTGAGCCCGAAAGACGATCACGCCACTCAGCAAGCGGTTTTAGCATACACGCATCATGACCGGTTCAAACCCTTGCCCGGCTTCAAGGTCGTTTCGGGCCATTTTCATCTCGACTTTAATGAGATGCTGCGCGACCGGGGAACACTCGATTACCGGCCCGAATGGGTTTCGGTCTTCCGAGGCTTGGGAATCAATATCGTTTACCTCGGTGATTTTCACGACGATTCGGACCCAAGGGATCCCGGGCCGAAACGGTTTGCCGAGCAACGAGTGTATTTCGAAGGCTCGGCGCGGATGTCGGACAAGGATTTTCTGGTGATGCCGGCCGAAGAACCCAATGCCTATCTAGGAGGGCACTGGTATTTACTCACCCCCAAGCCGGTTTATTTTTCGCATGCGGTTCCAAGACCTCCAAATCAGCCGTTTGTGGAGCAGGATCCAACTTACGGGCTGGTGTATCATCTCGGCTCGGCGGACGATGTGCTGCAAATGGTGAACCGGGAGCAGGGCATTCTGTGGACCACGCACCCGCGCACGAAGAGCTCAGAGGGCTATCCGGAGGCTTATAAAGATCGAGACTTCTTTCTGAGCGACCGTTTCCTTGGAGCTTCCTGGGAATCGCTGCCGGTAGATCTATCGGAGAAACGGCTGTGTGAAGTGCGATGTTTCGGCACATTGGATGACATGAGCAATTGGGCTCCCAAGCCGAAATTCATGATCGCCGAAGGAGACACTTATACGAAGTGGCCGTCTGATGAGACCTATCCGCAACTGGCTGTGAATTATCTGAAGCTGGACCGGGTGCCCTTATTCAACGAAAGCTGGTCACCGATCATCGAGGGTTTGCGCAAGGGAGACTTTTTCGGCACCACCGGCGAGATTCTGTTTCATGAATGGGGCGTACAGGGCAGCGGGCCGAGACGTGTGTATACGGCTCGTATCGAATACACCTTTCCGCTTGAGTTTGCCGAGCTCGTCTGGGGCGATGGCCAGAAGGTGGACCGGCGCATCTTTCGCCTGACCGACACGGCGCCCTTTGGGACCAAGAGTTTCGCGATACCGTTTGAGGCGAAGGGTAAGAAATGGGTGCGGTTTGCGGTGTGGGATTCAGCCGGGAACGGCGCTTTTACACAACCGGTTGCAGTAAACCAAACGCCTGAAGAGAGCCCGTCACAGCCAATTTCAATGCAGCACGATGCGCGCTAATCCGGCATTATTGGCCGAATCATAGACGCGAAAGACGAGCAGGTGCTCGCCGGTGAGATGCTCGAGTTCGAGATGAAAGCGCTCGCGGCGGGAATCGGTGATGCCGTCGACGGCTTCAATCGGCTGCCAGAGGCCGGCATCGAGGGAGTATTCACACAGACGGATGGGGCTGGTTTGATCTTCAGCCGTGACCTCGAGGGAAACTGTGGAGCCGGAACGGCGCGGCGGCGCAATGGTGACCACCGGCGGCGTGTTGTCGATCAGTACGGGTGCGCTGACGCGTTCGGTGCGGCGGGCATACTGCGGCGCATTCGAGGGCGCATCGGAGGCGACGACACGGAAGAAATAGCGGCCATCGGCGAGCACATCGGGATCGAGCAGCAGCGTGTTTTCAAACATACGGTTGCGCAGGAGCTGCCAGTTCTTTTCCTCTTCGGCGCGGAAGTAGACCGAGTAGACCAGCTTGTCGCCATCGGGATCCTCGGCCTGCCAGGAGATTTGTGTCTGCGTGCTCTGCAAATGTGTGGCGGTATCGGTGGATGAGGTGGCGGTGCTTGCAGCGGGAGCATCGGCCGATTCCGTGACGGTGACGGTGTAGGGAGAAGAGGAGGAGCCGGCGGCAGCGCCAGATTTTGCGGCATTAGTGCTCAGCACCGAGGTCACGCTGATGCTGCGAATCACGGGAGGAGCGTTTTGGGGCAGATAGGGTATCTCCACGCTGTCGATGCGCAGGTTGGAGCCGGGAGGAACTTCAGCGCGCCATTGGATGAACCGGCCAGGAGGGCTCTGGATGAGGAGACCGGAAGCGTCGGGCGTGGGCTGCGACCAGGGGCTCCAGGTGGCGTCGGGCCGGGCGGAGTTGCCGGAGCGCGTAGAGAGCACCAGGCCAGAGCCCTGGCCATGCCATTGAATGTGTCCCCAGCGCGCGGCGATAGAGGTGCAGTCGTGCACTTGAGATTCATATGTCCCGCGAGCAGAGCCGGGAGGGCCGAGGGCGAGGAGGCGCGCAGGATTGCTCAGCGCAGCATAAAGAGTGGATCCGGCCTGAAGCAGGCGCGTGGTTTCTCCTTCGCCGGGTTCTGAGAGCAGGCCAATTTGGCCGGCGCTTTCCAAGCGATAGATGCGGCCGTGATCGTCGGTAGAAAACAGGAGGGCGCCGTTGTCGAACAGGATGTCATAAATGTTGTAGTCGTTTGAGGTCTGCAGCGTTTCTACGGTGTGATCCGGATGAATTCGATAGAGCGCCGAGCGCTGTGCGCCGCTCACTTCGATAATGGCGCTCGTAGGCGGCGTAGTGGCCGCAGCGGCGGCCGGGGAGCTGGGCGTGGAACCCGGTTTCACAGCAGATTGCTCTTCGGCCTCGGTCACAGTGATCACGGTTGGGTTCAGCGCAATTGCGGCGTTCGCCGAGAGCGCGGTTCCACTGGCCCCCGAGGTGCTGCGTGTCTGCACCGCGCCCCCAGTTCCCGCTGCATAGAGGGTCCCATCGGGAGCCAGAGCGAGAGCACGGATCTCGGGAAGATTGGAGTCCAGCAAAACCGTGGCCTTGTTCGGTCCGGTGATCTCATACAACAGGCCGTTTGGATCGGTGCCGGCATAGAGCTGTCCCTGCGGGGCGAGCTTTAAGGCGGTCACGTTGGTCTGGCCGGTATCGTAGTAAAGCTCTGCAGCGCCGCTCGGGGCAATGCGGTAGATGCGGCCGGGCTCGCCGGTGGCGACATACAGCAGGCCGCCGGGCGTGGCTTCGATCGCCCAGATATATTTCGCGGGTGAGCGCCAGATCAGCTCGGCATCCGGCTGGTCCTGATGGAGCGTTCCGGGCGCAATGCGATAGAGGCCGCCATTAGGAGAGGTGCCGATATATAGTGCGCCGTCGGATGCAACGCGCACCGCAAAGATCTCAGGCTGCGGCGCGCTCCAGAGCAGCTTCGATTGGCCGCTGGGCGAGATTTGGAAGAGCTTCCCGGAGTGGCCCGTCGCGGCGTAGAGTGTGCCATCAGAGGCAGCGGAGAGAGACCACAGCGCAGGCTGATTCAGGTAGGTATGGAAACGGAGCCCAGGGCCGGGGACAAGCGCACCATCCGGCGTGAGAGACAGCGCTGAGAGGCGGCCTTTGAGGAAATCCGCCGTGCCCGTGGTTTGCCACGTTTTCGTCGTGGCAGACCAAACAGCGCCCGCAAACAGGCACATCAGAAGAACAACGCGCATGGTCAATCTCACTCTGTCACATTCACCTGGATGGTCTTCGATCCGCTCACCACATAGCCGTCGACAGGGAGCGTGAATTCAGCCACGCTCGAGCCGCGATTCTGCAGCAAGGCGGAGCCGGAAGCGGCTGAGGCGGCGGGATCCGCCAGGATAAGGGCAACCGAGGGCGGAGGGTCCGTCAATTCGCGTCCCGGCAGGGCGCCGGCAATCGAAAACGCGGGTTCCTGGCGCCAGACCCGCACATAAGCCGCACCACTGCTGCGGAATCCATTCACGAGCTGGATCAACTCCCGGGGCGAGCGGGCTGAGCTCTGGTTGATGCCGGCAAATTCGCTGAAATTGAGAACGCTGGCATCGGAAACGGAGAAGTAAAGGGGGCCAAGCGGAGCTCCGATGGGCACGCGATAGGAAGCGCTGCGAGTGAGCTGGGCGCCGTTATCTCCTTCGAGCAGCGCCGTCACCTCCACGCTCTCGCCAGGGCGCACGTTGTGGCGCGAAGCCCAGACCTGCGTGATGCGGAGCTCGCGTTTGGCTTCCATCGGCTCGAGCGTAAAGGAAATATTCTTCAGGGCGAGGTGATCAAAGCCTGAGCCGAGGACGAAGCTGAGCGCCACAACGGCATTGGCCGCCGCCTGCTGGGCTAGCGCGTTGTCGCTCGTGAAGGTATCGCGAACGATGAGCGGCGGCAAGTTGTGATCAAAATCGACACGCTCATAAAGCCCGAGAGTTTCTGCGCCGACAGTTCTTTCGGTGGCATCGATTGTGGCATAGAGTGCGGTTTCTAGGAGAAATGGCGTAAGAAAGCGGTCGTCGACGGAGCGCATGTGATACTCATGCGTGCCGGTTTTGGGCGAGCGGATTGTGATGGTGACAGGCACGGTATGGCAGGGGCGGCCGATTTCGCCGGCGATCGCAGTGGCGCGGTCACTGACAATGGTGCCGGCCCATTCGCGCGGAATGGCGATTTTAAACGAAGAGTTCAGGGTCGGGAGCAGGGCCACCACCTCGGCGCGCGCAAACGGCATCTCGGTTGAGCCCTCGTTGAGAAATTGATGGCCAAAGGCATAGAGGTGCTTGCCGTTGATGTAGGTGACCGTGCCCTCGGCGCTGACCGTCATGTCGCCGCTGAGGAGTTGGACGCTGATCATGGAGCCGGGGGCAAGCGGAACAGAATCATGCTGAGATGTTGGCTTCGCGCTCGACACTCCCTGTTGTGGGGCAAAGCCGAGCTGTTCAAATTGTGAGGCAAAGGCACGAAAGGTGCTGGGAGTAAACCCAGATAAAGCGAGGGGCGTAAGGATTTGAGTGAGATTATCGGGAAGATTCAGGATCGAAGGAGAAGGCGCCGGGAGAAGGGCGAACGGCCAATGAGTGGCATTGGGGCGGAGTCTCCCTGGCGAGGAGCGGCGAGAAACTGCCGGAGACGGAGAGGACGTGCTGGCGAGCATGGCCTCGATTGGCTGTATGCCTGCTATCGGCTCCTTGGAGAAGGGAAAACCGAGAGCCACAGCGCCCAGCAGCTTGCCGTCGATATAGACCGGGCTGCCGCTCATACCCTGCAGGACGCCGGTCTCGGCGAGCGGGCCGCCAGAGAGGCGGGCGAGGATGATGGTCTGCTTGGGCGCGATATTTTCGAGCAGACCGAGGATTTCCACCTGGAACTGTTCGATGCGATTCCCTTGGAAGACGGTACGCCCGACGCCGCGGAGGCCTGGGTGAACTTCTTTGAGGGGAAAAAAGCCTTGCGCAGCGGCCAGAGCGCTGCAGAGCATACCACAGAGGGCGGTTCTGACCCAGCCCTCGATTTGGCGAGGCAAGCGGAAAGGGATAGCTTGGAATATGGACGTCATTCGGGGGGTGCTTCGTTACCTTTTGGTGCTTGGCGACGTAAAACTCATTTGTGACTCTGTGATGGGGAACTAGGTTCTATGTCGAATTTTGGGCTCACCCCACGTATCCAGCCTCCCGGGGCCGTTGCCCGCGTTTTTGCGAAAGGCGACCCGATCCTATGGTAAGCGTGCCCACAGTCAAGCCGCCGGAAAAGCCGACCAGTAAAGCGGGCGTGTGCTGGCCTGCCGTAATCTGGTTTTGCGCACTACTCATTCTCTGTTATGCACCGATTCTGTGGCGTATGGCCCAGCAGTGGGCGAGCGATGCCGACATGGGTCATGGATTCTTCGTACCCGTGGTGGCCGCATTTATCGCCTGGCAGAGGCGCCACAAACTGCTCGAAACGCCGCGGCGGCCGAATATTTGGGGACTTGTGCTGGTGATCTTCGCCGGATGCGAGGCGCTGGGAGGGACGCTCGGCGCGGAGCTGTTTACGGCTCGCCTGGCCTTTGTGATCGCGGTCTTTGGGGTGGTTTTATATCTGGGCGGCAAGGAGTGGGTGAACATTCTCCTGTTTCCGCTGCTGCTGCTGCTTTTCATGATTCCCATCCCTCAGATTATCTATGCGGCTTTAACGCTGAAGCTGCAACTCATTGCCAGCGCCTTAGGCGAGACCTTGATTACTTGGATGGGCATTCCGGTATTTCGGACAGGGAATGTTCTGCATCTGCCGAGCCAGGATCTTGATATTGCCGAAGCTTGCAGCGGCATCCGCTCGCTGCTGTCTTTGGGGTTCCTCTCCCTGGTCTATGCCTATTTCGCCGATCAGAGGGTCTGGATGCGCTGGGCGCTCTTGATCGCAACCGTGCCGATCGCGATCCTGGCAAACGGCATACGCGTAGCGGCCACGGGCTTGCTGTCAGAGATCAACACGAAACTGGCCCACGGTCCATACCATGAATTGGAAGGATATATCGTGTTTGTAGTCGCCCTGGGGGCGCTGTTGATCGTCCATAGAATGTTGAGAGGGATTGGGCAAAAGGCCCAGGCTCGCAGCTAAGGATGCCTCCGGATCCCTGGCCGGAATGAGGGAATGATGAAGACAGTTTTCGGTTCGAGAAGCGCACGCATCTTGACGCTTGTATTGCTGATACAGGCGGCGGTGTTCTATGGTCTGGCCTTTGGGCGAGCCGAGAACAAGCCGTATCACCGGCCTCTCGACCAATTTGTCATTCCCGGCAATACCTGGATGATGCGGCAGACTCTGGAGTTAGATCCGGATTCTCTGAGCATCTTGCAGGCCGATGACATCCTTTCGCGCGTTTACCAGAATCGGGATACCGGCGAGTACGCGACCTTATTTGTGGCTTATTTCGAGACGCAGCGGACCGGGAAAGCACCGCATTCGCCCAAAAACTGTCTACCCGGCGCCGGGTGGGCGCCCTCGCAGTCGGGCACGATCAGCATCACAGTTCCGGGTGAAAACCATCCGATTCAGGTCAACCGCTACGTGGTGGCGCGGGGGCAGAATCAGGCTGTTGTTTTGTACTGGTATCAGTCGCGGAATCGCGTCATTGCAAGCGAATACGCAGCGAAGATTTACACGGTGGAGGAATCGATCCGCTACAACCGCAGTGACACGGCGCTGGTGCGGGTCGTGGTAAACGTAAATAACGGCGACGTAGCCGCAGCGACGCAGACGGCAGTATCGTTTGTGAAGGCGTTTTTCGAGCCGCTGCGGGAGTATTTGCCTGCCTGAGCCGCATTGAGCAACCAGGGTGCCGGGATCACGTTTGACGCCCCGTCCTTTCCTCACACATTGCATCGGGCACAATCAATTTCATGACAGAATTGCGATGTAGCAACCGCGCCTGCGGGAGGAAGCTGGCCCTCCATGAGCGAGCGCTCGCCTGTCCCCGCTGCGGAGAATTGCTGGAGATCGGCCTGGTGCGGGTCGAAGGTGAGCCGGAGCAAGTAAAGCGCCTGTGGCTCGAGCGGAAGCTCTCGAACGACCCGCGGGATCGAAGCGGAGTCTGGCGTTTTCGAGAGTTTTTGCCGGGCGGCTATGAGCTTGAGGAGACGATTACGCTTGCCGAAGGCAATGTGCCCTTGATTGCGGGGAACAAGAGCGCCGCTTGGGCGGGCGTGCGCGATTTATGGTTTAAACATCTCGGGTGGAATCCGACCGGTTGTTTTAAAGATCTGGGCATGACGGTTGGGATCACGGAAGCAAAACATGTGGGAGCGAAGGCGGTGGGGTGCGCTTCTACCGGCAATACCGCGGCATCGCTTGCAGCCTATGCGGCGCGAGCAGGAATGGAGTGTCGCGTGTACTTGCCCGCTGGACAGGTTTCTCACAACAAGCTGGCGCAAGCGCTCGATTTCGGAGCGCGGGTGGTGCAGATCGCAGGCAGCTTTGATGATGCGCTGGATACGCTTCTGCGCAACTCGGATGGCGAGCTGTATTTTTTAAATTCCATCAACCCGTTCCGCATCGAAGGACAGAAGACGGCCATGATCGAGATGCTCGAGCAGTTTGGCTGGCGCGTGCCGGACTACTTGGTTTGTCCGGGAGGGAATCTGGGGAATTCATCGGCCTTCGGGAAGGCCTTTGAAGAGCTGCAGCAGTTTGGATTCATTGAGAAGGCGCCGCGTATGGTGATTGTGCAGGCAGCGGGAGCCAATCCGCTGGCGCGCATGTGGCGGGAAAACGGCCAGGTGTTGCGGCCGGTGGAGCGGCCGGAGACGGTGGCTACGGCGATCCGGATCGGGAATCCCCGCTCCTGGAAGAAGGCCCTTCACGCGCTGCAATTCACCAACGGGATGGCGATCGATGTTACCGATGAGGAGATCGGCGAAGCGAAGGAGATCATCGGCCGTGATGGGATCGGCTGTGAGCCTGCTTCGGCGACGACGCTGGCCGGAATTCGCAAACTAGTGCGGGCAGGCCAAATGGAGCCGGATGCCCGGATTGCGGCGGTGCTCACCGGGCATGCTCTCAAAGATACCGATTACATCATCAAGCGATTCCAGAAGCGGACGGAATCGGGTTCTCAAACCGAGCGATCCTCTTCTGCCGTGGAAATGCATGCACACTGAGCTGCCCTCCGAGATTGAGATCAAGATTCCCGGCTCGATTGCGAATCTGGGACCGGGCTTCGATACGCTGGCCGTCGCGGTGCAGCTCTATTTGCGGCTGAAGGCGCGACTGCTGGAGGGTGAAAACGAGCTGCAGTTCCATTTTGTGAACGGCCCGCTCGATGGGGAGAACTTTATCGAACGGGCGTTTCGGTTCCTGGCGCGGCAACGCGGCGGCTGTTTCCCCTCGCTTGCGATCGAGGTGCACACGGAGATTCCGATGAAGGCAGGCTTGGGCAGCAGCGCTGCTGCTACGGTGGCCGGCTTACGGCTGTATGAGGCCATTAGCGGGCCCTTGCCGCTTGAAGGCTTGCTGAATGCCGCCTGCGCGCTCGAAGCGCATCCGGATAATGTCTCCGCGGCGCTTCTCGGAGGCTTAACCATTAGCTGCCAGATGTCGGACCGCTCGGCATTCGCGCTGCGGCGGCGCTGGCCGGAGGCGCTGCGTTTTGTGGTGCTCACTCCCGAGGTGCGGCTCGCGACCGCAGATGCCCGCAATGTGTTGCCGCAACGGGTGCTGCGCGAAGATGCCATCTTTAATTTGCAGCGTGTGGCGCTGCTGCTCGAAGCATTGCAGAGCGGGGAATTCGTGCTGCTGCGAGAAGCCTTGCACGACCGCCTGCACCAGCCCTTCCGCCAGCACCTGGTGCCGGGCCTCGAAGCTGTATTGGCGCTGGAACACCCTGATTTATTGGGGGTATGTCTCAGCGGCGCTGGGCCCTCGGTGGTGGCGCTGGCTTACCAGGAAAAGACGGAGTCTGTGGCGACGCTGCTTAGAGAAACATTTCTGCCGCTTCAAATTCCGTTCACCATCCGGACGCTTTCGGC
>Ga0209062_1005962_pt1 | contig 11435 bp, 10 predicted proteins | sample Coa_R2_2_FD_187158 | JGI IMG/M metagenome (GOLD analysis project Ga0209062, IMG submission 187158) | Surface soil microbial communities from Centralia Pennsylvania, which are recovering from an underground coalmine fire - Coalmine... | ecosystem: Environmental > Terrestrial > Soil > Unclassified...
GGGCCTTACCGATAATCGCGCCCTCGATCTCCAGCGCCGCCAGGTTTTGCAGGTCGCTCAGCGAGCTAATGCCGCCCGACGCGATCAGACTGCTGCCCGATCCCCGCAGGGCATCGAGCATAGCGCGCAGGGCCGCGAGATTGGGTCCCTGCATGGCCCCGTCGCGCGCAATATCAGTAGAGATAAAGCGCCGCACGCCAGCCGCGCTAAGTTCGCGGGCCAACTCGCTCGCCTGCACCCGCGAGGCTTCGCGCCAGCCGCGAATCGCCACCAGCCCGTCGCGTGCATCTAATCCTACTACGATACGCTCGCCCCAACGTTGCAACGCTCGGGCAAGCAGCTCGCGATCGACCAGCGCCGCCGTGCCCAGGATCACGCGCTGCACGCCAGACTGGAGAACGCGCTCGATATGTTCCAGCGAGCGCAGGCCGCCGCCGACCTCGATTTGTAAAGTCGTCTCGCGGCACAATCGCTCGATGGACAGCGTATTGACCGGCTGGCCCGCCTGCGCGCCATCCAGATCCACCACGTGCAGCCAGCGCGCGCCCGCCTCCTGCCAGCGCCGCGCGATCTCTGTGGGATCGTCGGCGTAGGTCGTCACTTGCTCGTAATCGCCCTGGTAGAGGCGCACGCACCGTCCGTCAATCAGATCAATCGCCGGCAGGAGAATCATTGGCGCACCCACTTTACAAAATTGCTCAGCAGTTGTAGCCCCGCCTTGCCGCTTTTCTCAGGATGAAACTGTGTACCCCAGACGCGCTCGGTGACGATCACGCTGCAATAGGGCGAGCCGTAATCGGTCGTCGCCGCCACGCCTGCCTGATCCTGCGGCTCGACATAATATGAATGCGCGAAATAAAAATAACTCTGATCCGGGATATTCTCAAAGATCGCCAGCCCCGGGCGCACCGGCGTGACCGCATTCCAGCCCATCTCTGGGATCTTCAGTCCTTCGGGGATGCGCCGCACGGTCCCACGAAAGAGCTTCAGGCCATCCACCTCGCCCTCGGCATGGTGATCGGCCAGCAGTTGCATGCCCAGGCAGATGCCCAGGAACGGCCTGCCCTGCTCAGTCGCGCGGCGAATCGCCTCATCCAATCCCCGCGCGCCCATCTGCGTCATCGCCGCCCGCGCCTGACCCACGCCGGGCAGCACCACTGCCTCGGCCTCAGCGACCAGCGCAGGGTCATCCGTCACGCGCACGCTCGCGCCCACGTGCTCCAGCGCCCGCGCGATGCTATGCATATTGCCCGCACCATAATCGACAATGGCAATCATCGTGTCTCCTCCAGCCAGTTCGCGATCCCGCTGTTCCCCAACTGCACCGCCTGCGCAAGTCCCAACCAACCGACCTCTGGCGGCACCCGTGCCTCGTCAAACACATTGATCGTCAGCAAGGGGCAGCACATCAGGGCCAGATTCAGGAATTCCTGCCAGTCTTCCGGCAGCGCACCCTGCTCCTCCAGCCAGGCTACCAGGGGGACCAGCAAATGCTCGTACTTCGTCTGCAACAGCGCCCGGCGTAGGGGCGTCAACCGATAGTCATGCTCGACAATAATCTGCTCATCCTCAATATGCACCGCCATGTGCAGATCGCGTGCAACCTCCTGTGAAAAATACATCCACGTCGCGAAGACGTTGTGATAGAGCGGCTTCACGAGGTCCAGCAACGGCGAGTGCCGGCCTGCGAACGCCGGATCGAAATAGAGGTACTGATGGCGAGTATTCCCGTTTCCTTGCGCCAACGTGTGGGCATGTGCAGAGTTTAAAGAGTCCTGTCTACCATCGTTGGACACGGGGGCAGCCTCCTGCTCACCGTCCCTGCGGGCTTGAGACTGCAAAAACACATTACCGAAATGGGCATCGCCGTGCCCAATCACGGTCGCCGTCGCCCGTGCGGGATGCAGCGTTTCTCCGGCCTGCTGAACCAGCTCGCCCAGGCAGCGCGTCTGCTCAACCCCATTGATCACCCAGCGCGCCCGGGCAATCTCCCCAAAAGGCACTGCCGCGCTCCTGCTTCCAGCAGGCAAAGGCACGATTTTCTTGGCATAAAATGTGGAGAAACGTTCGCCGTGCAAACGATGCCAGAAGAGTTGATGGATGGGCGGGGGATCGTCCGGCGTCTGTGCTGGCTGAAACGTCGCGCGATAGATCTCCAAAAGGCGCGCGCACTCCTCGCGTTCAGCTTCAACCAGCACATTTGCGTCCACCCCGGCGGGAACCTCCTGGCCCGTTTCCAGCGCGCGCGCCAGGTCAAACATCACCGGCCATTTCACGACCGGATAGATCACCATCTGGCGTTCTTTTTCGCGCACCAGGCGCAAGGGACGTACAACGTTATATCCGGCTGTCTCCAGCAGCTGCGCGTGATAATACTCATGCAGGACGCCATGCGCTTCCACATGCGTCTTAAAGAAAAACTCCTGTCCGGCGCTCTGATAGAAGCCATTAAACGAATTGAGCGAGACCGCTTTAGGCGTCAGGCGCACATGCTGCGTGGGCAGATCCATCTGGCGAGCAAACCACAGGCGCAAGAGCTTCTCCGCAGTCGTGCGCCGGGTGAACTGAAGCTGCTGGATAAGCTCCAGGCTCTCAAGCTGAGTCAGCAATGCAGGCAGCTTCGTCATATCCTCGATCACAAAATCTGGCCGGCTCTTCAGCAGCAATTCGCGGGCCTCCGGCGAGCGGGCCCCGCTCAGGACGGCCACAGTCAGCGCCCCGGCGGCCTGCCCGCTCAAAATATCGCTGGTCGAATCGCCCACCGCGATAAAAGGAACATCCAGCGGCTCCGCTGTGCCGCAGCACACATTGCGCAGGGCCTGCTCCCAATCGACCGCCGCCTGGAAGTGGAAAGGGTGAGGTTTACCAAGCATCGTCTGCACGCCGCGCGCCCGCACTTCCCGTTCTCCGCGCGTCACCCGGTCGTAAGTGCCCAGGTGTTGCTGATCGAAATAGCGCAGCAGATCATAGTTCTCCAGCGGTTTCGCCGCCTCCTCATAGACCCGACCGCTCGCCACGCCCAGGGTATAGCCTGCCTTGAGCAAATTTTCGAGCGTCTCGCGCACCGCCTGAAGCGGCAGCAGGGGCTCCTCAAAGAAAATGCAGCCAGGCTTGCCTGTTTGAGCTGGAGCATGTCCGTGCGCTTTCGTAAACAGCGTGTCGCCCAGCAGCCATTCTTGAAAAAGCTCCTGGCAGAAGCGCCAGAAGGGTCTGCTGCGCGAGAAGACGCCCGCGACCTCCACATTCAGCACCTTGCTCGCATAGGCATCCAGGCGTTCAAAGAGTTCCAGGCCGGTCACGCCCTGAAAGACCGGCTGCTCGAACGGGTGCTGTGCGCGCCAGCGGTGCAAGAGCTGCGCGGGCTCCCAGGACGCAGCCAGGTTGGCCTGTGCGAGCTGCGCGCGAAAGAGCGCCAGCCAGTTCGCATCATGCGGGGCCAGAGGCAGCAGGGGCGCGCGTTCTGGCAAGCGTGCGAGCAGATCGAGCAGGTACAAGCAGACCGCCGCATAGCAGGTATCCCAGTTAGAATTCAGCGCGCGCGCCTTAAAGCTCAGGATCAGCCATTCGGGCAGCGTGCTGCGGCTAAGCGAACGGCTCTCCTGCGCGCTCGCGGCGGGCCGGTAGTACGTCTCGCCCGTCACATTCCAATAGCGCGGACTAGAGAGCAATTCGTGCAGCGTCAGCCCGGCGCTATCCCAGTACGCCTCCTCGCTGGTGATCACGCCATCCAGGTCAAAGATAATCAGATTCTTCAAGATGAGCCACGCTCCAGACTTTCATACAGACTCCCGGCGTTATCGTCTCAAGAAACCGCACAGGCGTGCAAGAGCCATCCTTGCCAGAGAGAGAACAGATTGGCTGGCAGCATCAACCTTTGCGCTGCAAGCGTTCGCGCAGCGTATGGATGCCCGACGACTCTGTGCGGAAGCGATAGGTCAGCGGCGTGATCGTAATATCGGTCGCGCCGGCGCTGCGCAGGACCGCCACCAGTTCCAGCAAGCGTGCAGCATCCTCGCCCTTGATACCGACCACGCCCGAGAGCGTATACCAGCGGCGACCCTCCGCGCCGGACCAGGGCGCAGCCGCCTCCAGGCTAGTAATGCGCAGCTCGACATCCGTTTGCAATCCCCGCAGGCGTTGATTCAGTCCCTTAACATGTCGCTGGATATCCTCCTCGCCTTCACACAACAGCGAAGCAGTCAGCAGCGAGCGATTGCGGGCCGCCATGCGGGCCTCAATCAGCTCAAGCATAATCTCAGCCTGGCGCAGCGTCCGCTCATCCTCGCGCAGCAGGCGGGCATTGACGATCAGACAGGCTTGTGAATGGAGGACCACGCCATCGTCCAGCAACTTCAGATGATTCTCGCGCAGAGTTGTACCCGTCTCCGTCAGATCGACGATCAGATCGGCAGTATCGGTCAGTGGAGCAGCTTCCAGCGCGCCATGCGGCGAAACCAGTCGGCAGCGAGTAATCCCATGCCGGCGCAGGAAGCGACCGGTGAGGAGAGGATACTTTGTAGCGATCCGCAAATCGCGCCGTTTGTGCGTCTGGTAATAGCCAGCGAGGTGCCAGAGATCGGCCATCGTATTCACATCGATCCAGGTTTCGGGCACAGCCACCACCAGGCGGCAATGTCCATACTCCAGATCGCGTTTCAAGACCAGCAAATCCTCGTCGTCGCGCTCCTCCTCCTCCTCCTCGGAGCCATAGCCTCGATGCTCGGCCAGAATATCGTAGCCAGTAATCCCGAAGGCAGCGTCTCCATCCTGCACCAGCGCCGGGATATCCGCCGCGCGCTGAAAGACCACCTCAAGATCCGGCATACTGTTCATGCGCGCCAGATACTGGCGTGGATTTTTCCGATTCACCTTCATGCCGCACTCTGCCAGGAACGTCGAAGTCGCGGCCTCCAGCGCGCCCTTGCCTGGCAGGGCCAGGCGAATAGTAGATGGTTCCGCCGACATACTTTACCCTTTCCTCCGCACAAGCTGGGCCAGTGTGACCTGCTCCTCTTCCCCGCTCTGGAGATTATGCCAGGTAATCGTCTTTGTGCGCTCCTCCTCCTCGCCCACGATCGCCGCCCACTGGACATGCTGCCTGGCCGCCAATTTCAGGCCCGTGCTCACGCCATGCCCTGTCACCTCCAGTTCCACCATCTGGCCAGCGGCGCGCAGCGCGCGGGCGATGTGCAGAGCATAGGAGAGATTCTGCTGACTGATAGGAATAACCATAATCTGCGGCCTCGCGGTCTCGACCGCCGGCGCGAGCAGTGTTTGCAAGCGATCGATACCGAAAGCAAAGCCGCAGGCGCGCACGTCCTGTCCGCCGCCGACCGCGCGCACCAGCTGATCGTACCGACCGCCCCCGCAGATCTGCATCTCAAAGCCATCGGCCTCGCGGGCATGAATCTCGAAGACCAGGCCGGTATAGTAGCTCACGCCGCGCCCCAGGGCCAGGTTCAAGCTGATCGCCGAGCGTGGCACCCCTGTTTGCTCAATAATCTCGGCCAGTTGCTCCAGCTCCTGCAAAGGCTGAGCGTCCAGCTCGTAGCGTGTCAGAAGTTCGCGCAGGGCCGTAAAGACCTCCGGCGGGGCCCCCGCGACGGCGTGCAATTCGCGCAAGAAATCCAACGCATACAGAATCTGCCGGCGCTGCTCCCCCCGGCCCATCTTCCAGGTCAGGCGCTCAATCACCTCCTGGCGCTTGCCATCATCGGCAAAGGCCGCGCTCATCCCGCTCAGGATCGAGCCGAGGTAGCGCAAGCCGCTCGCTGAAACGCTCTCCCCGGCCAGCGCCTGCTCCTCGCGCGTCTCGGGATACAACGCCTCCAGGCGAGCGCGCGCCCGCTGCTCGCCCTCCTCGGAACGGCTGACCTGCTCCATCAGGCCGAGGAGAAGGTGCGCCGCCTGTTCATCGAGCTGCAAACGTTTGATAAAGCTGCTGGCCACCCCGATATGGCCCAATTCGAGGCGATAGCCGCTCACGCCCAGTTCATGCAGGGTAGCGCAGGCCAGCTGCAGAATCTCCGCGTCGGCGTAGACCGGCTGGCCGCCGAATAACTCCACGCCAAGCTGCGTATGCTGGCGATAGCGTCCCCGGCCCGGCGTCTCATAGCGGAAAACCGGCCCGGCGTACTGCAAGCGCAGCGGCAAGGGTTGCTTCTGATAGTGATCGAGATAGAGGCGACAGATCGAGGCCGTGTATTCCGGGCGCAAACAATGATCACGCTTATGCAGATGGAAGGTATAAAGGCTTTGCCACAACTCCTGGCGAAAACTCGACAGGAAAAGATCACTGCGCTCTAAAACGGGCACATCGACCGGGAGATACCCGGCCTGAGAGAAGAGGCCGCGCAGGCGCTCGATAATCTGCTGCTGCTGCTGAAAAGCCTCCGGTAACAGGTCATGCATCCCGCGCAGGCGCTCAATGCGCTTTCTCATAAGCTTCTAGATTGCACCCTCAAACATTCCGCCCCATCGCAACTTGCCCACAACCCTGTGGCACATAACAATCGACCCACCTAGCATACCAGGGCCTTTGCGCTTCGTCAAGGAAGCGTCCCCACCGCGTCTCTCATCTTCTCCAGATTTTGTGCACATTGCCCATAGCCGCTGATAAATCATTTTGGATAATTTGAACATACTCATGATAAAGAGAGATCGAGCGGAGGCTGCTGACCCGTTTTTGTGCAACTAGCACAAAATAGAGCGCAAATATTATGGTGGATTGGCCATAGTGCCAGGGAGGCAGAGTGGCTACACTTACAAGGAAAGGACATGCCAGATAGTGCAACGAGTGCGCTACTTCTTTTCCCCTGGCTATGAGAGCCGTCTGCATGGTAATGCTGCCTGCGCAGTTCTATTGTTCCAGTCGTGAAAAGGGGAGATCCACTATGGCATCCACCAGTTCATCTGAAGTCACGATGAAGCCCACCCTGGGCCTAACGGGCGTGACCATCAACGCGATGGCACTGATTGCGCCCGGCGCCTTTCTCTGGACCACCTATGAATCGCAGGCCGCGCCAGGTTCCGCACCGAACATGTGGTTCGCGGTCTTTATTGCCACTGCCATCGCGATGTTGACGGCGGTGGCCTACGCCAGCCTCTCCCGACGTTATCCCGAAGGAGGAGCGGGCAGTTCCTACTACTACGCCGAAGCCGCAGTTTTGCAGCAAGAGGAGCATCGTCATTTCAAGTGGGCGCGTTTCGCCAAATTTCTGGTCGGTTGGGCCTCGCACATCTACTACTGGGTCTACCCTGGCGTCATGGTAGCCTTCATGGGTATTGTGATCACGTACATCATTCAGACCTTTGTACCCAGCTTTGGCGCAGCCTGGCAGGAGATACTGGTCTGCGTGGTCTTCGCCGCGATCGTGGGGGGGATTGCCTACATCGGCGTCCAGGGTGCGACGCTGGCGAACATCATCATCAACGTGATCCAGATAGCCGCCCTCGTCTCTTTTTCCGTTGTTGCTATTATCTATCGTGTGCAGCACCCGGCGGTCCACTATCTGCACCCCAACGTGCTGAGCGTGATTCTGCCGCACGATCTGAGCGGCCTGGTCTTTCAGTCCACCATTGCTATTCTCCTGATGGTTGGATTTGAATCGGCCACCGCCCTGGCCGCCGAAGCGAAAAATCCCGGGCGCGATATCCCGCGCGGCGTGCTGCTCTCACTTGTCATTCAGGCCGTTTTCTTCTACTTCTTCGAGTACTTCGCGGCCAACTTTGTCATCAATACCGGCACGCAGTTTACCGGCACGAAAGCCACCGGTTTTGCCGGGGCCTACGCCTCGGGCGCGCCGATCGGCGACATCGCGCGGCAGATTGGGGACGCGGTCCTGGGTGGCAACGGTCTGGCCTTCGCCATCATCCTGGCCTGTACTGTGGTGGTTGCCCTGGTTGGCACCTCGCTCTCGTGCCTGAATACCGGCGTGCGCGTGACCTATGCGATGGGGAAGGACAAAGAGCTGCCAGTCGTTTTCGGCTTCCTGCATGGCAGGTTTCGCACCCCGCACATGGCAGTGATCGTGCTGACCGTTATCTCAGCCGTGATCGGCTCCTATGGCGTGCTCAGCATCGACAACCTGACGCAGGTCGTGCTGATCTCCAATATTGGCACCTTCCTGCTCTACGGGATGACCTGTATTGTCTGTGTGCTGGCCTTCGTGGGCTACAAGGGGCGCCACTGGTTCACGACGCTGGTCGCTCCCATCCTGGGCGCTTGCATGAACATCCTGATGCTGTTCGGGGTAGCCTACTACGATCTCTTCACGCAGGGCTCGTCATATACCCGTGATACATCTATCGCGATCGCCTTTGCCCTGGCCTGGCTGGTGATCGGCTTTGGCTACCTGTTCATTCGCAAATTGGTGAAAGGCGTCCCCATTCTCCATGCCGAGGACTACAAGCAGAAGGTAGAACGCGTAGATGGTGTAGCGGCGGCAGCCGGCGACTAAACGCCGCGCGGCAAGCGACACATCCCCGCCGTTGCTGTTTCTCTTTTACTCGTGCGATTGGCCGTCCAGAGCGGCCAATCGCATTTTCTTGAGCATATTTTGAGTGGCGGGGAGAGGTCTGGCATGCTATACTACTAGGCAAGATCTCTGTGAAGAGAGGGCATGGCCATCGATGACTACGGTCTATACGCCTGGCGCGCAGATCGATCATTATGAAATTATTCGCATGCTTGGTCACGGCGGAATGAGCCGGGTATACCTGGCGACCGATCTGCACAATCAGCGCCGTGTGGTGCTCAAATTTCCCAACGACGACCTGATCGGCGATATCGCGGTCTTTGAACGTTACCGGCGCGAGGCAGAGATCGGCAGTCGTCTGAACCATCCTCATGTCCAGCGCCTGCTCAACACGGATGAGAAGCGCCGTGAGGAGTATCTGGTGGTGGAATATATCGAGGGGCAAACGCTGCGAAAGGTTCTGGAGGAGCGCGGCGGGCCGCTTCCCACCGATGAGGCTCTGCGCATCGCGCGACAGGTCGGGGAGGCTCTGGCGTACTGCCACGAGCATGGCGTCTACCATCGCGATATCAAGCCGGAGAACATCATGCTCCAGAGCGATGGCAACGTCAAGATTATCGATTTTGGGATCGCCCTGCTCCAGGGGGCGCGGCGCGTGACCTGGCGCGGCCTCTCAGAGACGGTGGGGACGCCGGACTATATGTCGCCGGAGCAATTGCGCGGCGAGCGCGGTACGGCCTCCTCGGACATCTACGCGGTCGGGATTATGCTCTATGAGATGCTCTGTGGCCGCACACCGTTCGATGGGGAGAACGTCTTCGCGATTATGAATCAGCACGTCTCGCACGATCCTCCCTCGATCCTCCAGTACAACCCTGACCTTGCGCCCGCGCTGGTCACGGTGGTCATGCACGCAATTCGCCGCGACCCTGAGAAACGCTACAAGTCCATGCGCGACCTGCTGGCCGATCTGACTCATCTGGAAGAGGTGCAGCCGGTCCCCTACCAGCCCGACGAGCCTGCGGCGAACCGCACAGCGCGCACGGTGATTACTGCAACCCTGATTATCATCGCCATCTGCCTGGTGATCATTGCCATTGGCATTCTGGCTCAAAGCCTGCATGGCCGCTAGCTCCCTGCTCCTCCAGCGCGGGTGATGCTCGCGGCCATGTACTCCATACAGACTCAACACAGAAGACCTGTCGCCGGGCCCGCTCTTCCAGCACGGGCCATCTCAGCGATGCTTCACTACGTACTCAGCAGCGCGGCAACCTCGCGGAAGCGCGCTGTTTCCCAATCCAGCACATCGCCCAGGTCGGTCTTGAACCAGTCGATGCAGGACTGCCAGTCCTTTTCCTTGGCTTTGTCGGTGCTTTTCCAGATCAAGTCGATCTCGATGTCCCTCCCCTGCTCGTCGAAGGAGACAATATACCGTGCCATCGTGCCAGGAAAGAGGTGACGCTGGCTTTCGTAGGCGTCCTGCAGCTTGGCCCGCAGGCGCTCATACTGACCTTCACGTACCTTCACCTCGATTCTGGTCACGAGTACTTGCACGTCCCCCTTAAAGACACGCCAGGGCGTTGGTTTGGTGCGCTGGCGCCCGGTGGGGTTCGCGCGAAAGTTGAGCACGTCGGGGCGGTAGATGTGGTAAATCTTGCCAAAGCGTTTGGCGGGAAGCCGGTACTCCTTGATGTGTTCGTATACCCGGTTCGTCGTGATTTTCAACATGTCTGCCGCCTCTTTTGCTCCAATGTAATCGCCAAGAGGGTAGGTCATTTCTTCATTTTCTCTATCCATGAAAACAGTTTAAGCTCCAAATCACTTTTTTGTAAATTATTTTTTATTCAATCACTTTTTACAAAATGATTTGTTTAACAAACACTTTCTTGAAAGTGTGTGAAAACTGTGTTATACTCCCTATCGACAAAGGGCGCTTTGTCTGAAGGTCCGGGACCATCCCTGGTGATGCCTTCGATCTGTCCACCGCATTGCCAGGGATGCGCCTGTTTTGCGGCGGGTATTCGGCCCGTCGCGTGGAGAGAGGAGGGCAAGCATGACGCCGGATGAGAAGCGTGCGTGGATGGCGCTGAGTCTCTTCGGGCGGGCGGTGGAGGAGTCTGCGGCGATCGGTGATGCGCCGCTCGATCTGCATACATGGCTGTGCAGGCATACGAAGCGCTGGCCTGAGGAATTTGCCTGGGTGGATTGGTCGGGCTATCAGCCGGCTCTGCGCAGGATTCACCTGGTGCGCAAGGAGGAGAGGCCATGACGCTTCCCTGGTTCGGGCTGCTCTGGCTGGTGGTGGGACTGGCGTGCGCAGGAGCCGGCCTGTGGCTGACGGAACGGCGTACTCGCGCGGCACGCCTGGCGCGTGAGTGCTGTCGCGCGTGCGGGACGCCATGCGAGCCTGATGCGCGCTTCTGCGGCGTCTGCGGTTGCTCCATTCAGCGGGGCGCGCGTGGCAAACACGAAAGGATCTCCCCATCGTGCTGACTATCTACCTGCACCGCAGCCAGGAGGCGTTGCTGGAGGAACTCAGGGGGATGTTTCCCGATCTGGAGGCGGCGGCGCACTCAGCCTATCCCTGCTATACGACATACCACGCGTATCTCTCCGAGGAGGACCAGGGCCGCCGCCAGAAAGGCTGGCTCACGGCCCATTACGTATTATTCGTCGATACCGAGCGGGTGCGTGAGCGGCGAGCGCGGGTCTTTGTGCGCCACGCCTCGCTCGCACCTGAAGAGGATGCCCCGCTCGCGCTCTCCTTCGCTCGCGTGGAGAACGATCCCGATTTTCATCGCATGACGATCAGTTCGCGTCAGCATCAAGCAACGCTCTATCTCTCAGCCGCCTGGACGGGCCGCGAGCACACGCCCTTCCATCTCTGGCTGGGCGCGATCTACGTGGTGCAGGAGAAGGAGGCCCTGGTCGTCTATTGCTTCGACGCCGCCGGGCGGA